>ERZ772966.217-NODE-217-length-23156-cov-5.061426_pt1 | contig 23156 bp, 23 predicted proteins | sample MGYA00580680_ERZ772966 | MGnify/ENA primary metagenome ERZ772966 (study PRJEB29015, sample SAMEA2738055) | human oral metagenome | biome: human oral; feature: human-associated habitat; material: saliva | place: China | collected 2225 ...
CCGACCGCCTCACCCTCACCTGGGGTCAAAGCGTGCAGGTCTCACGCGCCCCGCGTGCCCTGTCCCTAGTTGACCCGGCTGGGCTGCGGTAAGAGGGCACATAGCGGGCGGGCTGTAGCTGCGCTAGGTTGTGCGGGTATTAGTGGACTAAATTATTAGTCACCTATCCTGAACGTTAAAACTCACTGGGGGGGCAGGTATGGGAACTATAGATCCGCAGCTGCTGCCTTGGTTGGCTGTTCGTGACGCTTTGGTTGGTTTGCCAGAGCCGACTATGGAGACCTCGCCACTTTTCTTTGACCATGTGCTCCAACCAGGGGCCCGAGTCTATCCGGGACATACTGGTTCTTTTATTGATTCACCTGCTAAAGCTCTTAAAGCAGGTGTGCATGGCGTACCCGGGGGAGAAAATATGCTTCGCAGGGTAGATGGGTCAGTACGGTATTTTTCTGTGCGCGAGGCGGCGCGGTTGCAGACTTTCCCAGACGATTATCGTTTCAGTGGCCCCTGGTCTGAGGCAATGCGACAGCTAGGTAATGCTGTGCCGGTGCGCTTAGCACAGATAGTTGCGGGATCGATTGGTCGGGCATTGATGGATTGAAAAGATTCAATTGTGGTTCTTATGGAGTGTCCGTACTGTGGCTGTCAACAAATGACTCAAGGAAGGATAGCTTATCTGGGTAGGGCCATACAGGGCGCTTACGTGTTTGGGTTTGAGAGCTGAGTCTGACTTTAGGCCATCCTGCGATTGTAGCTACATGCATGATATAGTCTACCTAAACTCTTCATAGCAGTTATTCTCCCAATGGAAGCGAGGGGCGGCATGTCAGAAATTAAACTTTTCCTTTCGTGGTCACGTGATGATGAGGAGTTAAAGAACTCTTTTCTTAAGCTCCTTAAGCCAAGATTAAAAGCGGTGCAAGCTTATAAGTTTACTTGGTGGGAAGACACTTTTATCCTTCCTGGCGAAGAATGGCAGCCTACAATTATGGAAATGCTGGGTAAGTCTGACTATATTGTTCAGCTCATCAGTTACTCCTTCATTACGTCCGAGTTCATTCGGAAATACGAGATTCCTGGCGTGGGTGAAGCGCCCCTCAAGAAGACGTTACCAGTAATGATAAAAGATGTGTCTCTTGATGGCTCAATAGAGCTTCATCAGATTGATAAGCTTCAAATTTATCGAGGCATCTCCGGTAAATCTTCTTATATTAGCCGTGAAAGCGATTATTCTAAAGAAAAGTTTGTTGAAGGTTTTAGGGAAGTTGTCGTGGCGCGAGTTGAGAACAAAATAGGGTATCGATAAATCGGTTATTGTTCTCTATTTTCTATATGGGTTATGAAAGTAGCGCTTGTTTTTGAGGCTGGCTGGAAGGGTGTATTAAAATGGAGCAGGAGCTTCCTGACTTAAATATTTACATCAGTTTTCATGAAGATGATAGAAGGTTAGTAAGAGCGTGTGTTAAAATATTGGAGCGCACAATTAAGGGTGGATTAAGCGGGCGCTATAACGCCAAATTTTTCAAAACCAATGATGTTGCGGTAGGCGAGCGTATTGGCGAAACTCTTGACGAGAGGGTTGAGAGTGCAGATCTGGTTATTGTCCTTTTTAGTTATAACTATCGAAATAATAAAATTGAGTCCCAACGAGTGTATGCCAGGCACGAGCATCCCATCATTGTGATGCTTGAGGATGTTAATAAATCTGTAGCAGTCGATCCTTTTATGGCGATTGATGTTGTCGAAGGGGATTCGTTTAGCAAAGTAAAAGGGAAAGAAAAGACTGAACAAAAGTTTGCAAACAGTGTGCTTAATATGATTGAGCGCGAACTTATTCATATGAATGGCCTTAAGTCTAAACTATCTTCAGAAGCGTTGGCAAATGAATTAATTAGCTATGGCTATGGGGAGTTTGATAATAAAATTAAGACTATAGTTGCGCATGCAGAACAATTGCAAGCCAAGGCTAACTCAAAAAAAATTGATAATGTTGTAGAAAGCCTAGTTACTTGGGCATGTAAGGCGGATGGTGATGGCTTAACTTTCTGTGCTCTTTTGGGTGACTTGGGCATTGGTAAGACGACTACGTCTATTCTACTTACTCGTAAGCTTCTAGAGCTCAGAAAATCTGATAGGCAACTTCCCCTGCCCATATATTTCGACTTGCGTAATTTGTCTCCTAAGACACTAACTGATTTTGGTCTGCGTACGGTACTTGCCCGTCTTCTTAGCGTTTCCACTGTGTCACCTGTGGAAGTTGATGATCTGTTAGACACTATCCGCAGTGAGAATATCCTGGTCATCTTTGATGGCTTGGACGAAGTTTTAGTGCATCTATTGCCTAACGATGGGCAACGCTTGACGCGCTCGCTACTTGAAATCCTAACGCTGACTAACACTGATAAGGGGAAATCGGCTCCTCAAACGCGTCTTTTGTTATCTTGCAGGACACAGTACTTCAGAAACATTAAAGAAGAGTTTGCTTTCTTTGATGGACAAGGACGTGAACGTGTATGTGGTGAAGACTATATTGTTTTTACCTTGCTACCTTTCGATGAAGACCAGATTCGTGAGTATTTAGCTCGTAATATTCCTGGCTCTGACTCTGATCAGCTTTTTGAGATGATTCGTTCAGTGCATGATTTGAGGGCACTGGCTGCTCAACCGGTTATGCTCGACATGATTCGTGAAGTCTTGCCCAGTATCGAAAATGATCTGAGTAGGGGAGTTCGCATTAGATCAGTTGATCTTTATGAGCGTTTCGTTGACCAATGGTTAACTCGTGATGATGGGAAACATAGTCTGATTCCGGAGCACAAAACCTTACTTATGATGCATCTGGCATGGCAAGTATGGTGTTCGGGTTCTAGGACGTGGTCAGCGCGTTGGATGGAAGAATGGATGCTCCAATTCCTTCACCTCCATCAAGAGATGGAACTTGATTATGAACCGCGCATGCCAGCGCAATGGAAACAGGATCTTCGTACTGCTACGTTTTTGTCTCGTCGCGGGGATGATTTTTCTTTTACTCATTCCTCATTGTTGGAGTTTTTCTTAGCTAGGCGACTTTGTGATTGCTTGTTTGAAGAGGAAGAGGATCAGGCGCTTGAAGTTTGGAATATTACTAAGCCAAGTGTTGAGACTTTCGGCTTTCTAGCTGAGCTAATTGATAGGCTTTCTGATATTGAGCGCGGCCAAGCGCTAAGCTGTCTTGAACAAGTCGGTAAACAAGGAACTGTTGTCGCACGAACTAACGTTTTTACTTACACATTGATGGCTTTAGAACGAGGTTTACCGTATCCTCGCCCAGGAACTTTAGATCTGTCAGGTACTGATTTACGAAAGTGGACTATAGGTTCTAAACGAGCGTCCTTAGACTTGCGCGGCGTGTCCTTTAGGGGCGCGCGATTGGATGATACTCGCTTTAACCATGTATGTTTGGATCGCGTTAACGCCTCTAGAGCTTCTATGCAGCGGGCACTCTTTGAGTATTGTGCACTGAGTAATGTAGATTTCAACGGCACGGATTTATCTGGGGCTATTTTCCGCCATTGTGATTTATCCAGGACTTCTTTAAGGAAAGCTAAGCGTCACCGTACCCAGCTTTTGCATACAAGTGGGCATAAGCAAGGTTTGTCTGGTGTGCTTGTAGCGCCATTATTAGACCGATCTGAGCTTAAGATTTTCCCTGAGATCCAAATTTTCAGTGGTCCCGTCGATTATGTGACTGCAGTTGCGTGGTCGCCTGATAGCAGGCGTGTTGCTACCGGTTCTGATGATGGTGTTCGGGTTTGGGATGCTGTTACTGGGGAGAACGTGCTTAGCCTAGAACACGGCCATAAGGTTTGGTCGGTTGCGTGGTTGCCTGATGGCAGCCGTATTGCTACCGGTTCTGATGGTGTTCGGGTTTGGGATGCTGTTACTGGGGAGAACGTGCTTAGTCTCAAACACAGCCGCCTGGTTAAGTCGGTTGCGTGGTCGCCTGATGGCAGCCGTATTGCTACCAGTTCTACTTTTGATGATGTTCAGGTTTGGGATGCTGTTACTGGGGAGAACGTGCTTAGTCTCGAACACGACCATCGGGTTGAGTCGGTTGTGTGGTCGCCTGATAGCAAACGTATTCTCACTAAAACTCGGAGGAATGAGATTCGTATCTGGGATGTGACCTCTGGAGAACAAGCGAGCTTCTTTATTACTCCTTTGCCTGAAGGTGAGCGTGTTGTTTTAAGTGCTGACCAAACCAAGGTAATTCGTGCTAGCGCTGGTGCCTGGCGCTGGCTTGGGCGATTAGCTGTCTTGCCTGACGGAAAACTTGAACGGATTCCTGTAGAGATTGACGGCCCTCTTCCGCCCCTCGGCCCTGATGCTGAGGTGGAATAGTTAACGGTGGGTAGACCTTTGCATGGGGTTGGGCTATACCCATGAAAGAACTAGTAGTGGGTGAAATCAATATTTCAGTTTATTCGCACTATTCTTTGCCTACGAGGAGCTTTAGTTATGTCTAAGAATAAAATGTCGGGGCACAAAAATGCTAACGACCCCGCGTACTTAAAGCACCTTGAGTTCATTCAAGCAATTGTTGCTCGCATGGCACAATCGTCAGTTCAAACTAAGAGCTTACTGTTGCCGGTTGTGGTTGCTACCTATGGCTATGCTTTGACTCAGAAATCCGTAAGTGTCTCACTTCTGGGTATTGCTGCGGTCCTCCTTTTTGGTTATATCGATGCCAGCTATCTGCGGCAAGAACAAGCCTACCGGAGACTCTATAATGCTGTTATTGAGGGAACAAAAAAAATCCCATTGCTCTCCCTTAATCCATGCTGTGTAGATAAAGTAGCATTACCTGTAAATGCAGATTTAAACCTCGCGGAAGATACTAAACTTGTCTGTGAAGAGAAATCTTTCTGGAAAAAATCTGGTGAAGTAATCAAAGAATGGGTTTTTCTTGACCCAAAGGTTTGGTTATCCTGGTCTATTTTCCCGTTCTATTTCGGCTTCTTCATGGTTGGGTGTGCAGTTCTGTGTCATGCACTCATGTCTGGGCGCTAGGTGTGAGCTTGAAGCTGCCGTCAGCAAGCCAAGCCCAGCAACTGTATTAAGGGGTTGACACAGTTGGGTGTCAGTCTTACTGTATTAGTGTATTAATACAGTAAGGCAGGAGGGACGCATCGATGCGCATCGATGACACCCGCCCCATCTGGATCCAATTGGCTGAGATCTTCCGCGCCCGCATCACTGACGGCACGTGGAAACCCGGCCAAAAGATTCCTTCAGTCCGCGACCTCGCCATCGAGGCCTCCACCAACCCCAACACCGTTCAGCGTGCCCTCGCCGCCCTCGACGAGGAAGGCCTCACCGTCCCCAAACGGACCGCCGGCCGCTTCGTCGCCACTGACGACGTCGCTCTGCGCGCCCTACGTAAAGCCAACGCCCAAGCCGCAGTAGACGCCTACATCAGCGCCTGCCGCGCACTTGGCGTGGAACGGGAACAGGCCCACAGCCTCATAGATGAGCGTTGGGACGCGGACACTTAAGTCCAGGAGAGACAAAAATGACCGCAAAACCTCCCTCCACCGCGCCAGGGACCAGCTCGCCTCAAGCGGGGCCCAGCCCGGCGTCGGCGGTGGGTGCCCAAGCCGCAATCGCAGGTGCCGCCCCCGCAAGCCCCAGTACCGCAGCAGCAAGCCCCGGCCACATGCCCGCAAACGCTTTAGTCCATGTGGAAAACCTGACCAAGCGCTACCGCACCACCACAGCCCTGCGTGATTTCAGCCTGGATCTGCCCGCCGGACACATCGTGGGTTTAATGGGCCCAAACGGCTGCGGCAAAACCACACTGCTAAAAATCCTGGCCGGCGTCCTAGCCGACTACAGCGGCGTCGTCGCCATTGACGGCCACGCCCCCGGGGTAGCAACCAAAAAGATCGTCTCCTACCTGCCCGACGCGGACTTCCTCAACCCCACCTGGGACGCCAAGCAGGCCATCAGCGTCTACAGCCGTTTCTTTGCGGACTTTGACGCCAAAAAAGCCGCCTCTATGGTGGATTTCTTCGAGCTGCCCACCAACCGCCCGCTTAGCGAAATGAGCAAGGGTATGGGGGAGAAGCTGCAGATCAGCCTGGTTATGTCGCGCCGCGCCCGCGTGTTTTTGCTAGATGAACCCATCAGCGGCGTTGATCCGGCCACGCGCGACGTGATCCTGGAAGGTATCCTGCGCGAATTTGACCCCCAGTCGCTGCTAATCGTCTCCACCCACCTGATCTCAGACATTGAACATTTCGTTGACTACGCCCTGTTCGTGAAGGAAGGCCGCATTCTGCTCCAGGGCGACGCCGATGACCTGCGCGCCGCCCACGCAGATAGCCTCGACGCCATTTTCCGAAAGGAGTACCGCTGATGTACAAGCAACTGCTGACATACGAAATCCGCGCCCAAGTCCGCAGCGACGTGCGCATCCTGGCCGCCCTGGTGGCGGTGGTGGCTGTCTCGATCGGCGTGCGGGCCCTGGATATTCCCAACCTGAGCACCACCACTGAGATGCTGGCCTATGCGCTTTGTGTCGCGATGCCCGTGGTGGTGGCGATTGTGGGGCTGGTTGACTACTGGAAAACCCTCTACGGCCAGCGCGGCTACTTCACCATGAGCCTGCCTGCCAGTGGCGCACAGATTTTCTGGGCAAAAATTACCCGCATGGCCCTGGCCTGCCTGGCCGCTTTGCCTTTCATGGTGGGTGGGTTGGTGGCCGTGGCCGCCACATCTGCCTGGACGCAGGGGCTTAGCCTGTCGCAGTACACCGCCCCGATTCGCAGCGCGCTAGCGCCTTTCTCTACGTCGGTGCTGCTGGCTTTGGTGGCGGCTCAGCTGTTTTCCTGCTTCTGTTGGGCGGTGCAATGCTGCGCGGCTATGACTATTGGGGCCCAGGGGCGCTTTAACCACATGGGTTTCGCGGCGCCACTTATCGGCTTTGTGGGGGTTTACCTGGTCAATCAGGTACTCAGTGGGGTGGGCACGTTCTTCCTGCCGCTGTCTATGACCTTCTCTGGGCGCCTGAGCAGCGAAATTATGTGGTCCTCCTACCAGGCCACGCTCGACACGGGCGCTGCCCCCACGGTCTTTGGGCTGGGTGCCTACGTGCTAATACCGCTGTTTGCGCTGGTCATGGCGCTGTGGGCGACTCGCTCAATCGACCGGCACACCTGCCTGCGGTAAGGCACTGCGCAAGCACTGTGCCAGGCTGCTGCGGCTAGGAGGCTGCGGCAAGGCCTGTGTTGGCTTGGGGGTGAGTGCCCCTAGGTACTTTTCGGGCAAGCGGGGGCGACGGCGTCGGCTACGTCTAGACATGACGGCGCCGCCCCCAGCTCGTGGAGACGGCGTCCTGGTCTGCTTTAGAGCCCTAAACTCTCTAGCTCCTATTGCGGCTAATTGTTAGTTTGTCATCCGCGTCTAACCTAGACATGAGGCCTTGGCGCCTGATCCAGGCAACCAAGGCGATAACAACGGCGATACATACGTAGACCATGTGGTTGGTTGCAGAATCGTTGGCCAGCTGTGGGCCGACTTTTTCTATAAGGCGCAAAACCAAGCTAAACATGATGTACAAGCTACAGCCGACAATAAGCAAGAAGCTAACAATTCTGTATATGCGCTTGGAGGCTTCATACAAAACTGAGTTGAAGGTGAAGTAGACAGCCCAAGCAACCACCATGGCCATAATTGCCCAAGCAATCTTGCCGGCTAGTGAAGAGGTTAGCCAGTCGATGTGGTCACCAACGAAGGCGCCAGCTCCAATAACAATAACTAGGTAGTCAGGAGAGAACAGGATCCAGAGCGCAACTGACGTGTAATACCAGACGATAAAGCGCAGAAGCGCGAAGAATATAGTTACCTCGAAACAAATAAAAAATACCTCAAACACGTTTTTATCCTATCAGCACAGTTGGACTGACAATAAGCTTTAATAAAAGTTCTTATATTTTGACAAGAGACCACCCTGCAGAGCCTAGGAGGCCGCTTTGTCCTGCAAAGTGAGGTCCAGCTTAGCCATGGTGGACTGGCGCATGAACCAAGTGACTGCGGCGATAACTACGGCGATACCGATGTAAACCATCTGGCTGATTGAAAGGTTATTGGCTGGCTTGGGGCCGATTCCCTGAACGAAGTCCGTAACCGGCACCAGCATGATGTACAGGCTGCACGCCAAGATCACCAGGGCGCTGACAATCTTGTACAGGCGGGTGGATTTGCCATACAAAACCGAGTTGAGGATGAAATAGACAACCCCTACCAGCAGCATCGCGTCAATCGTCCAGGCGTACTGCCCAAGCTTGGCCATGCCCTGCCAAGACAGGTAATCAAGGGTGTAAACCCAGGTGAGGCCTAAGAACAGCAAGTAGTCAGGCGAAAGCAGCAGCCACCACATGATGGCCTTGTAGCTTCCCATCCCAAAATAGAGGAGAGCGGCTAGCCCAACTAGTGCCAGGATGATAGGTAATGCAGCCCACATATTTGTATGCTATCAGTTCGGCTAGCCAGGTGGCCTGCTTTTGTCCACAGATCTGCTTTTGCCTATAGAACTGCTTTGCTCGCGTCTGCTTTGCCTGCAAACTTGCGGGCTGCTTGGGGGGCAGTTACGTACAGTTTTTATAGGACGACGGCGGTGCCGGTTGCGATTGCGGCCAGCATGCCGTTGTCTGCCCCTGCCGTGAAGTAATCTACGTGCACGCCGACGACGGCATTCGCGCCCATCGACTGCGCCCGCACGCACATCTCGTTAACTGCGGTGCGTGAGGCGTTGGCGATTTCGTTTTCGTAGCTGCTTGCCCGGCCACCAAACACGTTGGACAGGCCAGCTGCAAAATCCTTAAACATGTTCACGCCCGCAATGGTCTCGCCAGAAACCATCCCGATGTATTGCTTAACCGGCATACCCTCAACGGTTGGGGTGGTAACTACCAGCATGATTCATTCCTTTGCTAGATAGAGTGTCTCGGCGCTTAGGCCGCTGTAGACCTTCAACCCTAGCAGCGTTCGCGGCGCCGTCGGGAAGAAAATCAAGGCCGCGCTAAACTGAGCCAAGCAGCCAAAAAAGGAGCGAATGTGGGCGCGCGGATGCGGAAAACCCTGCCGGAAGACATTGAACAGATCATCGCCTCGGGCGATGTTGAGGCAGTAGCGCGGGCCGTCAAAAACTGCCAGGTGGGGGCCTATCTGCGCGCGGACGCATACAAGCCGCAGCTCATGCATTTTCCTGCCAGTCAGGAGATAACAGAGTTTTTCCTGCAGCGCGGCGAGGATATCAACAGCCTAGACCGCTACCAGTGCACTCCCATCCACTGGCGCGTGCGCGGCGGTCATAGTGAGCAGGTACCGTTCCTGATTTCGCGTGGCGGCGACATTAACGCTCGCGACTATGCAGATCGCACCGCACTGTTTGCAGCTGTGGCGCACCTGGCCAGCGACGACATAGAGCAGCTGATCAAATTGGGTGCAGATGTGCACGCCCAGGCGAACTCTGGGCTGTACGGCAACTACACGCTCACCGAATATGCGTTAGCTGGACGGCGTCTATTTGACGCACGCAAGCTGCTAGAAGTGATCCGAGTGCTGCTGGCACACGGGGCGCGCCCTGGCGGGAAGGAACAGGACTCGCTGCGAGGCATGGATGCCCAGCGCTGCCGGCTAATCACCCATGGGCACAACGCAGACCCGGCAGTTTTTGAGGCAAACGTGGAGGCGCTAGCCCAGCTGTGCGAAATTTTCGGGGTTGAGCAGGCCGTGCCACGCCAAGCCCTGCAGGCGGGGCAGCGAGTCGAAATTGACTCCTCACTTAATGTTGAAGACCAGTTCCGGCAGCTGTGGGAGCAGCTGGTGCCCAGCTCTGGGGTGGCGCCGTGCCTGCAAGGCGAGGCTGTCCGTATTGCGGGCCGCATTTCCCACGAGATTTACGACAATGGCGGCCTCAACTGGGGTCGCGGTTTTACTGCCCTGGCCAAGCGGTTTGGGCGGATTGTCAGCTCCCCGGTGGCTTTAGCTGACGACGACGTCGCCAGGCTGGGTCAGGCCCTTGGCTGCCTGAAAACCCGCGCAGTTGCCACTAACTATGCTGAAGCGATGCAAGCCAGTGACGTGCTCATCCAGCTGGCGGTTCGCTGGGTGCGGCTCAACCCAGTTTTAGTGGCTGTAAGTGCTCCCAGAGGTAGGCGGTAATGTTTGCAACTGCCTGCGTGCAGGTCTGGAACTAGGCACAAAGCGGCAAAGTAGCCGGCGCGGGTCAGTCCTCGACGCCAACAATCACGTTGGAAGCCTTTATGACTGCTACGGCCTCGGAGCCAACCTTCAGGCCTAGCTCCTCAATGGCGGCGTTGGTGATGGAAGAGGAAATTACCAGGCCAGGGGCGATTTCAATCTTTACGATACCGTTAACGGCCCCCTCGGTGACCTCAACAACCTTGCCGGGGAACTGGTTGCGTGCAGACAGCTTCATTTTCTCTGCTCCTTTCGGTAAAAATACGTTAATCGCACACTATCACCGCTTTGACCTGGGCTTGAAGTCAATTCTTGGCCGTAGGTAGGGAAGTGGGTAAGGCGGGCCGGTGCTGGGTGGGACAAACCATGCCAGGCGGGGTGAGCCGCGCCAAACCCAGCAAGCTGTGCCAGGTGGGGCGAGCAGCTCCAAACCCGGCAAGTTGTGTAAGGTGAGGCAAGCCGCACAGCTAGGGCAAACCGCGCCAAACCGGGCAAAAATGTAGTTGTGTTGGACTAGTTCAGCACGGTTTTACAAGTCTCGGCGAGTTTTAAGGGTTGCGTGTCACACTTAGCCCATGGAACGGACCGAACCGCTGAAGCTTCTGTTTGTTATCAACAACCTCTACACCCGTGGCAATGGCCTGTCCGCCTCAGCGCGGCGCACCATCACCCTGCTACGCGAACGCGGTCATGACGTGCGGGTACTTAGCTCCGGCACCACTGAGCAAGCCCAGGCCTGTAACTTCACCGCCCCGGAATTCACCCTGCCCGCCAGGCGTTTTCCGCTGGCCGACGCTATCATCTCAGCCCAGGGTTACGCCTTCGCTAAAGCCAAGCCTAAGGTGATTAAACAAGCTGTGGACTGGGCCGACGTGGTCCACCTGGAGGAGCCCTTCGGCTTGCAGGCCCGCACCGCTCACGCCGCTAAACGCACAGGCACGCCAGTGCTGGCCACCTACCACATCCACCCTGAAAACATCACGGCCACCATTCACCTAGACAGCGTCTGGCCGCTCAATGCACTTTTGCTGGCATCTTGGCGACGGCGTATCTACGCCTTGGCGCAGGTGGTGCAGTGCCCTTCAGACTCGGTGCACCAGCGCCTGCAGCGGTGGGGGCTGGGGGACAAGCTAGTGACCATTTCTAACGGGGTGGGCCTGGCGCCGTCGAAACCAGCTGGAGGCGTAGAACCAGTGCCGGGCGCAAAAACTGAGTGCAGTGAGCCCAGCGGGCGGCAAACTGAAGCTAAGCAAGTGCCCAGGAAAGCGCAGCCAGTGGGTGAGCAGGTCTACCATCTGCTGGTGGTGGGGCGTTTCTCGCGCGAAAAAGACCAGGCCACCATCCTCAAAGCCATGCGCCACAGCCGCTACGCCTCCCAAATCCAACTGGTTTTCGCCGGTCGCGGGCCCACAGAAAAATCCTTACGACGCGCAGCTAGTCGCCTAGTGCGCGATGGGGTGCTAAAACACGCCCCCAGCTTTAACTTTTTCGACGCCGCCGGGCTGGACGCTCAAGCTGAGCAGGCAGACCTCTACATTCACGCTGCATTCATCGAGGTGGAAGGTCTCTCCTGTCTGGAAGTGCTACGCCACGGGGTGGTGCCGGTAATTGCGCACTCGCCACTTACGGCCACAAGCCAATTCGCCCTAGATGCCCACAGCCGCTTCAAGGCCCGCGATCCTAAAGCTCTGGCGCGCGCCATCGACTACTGGCTTAGCGATAATGACCGCCGGCAAGCTGAGGCACAAAAATACTTAAACATTGGCGCGCACTACGACATTAACGATTGTGTTAGTAGACTGGAGTTGGTTTACCGCAAACTGGCCTCTGGCAAAGCCAGTTAGCGAAGCATATTAGACAGCCAAAACGCTGTAGGCGCTGAGCACTGTGAAAGAGTGTCGAGCGCCGCGAAAGTGTGGCTATGACTAAGGAGCGTGCCCGTGGGGCAAGTAGAAACAACTCAACGCGAAGAATTAAGGGACTGGCTGGGGCGGTTATCCTATATTCTGCGCAGCAGCGATCAGCTGCACCAAAAATTGGGATACGTCAGGAAGCAGTATAAGCAGCCTGACTATTGGCAGCCTTGGAAGTTAGCCCAATTTTTGGCTAACACCATTAAATACTCTGGGTTTACATTATTGCTGCTTTTTGCTGTGGTTTCGATCTCGGCGGTATTTATAGCTGATGGCAAACAGTCTGGCGCCGCTAAATCACTTGTCAATGTTGCTGTTCTAATAATTTTAATCTTGCTTTATTACGGGGTATATAAGCTTGCGTATTTTGTGACAGAGCGAGTAATGGTTAAAAAATTAAGCTCTGAAGCTCTAGAGCGACAAGAGCGGATGCGTATTCGCGGTAAAGAACGCTTGGTTCTGCCGGTGGCGGTGGGGCACCTGGTGCCGTTCTTGCTGCTCTGGCTGATGATGGCGGGAGCCTCGACTAATGGACCCACCGTGGCTAACGAAACGCTGATGCTGCCTATCGTGCTTTTGTTAAACCTGGTGGTTGGGGCGGTAGCTAGTGTGGTAACGTTGCTGGTGCACAACCGCAAGGTTGAGGCTCATAACATGGCTGAAACTGCTGGCGCTGAGGCTAGAAACATCCATAACCAGCGCGTTTATGACAGCGAAAAAGAGCTGGTGGATGAGATTAACACTCTAGTTGGAGAGTTTACAGACACCTACCTGGGTAATTTCCCTGCCGCTTACTTAAGGCCCGGAGTGGTTGATTACATGTGGCAGCTAGTCACCAACCACCGTGCCTCCACGCTTGCAGAAGCGATCAACGTTTATGAAGCTGACGCACGTCAGCAGCAGCTGGCAGATCAGCAGCGCGCGATCCTCGATCGCCAAAATCAGATTCTTGCGCAGCAACAGTATGCAAACACTGTGCTAGTAACAAACATGATCATGAACCACTAAAAAAGGCTAGAAAAGCTAAGGTTCACTGTGTGCGGCGTTTAGGTTCCGACGCCGCTAGTTAAGTCTTGTTTCAGGCCCACACCTGGAGCTTGAATGCCAGGTTTAACCGCTGGGCGGGGCTGGTTTGTGCCGCCCTGCCAGTGGTAGATTATGGCGTTGGTCACTGTGGAAGTGTTGACTAATAGGAAAGGAATTTGGGCATGGGGGAGTCTGAGCAGCTAACTCAGCGCGAGGAGCTCAAAAACTGGTTGGGGCGCTTGTCCTATATCCTGCATCGTAGCGACGAGCTACACGAGAACCTCAATAGTATTCGCGGGCAATATCGTTACGCCGACTATTCGCAGATCTGGAAGCGACCCCAATTTATTGCCAATACGGCCCGCTGTGTTTCGTGGGTGTTCCTGGTACTCCTTGTGGTACTTTTTATTGCGGTTGCCAATGGAAGTCTTCTGGCGGCTATGTATATGCTTTTCACAATCGGGCCATGGACTATTGGTTTCTACATTGGCCTGCAAAAGCTTTTCCATCATGCATTCAGGAGAATCTTGGTAGCTAAACATGATGGCTCCACTAAGGGTGTCAAAGACTACTCGCGTTTGAAAGCTTGCGAAAAGGAACACTTTGTTTCGCTGGCAATTGTCTCGCACCTGGTGCCATTCTTGCTGGCCTGGACGCTGCTGGGTTTGTTAATTTACCTCGGGTCCAAAAACCCCACGACGTCCATGTTGATTACGGTACTGTTGTTTTTATTTGGCAACCTGGTTTTAGGTGTGCTGATCAGTGCCATTATGCTCGTGGTGCATAATGCAAAAGTTAAGCGCCACAATGCCAGCGAAGATGCGGCCACTAACTCTCGCGAAGCCCATAATGAGCAGGTTCACGAGCGTGAAAAAGCGGTAGTAGATGAGATTAACTCGCTAGTAGGTGAATACCGGGATAACTACCAAGGTAAATTCCCGGCAGCCTATTTGCTGGCAAATGCTGTGGCCTACATGTGGCAGTTAGTTGATAACTATCGCGCTTCCACATTGCAAGAAGTCATCAATGTTTATGAAGGCGATATGCACCGTCAACGCATTGAAAGCCAGAACCGAGCCATGCTTAACAACCAGCTACGCATGCTTAACAACCAAGAACGCATTATCGCTGAGCAGCGATACACCCGCTGGGCAGTAACCAGTGAAATTGCGCGTAACCGACGCGCTTAGCTAAAAACAGCCGTAAGCGTAGCCTGTTGGGCTAGAGCGAAAGGTAAAATCACCCTATGCATCAACTAAATCCTGACGCAGCTAATCCGGTCTTATTGCAGGCTTTTGCCTGGGACTTAAACGCTGATGCCAGCCACTGGAATCTGCTAGCTGACAACGCCCAGCTACTGGCAGACTCGGGGGTTACTTCAGCCTGGCTGCCGCCCGCCTATAAAGGACACACCGGCATAGAAGATGTTGGCTATGGGGTCTATGACCTCTACGACCTGGGAGAATTTGGCCAAAAAGGCTCCATCCCCACCAAGTACGGCACCAAGGATGAGTACCTGGCCGCCGTCGACGCCCTGCACAGCGCCGGCATCTCAGTGGTGGCAGACATCGTACTTAACCACCGCATGGGCGCAGATGAGCTAGAGAACGTAAAAGCCATGCAGGTGGACCCCTATGACCGGCGTCGGATCATTGGCGGACCTGAAGACATCCAGGTGTGGACCCGTTTCACCTTCCCTGGGCGCAATGGCAAATACTCCAACTTCATCTGGGACCACACCTGCTTTAAGGCCGTGGACTGGGATGATGCGCGTAAGCAAACCGGCCTGTGGCTCTTTGAAGGCAAGTCCTGGAGCCAGAACGTTGATGACGAGCTGGGTAACTACGACTACCTAATGGGCTGCGACGTGCATGTATCTGATCCCAAGGTGCATGAAGAGCTCGACACCTGGGGGCGCTGGTATGTGCAAACCACCGGCATTGACGGCCTGCGTCTAGATGCGCTTAAGCACGTGGGCGCTGACTTCTTCGCGCTATGGTTACCCAAGCTGCGCCAGCGGACCGGCAAGGCGCTGCCGGCGGTAGGGGAGTATTGGTCGCGGGATGTGAACGTGCTGCGTTCATACCTGGATACTGTGCCTTACGTGAGTCTGTTTGATGTGCCTTTGCACTTTAAACTATTTTATGCATCATGCTCGAATGGTGAAGTGGATTTGGGTGCATTGTTTAATGACACTTTGGTAGCGGCGGATCCCGGGCGCGCGGTTACCTTCGTGGAAAATCACGACACTCAGCCGGGGCAGTCGCTAGAGTCGCCGGTGCAGGCTTGGTTTAAACCCTCCGCTTACGCGCTGATTTTGCTGCGTGAACAGGGGATGCCTTGCGTGTTCTGGGGCGATCTGTTTGGCACTCCCGAAACTGGGGACCTGGCTGCAGTCACTGAGCTGCCGGTTTTGATGAATATCCGCCACTTCTTGGCGTACGGCCCCCAGCACGACTACTTCGACGACGCCGACGTGGTGGGCTTTACCCGTGAAGGTGACGACTACCGCCCCGCCTCGGGTGTGGCCGTGCTGTTCTCAGATCGCCGGGCCGGCACCAAGCGCATGTATGTAGGCCGGGCACACGCCGGCTCCTACTGGACATGCATGATTGGCAAGCAAGACACTGTCCAGGTGGATGAGGAAGGTTGGGCTACTTTCCCGGTCAGTGACGGGGGCCTGAGTGTTTATGTGCCCTCCGTGGCCCGTGAGCTGCTCGATTACGGCCAGGATAAGCTCACCCGCCCGCGTAATTAAGTGCCGACGGCGCAGTGCGACGCTGCCTCTCGGTTAGGCTCGACGCCGCCCCCTCTGTTATGCGCTCGACGGCGCAAGCTCCCGTTGGCCCCTGTGGCCAGCGGGAGTTAGCTAGCCCAGTAGCTTAGATCCTGACGTGCCCCGGAATCTAAAAAATCTGCAAGCAGCTCGTTGACCTGATCAAACTCGATCAAGAAGCCGTCGTGGCCATGGGCAGAGTGAATCAGGGCGTAGCTGGCGTTGGGCACCAAACTAGCCATGCGCTTAACCTGGGCGGGGAAGAAAAGACGGTCACTGTCTACCGCAATACACAGCGTTTTAGCGGTGATCTTGCGTAGCGCTGAACGCAGCCCGCCGCGTTCACGCCCCACATTGTGGCTGATCATGGTGCGACACAGGGCCACATAGGAGCCTGCATCAAAACGACGTACCAGCTTTTCGCCGTGATAATCCAGGTAAGACTCCACCGCCAGGCGTCCGCCGGTTAGCGGATCCTCAGCGTTTTGCGGCAGGCGCCCAAAACGCTCATCGAGCTCATTGGGACAACGGTAGGTGGTGTGGGCGATCTGACGGGCTAGTGCCAGCCCCGCTACCGGGCCGACGGCGTCGTCGTAATAATCCCCGCCATTCCAGTGCGGATCAAGCTGCACCGCACGAATCTGAGTGTGGGCCCAAGCTGCCTGCTCAGCGGTAGTTTGTGCGCCTGAAGCAACCATCACCAGGTGCTCCACGCGCCCCGGATACATGGTGGCCCACTCGATAGCGCGGTGACCTCCGAGCGAGGCCCCCACAACCGTGTTCCAGCGTTCAATCCCCAACAGATCCGCCAGGCGAGCCTCTGCGCGCACCTGATCGCGGGTGGAAATCACCGGGAAACGCGAGCCGTAAGGGGCGCCGTCCTGAGCAATAGAAGCCGGGCCGGTAGAGCCTTGACAGCCACCTAGCACGTTAATGGCAACCACAAAGTAGCGCTTAGTGTCGATAGCCAAATCCGGGCCCACCACCTGCGACCACCAACCGGCAGTAGGCTGACCAGGCTCAGCCTCACCAATAACATGGGCGTCACCGGTGAGTGCATGCTCAATCAAAATGGCATTGGAGCGGTCTTCGTTAAGCTCGCCCCAAGTCTCATAAGCGAGTGTAATTGCCGGCAAAATAGAGTTATTTTCGAGGCGCAAATCGCCCACATTAGCGAAGCGGCGACAAGCACGTGGGTCGGTGATTTTCCAAGCGCCGGATACGGGGGCAGGCGGAAGCTGACGGTTGCGGTTCATGGGAATGCCTTCTAAATCTGGGCGCGCAGAGGCGCAAAATTACAGATGCGATAACGCTCGCCAAGGCACGCAGATGTGGCTCAGCGAGCGTTCGGCATTCGTCCCATGAGGGGTAGCAGAGGTAGGACGGCGAAACGGAGAGTAGGTAGCACAAAGCCAGGGCACATCAGCGCCCAGGTTGAGCTAGCTACTTGCGTCACAGTTATCTCCAATTACGTCCAATACCGCGTTAATTGTCTTAAGCATAACGCGAGTACGTCAAGGATGTAAGCTTACAAAGTACGAAGGATCACTCTAGCGGCTAGCTGGCGAGTCTGTGGAGGTGGTGCCAGCAGTGGCTGAGGCAGTCTTGCGTTTGAGCAAGATGAACACTAGCGTTGCCGCAGCCAAAATAATTGCGATGATGACAATAATGCCTGCGGTTACTAGATCCTGGATGGTGTCAGCCTTAGCGGGACTTGATACAGGACTTGAGGTGGTTGCGCCAGGGAAGTAGCTGGCAGCCTCGCTATTTAGCTCTACAGTCCCTTGCACCACACCGTCTGGCATAGTGGCTTTCATGAGGTAGGTGACTCTGTCTTTGTCGACTTCTTTTTCTCTGTTGTATCCAGTTCCTGGAGCCCCGTTATCGGTAGTTAAGCCAAAAGTAACGGTGGATTTGACTGGTAGCTCTACCCTCATCCATTCTGCGGAGGGGTTAAAATCCGGATAATATTTTTTCAGGAATTCTAGAGAGTGCGAAGTTGGGTTTTCCAGACGGACCGAGTATAGGTTATTACCCTTAGGGGTTAGCTTGAATACCGCAGATTGGTTTGCCTTAAAATGCCCTTGGATTATGCAAATGCCTCCAGTGTCGCTACCGTATCCTTTAGTCGATGAATATAAGGCTTTATAGTTGCGATGTTTCTGAACGCAATTATCTTCAGTGACATGCTCTCCACTAACCCCTATGGTCTCGATAGTGCTGCCGTTGTCTAGTAACACATAGCTAAAATTTGGGGTTCGTGTGTGTTCAGAGGCGGTTGTGGGAGGCATTATGGCGGCTGTTACCCCTAGTAGCGCTATGGTCATGAGTGCACTAAATAAGCGGCGCATGAGTATCCTCGGTAAATATAGAAAAGTCGGCTATAGCAGCAGTATAGCTGCTATAGCCGAGTGTTAGTTACCTGCGGTGATGTCACCAGTCAAAGAAGTTATTATCATTGTCGCAACTGCTGTCGCTGCCACTATCGTAACTATTGTCATCGCTATAGTCGTAGTCGCCGCTGTCGCAGTCGTAACTATTGTCGTCGTTGCTGCTGTCGCTGTCGTAGCTGGTATTGTCGTCGCTAATGTCGTAGTAGTTGCTAACGTTGTCCGTGCCCGATAGCCAGCTCATGGGTGATGCATTAAACCTAGGCTGAGGTTTACCAACTGTAGCTTTTGGCTTTTGGGCCGCCGCGATCATGCCAAGCATGCCTATTCCTGCTATGACTAAAATAATTACGGCAAGAGGAATAAACCTCGAATCCATATCTTGCTGTTCCTGGCTATAGCCGGAATTATCGTAAGACTGGCTACTGTAACTATTGTCGCTGGTCGAATCGTCGTAAGACGGATCTTCGTAGGTGTCATTGTTAGAGTCGTCGTAAGAGTGATCGCTGTCGTAATTGTTGTAATAGCGGTTGTAGTAATTAGAACTTCCTGAACGAGAGTTAGAACGCCCCAACCAAGAGTTACGTCGTGAAGAAGAGCCAGAACCGCTGGAATTAGAGCCCCCAGAACTTGAACGGCGCGAGGAAGAGCCAGAACCGCTGGAACTTGAACGTCGTGAAGAAGAGCCAGAGGAACTGCGCCCGCTTGAACCTCCACTGCTGCCTCCACGGCCTTCCGGGACCGCATTACGCCCCGTTGTGGCTGCGCCAGAAGTTGACTGGCTACCGCTCACTGAAATACTTGAGATTGGGGTAATAGAGCTGCGAGAAACGCTGGCGCTAGCACTAGGCGCGCACAGGCATGCGGCTGCGATAGTGGCCAAAGCTAGTAAAGCATGTTTGCGAAGGTGCGCATTTAATTTAGTGGCAGAAAGGGGCGGAAACATGCTCACGCTTATTCCTGAAGTAGTACTGATGTAGTTAAAACTCGTTCCTAATCAGAATAACCGTTGCTCTAGAGGTGGGCATCGGGGAATTATCCCCTTACCGCAATGATATTGCCTCAGATTTTTAGATGATTTCGGTTTCATCTTCCTTAACTAAGCAATACAGCCCTAATCCACCTACGGTAAGAAGCCCAAGAGCCTCAAGATTATCTGTTGCTTTAGAGTCATTGTCATCAGAGTAGCTGCTGTAACTAGAGCCTACGTAACCTGAGTTGGAGTGTCCTTGCTCAGAAGAACCTGATCTGGAGTGCCCTGAGCTGTGCCCACCACTGTGGCCACCGCCGTGACCGCCACCATGGCCACCGCCGTGACCACCTCGTGTAGGGACCCTGTTATGACCAATAGCTGTGGTCGTAACAGAAGTTGGCTGGCTACTGCTTACTGAGCCGCTTGAAATTGAGCTGACAGCAGTGCGTACAACACTGGCACCAGCGCTAGGCGCGCACAGGCACACAGCTGCGGTAGTGGCCAAAGCTAAAAACGCATGCTTATGAAATTGCATATTTAAATATCTGTAGATATTTTCGTCCGAAAAATTATGGCTAGGCTTCGCTCATTGCTTTAAGCGTGCCACCCACTACTACTAAACCTACTAATACAGCCAATATGATTAAAGTCGTGCGCTTTGAAAATTCGATTCCTAGTCCCTCGCTGTCGTCATAGCGGTCGTAATTGTAGTAGTCGTCGTAGTCGTCATAGTAATAGTTGTTATAGTAATTGTTGCCGTAGCGGTTGTAGTAATTAGAGCTACCTGAGCGCGAGTTTGAATAACCCTGCGAGTTGGAATTGCCTGAGCGCGAGTTTGAATAACCCTGAGAGTTGGAATTGTCGGAGTAGTAGTTTGAGTACCCCTGAGATCCTGAGTTGCTTGAGTAAGGATCGGAATAGCCGCGTGAGCTGGAGCCGCCGGAATTAGACCCCGAGTAGCTCTGAGAACCGGAGTTACCAGAGTACCCCTGTGAACCGGAGCTGCCAGAGTTAGACCCCGAATATCCACGCGAGCTGGAATTTCCAGAGTAACTGCGCGAATTGGAACGCTTGGAGCTGGAGCTGGAGCTGGAGCTTGCGGAGCGAGAGCTCGAACGCCCAGAACTGGAACTGCGACGTGAAGCCCCTGAACTGGAACTTTTTGAGCTGCGACCTGAAGAACTTCTGGAGCTAGAGCGTCCAGAACTTGAACTTCCAGAGCGCGAGCCGTTAGAGCGAGAGCTTGAACGCCCAGAACTGGAACTGCGACGTGAAGAAGAACTAGAGGAACTGCGTCCGCTTGAACCTCCACTGCTGCTCCCACGGCGTGCCGGAGCCACGCTACGGCCAATTGCTGTGGTTAAGCTAGAACTTGACTGGCTACTGCTTACTGAGCCGCTTGAAATTGAGCTGACAGCAGTGCGTACAACGCTGGCGCCGGCGCTAGGAACACATAGGCATACAGCTGCAGCAGTGGCCAAAGCTAACAAAGCATGCTTGCGAAGCGGCGTGTTTAATTTAGCTGCAGATATGGGCAAAAATGTGCTCACGGCTATTCCTGAGGTAGTAGTGATTTAGTTAGAGGTCGCGCCTGACCAGATAGCCAGGCGCGACCTAACTGTCAGTGGCTACACGCGCGGAGGGTAATTCGGGTAACCAGGTGGCGGCGTAACCGCTTTGGTCGCCTTGTTTTTGCGCGCAATAAGAACCGCGCACAACACTGCAGTAATTACCCCAATCACAACAACGGCTATCGACACATACATGGCAGTGTTGTCTTTAGTGGAAGAAGTAGACTGTGCTGCGTTAGCAGTGAGTGTTGGTGTAGCAGACTCAGTTGTAGCATAGCTGCTTGCACTAGGGGTAGGTGCTGGGGAGTCACCCCCATATACGCGGAAGTAGGTAGCGGCGGTAGCGTCTAGTTTTACACTCCCCGAAGCCTCTACATTCGGGGTAGAGATAGCCCAGTCATATTCGATGAAGGTGTTGTTAAGGATTGGGCGCGTATAGTCATAGGTTTTGGTGTCTAGACTAGATCCTTGCGGCAGGCTTAGCGTCACATATTTAGTGGTAAGCGTGTAGTCTGGGAAATACTTTTTAGCCGTTTCCAGATACTGCACATCTAGGCTCTTAAAAGACAAGGAGTACTTATTATCACCCAGTGGAGTTAATTTAATTGCTTGCGAGTCGCTGGGTAAAATTTCCCGGGTAATAGTGCAGAAAGTCTGGTCTTGCTCCTGGCCATACTCAACTTGGAAAAGGCTCGCAGTGTTAGTTTTAGTGCAGTTTTCTTTGGTTACACCAGAGCCGATCACCTGCACGCCTTCTAAGGTATAACCGTCAGGAAACAGCTTGTAAACGTAGGCGACAGTTAGCTCCGTATCTGCTGCAGATACGGCTGGCATAAAAACTGCACATACGCCTAATAAGCTAAGTGCCATTAGCGCATTGAGTATACGACGCATCATTGCTCATCCTCATTGAGTTACTACAAACAACTGTGAGTGCAGTATATTCTATTAACGGCGCAGGGCTAGCGGGTATTAAGTCTCAAATACTCCGCCAGCCCTGCTAGAACGCTTTACTTAGTGTTCCAACCATAATCCTTGGGATCATAGTTTTGCCAACCATTATTCTGGTTGTAGTTATTGTTTTGGCCGTAACCGGAATAGCCATCTTGGCTATAGTTACCTTGGTTGTAGCTATCTTGGCCGTATGAGTTGGGGGTGTAACCACCCTGGCCATAGCCGCTAGAGGCGTAACCGTTTTGACCATCATAACTGCCGGCGTCGTAGTTACCGGTGCCATAACCGCCCTGATCGTAACCAGTTTGTCCATAACCAGTTTGGCCGTAGCCGGTTTGGCCGTAGTTACCGGCAGAGTAATTTCCGTCAGAGTAGCCTCCCGCCGAATAGCCTCCGGGAGAGTAATCTCCCGCAGAATACCCACCCGCGTTATAGCCGCCATCAGGTGAATAACCATTAGGGTTATAGCCGCTCGGTCCGTTGCCGTAAGGGGTGTATTGCTCTGCCGCATAGGCGTTTTGGCGAGCACGCCTGATAATTACAAATACAAAAATGAGCACCACTGCCAATAATGCAAACATGATCATGGCTGTGCGAGCAGTCATGGTCGAGTTTGAGCTTCTGGGTCCGTAGTGGTTGTGGTGGTAGTAGCGGTAACGCGTGCGATTACCTGAGCGGTAGCTTGAACGCCTGCGAGAAGAGCGGCTTCTGCTGCCTCGGCCCCTGCCGCCACCGCGACGGGCCTGAATGTTGGAGCGTCCGGTTGAATTATCGACGCGTTCGCCTACCCCAGTAGAGAGCTCAGTCTCCCCAGTAGAGACCCCAGCCTCGCTCAACCCGTTAGCGGCTAGCTGGCTAGAGACTAACTGGGTTGAGCTGACTGCGACACTTGGGGCATCAGTGAAAGTATGTGCGGCAGCTGCATCTGCGCTTGGAATGCAAAGACACGCAGCTGCTGATACAGACAGTGCTAACAGCGCTTGTTTACGTAGCGGCTTGTGGCTTTTATCTGCAGCTGCGCGCACATTCATACTCACTTGGAATCCTGGTTTTAGTTGTTCTGGTTGAAGCGCGGGTACTGACGAGTAGGAGCCAGGCCCTCATCTTGTCCCAGACGGATGGTGGGGTAGTAGTCCTCAGCGTCGCCACCTGCTGCCGGCGCGGCGTCGTAATCCTGCGGCTGGGCAGGGGTTACCTGCGGGGGCAGGACGACGTCGTCACCAGCTGAGCTGGAAGGAAGCGGTTGGGCGGGGCTTGCGGGCTGAGCCGGGTTGGTAGCAGCGGGCTGGCCAGCAAAGGGGCTGCCGG
>ERZ772966.228-NODE-228-length-22660-cov-10.259235_pt1 | contig 22660 bp, 12 predicted proteins | sample MGYA00580680_ERZ772966 | MGnify/ENA primary metagenome ERZ772966 (study PRJEB29015, sample SAMEA2738055) | human oral metagenome | biome: human oral; feature: human-associated habitat; material: saliva | place: China | collected 2225 ...
AAAGCTTTCGCGGCAAACCTCCAACAGGCTACGCAGGCGGTCGGGAATCGGTGCCGGGCCGCTCAGGTTGAACGACAGGCGGGCGGTCGCCGGGGTGGTGCCGTAGTAGCTTGCGGTGAGCTCGTACAGTGCCATGATGTTTGTTCCTTACTGATTTGCTGGTCGGTTGCGCCGGTTGGCGCACCCGGTAGGTTTCGGGTTGCTGTCCCGTTCTTCCCTACACTTATATTGTAGCACAGCTGTACGCATATAAACAAGCTGTGGCGGCGGATTCTTCGAGAGAATTTTACCGCCAGAGATGAGCCCAAACATACAGAAGGGGGGGCGGCTCAGAGTTGCCTCTGAACCACCATTTCCCCACCTTCGGGTGGGGACTTTCATTGAGGCATCAGTCAAGCACGTTTTCTGGCACATCAGGAAAGGCGATTTCCCCACCTTCGGGTGGGGACTTTCATTGAGGCCAAATCGTCACGTGAAATTGAAGCCATTGACCCGCAGCTATTTCCCCACCTTCGGGTGGGGACTTTCATTGAGGCTTCACCACCGCGTTACCGGTGATAGTGCGGGCACCTTGTATTTCCCCACCTTCGGGTGGGGACTTTCATTGAGGCCGCAGAGTGCGGATGTTATGGCGCGAAAGCGCGCGGCATTTCCCCACCTTCGGGTGGGGACTTTCATTGAGGCATTCTCCGCAAGGGTCGAAGCTTGGGACACATTGATTTCCCCACCTTCGGGTGGGGACTTTCATTGAGGCGGGTAACGCCCTTATGGGTAACCTCTTCCAGCCAACATTTCCCCACCTTCGGGTGGGGACTTTCATTGAGGCTTATGAATCTTGTCCATAGCCGCCGCCATACCCGCATTTCCCCACCTTCGGGTGGGGACTTTCATTGAGGCCCTGTTCTACGTGAACTAGGTAGGCTCATCCCACCAATTTCCCCACCTTCGGGTGGGGACTTTCATTGAGGCCCTTCTGTGGGTAAGCCTTACGGCGGGGCGTTACGATTTCCCCACCTTCGGGTGGGGACTTTCATTGAGGCATGGTCACGTCGGCTTGCCCGCCTTCACCGGCGGCATTTCCCCGCCTTCGGGCGGGGACTTTCATTGAGGCATGGTGAATTTGGTGCCTTTGCGACGCTGAACCGCACATTTCCCCGCCTTCGGGCGGGGACTTTCATTGAGGCGGGTGACCGCCACAGGTTCCGCGGTTGCTTCGTCCATTTCCCCGCCTTCGGGCGGGGACTTTCATTGAGGCCGGTTGGGTGCAGCCTCTGGCGGGTGCAGGCGGTATTTCCCCGCCTTCGGGCGGGGACTTTCATTGAGGCCAAATCCGTTGCCGCGCTGGTCATGGTGCGTCACCACATTTCCCCGCCTTCGGGCGGGGACTTTCATTGAGGCAGGCATTACTCTGTGGCAGCGGCGGCATGTCTGATATTTCCCCGCCTTCGGGCGGGGACTTTCATTGAGGCACGTGGCGCGGCTACTCCTCGCTAATGGATGAGTTATTTCCCCGCCTTCGGGCGGGGACTTTCATTGAGGCGACGTACACTCGCCATAGAAAAACCCTAATCCGTCCATTTCCCCGCTTTCGGGCGGGGACTTTCATTGAGGCACCATGATTCGAAGCGCCTTTTTTCCTGCGGACGGCTATTTCCCCGCTTTCGGGCGGGGACTTTCATTGAGGCCTGTTGAACAGAAGGGGAAGAGCCGCCAAGACAGCATTTCCCCGCCTTCGGGCGGGGACTTTCATTGAGGCGCCGTCCAGATGGAAGACCTTCAGGCATACCTGAGGGATTTTTCCACCTTCGGGTGGGGATCTTCGTTGTGGTTCTAAACGCGAATCGGGAAGTCTCACGCGGGTTACATAGCCCCGTTCTAGAAACCAATCCGGTTTCTAGAACGGGGCTCTTCGTCTTAAAACATGAGGACACGCTAGCTACGACACCTACCGCAAGATTCTTCTGGTTGACTACTTGGGCGCGAAATGACCAAACCGGATGCGCGTAATCTGCAACAACGCTATGGTGAAGTCATGTATAGAAAACTGAGTTGATTGCGCAGCAGAGGTTCTGTAGGGATAATGGAGAAGTCTAATGAATCCCTAAGATATACCTTCTTACCTGCTCCTTGTATCTGTTATGGTGCGAGCTTTCATTGAGGTACGTAATGTTTTTTTTCTCTGGGGTAAATCATTAGAAAATTCTTCTGGGTTACGAAAATGCGAGCCCAGAGGCTTTCTGTGCTCAGTCTCTCCCCTCTTTATCTGCTAACGGGCAGGGGAGAGGCTGTAAGTTTATACACGTAGTGTTTTTTTTTGCTGGGTCTGGGTATATCTATAATTGAATATCCTGAAACTTAATGCTAAGGTTGAGGTATCAACTGGTTTGGAGGTCACTTCAGCGACTCGCTGAAGTAGCTCTAACCCCGACCTCGGAGGTGAAGGATAATGACTCCGCTTATGACATAAACAAAAAAGCCGCCCGCTACGCGAGGCGCAACGGGCGGCTTTTGTTCAAAATGGTAAAACCGCATCAAGCGGAGGTTATGCCTGTTGACGCAGACATAACCTACTCAGTATACCGGCAGTACGGAGAGGTCTCCCAATCTACCTGAATGCTGACCGCTTGTGTGGCTCACGCCTACCTTCTACACCCTGTGCTGTCACTACCCAAAACACGGGGCGTGACAGCACAGGGGAGAAGGGGAAAGGCATACCGAATCAGTACCGTGACGAAAACGCGCGCACCATTCGGAAAAGACAGGTAGCTTAAAGCTACACAACAAAAATCGTGCACAACCCACGCATCGACGCGAGATGTGCACATACTACCTAAGGAGACAACCATGTCCCAGAACATCGTTACCCTCGCCGACCTCATCGAGAACGTCAAGCTCGGCGGTGGTTCCGTCATCACCTCCATCACCGAACTCGAACCCGCCGCAGGCCCCCACGCATCCGTGGCACCCCCCAAGTTCGTCGACGGCTCCAAGTCAGTCTTCGCCTACGAAACCCGCTACATTGTGGAAGAGGCTCAGAACCCGGATGAATCCGAGAACAAGGATGAGTCCAAGGAAACTGAAAAGGTCGTCAAGGGCAAGTCTCAGAAGGTTGTTCTCATCGACAGCAAGCAGTCTGAACTCAACCGTGCAGAAGCCGCCATCGAACAGGGCCGCCAGTACGGTGACGAAGCAGCCATCAAGATTCCCAGCGCCGTCGTCACCTACCAGACCGAAAACGGCCCCGTAGAATACAGCGACATGGAGCTCTCCCACCGCGTCTTCGACGGCCACTTCCGTGCTGGTCGCGTCGACGGTAAGCCCATCACCGAAAACGACCAGTACCGCGCACTGCGCAACTGCACCCCTGCAGACATGAGCGCACTGCTCAACACTGCCCCCGCAACGCTCCTCTTCGGCGCATGGGACTCCACCCGCAAGAGCAATCAGGTCCGCCTGCGCAGCGCCCTCGTCGGTGAAATCATCGGCGTTCTCGCTGACCAGGACCCTGGTGCTGAATACCGACAGGCACGCCGTGGCGGCGCCCGCGTCGACGCCGTAGCCGCCAGCGTAAAGCTTGCACCCAAGGACATGGAAACCCTGGTCAACGACCAGGAAGCAGAACTGAGCCCGGGTAATGTCGGAGCTCGTCGCAACGAAATCAAGAAGGCTAAGGCCGATGCTCGCATCTCCGCCTCCACTCTCGGCCTGGGTAGCATCCCGCCCTCGCTCGAAGAAACCGGTGCTGTAGCTTGCCGCCGTATCATCCGTTCCTGGGTTCTGAGCCTCGCTACCCTGCGCCAGCTGCGCTTCGGCACCGACGAAACCAAGAACGTTGCTGCGCGTGCACTCCTTGCCGCACTCGGCCTCAACGCCATTGCCCGTGCGGAGCGTGAACTCTACATCCGTGCCAACTGCGACCTGATCGAATCCTCCGCGCCCGTTGTCACCCTCGACCAGCGGTTCGGTAAGAAGAAGACCTTCGCACCCCTGACCGTTGAACACACCGACCAGCTTCTCCTCGAAGCTATCGAGAATGCCAAGAAGGCTGGCGTGGCTGACTGGAACGGCCAGACTTTCAACGTCGACGGCAACCCCATCATCATCAAGAACGCCACCGCGGAGGACGCTGAATAATATGACGAACCTCGGAATTCTCGCGAGGTTCCCGCTCGGCGTATATCAGGGCCACAAGGCGGACGGAAGCCCCGACGCCTTCCCCGACCCTGCCCGCTTGCAGGCCGCGCTCCTCAGCGCGGCCGCGCAGGGACCTCACGCAATTATCGAAAACGGGCAGCTCGCCCCCTCGGAAGAATCTCTCAAGGCCCTCAAATGGCTTGAGGAGAACCCCCCGACCGGGTTGCAGCTTCCCGACATGTGCCCCGTGTACCGCTCACCCAACAAGATGAGCCGATTCATGTACCGCGAAGTGGCATATTCCGAGAAGGATGGGCGGCAGACCGAACGTCGCGCCGTATCCGACGGCTGGGCAGTATCCGACACCATCGGCTGGCAGTACGATAAGGTACCCGCCGACATCGCGGAAACCATCACCCAGCTCTGCGGCGAAGTACCCTCCCTCGGAGAAGCCAGCAGCTTCACCGCCCTCTACACCGGAGACGTGGAACCCACCCACACTATCGACACTAAGTCGGGCCCCTTCGAAGCAGGCGGCATGCCCGTCCGTGTACCCGTACCCGGTCGAGTTGACGCGCTCATGCGTGCTCACGCAGAAGCGTACCCCGTCAAGGTTCCTACCAAGGCAGGCGACAAGACCGCAGCGAGCGACACGATGCGCCCCTCATCGGTACCCACCGCAGGCCTGGGATCCATCAAGTACCAGCCTGTGGAGGCTGAAGCTTCCAACAGCCCTTGGGAATACTTGTGGATTCTCGAAGTAGACGGTGAGGAGCTGAAGCCCGAACAGTACGTCAAGGCATGCTCCCTGTTGCACAAGGCTCTCGTAGCTGCCGCAGGATTCGGCGCGCCGAGCCTCATCACCGGCAGGTACCCCAAGGGTCACAAGCCCGCCAACAGCCTGGCGCTGCAGTACCTGCCCACCCGGTACCTGCCTGACTACCTGCGCCGTGAGGTGAAGTCCAAGGGAGTTCTGCTCGTCTTGGTCCCGGCCAACGCCCCGACCGATGAAGCAGTAGAACTCGGTATTGCGCTCAGGAGTGTAGAAACCCTCTACGCTCAGGACTTCCCGCGACTGACCGTGAAGCTTCGACAGAAGCGCCTGCCGGCGCAGGGTTTCTGGGATGCTCCCAAGACCGGGTACAAGCGCCTGTGGCGTACTCTCAGCGCGGCCGTTCCCGAATCGCGCGTTTTCAACCGCCCGAAGAAGACTGAGACGAAGGCCTGGACCTTCGCTGACGCCGCTCTGCTTTCCATGGCTTATGTGTGGCGTGACAGCTTCGAAGCGCCTGAGGCTGAAACCTCACGCGAACGAATTCGCAGCTTGAGGGATCAGGTCGAGGAAAAGGCTGAAGCCAAGGTTCTGGAAGCCCACCGTGTAACCCAGAACCCCGCCGCCTACGCTTATAAGCTGCCCCGCACTCTGCCCGCAGAACCGTGGCGCGGCGTCGTAGACCTCGGCAACCTGGCAACGGACACGACCCTCGTAGCCATCGGCCAGTCCCGCCACATGGGCGGCGGCCTGCTGGTTCCGTTCGACGTGCCCACCGAAGAATACGACCGCCACAAGAAGGAGGAAGAGCATGACTAGCCCCGCTACCACGCTGCCCTCCATTACCCGTGAAGAGTTCGGTGACTTCTTTGCCGCACTCAACGGAGGGCACGCCCCCTTCAGCTGGCAGGAAGAGGTACTCGACCACATTTGCGAGCATGGCGTATGGCCGGAACGTATTAACGCACCGACCGGCTCCGGTAAGTCCTCCGTGGTTGATATCCACCTCTTCGCGAATGCGCTCGCAGCGGTTGGCGCCGCGCCGCGCGTTCCCCGTCGCCTCTGCGTGACCGTGGGACGCCGCGCACTGGTCGACAGTCAGGCAGACCGCGCCCGCGAGAAGATTCTCGACCCCATGGGGAAGGCACTCGCTAATGAATCCGACGAGTCCGATATTCTGCGTAGGGTTGCTGAAGCTCTCCAAAGCTTCCAGACTCGCAACGACAAGCAGGGGAGCGACCCCTTCGAAGTTGGCCACATCCGTGGCGAACTCTCGAACCGCGCCCTGCCGGTAACCGACATTTCGGCCTGCGCAATCATTGCCGCAACCCCCGACATGTACGGTTCGCGAGCGCTCTTCCGCGGTTACGGCAGCACTAAGGCTGCCCGCCCGCGTGAGACCGCCCTGCTGACCATGGACACCGTCATGGTGCTTGATGAGGCTCACATGAACCGTCAGCTGTTGCACACCACTCAGCGTATTGCGCAGTTGCAGAAGCGTGAGGCTGACCTGGGCGTTCCCACCCTGCAGGTGGTTGAGACGACCGCTACCCCTTCCACTGGGGACAGTGAATCGACCACCCTGGGCGTGGATATTGAGGCTCTCGATAGCCCGAATGATAAAGAGCTGCGCAAACGTGTCTACTCGCATAAGGAACTGGTACTCCGCCCCATCGATAAGTGGGATGGCAAGCCCGGTAACTCTCCGACCGTGAATGCTGCTGTGGGGGCTATTAAGGATTTCCTTGCCCGCCGTGAGGCGGGCGAAGGCTCCAAGGAAGCCCACACTATCGGCTGTATCGTCAACCACGTGCGGACGGCTATCGCCATCAAGGAAGCGCTAGTTAAGAACAAGGTGCTTGAAAAGGAGAAAGAGGTTCAGCTTCTCGTAGGACGCATGCGCCCCTCGGATCTGGAAAAGCTGCAGGAAGACCACCCTAACCTCTTCAGTACCCGCGGTGATGAGTCCGTAAAGGTTGTTGTGGCCACCCAGACCCTCGAAGTCGGTATTGACGTTGACTTTGCCGACCTGGTGACCGAGCTGGCTCCGGCCTCTTCCTTGGCGCAACGCTTCGGACGTGTCAACCGTCTGGGCCGCCGTAAGGATTCCAAGGTCATCGTTATTGAGCCTGCGAGCGGTGACTCGGTGAAGAAGGACGCGCCGCCCTACAAGGCGGTTGACCTGAGCAATGCGTATGCATGGCTCGAAGTGCTCAACGGTACTGAGAACCCGTCGGTGAACCCCGCCGCAATGGTCAAGTACCCGCCGGTACAGTCCTCCCCGGAGCGTCTGCTCTACCAGCGCCCGGAATGGCCTGACCTGCTGGAATTCTCGCGTACCGACGAGAACCCTTACGATGAGCCGGACCTTGACCTGTGGCTGCACGACTCCCTGGACGCAGAAACCGCAATGGGTGGTGTTATTGTGCGTGATAACCTGCCGAGCAACACTTCTGCTGCCATGGAGATTCTCAAGACCAGCTACTTTGCACCGAGCGATCGGGAAACCTTCCCCGCGAATCTGAAGATTCTCCAGGAGATTCTGGACTACCAGGATGAGCACGGCGTGAAGCCGCGTAAATTCCTTTACCGTCAGGGTGAAATTTCCCTGTGGCAGGATGCTGATCATGGGGAAGAGAACAGTCAGTCGTTGGCTCCCGGTGATGTTCTGCTTCTTGACACGGGCAGTGTTCCGTTCACGAACCAAGGCATTGCTGTGACTCAGCGTGAGCTTCCCTCCACGAAGGACAAGCTGGAGGCTGTGCCCTTCCCCAAGAGCATCAAGCTCTACGTGTACGAGAAGTGCGCGGACCGTGAGAAAGACTTCGGGGAATACCTGGGCCTCTCGCCCGAAGAAGTAGCGGAGTTGCTCGACAGCCAAAGTTCGGGCAGTGAGACGAGGATTGCTTCTGAGCTTTCTATCGAGGCTGAGGACGGTCAGGAAGTTATCTCCTGGTACGCCGTTGTGACCGACGAAGAGTCTGTTGAAGATTCCGATATCGCTCAGGAGTTGGCCCCGACCGATCCTGTTCTTCTGGACGACCACCAGAACGATGTTGCTGAGCGTACCCGCCAGCTTGCCGAGAACCTCGGGCTGGCGCCGGAATTCTCTGAGGCCCTGGAACTGGCGGCAAAGTACCACGACGAGGGTAAGCGTGACCTGCGTTTCCAGCAGATGCTAGGCGCAGACCCGGATGCGGACGCTCTTGCAAAGAGCGGCCACCGTTCCGTGGCAGAAGCGTACCGTGCCCGTAGCCATAGCGCCCTGCCGAGGGGCTGGCGTCACGAGCAGCTGTCTGCACTCATGGTTGCGGCCTCGCCCGAAAAGGTGGGGGAGCACCGCGACCTGGTGTTGCGCATCATTGGTTGCAGTCACGGTCACGGCCGGTTCTCCTTCGCCCACGACGCAGGCTTCCTGCTCAAGGAAGGCTACCTGCCCGAAGGAACGGACTACGAAGCGCTCAAGGAACAGGCGACCCGACTCTTCAACGTCGGTTACTGGGACACCCTCATGGAGCAGACGAGCCGCACCTACGGCCCGTACGCTACCGCCTACCTTGAAGCTGTAGAACGCGCAGCAGATGCCCAGATTTCACGGGAGGGACACTAATGGCAACGTTGACTATTGCCGGTGACTACACCTCGGCATTGACCCATTTTGCCCTCTACGGGCTGTCCCTGATGGTTGAGCAGAAGCACCCCGGAGCCGTTACTGTCGGTTGGTCTCAGGAAGGTCAGCCGCGCGCCCAGATGCATGCTGAAGGTGTGTCAGAGGAAGAAATTGCCGAGTGCGTGCACTCCTACGTTTCTTCCCTGGCCGCTGAAGATAGCTGGGTGAACGTTGATCAGTCCTACGGTGCGGGTAAGGAAGCTGCTGTTTTCTCCCCGTTCTCCCCGCGTATTCGAGGAATCAACGCGGAGAAGTACCCGGACGACTGGGCTTCTCACCAGAAGACCCGACAGGCTCATCTGGATGCGCTGATGGAACGTGACGACCTGCTGTCTCTGCTCTGGATCTCCGGCCTGGGTGAACCGGCATACTGGCGTTTTGAAGCCAAGGCCCCTCGCCCCGACCACGGTGCATCCCGCTGGGAGATGAAGACTCGCAATAAGGGCCAGGAGTTCGTTAAGGACCGCCTGCGCCTGATGTGCGCGGACCTGGCCACCTGGGAACCTTCCGCGATGCTCAGCGGTATTACCGGGCAGACCCTGTACGACTCGCTGGACAAGAAGCCGGATTCCCGAACCGGAACCGGTTTCACCGTCCCGCAGCCGACGGACACCGCGCTCGCATTCTGTGCCCTGGTGGGTGTTGCGAATTTCCCGGTGATTCACCAGATTCACCGGATTGGTGTGACCCCCGGTGCGTACCCGTACAATGCTTTGCACCCGCGGCTCATGGTGCTTCCGGTATCCTCCGGAAGGGTTACGCCCGCCCGGTTGCGAACCGTGCTGCGCAGCCACCCCTACCGTAGGGTGGTTGACGAGGTCGGTAAGGCGATGGAACGCGGTTCCTTGAGCTCTGACATTTTCGTGTCTGAGCTGGCGGATGAGAAGGCGATTCTTCGTGAGAAGGGCGTTCAGGCGTTTGTTGCTTTCCCCATTGCGAAGGTGGGTAGTGACTCGGCTCCTGAACGTCAGGTTCTGAAGGGTAGCGCGATTCCGCTGGGCTAACCTAGCCGCTTACCGATACTGGTAAATAACGCCGGCAAATATGCCCACAAAATGCAGGGGAGGGGCCCTCCGGTTGAATGACCGGAGGGCCCCTCCCTTTGTGCATCGTTCAGCGGATATTCGGTGGCTAGCTCTCTAGCGCACTAGCGTACCCAGGGGAGTACCCCTACGCTGCCGCCGCTACAGCTCCCTTGGCTGCGGTGCCGCTTCGGGTCCACAGCAGGAGCGCCGCCACGCTGTTGATGATGTAGAAAATGTATTTGCCGACGTTCGCGAAGTTGCCCTGAGTCAGCGCCTTGATGCACTGCACGGTGTTGTACGCGAACCAGAACTGCCACTGCATCGTCAGCTTCAGTGCGTTCAGAATGTTCGCTGACAGGGACAGGCCAAACACTGCGGTCGTGATCCAGAACAGGAATGAGGTCTTGTCATCGTAACTGACATAGTTCGCAATCAGATAGTAACCGACATAGTTCGCAATCAGGGAGAACGCGAACGAGCCCACCACAATGCCGGCGATAATCAGCTGCCCCTTCTTGCCGGTCGGCGGTTCCATCGCTTTGCCGCGTTCGGAGTTCTGCCACCTACGAATCGCGAAGGTGTACACGATGAAGGTCACCGGGTAGGTGATGATCGCTGCCTTGTTGCCCAGAATGTAGTCGATCGCTCCGGACAGTGCCGTGTTAATAATGCCGAGCACGTTGCCAACGTTTGAGAGGCGGCCGGTCAGGCGGGTAGACATCATCGAAATACCCACGTTAATCACGGAGATCACGCCGAGGGGAATGAAGTTCGTAATCGGGCCCCAGTCGACGTATTTAGCGAGGTTGGTGTTCAGGTATCCTGAGGCGATTGCGATGGCGATAACCAGTGCTACGCCGAAAAGGTCGGCGTACTTGGACTTGGCGAAAAAGAGGAGGGCCTTCTCAGAGAATTCCTTGGCCTCCATGGGTTACTCCTTTGTAGAGGGTTATAGAAACAGTGATAGGGTACCAATAACTATAACTCTTTGAAAAGGACTCGAAACGGCGTGTCACACATAAAACCTCAGAAACCCACATATTCCACATCCCGAAACACCTCGGCGTAGAGCAATTCAAAGTCGTCCCATCGAGAACCCATACCACCTTCCGGCAAACATTGCCAGATAACGCCCCTACTTCGTTGAACATCGAAAATGGGCGTAAAATCACCACCGTTTCATCTTCGCTTTAAACGGGACCTTAAGGTACGCTAGATGACTGGGTCAGGGAACTCGTGCCGGTCTCACTCACCGCACATCCGCCCGACAGACACCCGCACCCCGCACGCTGCGTCTCACTCACGCACACAGGGGAGGGAACCACCGTATCGGCCTCACTCACCGTTTACGCCGCTGTCCGTGCGTCCTGCCACCCGTAACTCACTCAACTCAAACAAGAACTGAATAGGACAATCATGCCCTTGCTTAACCATCGACTCTCACGACGATTCTTCGTAAAGGGTGCTTCCGCCGCCGCAGCCGCAGGCGCACTTGCCCTGCAGGCACAGGCCGCTCATGCAGACGAAGCTCCCGCAAACCTTGCCCCGGCAACCGAGGAAACTAAAGGCCCGCGCCTCGTCATTCAGCGCGCCACCATCACTGAAACCGGTATGACCGTCAACTACACTGCACACGGTCTGCGCGAATTCCTCACCGAAGGCACCATCCTGACCGTACGCCACGGCTACGTTCGTAACGACTCTTTCGAAACTCTGCGCTCCTGGCCGCTCACCCCCGAATTTGACGGTGACGCTGACAGCTTCAGCGGTAGCGACCAGTTCCCCATCGAGCTGATGCAGGGTGAGGGTGTTGATCACGCCCTGCAGCTGGATATTTGCTCCGACCCGTGGGGTCAGGAGATCACCCGCCAGATTGCTGCGCGCATCCCCGTGGCTGAGACCAAGATCCTGAAGACTTCTTTCGAGGATGTTCCGGATAACCACCCGTTCGCTGAGGATATCCGCATGGCGAACCAGAAGAAGTGGCTGATGCCGAACCCGCAGACTGGCGCGTTTGAGCCGGACCGCCCTGTGACCCGTGAGGAGCTTATTGCTCTGCTGAACCACGCTGCAGGTCACGCTGGCGTGAGCGAAAACTCGGATGTTGCACCCTTCGCGGATGCGGCAGGCCGCCCGACCGCGAACGCGCTGCACTGGGCTCGTGACCGCAAGATCACCGAGCCGCTCACCGGTGGCGACAAGATTGACCCGACCGCACCGGTTTCTCACGAGGAGCTGGCGGCTGTGCTGTTCCAGTACAACGCGGAGGTTCAGCTGACCGAGATGAAGGAGGGCGCTGGTTCTCGTTTCCGCGACGTGCTCGGTGCGGGTACTCTGCACCGTTACGTTGCGTGGGCTGGTGCGAACGACATCGTGCTGGATGCTTCGGGTGTGTTCAACCCGACCGCGCCGACTACTCGCGCGGAGCTGGCTCGTTTCATTCGCCGCTACAAGCTGCAGAACCTGCTGTTCACTGACTTCTCGTATGTCTCCTAATTTTTAGTCACCCCTGGCACTGTGTCACCCCGGCACCGTGTGTTGGGGTGTGTGGAACCCCCGTCTTCTGGCTTTGCTGGAGGCGGGGGTTTTGTCATGCCCCGTCGTGCCTCGCTGCTGTATTGCCGCACCTCGGGGAATTTTGGTGGGGGAGTTTTAGTGACAGGCTGTGCCTGGCATATGAAATTTTGCGTTATATATACCTAAAATCTTGCAAAATCCTGTGCGCTAAGTAAGTATTACCTAGAAGGCAAGTTAATGTTTGCCTTACTTAATACTGTGTGAAGACTAGTTTCCTTCCTCGTGGACCCACGAAACCCACACCAGAGAGCAGGGAAAACGCGGCACCTCACCACCCATCGGTGGGGGAGAGAAGCACCTCCACACACCACCCACGAAAAAGGACATACATATGAAGCTCGCATCAAGCAAGGCATTCAAGGGTCTCGCCGTTGGATCGCTGGCACTGGCAATTTCCGGCGTTGCCACCATCCCCGCATCGTTCGCGGCAGAATCCACCCGGGCAGCAAGCCAGAGCAGCGACGCTCGCACCATCACCGACAAGGCGATGGCAAAGATCACCCAGGGCCTGCCCGGTCAGTTCCAGGTCGCATACTCCAAGAAGACCAACAAGATTTGGGTTGCGGGCACTGCAGACCGCGACGAGCACGTTTCCACTATCGCTCGTATTGACGCGAACTCCCTGAAGATTGAGGCAGTTGCTGAGCTGCCCATCGTCCAGGACGCGAAGGGCTACTCCTACGAGGGTGCGTACGGTATCACCGTCGATGACGAGGAAGGTACCGTGTGGGTGACCAGCACCCGCGATAACTCCGTTGCCGTGTACGATCAGGCGACCATGAAGCAGCTGTGGACCAATGCGGGTCTGAGCAAGGACGACCCGAACTGGATTGAGCACCCCCGCGAGGTGCGTGTCGATCACGAGTCGGGTAAGGCTTTCGTGACCGGTCGCTTCTTTGTCTCGGCTATCGATCTGAAGACCAAGAAGGTCGAGAAGATTCAGCTTGAGGGCGCACCCGATGGCGGTACCCGCTACATCAGCATGAACATTCTGGTGGACGGCGGCAAGCTGTACGTGCCCGAACGCACCGGCGGCAAACTCTTCGTGATCGACACCAAGACCTTCAAGGTCGAGAAGACCATCTCTGTGAAGGGCGATAAGGACGGCGAGGTTCGCCCCTCCGACGTGGCTATTGACCACTCGCAGAACGAAATTTACGTCTCCTCCCAGGGTGTGAAGGGCGAGAACTCCGGTGTATCCGTGTACGATGCGACCACCCACGAGTTCAAGAAGTTCATCCCCTTCGGCACCCAGGCGCTCTCGCTCGATAACGATGAGGCGAACGACCTGGTGTACGTGACCGACTTCGGCACCGGCAAGGTCGGCGTGATTGACGGCGGCGCAGCGGACAAGCTGATTGCCGAGGTCGCCATGAATGGCGGCAAGGCAAACGACCTGGTCGTACTGCCCAACGGCTCCGTAATCGCTGTGGACAAGCAGGCTGGCGCAACCGCAACCGTGCCCTACGTCCTCGACGGCACCACCGGCACCGTCAGCACCTCCAACAAGGTGACCAGCAAGCCTTCTAAGGACAAGCAGGGCAACGAGGTTCCCGCCAAGACCTCCGACATTCAGGCGAACTCCATCCTGAAGTTCAAGGTCACCGCAACCGCAGGCGACAACTCCGAGGTCAAGCAGGTCACCCCCGAAACCCGTGAGTTCCAGGGCTACCCGGCAACCGCTACCAAGACCAAGGCAGCCGACTCTACCACCCCCTCCACCGAGGCACACCGCACCGTGGATGCAAACGGTAGCGTTGCGAACATCATTCAGGGTCTGCCCGGCCAGTTCCAGGTTGGCTACTCCAAGAAGAACCACAAGCTGTTCGTACCCACCGTGGGTGCGCGCGGCGGCCTCGCTTCCTCCCTGGCACGCGTGGATGCAGACACCCTGCAGACCGAGGCATTCGCCGAACTGCCCGTGAAGAAGAACGACAAGGGCCAGTACGGTTACACCTCCGCATACGGCGTGACTGTTGATGACGTGGACGGCACCGTCTGGGTCACCAACACTATCGACAACTCCGTGGCAGTGTACGACCAGCAGACCCTCAAGCTCATCTGGACTAACGAGGGCGTGAAGGAAGGCGACCCGAATTGGATCGAGCACCCCCGCTCCGTTCTGGTTGACCACGAGTCCGGTAAGGTGTTCGTCACCGGCCGCTTCTTCGTCTCCGCAATCGACCTGAAGACCAAGCAGGTTGAGAAGATTCAGCTCGAAGGCGCACCCGACGGCGGTACTCGCTACGTGAGCATGAACCTGTTCCTGGACGGCGGCAAGCTGTACGTGCCCGAGCGCACCGGCGGTAAGCTCTTCGTCGTGGACACCAAGACCTTCAAGGTTGAGAAGACCATCCAGACTCAGGGTGAGGATTCCACTGTTGAGGTTCGCCCCTCCGACGTTGCTGTGGACCACTCGCTGAATGAGATTTACGTTTCTTCTCAGGGTGTGAAGGGCGTCAACTCCGGTATCTCCGTGTACGACCTGACCACTGGCGCGTTCAAGAAGTTCGTCAAGTTCGGCACCCAGGCGCTCGCACTGGAGCACGATGAGGACCGCGACCTGGTGTACGTGACCGACTTCGGCACCGGCAAGGTGGCTGTCTTTGATGGCCGCGCTGACGAGGTCATCGGCGAGGTCGAGATGAACGGGGCAGCCGCGAACGACGTGACCCTGCTCAAGGACGGCTCCGTGCTGGTTCTCGACAAGAAGGACCGCGACGAGAAGGTGACCCTGCCCTACGTGCTCAACGGCACCACCGGCGAGATCACCACCGCCAGCGAGTACACCACCCTGCCCACCAAGGACCGCCAGGGTAACGACGTTCCCGCATCGGTTCAGCAGCTGAAGGCTAACTCGATTTTGAAGTTCAAGGTTGGCGTGAAGGACACCGACGCGAGCGCAGCTCCGGTGGGTATCACCCCGACTTCGCTTCAGTTTGCGGGTTACCCGACGGTGACCGGTGTGAAGGCTGAGGAGTCGAAGCCGGCTGATCCGAAGCCTGAGGACAAGAAGTCTGAGGACAAGAAGTCTGAGGACAAGAAGTCTGAGGACAAGAAGTCTGACGCTAAGTCCGAGAACACCGCAGAGGCTAAGGACCAGACCTCCAAGGATCAGGCATCTCAGTCTGATGCCAAGTCTGACGCTAAGACCGGTGCTCAGGACTCCAAGTCTGCTCCGGATGCTGTGAAGGCTGATAAGTCCGGTTCGGCTGTGAAGAACGGCGGTTCCTCTGCTGGTGGCTCCGATAATTTGGGCGGTGGCTCCTCGGTAGCTAAGAGCGACGCAGGTTCCTCGCAGGCTGGCTCTTCGCGTGGCGCTCTGGCGAACACCGGTGCTAACGCTGTGATGCCGCTGGTTGCTTTCGCTTCTGTGGCTCTGATTGCAGGTGCTGCTCTGGTGATGCGCCGCCGCAAGGCATAAAGTGTAGCGTTTAGTTTTCGGGCTTGAATGCTCGATCTAACGCGTGAGAAGGCGGGTATTTTCTCTTTCGGATTCTTTGAATCTGGGGGAGGGGGTACCCGCCTTTTGTGTGCCTGCTTGGGCTAATGCTGGGTAGGGGTTTTAAAACATATTCATATATGTGCACTTGTCTGTAAAAATATAGGTTTTGAATGTCGAAAAAATGTGTGGCCCAAGGTGAATGTTGCTGGCGCGCCTCACCTAAACTTTTACATTAATGTGTAAATATAAGAGCATCACAATACCCCTAGTGACCAGGGTTTTTGCTCGCAAGAGCAAGGAAAAACCCTGGAAACAGCTCAACCTTCACGTGATACTGAAGGCGAATTAGGGGCTCGCTCATAAAAACACAAAACACACCCACGTCGCTGCTTGTATTTTCCTGGGAAAACACTGAGGATTAGAAGGTAGGTAAATTTATGCGTTACCTACATTTCTGCTTTTCGTGCCGTCGAATATGTCACCGCATATTCACGGGTGTCTCGTTAGCATTCGCATGCGGCATGTGAGCACTTCCGTTACACATTTGAAGGACACACATTGAACCTCACTCCCTCCTCGGGCAAGGCGTTGAAGGGGCTCGCCGTCGGCTCCCTCGCGCTCGCGATCTCCGGCGCAGCCATGATTCCTGCCTCCTTCGCAGCACCGAATACCGTAAACCAGACCGCCGCCTCCAGCGCATCGGCTCCTTCCACCGCATCGCTGAGCCGCGTTGTTGACACCTCCGCATCCGTCGCGCAGATTACCCAGGGTCTGCCCGGCCAGTACCAGGTTGCCTACTCCAAGGCGAACCACAAGATCTGGATGGTCGGCGTGGGCGGTAATAGCAACCTCGCCTCCACTATTGCTCGTGTCAACGCAGACACTCTTCAGATTGAAGAAGTGGCAGCGCTTCCCTTCGAGCTGGATAAGAACGGCGAATTCGGCTACATTTCCGCGTACGGCATCACTGTTGATGATGTGTCCGGCACCGTGTGGGTTACTAACACTACCGATAACTCCCTGTCTGTGTTCGACCAGAACACCATGGAGCAGATTTGGACTAACCACGGCATTGCCGAGAGCGACCCGAACTGGATTGAGCATCCCCGCTCTGTGCTGGTGGATCACAACTCCGGCAAGGTGTTCGTGACCGGCCGCTACTATGTGTCCGCTATCGACATGAAGACCTTCGAAGTTACTAAGCTGCAGCTAGAAGGTGCCCCCAATGGCGGTACCCGCTACGTTGGCATGAACATGACCGTTGACGGCGACAAGCTGTACGTGCCCGAGCGCACCGGCGGCAAGGTCTTCGTCATCAACACCCACACTTTCAAGACCGAGCAGGTTATCCAGACCCGCGCCGAGGATTCCACTGTGGAGGTTCGCCCCTCTGACGTCACCATTGACCACTCCGAGAACGAAATTTACGTCTCCTCTCAGGGCGTGAACGGTGTGAACTCCGGTATCTCCGTCTACGACCTGACCACCGGCGAGTTCAAGAAGTTCGTCAAGTTCGGTACCCAGGCGCTGTCCATGGAGAATGACGAGGACCGCGACCTGGTGTACGTGACCGACTTCGGCACCGGCAAGATCGCCATCTTCGACGCTAAGACCGACCGCGTGATCGGTGAGGTTGAGATGAACGGCGGTAAGGCTAACGACCTGACCATCACCGAAGACGGCTCCGTCATCGCAGTGGATAAGCAGGACATCGCCAACACCACCGCGGCAGTACCCTACGTGCTGAACGCGAAGACCGGCGAAGGCTCCCTGACCGACACCTACACCTCCAAGGCGACCGTGGATCGTAACGGCAAGGCTGTTCCTTCCTCGCAGCAGAAGCTGGTTCCGAACTCCATCGTGAAGTTCTACGCTGAGGTTTCCGAGGGCGAGTTCACCTCCACCGCGACTATTAATCCCGCAAAGGTTCCCTTCCAGGGCTACCCGAAGCAGGCTACTGCAGTGCTGATTGACCCCACCCTGAACTTCGCTGAGGGTACCGTCGACATTACCCGCCCCTACACCTTCCACGTGTCCGGCTACGACTATGATAAGCCGCCTGCCGAAGGTCTCCGCCTGTTCCTCGTCAAGGAGGGTGAGTGGTCGATGGGTTATGACAAGCTGACCGATAGCGAATTAGCAAACATTCAGAAGGTCTCCACTATCGTTCCGGCAAGCGCGTTCGTCTACAACTCACGTACCGGCAAGTACTCCTTCGAGGCAACTCTGCGTGTTCCTGCGAACACCATGCAGTACAGCCAGGGCTACCTGCTCGGCACCGTCACTGCTGGTTCTGATGTTGCTACCAACCGCAATTACGATTCGGCTGTTTCGCTGATTGTTAATGACGCGAAGGATGCTGGCAACGCAGATAACCGCAATGAGGCTGATGATCCGGCATTCCCCGCCGCTGCTTCGGCGTCGCCTTCCGCGTCTGCACCTGCAGTAGCAGAGAAGCCTGCGGCTGAGCAGTCGAAGGATGAACCTTCGAAGACCGAGGAAGCTAACGACCAGCTGGGAACTACTACGAAGACCGCGCCGCTGAAGAACTCTTCTTCGGCGAAGTCTGAGTCTCAGCCTAAGAGCTCCGGCGTTGATTCTCAGGTGAGCGCTTCTGCGACCAAGTCTGCGCCTCAGAGCAAGGGCTCGCTGGCTAAGACTGGTGCTCAGAGTGTTCTGAGCCTGGCGGCTGTCGGTGCGTTTGCGCTGATTGCTGGTGCTGCTGTGATGGTGCTTCGCCGCCATAAGGCATAGTTTTTTGCTCTAGTTTGAGCGGATGCGCCCCGTACACTGTGCGGGGCGCATTTTTGTGCCTTGAAGCCGTGGCGTTTTACGGGGTGTTTATTGGGTGGAAGCGGGGTGCTGTGGTGGTTGAAGCTGCCGGGGGAGTGCCTGGTGTAGCTGGCTGGTATAGCTGAAAAAGAGCCCATACGGTGGGCCCTGCACTCAGTGTAAAATATGTGACCCAATTCACCGCTTTTCGATTTGGTTGTTTCCGGGAACCTCTGTATAGTTATATGTGTTGCCAGGAAGACCTGGTAAAAGAGATGTAAATCTCACGGCCCCATCGTATAGCGGCCTAGTACTCCGCCCTCTCACGGCGGCAACACCGGTTCAAATCCGGTTGGGGTCACCACTAGGAAAGAAGCTCTTCATCTTCGGATGAAGGGCTTCTTTGTTTATCCGATGAAAACTGTTTTTAGATTCTATGGTGCCGCGGTGAGCCTCTCACGGCGCCGCTCCTTACGTCGCGGCACTCCGGGGCATGATAGATTTCCTCGCGCGTTCGGCATCATGCCCCGCCACTTCTTACGGCGTGGCATTCGGACGCATAATGAAATCCCTCGCGCGCTCGGCATTATGCGCCCTCATCACCGTACCCATCCGGTTGGGGTCACCACTAGGAAAAAGCCTTGATTCTTCGGAATCAAGGCTTTTTGTTTATGCCTGACTTATCCAAGAAAGATTAAAAGCGAAAAGCCACATGTGTTTCGAAAAGCCACTATCATGGTGGCTTCTCGAAACACATGTGGCTTCTCGGCGGTATAGGAATTACTGTGCCGATGCCTCAGCAGAAGCAGTAGTAGCCTCCGCAGATGCAGCACCCTCAGCCGAAGCGCTCGGGCTCAGCGACGGAACCGGCGAAGCAGACGCAGTACCCGGAGCACGACGCACCATACGCCACGTGCCGTCCTGGTAGTGCGCCACAATCTGACCAGCCACCGGCTTACCCGGGTACTTGAACACCTCGGTCAGCGGCTGCACACGATCATTGGTCTTGCTGTACACGCCAGCACCCTCAGTACTATCAATCACCATCTCGGATGCCCAAGTGTAGTAGCCGGTGCGAGTGTCCTTAGTCGGGCGGTCAGCAGTCAGCGACAGAACCATCGGACGCTCCGAACCAATAACCCAGCCGCTCTCCGAAGCGTACATGCTCTGGAAGAACTCAGCCACAGTCGAGTAGTCGCCGGTGTGGTCAATGTTCGTGAAGCGGGTACCGTCACCGGTCAGCAGCAGGTAGTTCAGGGTAGCCTGCCAGTACGCGATGAACGCGTGCAGACCCTCAACACTGTTCTCACGCAGCTTCGCCGGCTCAACCGGGATCGCAACGTTGACAGCCTTGTGCTCCTTGGTGCCGGGCTCAAAAGTGCCGGTGGAGGAGTAGTCGGCAAGAACGACCTCACCCTTCATGCTGGGGCCAGGCTCAATGGTGGTGGTTGCCTCCGCGGTGGGGGATGCGGATGCGGTGGCGCTCGCGGTCGAAGACTCGGTAGTGGATGCACTCGCGGTCGCAGAAGACTCGGAGGAAGACTTGGAGGAGCAAGCGGCAAGAAGCGCTGCGGTGCCCAGGCCCAGTGCGGTCAGGGCGGTGCGGCGGGTATACATGGTAGACATGGGGCTCTTTCTGAGGTGAATAAAGTATGTGCCGGTATTGAACTAATTCCAGAATATCGCAGGGGAGCGGTCAGCCCAATGTTGTGTGCGCCTCCATCACGGTAAAAGCGGCGGTAGATGACGAAAAACACGGGACCTAAGGCTCTCACACGACTACGATATGACCGGGGTTCTAAACGGAGGCGCCGGAGCTACTTGCGCTTGAGCTGGGCGAGCTCGTCGTAAGTTTGGCTGGTTCATTCCAAACCGTCCATGCACCATCCTGATACTCCAAGATAAAGAAGAACTCATAATCACCAGGGCCGCTACTCAATGAGGCCATGGTGAGCTCCCTACCATCTGTGTAGTGGATCTTTGCTTCCTTGTTGTAACGGCCAACACCCAGCCAGCGGTATTGTTGCTCGTCAACCTTCTGCGGAGCATCCTCGGTCAGCTCCGCTGAGAACGGTGCATCAGTGCCGTACACCCAGCCACTGTTCTTCTCGTAAAATTCGACGAAAGGTTCGGCCTTGTAGATATCATTTTGGTTCGTATCCACAGCCTTAAAGGGCTCAATATCGCCGGTAATTATAAGGTAATTGAAAGAAGCCAACCAGAAACCTATGGCGGCGTACATGCCCTCCGTCGTTTTGGCTTTCATCTCTGCAGGAGGGACAGGCTTGGGCGGGTTCTCCGCCTTCATCGAGCTGGTTGCGGGAACGTAGGTGCCGCGTGATTCGTAGTTTTTAAACTTCAGCTCACCCTTGTAAACGCGCTGAGTATCAAGTACGCTCGGGTCGCTGAGCGGGCGGATATCGCTGGCGCAGGCGGTCAAGGAAGCGAACGCGGCGGTGGCGGCGATGCCAAAGGCAGCGCGTCGGGTAACGAAGGTAGACATAAGGTACCCTTCAATAGATTATCGGTGTATCTATTTCAGGGTACCTTAGTACATTTGGATATGTTTATGATTTTCTCGTTATCAAACCTCGGAAAATGCTACAAAAGATACGTTAGCTAACGAAAAGCGCCGTTTACTAGGGGAAAGTGTCATCATCTCCCTGTGCTGAAGCTTTCCTACACCGCCGCTTTCCTGCGCTGGTATGTTTCTGCACCGCCGCATCCTAAACGTTGAGACCAGAACCGCTTCCGCCCGAGGACCCGGGGGAACTCGTCGAGGAACTCTTCGTCTCAACGGTGACCATCCACGCATCGTCTCGATAGTTCAACACAAAAGTAACCTCATCGTTACTGGAATCACCGCTCGACTCACCCACACGAATGTCCCTGTCCTCGGGCACGTAATGGAGAACAGCATCCTTATGGCCACGGACAATACCCTTCCAACGGTACTGCTGATCGTCAACCTTCTGCGGGGTCTCCTCGGTCAGCTCAGCCATGAGCGGCGTCTCGGTGCCGTACATCCACCCCTCACCCTTTGCATACAACTCTACATACGACTTCATCTTCTGCACGTAGATACCGTCCAGGTCCACGTCCTTGAACGGGGCAGCGTCGCCAGTAACCGTCAGATAGTTCAGGGCTGCGACCCAGTAGCCCAGCGCCGCATACATGCCTGAGGTCGTCTTCGACTTCATATTCTGGGGAGGGACGGGCATGGGCGGGTTCTCTGCCTTCTCCGTGGCGCTTGCGGGGCGATACGTTCCGGTCGACTTGTAGCTATTGAACTTCAGCTCGCCCTTGTAGGGGCGCATCGGGTCAACTACGCTCGGGTCCTCCAGCGGGCGGATATCGCTGGCGCAGGCGGTCAAGGAGGCGAGCGCGGCGGTGGCGGCGATGCCAAAGGCTGCGCGTCGGGTAATGAAGGTAGGCATGAGAACCCCTCAATAGTTTGTTCGTGTGCTTTTAAGCGTACCCGAGCAGGTTTGGTGACACGCTCGAAGCCTGCATCTGCTCGTCTGGGGAAACAACTCAACACGGCAGCACGCAGGCTATGCAAGCAAAAGCTATGCACACAACAAAAGCCGTGCAAACAAAAAGGGGAAGCCCCCGCACGCAATCTCAACTACATGCGGGAGCTTCCCTTAGATCTAAAAGTGACCGCCCGTAAGAGGCGTTGGTGTTCTAGGCCTTAGACTCATTCTTCTTGGAAGAATCCACATCCGAGGAGTCCTCCTCGCTGACCATGAACCAGGAGCCGTCCTTGTAGTCCATCGCAAAGTTAGTCGCTTCGCTCTTGGAAGATCCCTCCTCGACCAGGGGAGTGGGTTCCTGGCCTTCCATGTGGAGCTTCGCCTTGGGGTCCTGGATGAAGCGTCCGATCCAATCGTAGCGGTTGGGGCCACCAGCGACCTTCTTCGGGGCATCGGTCAGAAGTTGAACGGTAACCGGTGCATCCGTGTCGTACACCCAGCCCTTGCCGGTGGAATACACAAGAACAACATTGTTGTGATCGTTCGCAAACTCGCCGGCAGGGTCAGCTTTCTTGAGCGGCTCGTAATCACCGGTCATGAACATGTAGTTGAAGCTTGCCACCCAGTAGCAGAGGAACTGGTACATGCCCTCGATGGTCGCCTCGTTCATCTTCTCCGGAACAACAGGCTTGGGCACGTTCTGTGCCTTCTTCTCAGCCGTGGCAGGAACGTACTCGCCGTTCTTCTCGTACTTGTCGAGCTTCACCGTGCCCTTGTACGACTTCTTAG
>ERZ772966.229-NODE-229-length-22632-cov-2.565443_pt1 | contig 22632 bp, 20 predicted proteins | sample MGYA00580680_ERZ772966 | MGnify/ENA primary metagenome ERZ772966 (study PRJEB29015, sample SAMEA2738055) | human oral metagenome | biome: human oral; feature: human-associated habitat; material: saliva | place: China | collected 2225 ...
TGGCAGTGTGCACCCAGCCCTTTCGTTGTATGCGGCTATAGAATCCTCTGTGTATAAGGCACTCGGGACGTAATCACCTCGAAATACTCCGGAGGCACCTGTGAGCTCTCACGCAAAAGCTCAGGAATAATTCCATTCTCAGTGACCATTTCAAGGGCACGGGGAAAAAGCGAAGGCTGCTCCAACGTTGAAATAGCGCCAGGTTCCTTCACCCGCCACTTATTCTTAGACACCGTGATCATTGCGTTACGGTATGACGTATCAGATAGGCACCCCAACGACTTGGCACGGTAAAGCAAGGCCTGCATACTCACGCCCCAGTATTCTTTCAGTTCCTTAAGCTTCATCCAGCCGGCACCGGTCATCCGAGTAGGCAGCTCTTCCCGAATAGAATCAGCGGGCATCAGGAATTCTGCCGCAAACTCGTGCGCCTGCGCCTCAATAGTTTTATTGCCGGGCTCCGCGTCTGCGTGCATAACCAGATGTCCCAATTCGTGGGCGGCATCAAAGCGCTGACGGTAATAGTCGTTCTTCAAGGGATGAAGCACAACGATAGGCAGGAAGCCAGTATCCACAGAGTAAGCATCAATGGCATCGCTCTGTTGGGGTGCGAAAACGACCGCCGCACCATGTTTCTCAAGCTCACGTATGACATGGCGAATCGGACCGGTTCCAAGACCCCACTCAGCACGAACCTGCTGCGCGGCAAGCTCAGGGATAAGGCTGTTCTTCACCTCAGGATCAGCGGGCAGATCTGGTATCTGCCGTTCGGGGAAATCTATATGCCGAGAGAGTGCCCCTGCCACATCATGCACAAGGTGCGTATATGCCTCTGCCTGGTCGCGCTGAAGCTGTGTAGTTGCCCGAAGCGACCGAAAATGCGGTGCGCTGCTGGCAACAAGACCATTAATAGTTTCAACACCTTGGGAGTTTGTGTGCTGATACTCTGCGTTAACCTCAAAAAAAGAAGGAGGAAGCGAAAAAGCATCTGCGAGTGCCTCAATATTCTCCGTCGTGGGTTTCCGAGCACCAGACTCCCAGGTGGTGATAGCAGAAGCGCTCACGCCTGCTTTTGCCGCGAGCTCATTCTTCCGAATTCCTGCAAGCTGACGCGCTAGAACCAGCCGGTTCTTGTCGAAGATAGCGTTAAAGGAAGACATAGTTCTTTCTGCGTGGGTATTGTGTTACTCGTTAGTACCCTCACGCTTGAGTTGAAGCTCGATATCTGGAATCTGCTCTTGAAGCACAGGGCTGGCTGGAATAGGCGTAGCCTTTTGGACGTTGCTATCGGGATGAGTCAGGATATCGTACGTCCACAGCCACGGAGTATCAGACGCGGTGTGGGTTGGTGCAGGTACCCCGATCACTGCCTCTAACAGCTCTCCTTCAGGAGAGATATTATATGCGATAACGAGCGCTGGCAGGTGCATGGGTACGGAGGAAACAAAACCTGCTAGGTCAAAATCTTCAGGGGAGAAAAGGGTATCGTCCCCTACGTGATGTTGTGTCTCTGCGACTATGGTCTGCTTGGTGCTTCGCTCCCAGCGGATACCTCGAACACCACCTTCAAACCGATTTGCGCTTTGAACGATGAGAGAGCAGAAATCGCCCACCTCCCAGTATGGAACATTTTTAAACGTGTTCCATGTGTAGATACCGTGGGTTGGTTCAAGAGGCAGAAAATTACGGGCTTCGGGCGGGAGGCCCTCCATGAGTGTGTCTATTTCCGTATGAGGTTCTACACCGTCATCAAGCTGATATTCTCCAGTGAGTGTCACACGCGACATAACGGAGCGAATAAGGTCGTAGTGAAAGGAGCCTTTAGTCGTGTTCCTAGTGTAGGGGGTGAACTCGTTACGGTCGGCAGCTACCTTCAGGATACGAAGCATAGCTTTAAGACGATCTAGAACGCCGAGCTCTTGAAGTTTCTCAATGGTGGCATCTCGATTCGAAAAATCGAAGTTTTTCATAGATAGATTTACCTTTTCATTATTTTTATGCTTGAAAATTTACAGAATACATAAATTCTAGCAAATACTTTACAGGTGATATTGCTCTAAAGCAGCTAAGACAACGTTCCATGTTCCATCTCCGCGTAAGGCGGTAATCCGAGCTCTATTTCATGTCCGGTGAGCCTACACGGCCGGGTCACCTTCTTGACCCCTGCAGATCATTGCCAGCAGGTTCACCGGGTTCACCCAGACTCGCCCAAGCCGCAGAGGGTGGGCGTGCAGTGTATCTTCTGGGATACTTAACGGTATGAGTCAGAATTACTCAGATGAGGATTTTAAGAAGCTACTGCGTGAAATCTCTAAACGTTTCGCCATTGCCGGGCTGGTGGTTATCGCCCTAGGCGCTGCCGTCATCGGCTTCATGTACCTATTCTATGGGGGTATACATCAATGAGCCGCCACCAGCAACCGGCCGAGCACGGCCCCGTTTTTAAGCGCATGGTCGCCGGCGCCCCCTACAAGCCTGACGCCGAATGCCATGCCCTTTCTGACACCATCTATGAGGCGACCAAACTCTTCGAACAGTACTATGCGCGCAGTGAGCACGCCCAGGCGATGCACGTGCTCCGCGAGCACCTTGGCGCATTCGGCACCGGGTCGTTCATGCGTCCTTCCGTGGCGTTCGACTACGGGGTGAACACGTTTATTGGCGAGGGGTGCTTTTTCAATTTCAACACCGTGATTCTAGATGTGGCCCCCGTACATTTCGGCGATGGAGTGCTGGTTGGTTCAAACACCCAGTTCCTCACCCCCACCCACCCGGTGAACCCTCAAGATCGTAAAGACCTGTGGGAGGGCGGGCTGCCGATTACCGTGGGCGATAACGTGTGGATCGGCGGCGGCGCAATCATACTTGGCGGGGTGAGTATCGGCGAGAACGCCGTCATTGGGGCGGGGTCGGTAGTCACGAAAGATGTGCCCGCCAATGCGGTGGTCGTGGGCAACCCGGCGCGCGTGGTGCGCACCGTTGGCCCCGATGAGCACCCGGCGCATCCGCACCAGTACAGTGCACAAAGTATCGCTGAGGCGCAGGCGTTCTACGACTCCCTAACAGCCAACAGCGACTAGGCACCCACCAAACACACCAACCGCATCCCATCAGCAACCGACAGGAAACCAGGTTACGTGACCCCTAACGACCCGCACTCTCCCACGGGCGCACGGCCCGGCGCCAAGGCCCGCCGCGCAGCTGAACCGTATCAGCAGGGACGCGATCACGGTAACACTCAGGGCCTTGCATATGATCATGAGCCCACCGTGGCGTTCGGTGACGATTTCGAGGCACCCCAGCAGGCCCGTGCACCGCAGTATGACGATGATGAGCCCACACTCTCCCTTGGCGGCCGGTTCCCTGACAGGCATGAACCCGCACCTGAACAGTTCGGCTCTTCCGCGCAGAACGCGGCGGGGCCGGGAGTGGATGCTACCAGCGGCGACGAAGAGCTGGCCTGGCTTAATACCCCCACCACGGGTGCCCTCCACCCGGATGCTGCGCCCGCACCAGACCCGCACAACGCAAACCGCAGTGCTCCCCACGGCGGGCCCCCGGAACCTTTAGAGGCGTGGGAACAGCCCCCGGAAGGCGTGGTTGCCATGGCTCCGTTAGAGGCGCAGCGGGAACACTTCGGGCGTTTGCAGGTGTTTCCGGGGCTCATGGGGTGGATGGTCGCGCTCTCGGCCCTCAGCTTTTTCACCTGGCTGGCGGAAACCATTATGGTTCTCCCCACGGGTACACTCACGCACCCCATAGCCGAAACCCTGCAACGCTTTTCCGAGGGTGAAGCGGATGCGCTCACCTCTTTAATCACGGTGGGGGTGATCTACCTGCTGGCGTACCTCGCGGGAGGGTACACCGCCGGACGAATGGCACGGTTTGCGGGCGCTAAACAGGGCGTGTCGGTGTGCCTATGGCAGATCCTCGGGTGCGCGACCGCCACGATTTTCACCTACGTCATGCCTCACGCGTTCTCCCCCGGCAGCTATTCGCCGCTGGCGGCCCAGCAGTTCTTTGGGGCGGGCACCATCAGCAACGGTATCCTGGCGCTTCTTAGCGTCATTGGGGTGTCGTTTCTGGGCGCTGTCCTGGGTGGGATGTGCGGCCGTATCTACCACCGCCGCGTGGAGAAATACCCCAAATAACGCCTCCTATAAGCGTATATGCCAAACTTAGAATAGAACTGGGGTTCGTAGCCGTATCGGTTACGAACCCCAGTTTTCGCACCCCATACGGGTGCGGGTGCCTGCGGCTAAATATCCAGCAGCATGGCCGGTTCCTCAAGGATGGCGGCAACATCCGCCATGAAACGCGCCGAGAGGTCGCCGTCCACCACGCGGTGATCGAAAGAACCGCCCAGCGTGGTTACCCAACGCGGGATCACCTCACCATCAACCACCCACGGCTTCTGCTTAATCGTGCCGAAAGCAATAATCGCCACCTCACCGGGGTTAATAATCGGGGTGCCCGTGTCAATGCCGAGCGAGCCGATGTTCGTAATCGTCAGGGTCCCGTTCGCCATCTCGGCGGGCTGAGTCTTCCCTTCCCGCGCACGGGCGGTCAGGTTATTCAGGGCGATCGCCAGCTCACGCAGGGACAGCTCCTGCGCATCCTTAATGTTCGGCACCATCAGCCCGCGCGGGGTGGCCGCCGCAATACCAAGGTTCATGAAGTGCTTAATCTGAATCTCGCTGTCCGTCCAGGTGGCGTTCACCTGCGGGTTCCGCTCGGCAGCCCAAATCACGGCGGCGGCAAGCACCAGCAGCGGGGTCACCTTAATCCCTTCAAAATGGCGGGACTTTTTCAGCCGCTTCACAAATTCCATGGTGCGGGAGGCATCCACATCCACGAAAATCGAAACGTGCGGGGCGCTAAACGCCGAAGACACCATAGCCTTCGCAGTGGCCTTACGCACCCCCCGTACAGGGATGCGTTCAAGGCGGTCACCGGGTACGCTCGGGGACTGCCAGAACCGGCCGCCGGTTTCTTGCACATCGTTCAGGTGCGCCACATAGTCCAGCAGGTCCTGTTTCGTCACCTGCCCCCGCGAACCGGTCGCGGTCACATTCGCCAGGTCCACCCCCATTTCCTTAGCGGCCAGGCGCACCGGCGGGGCGGCAAGAGCAGGCCGATGCGGCACGGGGGCGGCAGCATCCTGCTCAAGTTCTGGGGCCTCGGCACCCTGTAGACGCTGCCGCACAGTGTTCAGAGAAGAGTTCAGCGGCGTGTTCTCCACGAATTTTTTACTGGCCCGCTCCGCCCATTCACTGAGCCCACCCAGCAGCCCGGCACGCGGCTCAGCGGAGGCGGGTGTGTGCCCTACCGGGGCGGGCTGCTGCGGAGCGGGGGTCACCGGCTGCGGTTGGGCGGCAGATGCGGGACGTTTACGGGCGCGGCGCTTGACCGAGTCTGCCTTGGGGCCCGAACCAACGAGCGGCTGGTTACCGGTTTCCGCCTCGGGTGTTTCGGCAGCACCGGTATTAGCGCCGGGTGTGGCAGGGGCGGAGGAGCCAGCACTTTCGCTACTGCCTGCCACGGCGATAATGGGGGTGCCAACCTCCACCGTGTCACCTTCAGCAGCGAGCAGCTGCTCCACGGTGCCTTCATACGGTGAGGGGAGCTCAACCACAGACTTGGCAGTCTCAATCTCTACCAGCACGTCGTTAATGTGCACGGTGTCGCCGGGGGCAACTTTCCAGGCGAGAATTTCGGCTTCGGTGAGTCCTTCACCCACATCGGGTAGATTAAAAATCTGGGACATTAAACGCCTTTCACTAGTGCATATAGCCCGTAAAGAATACGCTGCGGGGTGGGTCTAGTACTCAAAGGAGCGGTCTACCGCCTCCAGGATACGGTCAATATCAGGCACGTATTCCTCCTCCGTGCGCGGTACCGGGTACGGCATATAGTAGCCGCCCACGCGCAGCACCGGTGCCTGCAGGCTGTAGAAGCAGCGCTCGGTGATCGCGGCAGCAAGTTCGCCGCCCATGCCCCCGAAGGTCGGCGCTTCGTGGGCAACAATCAAACGCCCAGTCTTCACCACGGATGCGGCGACGGTGGGCACATCCATCGGGGAGATCGACCGCAGGTCAATGACTTCGATCGAGCGTCCGTCTTCGACGGCGGCCTCTGCGGCGGCGAGCGCTACCGGCACCAGCGGCCCGTATGCCACGATGGTCGCGTCTGTGCCTTCGCGCACCACCTGCGCCTGGAACGGATCAAAATCGGTGTCCGCAAAATTCACCTCACCCTTGAGCCAGTAGCGGCGTTTGGGCTCGAAAATAATCACCGGGTCGTCGCATTCAATGGATTTGCGGGTCATCCAGTAGGCGTCATGCGGTGAGGACGGTGTTACGACACGCAGCCCGGCGGTGTGCGCGAACAGCGCCTCGGGCGATTCTGAGTGATGCTCGACCGCCCCGATCACGCCGCCGTAGGGAATACGTATCGTAACCGGAACAACGTATTTTTTGTCGCTGCGGTTGTGGATTTTGGCGAGCTGGGTGGTGATCTGGTTGTAGGCGGGGAAGACGAACCCGTCGAACTGAATCTCGGCTACGGGCCGATAGCCGCGCATCGCCATGCCGATGGAGGTACCCACAATACCGGCCTCTCCGAGGGGAGAGTCCATTACGCGTTTCTGCCCGTGCTTCGCCAGTAACCCTTCGGTTACGCGGTATACGCCGCCGAGTTTGCCGATATCTTCACCGATCAGCACGACTTTGCGGTTATCTGCCATCGCATCGTCGAGGCCGCGAGTGATCGCTTTCGCCAGGGTTAGGCGCTCAACCTGTGCATTCTGCTCGCTCATTCTTAGTCCTCCTCGAAACCTGCGACGTAGTTGCGGTAGAACTCGCGTTCTTCTTCTACCTGAAGGTGTTCTTCGGCGTAGGCGCGGTCGAAGAATCGGTCGAATTCATAGGGTTCGGAGGCAATCGCCGCCTCACGCACCCCGTTGGCAAGTTCTTGTGCTTCCTCGGCGAGTTTTTCGAAGAAGGAGTCATCTGCGTGCCCGTTCTCGCGCAGGTATTTTTCCAGGCGAATCAGCGGGTCTGCGTTCAGACGCTGCTGGAGTTCTTCGTCGTCACGGTATTTGGTGGGGTCGTCGGCGGTGGTATGCGGGCCCAGGCGGTATGTTTCCGCCTCGATCAGCACGGGGCCTTCGCCGCGGCGGATTTTATCGAGCGCGTAGCGGGTGACGGCGAGGGTGCCGAGCACATCGTTGCCGTCAACGCGCAGCCCTTCAAAGCCGTAGCCTTGGGCGCGGGTTGAGATGGGCACGCGCGACTGCACGTCGAAGGGTACCGAAATAGCCCAGCGGTTGTTTTGCACGAAGAACAGTACGGGGGCATCGTAGGATGCAGCAAAGACCATCGCCTCGTGGACTTCGCCTTCGGTGGAGGAACCGTCGCCGAAGTAGACGCCGACGGCGGATTTCACGGTGTCGTTATCGGGGTTGGTGGCCTGCCCTTGGCCTGTCTGCAGCTGCCCAGTTTCCGCCGCAATGTCAGCATCAAAGTTCAGGCCCATAGCGTAGCCGACCGCGTGCGGCACCTGTGCGGCAAGCACTTTGGTGTAAACATGGAAGTTATGTTTTTTAGGGTCCCACCCGTTGGTGTGGGAGCCGCGGAAAACCGTGATGAGTTCGCGGAAATCTACGCCGCGGGCGAAGGCGACCGCGTGTTCACGGTAGGAGGGAAAAATATAGTCGTTGGGGGCGAATGCCAGTGCGGAGCCGACCTGCGCCGCTTCCTGCCCGCGACTGGGCGCCCATAGAGCCATTTGCCCTTGCCGCTGAAGTGCCGTTCCTTCGTCGTCAATGCGGCGGGTAATGTACATCAGGCGGTAGGCTTCGCGAAGCTGTTCTGCGTCTACATCGTGCACATAAGAACTGAAGGTGGGGTTCTCGTGTACCTTGCCGTTCTCATCCATCAGCTGGATGCGTTCGGGTACTCCCGGATATTTTTCGTTCTCGTGCATCAATCCTCCACGCAGATACGAGCTGCCCTTCACGCCGGGCGCACGCAGAGAGTTTCGGCGCGCGGGACGGAAGGCTTGGGCATATTTCCTCTTATTTTACTCCTCTTCACAGGAAACATCAGCGCGATGTAGCGTTTCTCAAGGTTATTCTTCCAGCATAAATGAGGCTCAGTCAGCGTGATTTTGGTTTTTCCAAGCAGCACCGCATAGGTTGAGAAATGGTGCTGCATCGGCACTGTGAAGAGGGTGATTCATGAGCACTGTTACCCCAAGGCCCCTGAGCTGAAGTTTTCCCACCCTCTTGGTGCATAGGCGCAGCGCTGCAGGATCTAGACTCTGTGGGGAAACTGTTCACAGATGCTGAGAAAACGGTCATTTGCCTCATCTTCGCCGATGCTCACCCGCACCCCTTCCCCATCAAAAGCACGCACCGAGAGGGCGTGGGAGGCGGCAAGCTTGTTGAAAGCCTCGGTGTGCTCCCCCAAGGGCAGCCACACAAAGTTGGCGTAGGTTTGCGGGATGTTGTACCCCAGCTCGTGCAGCCGGGCAACCACACGTTCACGTTCAGCAACGATATGCCGCACCCCGCCCATTACTGCCTCTTCATGTTCAATAGAGGCCACGGCTGCGGCTTCGGCGAGCGCGGTCACGGCGAACGGGGTGGCCGCAACCCGCAGGTACTGGGTCAGCTGCGGGTGGGAGACGGAGTAACCCACGCGCAGCCCGGCGAGCCCCTGTGCTTTGGAGAAGGTGCGCAGCACGATCACGTTCGGGTGGTCGTTGAGCAGATTCAACCCGTTCACGGGGGCGTTTTGCCCAGCGGGCACGGTGGATGCGGTGCAGAATTCGTAGTATGCCTCATCAATGACGACCACCACGTTCTCGGGGATTTTGGTGAGAAATTCGCGCATCTGTGCCTCGGTGACGGCTGGCCCGGTGGGGTTATTCGGGGTGCACACCAGGATCACACGGGTTCTGTCGGTAACAGCCTGCGCCATGGCGTTCAAATCGTGCGCCCCATTGGGCAGGTTGGGGATTTGCACGCTTTTGGCCCCCAGCAGCCCCACCAGAATGGGGTAGGCTTCGAAGGACCGCCAGGAGTAGATCACTTCGTCTTGGGTGCCGTCGAGGCTGGCCCCGGCGAAGGCTTTGAGGATTTGGTTGAGTGCCCCCAGGCTTCCCGCGCCGGTCACAATATTGTGGGCGTCCACCCCCAGGCGGTGGGCGAGGGCGGTACGCAGCTTGGTGGAGAGCGGATCCGGGTAGCGGTGGGTGGCGTCGAATTCGGCGAGAATGCGCGCCACCTCAGGTATGGGCCCGTGAGGGTTTTCATTGGAGGAGAGCTTATACTGTTTCAGCCCCTCTACGGGTGTGGGAGGTTTACCGGCTGCATATTTGGGCAGAGACGAGAAGACGTGGCGCGGCTGGATAGCGGGTGTTTCGGGGGTGTTGCTGTGTTCGCTCATAGTCTCAGTATAGTGCCATACATCACGGCTGTGGTGTGGGGTTGCCCGCCGGGGCGCTCACGGCGCTAGTTCCGTCGCGCCCCGACGGGATGCTCGTCTTAGGCTGCCGCCCCTGCCAGTTCGGGGGCTGCTGCGTTTTGGGGGAAGATAGGCCCGCCGTTGTCGGTGTTCGGGTTGTACGGCAGGTTGGCTACTTCCCCGCTGTCGGTGGCGGGGTCATAGGGCATGTACGCGGGCCCTTGGGTCGGTTCTTCCCACTTGGCTGTCTCTAGGTCGCCAGCCATCATATCGTCAGCGCCGCCGCCAAAGGCTGCGGATGCGATCTGCTCAGCGACGGATACCTGCGGGGGCGTGTACCCGTTGTTGGGTTCCACCCGGGTGGGCATCTGCAGCGGTTCTTGCACCGAGGTATCGGCCGGGTTGTACGGCATGTTGGAGGCTCCCACGTTATCGGTGGCGGGATTGTAGGGCATGGGCGTGTATTCCGGTTCCACCGTGGGCGGGGTGAACTCTCCGGCTGGCGCCCCGGTGACGGCCTCACCGGCGGGTTGAGCAGCCGGTTGCCCTGCAGGGGGCACGATGGTGGCGGGCGGCTCAACTTGCGGGGGCGTGTACCCGCCCTGCGGAGCTGCCGCCACCGGTTCAGGGGTCTGCACTGGTTCAGGAGTCGGCGGGTCCGGGAGCTTAGTATCAGGCTTGTACGGCATAGTGGCGGCACCCACGTTATCGGTGGCGGGGTCATACGGCATAACATGCGGCTCGGCAGGGGCAGTGTCCGGGTTGTAGGGCATAACGTGCGGCCCGTCCGAAGCGTCAGCACTATCAAGCTGGTCCATGAAGCTCTCCGCCCCCGCCGAATTAGCGTCCTCTGAGGAGGCGATCCCAAGGTTCTCCGCCAGCTGGCGGCCTACCCCTTCAAACGTTTGACCCGCGCTCACGCCAGGCCCAACGACCCCTGAGGATTCTACGATATCTGACCATGACAAGCCGCCCTGCGGGGCGGAAGGCGTAGCCCTTTGGGAGCTTTCCGCGAAGCTCGGTTGCCCCATCAAAACTTCCCAAGGCATGAACTTCTCTACTTGGCTGTCTGTCCTTACATTTGGTGTGGAGGCAGAAGACTCACCAGCTTCCTGGTCACGATACTGAGGGTCTTGAGTATCTGGAAGCTTCTCTCCCCTGGCAAAATCTGTGCCCGTTTGGGCAACATGAGGATTAGCCCCCTCGGCTATAGATGTGATAGTAGCTTCTCCATATCGCCCAATTTGCATCACCTTGTTTGCCAGGTCTGATGTGCCATCAGGCATTGTCGAGGCAGAGTACACGCCGATCTGCTGCGCTTCGTAGTCCCCGTTGCCGAAGAAATCTTTAAGCTGTTTAAGGTCTTTGTGCCCTTTCGGGTTGCTGTTCAGCGCCTTCTCGTATTCCACGGCGGCATGCCCATCCATACCCGAGTTAGAGGTGTTAATGACGGTGTCACGCTCATCCGGCGTCCATCCTTTCCCCTCCCTGCGGGGCCCCAAGGAATCCGGTACAGGCTCTTTACCTTCCACATATGCGACACTGAAGTCGCGTCGTTTTGCTGGCAGGCCGCTCAGCGGCGACCCCTCCGTATAGACGCCTTTAACATTGTATTTTTTGGCGAATTCTGTGCTGTTGGCGGTGTTGTAGGCGACCATACCGCCTTGGCTGTGGCCCATGAGGAAAACCTCGGAGCCAGGCTCGGCACCTGCGTCTTTCAGGGCTTGGTCTATCATTTTCTGTTGGGGGGTCAGTTCCCCGTCTTTACCTCCACTTTCCCGCAACGCGTTATCCCACGAGTGGGGGTCACCCTTGAAGTTATTGGAGTCGGTTCCGGGTATGACAACCACATTCCGTTTCTGCCCCGTATTTTTATCCCGGTAGGGGATAACAGTGATGGCTCCCCGGTCGGCGTATTGTTTGCCCTGGTGTGTTTTGTCCACTTCGTCGGCTTCATTGCTCGTCTTGTTAATATATATGGAGGCATCGTGAGCAGACGTTGGCGTTTTTTTATTGTTGTCAGGTTTAGGGGCGTCAGCGGAGTTAGGGTCAATAGTTTTAACACGTTCAAAGGAGAAAAGCTCTTTGCCATAGAATGCCCGTGCGCCAAACATTGCTGTTCCCACACCATCACGGAGCATGATTCCTGCTTTGGCCATTTCGTCTGCTGCCCAATAGCCTCCGTACGCCCCAAGTACTTTCCTAGCCATATTTGCATATGTGCCTGAGTACGTGGCAAGTTTCGCGGAGGTTCCTGCGGCACGGGCTGCGGCGGAGCGGCCGTGTGCACTCATTGCCAGGTGCGCAAGGATACCGGTCCCTGCGGCCCCAACCGGCATCACCATTGCCCCGCAGTCGTAACCAATATGCACAAGCCCTTCGGCGATGCGCGGCAGCTCTTCAAGTTCAACGTCTATGGTGCGGTTACCCATGATTTTCTCCTACGTGTTTCGTGTTTTTAGTGCGGCATGAGCGAGCCGAGGCCCTGTAGCATTTTGCTGCCGTTATCCGCGAGGGCGTTAAGCGTATCCTGGGCGCCACCGATACCCGATTTTTTAATAATGTCGCCTATCTTATCGGCTGCATCTGCCGCCCCGTGGGCGAGTGAATGCAGTATGGAGTCCACCTGGTTTGCCGCATTGTTAATGGCCGCGCTTTGTGCCTCGAAGTTCTGCGCGATTTCCTCACCAGCTTGCAGTGCTTCTTGGGCGGCTGTGCGCAGTTCGTCGCGGGAATGTTCGGCGTCTTTCCGGCGGTTTTCCAGCTGTTCTCGGTATTTCTGCCCGGATTCTGATTTCCAGGATTCATTACGCATAGCGTTGGTGCGGTTGCAGAGTTCGTCGAGAGTTCCAGCGTGTTTCATGAGCTCGTCATGGTATTCCTTCCCTTTCTGCCGGATTAGTTGCGCGCCAGCACTGAGCCCTGCCGCAATATCTTTGGCGGCTTTGGCGCCGAATCCCATGTTGCCTGCGGCCCGCAGAATGTCGGTGGGGTTTGGCGGTGCGGGCGCTGGTGACGGGGCGGGGGCAGGGGCTACTGTTGGTGGTGCCACGGTACTCTCCTTAGTGCTACGCTCAAATCTTTAAAAACACTATATGATATCTTTTGACGCATTTTGAGACACTTAGATTTTCTTGTGGATAAGTAGATGACAGGGTCACTACAATAAGTTTTCCACAGGACTTTCCGACCTATAGGACCCCTTTTACACACCTAATATGAACAAATGTTACGAAAATACACTCTTATGGCCGCTTTGGCTTCTACCAGCACCAGCCCTGGAGAGCACCTCGCCCGCCAGTACCCGCACAATCTTGTAACTATTGGCGGGCAAGAGAAGATTCTGCCCGCCCAAACACGGTGCATCCCAGCACCGCGTGTCAGAATAGAAGCATGTCTCACCTTGAAAAAACACTGCCCTCCGGGCGTACCGACCTTTCCACCGGCACCCTTGCACTCGGCCCTCTCGATGGGCGTTACGCCCCTGTGACCGCGCCTTTAACGAACTATCTCTCCGAAGCCGCGCTGAACCGCGACCGCATCCATGTGGAAGTCGAATGGTTCATATACCTGTGCGAGCATGCCGTTCTTCCCGGGCTCACGCCGCTCACCGATGAGCAGAAGTCCGGTTTGCGCGCTATCGTGACCGAGTTCAACGCCGATTCCGTCACCGAACTCGCCGAGATTGAGGCGGTCACTGTTCACGATGTGAAAGCCGTCGAGTACTATATCGGTCGCCGCCTTGAAGCGCTGGGGCTGGAGCATTTGGTTCCGCTCGTGCATTTTGGGTGCACCTCCGAAGACATTAATAACCTCTCCTATGCCCTGGGTATTAAGGACGCGGTCGAGAATGTATGGCTTCCCGCCGCCCGCGATCTGGTGCAGATTTTACTGGATCTCGCAGAAACCGGCAGGGATGTTCCGATGCTCTCACGCACGCACGGCCAGCCCGCGACCCCCACCACGCTGGGCAAGGAAATGGCTGTGCTGGCATACCGTTTGAAACGCCAGATTTCCCATGTTGCCGCCACCGAGTTCCTGGGCAAGATTAACGGCGCGACGGGCACCTATGCGGCGCATTACGCCTCGGTTCCGGGGGCTGACTGGCAGGCTATTTCGCGGGGTTTCGTGGAGCATCTGGGGCTTAGCTGGAACCCGCTGACCACACAGATCGAATCGCATGACTGGCAGGCGGAGCTGTACTCTGATGTGGCGCATTTCAACCGTGTGCTGCATAATCTGTGCACCGATGTGTGGAGCTATATTTCGATTGGCTTCTTCCGCCAGATTCCGGTGGCTGGCGCAACGGGCTCGTCGACAATGCCGCATAAGGTAAACCCGATCCGCTTCGAGAATGCGGAGGCTAATCTTGAGCTCTCCAACGCGATCTTCGATTCGCTGGCATCCACGCTGGTGACTTCGCGTTGGCAGCGTGATTTGACCGATTCTTCGGCGCAGCGCAATATTGGCGTGGCGTTTGGGCATTCGGTGCTGGCGATTTCTAATGTGATTAAGGGTCTGCAGCGCCTCGATATTGCCGCCGACGTTATTGCCGCCGATCTGGAGTCCAATTGGGAGGTTCTGGCGGAGGCCATTCAGATGGTTATGCGCGCGGAGGCAATCGCGGGCACCCCCGGCATGGAGAACCCCTATGAGCGTCTGAAGGAGCTGACGCGCGGTCATCGGGTGGATGCGGTACGCCTCAAAGAATTTGTGGGCACCCTGGGCCTGTCGGCCGAGGCGCAGGAGCGGCTGTCGAACTTGACCCCGCATACGTACAACGGCATCGCCGCGCAGCTGGTGGATCACGCGAAGGATGCGCAGGGCTAATTCGGCTCCTTTCGCCCGCTCTCTACATTCTAAAAAGGCTCTTTATTCCAATAAAGCGGTTTTTCCACTGCTTTATATGAATAAAGAGCCTTTTTATGGTTCCGGCAGGGGCTATAGAACACCCATTTATTCGCCAGTTTTCCTCATCAACACGAAAAGTTGTTAGATTAAGGAGGCTCTAATCTAACAACTTTTCGCACTTTGACGGAAAACTGTTAGATTAGCACCCCGCTAATCTAACATTATCCGTGTATATCTCGTGAAAACCGCGGCAAAACGGGCACTCTTACCCGCGAAATACCGGCGGCGGGCAGGGGCAAGGGGCTAGTTTCTCCTAGTCCCCCATCGTCTCGCGATGCTGCGCACCAGGGTTCTGCAGCCCGTGAGCGTGCGCATCGTGGTTCTTCGTATCGGTCTTGGTGCGCTTGAACTTACCGGTCAGCGCCCGCGTAACCTTGGATCCGTGGAAGTTTTTCTGCTCATCAGACGTGAACTTGGGGGCACGCGGAGTAAGAGCCAGGTCATCTGGGAAAATCGCGGGAGCATCACCAAACGCATTACGGGCGCTCTTAACCACGTCACGCCCCAGCGCCAAGTTCGCGCCGCCGCCGACCACCGCACCCACGCCGAACGGTAGGGCACGCCCCAGCAGGGCTCCGCTCTGACGGGTCAAGAAACGTTTGATAAACATATTGCGAACCGTGCGTTCCACGCTAAAAGTCTTGCCCGCCGACTTACCGCCCAGCAGCATACCCCACCGGTTGGAAACGCCGCTCGCCTTCCCGGTCTGCAGCAGCACGGTATTCATCAGCTGAGAGCCTTCTTCGCCGAGCATAATCGCCATCACCATCGAACGTGCAACCTCGGGGTTTTCCACGTGCACGCCGTGTAGCTCAGCCACCGCCTGCGCGAACAGCGCGGTCCTTTCCAGGTACCCGCCGACCGCGAGCGCCGAAAGGCCCATCGAGGTCACGGTTCCGATTCCGGGCACGAAGGCGGATGCGCCCGTCACCCCGCCGATTGCGGTCACATCCCGCAGGTACTGCCTGTCGAGGCGGCGCAGTATCTGTTCGGGGGTTTCGTGCGGGTGCGCGGCACGGAGTTTCTTCACCATGGACAGCGCGAGGGGGCGCTGTAGGCGTAGCACAGTATCGAGCGCGTTGGTGAGCGCGGGACGGGGGTTGCCGTCATTGTCAAAAAGTGACTTTTTAGCGTCTAGCATGTTCACCAGTAAAGCATGTTTGGCTGAGTGTTTGATGTGGGGTGCGCGCATGGCGAACCCGTAACCCCGGAGGTTTACCGGTGTGCGCACCCGTGTTTTTCGGGGGACGCCACGCCAGCACCACTAGTTTACGGTCATTAGTACACTTACAACCCGTTAGCGCGTAGAATTGAGCTAGATTACATGACGCACACAGGGTGATGCCCGCAGTTGAGCATCCCACACCCCGCGGCTGGGGCGCACCGGCCGCGGTTTTCTGAACGTAAAGGAACCTATATGTCTGCTCCCGCTTCGGCTTCAGCACCAGCGCGTTCTCCCCTGGCGACACAGGGTTTGGGCATGGCGTATGCCATTGGTGCCATTATTTCAATGCAGTTCGGTTCGGCGCTGGCTAAAACCATGATGGGTGATTTGGGCGCATGGGGTGTGGTGGCTCTGCGCATGATCACCTCGTCGCTTCTGCTGTATCTCTTTTTCCGCCCACAAGTTCGTCAATGGACGCGCCCGCAGTGGCTTGCCGTGATCGTCTTGGGGGTTGCCCTTTTCGGTGCAAACGCCTTCTTCTATGTGGCTATTCAGCAGGTTCCGCTGGCGATTGCGGTCGCTATTGAGTTCATGGGCCCGCTGGTGCTGGCGACTGTGCTCTCACGCCGCAAACTGGATTTGGTGTGGGTGGCACTTTCGTTCACGGGCATGGCGGAGCTGACCGCCGACTCGCAGGCCAACCCCGAGGATTTTGCGCTGGCTGGCGTGTTCTTTGCGGTGCTGACCGCTATTTCACGTGCCGCCTATATTTTGGCAACGGAAAAGGTGGGGGCGAGTATCCCCGGCATGGGCGGTATGGTGATGGGCAATATTGTCTCTACCCTGCTGGTGCTGCCGTTCCCGTTTTTCATCACCGGCAACCATCTTGAGAAGGCTATCACCGACCCGGCGCTTCTGGGCTTGGGGTTCGTGATGGGCCTACTTGCGTCGGCTCTGCCAGCGCTTGGTGAGGTTTCGGCACTGCGTATGCTCCCGTCGAATGTGTACAGTGTGGTGCTTTCGCTGGAGCCAGCGTTCGCCGCTATTGTGGGTATTTTTATGCTGGCCGAGAATACGGGGTTGATACGATGGGCGGCGATTGCCCTGCTGATTTCGGCGAGTATCGGCATCACCCTGTCACATGCTAGGGCTGAGCGTGCGGCTCTTGCAGCGGGTAAACGTGAGTCGATCGAACCGTACCTGCCGGGTGCTGTGGATAATATTGGTGCCGGTATAGCGCAGATGACTGGTGCGATTGAGCTGCCCACCCCTGAACAGGTTGCAGCCGATAAGGCGCGTCGGCAGGATACTCCTGGAAAAACCCATTCCCGTACCGACGAGGAGGGCTAACGCACAGCATTCCAGCTATTGAGATGCACGCCACAGGCAAGTAGAATGTGGGCGGCGGTACCGAATACTATCGGTGTACCGTCGCCCTTTGCTTTGATTCGTGCACCCTAGCGACTGTGAGGAGCCAGCAATGACCCCAGGTACCACCAGGCACAAGCGCCCCACCGTCGGCATCATTTTTGTGATCATCTCGTGCCTTTCTCTGCAATTCGGCGCGGCTTTCGCGGTGCACCTTTTTCCGCTTTTTGGTCCGTGGCTCGTCACAGTTCTGCGCCTGCTTCTCGCCGCGATCACGGTGGGTGCGGCGGTCTGGATTGCCGGGCGCTGGCGGGCGCCTCGGGCAGGTGCACAAACCGCATATATGGCAGTACCCGCGAAAACATCCGACGGGTTCTTAGGCTGGTCTTCCCGCCAGTGGCGTGCCATGCTCATTTTTGGTGTCACGCTCGGGCTCATGAACGGCTTCTTCTACAATGCGCTGGCTCGCATCCCGCTCGGGCTGGCGGTGGCGGTCGAGTTTACCGGTCCGCTCGTACTGGCTTCTATCCTCACGCGGCGTAAACGCGACCTAGTGTGGGTATTCTGCGCGGCGGCAGGCATGGCGGTACTCGGCTTCGAGGCGGTACACGGGCAGGAAACGGACCTGCTGGGCGTACTATACGCCCTGATCGCGGGCGCATTCTGGGCACTCTACATTCGCTCAAGCGCCTCGGTCGGCGAACTCGTGCCCGGTGCAAGCGGACTCGCCATAGCAATGGCCGTGGGAGCCATCTGCGTGGTCCCCGGGGCCCTGCTTTTCCCCGGCCCCGTAGCGCTCTGGAGCGTTACGCACGACACCCAACTGGTGCTCTTCATCATCGGAACCTCCCTGCTGGCATCGGTCGTACCGTACAGCAGCGAGTTGGCAGCCCTGCGGCACCTTCCCGAACAGGTCTTCAGCGTGCTTCTCAGCCTGGAACCGGCGATTGCGGCGCTCGCGGGGTGGGCGCTGTTGGGCCAGGATACCGGCCTGATGCGCTGGGTTGCGATTATCCTGCTGATCACGGCAAGTATTGGAATTACCCAAACGACCGGGGGTTCGGCGCCTGCGGACGAAACTTCGGATTCTTACCAGAGGAACGAGCCTCCCGAGCACACCTCTCCCCTGCCGCTGCCGGAGTAGACTGCGGAATACTACGCTGCGTGCCGAGTCGGTTTCTGCGGCGGGCAGCATTTCGTGGGCGACTATTGCTCGGCCAGGTACCCCAGAAAATCCCGCAGTTCTTCGGTACCCAGCACCTCCGCCGGATGCGGTCCCCGCGCGAACAGCGCATCGGCTGTGTCTTCGTCGAGTTCGCGTGCGGTTGCGATCAGCACCAGGTTCCCCTCGTGTTCACCGCTCAGCATGGAAGAATCGCACAGGCACCACACATGCTCGAACGTGTCCAATAGGGCGCGTGCCTGCCCCTGGAAGAAGGGCAGCCCGGCATCATCGCCCACGTTCACGGCGAGTACCCCGCGGGCGCTCAGAAGCTCACGCAGCTCGGCGTAGTAGTCGGCGTTGGCAAGGTGCTCGGGCGCATCCATGCCCGTAAAAATATCAAGAATAATAGCGTCGATCCCGCGAAAAACGCCGCCGTCGGATGCGGCATGAGCGCCGAAAAGCGCGGGAATCTCGGGGAGCACGGCGCGCGCATCCGCAACCACGAACTCGCACCGGGTACCTGCGGGCAACGGCAGCACCTCGGTCACAAACCCCATCAGCTGCGGCTCATAATCGACGGCCACTTGCGAAGACCCCGGGCGCGTGGCCTGCACATAGCGGGCGAGCGTGAGCGCCCCGGCCCCCAGGTGAAGAGCTGTTACGGGTTCGCGCGGCGGTGCGAGTACATCCAGCACATTGGCGATGCGCCGCAGATACTCGTAAAACACGACGGTCGCATCAGCAGCATCAACATGGGATTGTTCGGCACCGCCGATGTCAAGCACATAGCCGTGCTCGCTGAACCCGTCCTCAAGAATGCGGGCGTGCTGGCCGCTCACACTCAGGTGAACGCCCAGCGCGGCACGCTCTCGCTGTCTCTCATCCATCACGAAAGACTAGTTCAGCCCTGCGGCTTTCTTGAATTCTTTAGCCATATCCTCAGCGGAGGTTGAAGAGTCCACATTCTCAAGAGGCTTATCGTTCACCACAAATTGGGGGGTGCCCTTCACACCGATCTTTTGGCCGTACTCAAAATCGCCCTTGATCAAGTCGATGGTTTTTGGATCGACCAGGTCAGTCTTGAATTTCTCCTCATCCAACCCGAGTTCCTGAGCATAGCTGAGGAAAAGTCCCGCCAGCTCAGTCTGCTTGTCGGTAATACCTTTCCAACTGTCCTGAGTTTGAAAGAGCTTATTCGCCATCTCCAGGTGTTTACCCTGAAGTTCTGCTGCCTGCACGGCCTGAGCGGCGGGTACGGCGTTCTTATGGGAAGACAATGGCATATTGCGCACGGTCACGTTCATGGTGCCCTCAAGGTCTTTGGCGACCTTCTCGTAGGTGGGCTCAGCCTTGGCGCAGTAGGGGCACTGGTAGTCGGTGTACAGGGTCACGGTGGGCGCGCCCTGTTTGGGGGTGTTGAGGTGGTACCCGGCATCGTCACGTTCACCAGCTTTGGTGGCGGTTATTTTGGCGGAGTCACCCGAGGCTGAAGCCGAACCAGATGCGTTTGCCTCTCCCTCGGCGCTAGCACTGCCGGAAGCACCACCAGAGGGAGCGCTGCTTGCTGAGCCACTTGAGCTGGCATTAGAGCTTGAACTACCGCTTGCAGATGAGCTTGACCCGGAATTGGAAGAGCCGCTAGAGCACGCAGCAAGAGCCACCAGCGCGGCGGGTGCCCCAAGAGCGAAAAGGGTACGGCGGGTCATGGGTGATTGCGTCATTTCTGTTTCCCTTCAGGGCTATTGGTAATAATTTCTATCGTCCCACACATTGGGGCCGATTTCTCGTTCATGTGACGGTTCGCGCATCTGCGCCTCTCTCTGCTACTATTGGCGATATGCGTTTACCCGGCATAGCCCTGGTATGCAGTACGCCTCCTTAGCTCAGGGGTAGAGCATTTCCCTCGTAAAGAAAAGGTCGTGGGTTCGAATCCCACAGGGGGCTCCACGAGTAAAGTCCCGTGCATCCTACACATGGTTAGGGTGCACGGGACTTTGTTGTACACACTCCATGCTGTTTTCCATTTCCAACTTCTGCTAGTAAATTCAGCCCGTTACCGCTGTCTCAACGCGGTAGGGATGCGACCCCGTACAATGGGGAGCAGACACTATGTGAGAGGAGACCTGGATGCGCCCGAAGAGAAACTCGCGATTCGGCCTTGTTTTTGTCCTGCTTCTGGTGCCGTGCTGCGCGCTGTGGTTCTTCTACCGCTCGGTTTTTCAGGACGATACGATTCTTGTGGTGCCGATAGTGCTGGGGCTCATCACCTCGTACCTGTGCGCTTATGCCCTCACCGGCGGGAAAGACCCCTACAACTGACCTGCCGCCTCCGCGTGGAGGCGTGATCGCCCCCGGGAAGAAAACATTAGGCTGCTTCTGGCCGCGAAGTTTTCTTCCCGGGGGCGTCGTGTTTATAAGCCCTGATAGTTAGGCGCGTTTTTCGCCCTCAAGTTTGCCCCACAGCCCGTACACCCGGGCCAGTTCCGCAACCTTTTTCGCGCGCAAGAAACGCGGCATGTATGAGCCATCTTTGGGCCCGTCCAGCGGCACGTCCAGCAGGGAATGAGCCCATTGGATTTCATCTTCACTGGGTGAGAGGGCGTGGTTAATCGTATCGGCCTGCCCCACATCTAGGGTGAGTTTTCCGGTCATGCCGTGCACGGTGCCGTGCTGGCAGGCGGTCACAAGTTCCGCCCCGCGTTTGCCGAGGGTTGGCCCGTCGATCGGCCCGGGCAGCCCGCCCAGAGTTGAGGCGATCACCAGCTGCGAGCGCACGTAGGCTAAGGCCATCGGGTCGTCGGACGCGCCGGTGTCGCGGCGGTAGTCTCCCACCCCGAAGGCTAGGCGGAAAGTGCCGATAGCGCTGGCAATTTTCACGGCGTTGTGCACCCCAAGGGCTGACTCAATGAGAGCAATAATGGGGGTTCCGGTTGGTAGTGCGGCGGCGGTGCGGTCAATGTCGGTGGAGTGTTCGGTGGTTGCAAGCATTACCCCGCGCAGGCCTTTGACACCGCTGAGGGCTTTGACGTCGTTCCACCAGTGTTCGGTGGTGATGGCGTTAATGCGCACCCATGCGCGGGCTTCGGTATTGAGGATTTCGACGACCCTTTTGCGAGCTTCGTCTTTTTCGTCGGCTGGGCATCCGTCTTCGAGGTCTAAAATGACGGAATCGGCTTCGCTTTCGAAAGCGGCTTCCATAGTCGCTTCGTCTGAGTTGGCACGTACCAGTAGCCAGGATCGGGAGAGGCTGGGTCGTAGGGCCATGGCGCGTTCATTGCGATGGTAGTCGTACATGGTGTTTTCTTTCCCAGTGAATATGAAGTTCGAGATTTCAGTGTATTATTCGCCTCACCCACCTACCTACTGAGGTGAACCTTAGCCGCTGCTGGCAGCAGTGGATGCTGTGGGGTTTTTAAGGTTTTGCGTGTGTTCTTGTGGTGATGCAGCCCACCGCTGCGGGTGTCTGACATCCGCTTAAGGTCGGTTTTTGTCAAATAGACACGAAACCTTAAATTCGGGTGAACTTTTCCCTCCGCCGGGGGCGTGGGTTTCATATTGATGGGGGCTAGCGAGCGAGTACTGGCTCATGCCGTTCGTCGCGGGCACGCGCAATCAGCCGCTCGGCCTCCTGAATGTGTTCAACAACGGTTTGCACGCGACGTTCTACAGTCACCTGCCGTTGGCAGTGGGCGGTGCATTCTCCGAAGCAGCGTGCCATGGCGAGCGCCTCGGCACAGAGGGCCGCCGAGTTCCCTGCTTTAGAGAGCGCCCGGTGCACATCGGAGTACACTCCGGTGGGGGATGAGGGCACATCGGTACCTTCGCTGGGGGCCAGCCGCTGTGCTTCCATGGCGATAGCGCGCACGGAATCAGGTCTGAGAGGCTGTTGGCGGCGGGTACCACCAGTTCGACCATGTCGGTGTGGGCTAGGCGCTCAAGCACTTGGTGGAAACGGTCTACGCCACGGATAAAACGGTCGTGGGCGCGCCTCCAGAGCCCGCGGCCAAGCTCGGCATCATCACGGCGTGACTGCAGGAAGTTTTTGATACCCACTGATCCCTCCTTTCGCAGCATCTTTAAAACCCTTTAACACTTAGGTTACCCTAAATCTGTTTTGCTGACACTATGTCACACCGGTTTTGTGAAGAATCTTATGGTGCCCTGCGCTCAACAGAGAAGTTTCTGCGGCAGGACGGCCAACAGCCCACCCAAACAACTAGTCTTCGCCGAGGGTGAGCACAATCTTCCCCCGGTGCTGCCCCGAATCGAAGTAGGTGTGGGCCCGAGCAGCCTGTTCCAGTGCGAAGGTGCGGTCTAGGTTTGCGCGAATAGCCCCGGATTCCACCAGCGGCAGTACCTGCTGCCGTACCCCGGCCATAATGCGTGCTTTCTCGTCGGCGCTGCGCGTTCGGAGTGAGGTGGCGTGCACCGAGAGACGGCGAGTGAGCATGAGCCCCAGGTTCACCTGGGCTTTCGCCCCGCCCTGCAGGCCGATAATTGCCAGGTGTCCCCCAGTGGCGAGGGAGCGCAGATTATCGTCTAGGTACGCCCCG
>ERZ772966.231-NODE-231-length-22562-cov-6.327320_pt1 | contig 22562 bp, 18 predicted proteins | sample MGYA00580680_ERZ772966 | MGnify/ENA primary metagenome ERZ772966 (study PRJEB29015, sample SAMEA2738055) | human oral metagenome | biome: human oral; feature: human-associated habitat; material: saliva | place: China | collected 2225 ...
CCAAATCTAACCCCCGCGACACGCCGAGCCAGACACACATTTTGACCCTTAACCCTACACGTCTCCCCCACAATCAGCACAGATTGCAGGGGAGACGGGTAGCGTGCTCAAACGCCAGCTTGTATGAGTGTGGTTTAGTACCAGCCCACCGACTCAGAGTGTGCCCAAGCGCCACAGGGGTTGGAGTAGCGCTCGGAGATGTAGCCCAGACCCCACTTGATCTGGGTGGCCGGGTTGGTGGCCCAGTCGCTACCGGCGCTAGCCATCTTGGAGCCAGGCAGGGCCTGGGGAATACCGGTGGCGCCGGAGGAAGCGTTGTAAGCCTGGTAGTTCCAGCCGGACTCGCGGTTCCACAGCTTAACCAAGCAGCTGAACTGGGTGTCGTCCCAGCCGTAGGAGCTCATCATGGACTTGGCAATAGCCTGGGCGCTGGCAGCGTCAGTGCCGGCGGCAGCCAGGGTGGCGTTGCCGCCACCGCTGGAGCTGGAGGAGGAGTTGGAGGCAGCCGGGGTGGTAGCGGCGGCGGCTTCCTTAGTGCCCACCAGCACCACAGCGTTGGTGGCCGGCTTGATGACGGCGGTGGATACTACGGTGCGGGAAACTTCCTTACCGCCACGGGTAACCACGTTGTAAACGGTGCGGGAAACACCGTCCACACCCTCGGTTTCTACCTTCTTTTCACCCTTGGCCAGGGTCGGGTCTGGCTTCTCGGTGGTGCCAGCCTTGATGGCGGTGTCTACGTTGGTCTGGGTGACGCTAGCGTGGACAACGGTAACGACGGCGCCGTCAACAGGGGCGGCGGTCAGGTCTACGGAGGCGGTGTCGTTGTCGTCAACCGAAACACCGGCGTCAGACAGGGCCTGACCCCAAGTTTCAGCCTGGGTGGAAGCGGAGATGGTCTTGCCGTCCACAACCAGCTTGTAGTTAACGGACTCGGCAGCAGAGGTGGGCTGAGCAGCCAGGCCAAGTGCTGCGTGGGTCAGCGCGGCCTTGTTGGCGTCAGTGTTGACACCGTTGTTCATCTGTACAGCAGCGAACGCACCACCGGAAACGGCCAGGGATAGAGCCATAGCCACACCGCCCGCGCGGTACACCACGTTACCGGTGCCTACCTGGGAAAAGAGAGCACTAACTGCTGAGGCCGGGGTGGCCTTCTGAGCGTGACGTCCCATGTCGAACCTCTTTCTCTATGAACTAGTACCCGACTGTAATAGAAACGTGACCTTTTGGCCAGTAAGTATCAGCCCTTTCACAACTTAACTCTGAACACATTTTCCCTGGCCAGCACCCATTAGTTTAATGATTTGGCGCACAATAGGTAAATCGGGAGCCAGCCAATTTAGGTCAAGAGCTTGTACTGGCGTAACCCATTTGACCTGCATATGGCTAGTGCCTGGGCTAATTTCGGGGCGGTCAGTGCTCACTAGCCACACCCGCATCTCTAGCCCCGGTTTTAGTGGCCATGCAGACAGGGGTATATCAGACATCACTTCCATCCCGATATTGGCCACAATATTAAGTTCTTCACGCAGTTCTCGCGCCAAGGCCGCCTGTGGTGACTCCCCCGCCTCCACCTTGCCACCCGGAAACTCCCACTGACCCCGCAGCTGGGCCGGATAGGCGCGCTGGGCCGCTAAAAACCGCGTAGGTTGACGCAAGTCATCCACCACTACCGCCCCTACCACCAGCTGCGTCGCTTTTGGTTGCGTTGCCTGCGCCCCCTTAGCGCCACCCTGCAAGTTTTCCACAATCTGACACACTTCCTGCTTACGTCACTAACCAGCTAAGGTTTACCTATGCCCAAGATTACTGGTAACACCCTAGCTGAACACCGCGAGCGCACTCGCCGCGCCCTTTTCGACTCACTGGGTCAACTCTTGGCCACTAAACCTTTCGACAAAATCACGCTTTCCGACGTCGCCACTAACGCCCACGTGGGCCGCACCGCCGTCTATAACCACTTTGCAGACAAAGAAGACCTGCTCCTGGCCTATATCGAGAACGAAACCCGCAGCTATGTGGCGCGCCTAAGTCAGGCCCTTGAGGATGTGCAAGATCCGCTTGATCGCCTGCGGGTTTACATCCGTGAACAGGCCCTACTAAAGCAGCACTATCACTTCCCGGGCGGCGCGCGCCTAACCGACACGCTTTCGCGCGACACTGTGGGGCGCCTACACTCGCACGCCGACATTATGGAGCAGATGCTCAGCCAAATCCTGCATGAGGCTATCGACCAGGGCCAGCTTCCTAACCAGGATGTGGCCATGAGCGTGCAGCTAATTCACGCCTGCGTGCTGGGGGGCCGCCCCACACCCACTAACCCCATGCAGCGCGAACGTTACCTACACAGTTTGGATAGTTTCGTGTTGCAGGCGGTGGGGGCACAGCAGGCGGCTCATCCGGTGCCGGTTTCACTTGATCACGACGACGACGCCCCGGCCCCCTCACTCTCGCGTTGCCCCATGGTTGGCTGAGCTAGCAAGCAAGCTGACGCCTTTTAGCTACCGGGCCGTCCTTGACCGGCTGGCGCTCTACTGGCCGGCCGGTTTTGACAGCCGATAGTCCTCAGTAAGTTAGGGAGCCGGTGACGTTCAAGCTCTCCTCCGGGCTATGAGCGGAGGCTGCGGCGGCGTCGTCGATGCTGGCACCGGGGGGAAGGAAGCGCAACACCACGCCGTCACCCAAATCAAGCTCATCGCCGTAACGCAGGGGAACCTGGGCGTCAGGAACCAGCTGTACATCCTCATAACCCAGCCGGCGTAGCACCGTGCCATTGTGGGAATCCATGTCAATGGCACTCACCTGCCAGCCCACCACCTGCAGTAACACATGCGAGCGGGAAACCAGGCGGCCCGGAGAGGGAACCGTGAGCATCTCAGTGCCCTCGTTGTAGCTCAAATACTGTGGCGCTCGCCCCACTACCAGATCCCTACGCAGGGCCAGGCGGACCCCCGTAGAGGCCTCCACCACCATCCGGGGCGGGTTATCTAGCAGGCGCGGAGCAGCCGCTAAACTACCCGCGCAAGTGGCGCAATCGTAGGCATCAGGCGGATTTGGGTGGCCATTGACGCATTCCACGCCAAGTAATTCCTCAGCCAATGTGGGCCTCCCTAGCTGGTGTGACGGATCGAAAATGGTGCCAAGCACACACTGTTAAATTATGTCCCGTTTTTACTCTGAAGTAGTTAATTGTCGGACTTGGCCACTAAAGTAGTTGTATTGAGGTTGGTAACAGCGCTTGGCTAACACGGCTCAAGTGCATGGTACCTGGAAGGATCACGATGACGCTCTCGCTGGAACAGTTAGCCGCCCGGGCCGCCAGTCCCGCGACTTCGCAGGCTGACCTATATCAGCTGGTCAGCAACTATCCGCAGTTGCGCCCAGTTGTAGCCGCCAACCCGAACGCCTACCCGCAGTTACTTGAATGGCTAGCTAACCTTAACGATCCGCAGATCAACGCCGGCCTGGCCCGCAGCCCGCTGCCGTTGGCGCGTCAGCTGCTAGCTAAGCACAACCCCCAGTTCCTGGCCCAGCTTGAGGCCCAAAATGAGCCGGCAGCTAGCGCCGCTAGCACTGCCAGCGCCCAGGACGCAGCCCCCACGCAGGTGGCCGCCGGGCCCTTGGTTAACGACCACGCTCCTACCCGTCGCTCTGTGCTTAGCACCAACCAGGAAACTAGCGCCCCCAGCGTTGCTGACTCTGTTTTTGCTATGAATGACCCGGAGCAGCCGGCTACTGGCGGCGTGGAGGGGCCGGCCCAAAACATTGTGGCGGCCAACCCCTCGGTTATTCCGCTGGATCAGCCGCTAGGTGCACAGGTGCCCGACCCGGCCACCACCGGCTCAGCCACCATGGTTATGTCCACCCCGGTGTATGCCCCAGACCCCACCTACGCTGAGCCCACCTACGACTACGCCACCGCTAACGAGGCCCCTGAGCAGGAGGCTGACAGCTCTGCTAAGAAGGGCGGCCTTCCACTCTTTGGCTGGATTTCGCTGGCGGTTTTGATTCTGGCTGTGGCTGTGGGTGCCTACATGCTTGGGCGTGACACCTCCCCGCACTCGGTCAACGACGCCGGGCCGATCACCCCCACGATGGTGCAGACTGAAACTGCCGCGCCGGTAGAGACTGAAACCCCCACGCCTAGCGCCACGCCTACCGCTACGGTTAAGGCCCCGGCTCCTGACGGCGCCCGGGAAATGACCAGCTTCACCTCGCCTTCCGGTAACATCACCTGCACCTTTGCTGACGACCAGGTTTCTTGCACTATCAAGGAATACAGCTTCAACGCTACCGGCCCCAGCTGCTCTAACAACTCCACCCCGTTTACCGCCACGGTGGGCACGCAAAACGGCGCCGGCGGCTCTTGCCAGACTGCCTTTAAGACTTCGGGTCCCACCCTGGCCTACAACTCTTCGGCTAAGCACGGCGTCTTCGCCTGCACCTCCACCGAGGAGGGCGTCACCTGCTGGAACACCCTAAACGGTCAGGGCTTCAAGATTAACCGTCACGCAGCCAACTCTGAGCAGCGTTGAGCTAACCCCGAGCAGCGCTAGGCGCAGAGCTCCGCTTTAAACGCAAGCACAAAGCAGCTCTCAAGGCTGGTTTGGATTCTCACAGTTACATAGTTCAGTTTGCCACCGCTGCCCGTGTAATCATGGAGCGGTGGCATCTAACTATGTAAACATCCTACGTAAACCCGGTGCTTTTAAATTTTCCGCCACCGGACTGCTGGCACGTATGCCCATGTCTATGGTGTCAATTTCTTCGCTGCTGGCCATCCAAAGCGAATATCACAGCTACACCCTGGCCGGGCAGGTCAGTGCGGTAACGCTGATCGCTTTTGCCTGCACCGCGCCTTGGCTGGCTCGACGTGTAGATATTTACGGCCAGCGCTTCATGATCCCTTTCATCACGACCTCTTGCCTGGCCATGGTGGGTGAGATTGTCTCTATCACCTTCCACGCCCACCCGGCGGCGCTGCTGGTTTGCGCCGCCATTGCCGGTGGTACCAGCGGTTCTATGGGCGCCCTGGTGCGTGCACGCTGGTCTAACCTGCTAGAAACCCCTGATGAAATCCACACGGCTTTCGCCCTTGAAGCAGCCATGGATGAGGTGGCTTTCATTGTGGGCCCGATCCTGGCAACCATGCTGGTGACTAACCCGCCTCTGCCGGTTACCAGCGGTTTGATTGTGGCCGTAAGCGCCCAGGCGGTGGGTTCACTGTGGTTCTTATCCCAGCGCGCCACTGAGCCGCCGGCGAAGGGGCACGCTGCCGTGCAGGAGCAATCCGGCCAGTCCCATGTTTTGCGTAATGGGGCGTTGGTGGTTACTGCGCTTACCTGCCTAGTGTTGGGTGGCCTGTTTGGCGCCAACGATGTGGCGATTGTGGCTTCAGCTACTGAGCATGGTCACAAGAATCTTTCCGGCGCTATCTTGGCTTGCTTCTCTACCGGCTCACTGGTGGCGGCACTGATTCACGGTTCACGCCAGTGGCATTGGCCGTTGCAACGCCAGTTCGTGGTGGGCGTGACTGTTTTGGCTTTGGGTTCCTCCACCCTGATTTTTGCTCCTAACCTGTGGTTTGTGGCGGTGGCTGCGGCCATCACCGGTATGGCTATTGCCCCCACTTTCACTACCGCCAACCAGATTGTGCAGCATTCGGTGGCCGACAATCAGATCACTGAGGGCCTGACTTGGCTTAGCACCACCATTAACGTGGGTGTTTCTGTGGGTACGTTCTTGGCTGGTTTAGCTATCGACAGCTCCGGTGCGCACGGTGGTTTCTTGGCGGTTACGGTTATGGCGTGGCTAGCTGTGGTGATTGTGTGGAGTGGGGCGCGTACTTTGCGCCGCACCCTAGGGGTACGTCAGATACCCTAGGGATATTTGTATCTGCGCTTAGCTAGCCCCTAGCCAGGCCAAGTATCGAGGTAGGCATGAATCTTTCTTTTGCAGACTTACGCGCCAGCATTTATGCCACTGTGCGTGCACCGATTACACAGATACTTGGCTGGCTGTGCCTACTGGGGGCCACCTATCCGCAGATGTACGACAAGGACTACAAGCTGCCTCAGCATTTTGACGTGTACGTGTACTGGTATGCGTTAAATAACTGGTTTAGTGGTAATTCCCTGTACGACTGGTACGCCTTGCCTGACTACAAGATGTACCCCTTCACCTACCCGCCTTTTGGAGCCTGGGCGCTATCCCCACTGACCTGGTTTGATTATGAGACCGCCGCGCGCCTAATGATCATAGCTATCGCCCTGCAAACTGCCGTGATTGTGGCCTTGGTAGGGCGCAGCCTAGGGCTGTCTTGGGGCTCAGCTTTTGCTATTGCCCCCTGGATGGCGATCCTGGTTCAACAGTGCCTGGAGCCGTTTACCCAGTCGGTTGGTTTTGCCCAGGTCAACACCGCCATGATGGTGCTGGTGATGATTGATGTGGCCGCACCTGACAGCTGGAAGGGACGCGGCGTGGCCTCTGGTTTGGCGGCCGCTATCAAGCTGACCCCAGCTATTGCCGTGCTTATTTTCCTGCTGCGCCGTCAGTGGCGTTCAGCTATCACCATGGTGGCTACCTCGCTCGCTGTCACTTTGCTCAGCTGGGTTATCAGCCCGGGCGAGTCGACCCGTTTCTTCTTTGACGCCATGTGGGACCCCCAGCGCGCCGGGGATGCCTACTACACCAGCAACCAGAACCTGAAAGGTTTCGTGGCCCGAGCCCTGCCGGAAAACGCCTGGAGTATTGCTTGGGCTATCACGGTGGCGCTGGCTTTAGTGGCCGCCGTCTGGCTGTGTCTACGCATCCAGGCCGCCGCCAGAGTGGTTACCCCGCATGTTATCTGCGACGCCGTCGCCACCCCGTACGCCGCCGCGCCCGGCCCCCTTAATGCGGCCGTGCCCGCCACTGGGGCTGCTGCCTCTACTGCCGACGCCGTCGAGCTAACCGCCAGCGACGCCGTCGCCACCCCGGACGCCGTCGCGCCCGTCCCGCCCTCCCCGGTGCTACCCGAAAACCTAGCCACCTTACTGACCGCCGCAGTAATCATGACCCTGGGGCTGCTGGTCTCCCCCATCACCTGGTCGCACCACTGGGTGTGGGGACTAGCCAGCGTGGTGGCGCTAATCGCGGTGGCGCTACGGCTAAAGTCCGCACCCCTGGCCGCTGTGGCCCTAGTGCAGGGAGCATTATTTATCATGGCCCCGCACTGGTGGTTCTCACACGGGCAGGTTAACGAGCTGCACTGGAACGTAGTAGAGCAGCTGGTGGGCTCCTCCTACACCCTGGCCGCTATCGCCTCTGGCGTAGCCCTGGCCTGGGCGTTACCGGTGCAGGCAACAGCTCGACTAGGCTGGGACTCCTTAAGGAGAACCAATGCCCCTATCTGACTTGGCACGACGCGGTGAAGAACACTTCCATCGCCACGTGATTCCACGACTACGCCGCGCTGGTTGGCGCCCGCGAGCAGTGGCCTATGACGGCTACGGCTCGACCACCATGGTGCGCGTAATTGCGCGCGTAGTGATGCGCCCACCCGGCGCACCCGCCGAAGGGCCGTTATTCCAGCACATCCCTGAGGATCTGCCTTCTATCACCCAGCTGCGTGAAGCCGCCATGGCTTCACTGCTAGACGCCCAGCGCGGCTGGCGTTCCTTCATTGACATCCCGGTGCCGTTCATCCCCTTCACTGTGAAGGTGGGTGGGCGCAAACTCTCCGCACAGGCAGACCGGGGCGGCTATATCGACGTCGTCATCCGTAACCACAACCTCAAACCCGGCTGGCATGAAGCCACCATCACCGGCCCCGCCATGGACACAATCAAAGCCCCCGTGCTGATCATCCCTGACGGGCCACAGCTGGGCGTGGTGTGCGACATCGACGACACCGTAATGGTCACTCACATGCCGCGTGCCCTGGTGGCCAGCTGGAACGCTTTCGTTAAGCAGTCTTTTGCGCGCCAGGCCGTGCCGGGTATGTCCACGCTGCTCAACCGGGTGCAAAAAACCAACCCGGGTGCGCCGGTAATCTACCTGTCTACCGGTGCTTGGAATGTGGTGCCCACTTTGCGTAACTTCTTTGAGCGCCACAACTTCCCGCGCGGCCCCATGCTCATGACCGACTGGGGCCCCACCAACACCGGCTGGTTCCGCTCAGGACTGGAACACAAACGCACCCAGCTGCGTCGCCTAATGATTGACCTGCCTGAGGTAAAGTGGCTACTAATTGGTGACGACGGCCAGTTTGACCGGATCATTTACGGCGACCTCGCCCACGACCACGGCGACAAGGTAGAGGCTATTGCCATCCGTAAACTGACCTCATCAGAGCATGTTTTCGCGGGTGGTAACCACCTGGCCCTAGCTGAGCCGCAGGTGCGCAGCCTCAAACAGTCCGGCGCCCTGGTGGTTAGTGGCCGCGACGGCTTCACTTTGGCCCGTAAACTGCCAGCTTCGCTGGTAGGCCCTCAACCGTAAGGAGAACAAAATGGCTAGCAAGCTCCCATTTCTGATTGGCCTGACCGGCGGCTATGTGCTGGGCACCCGCGCCGGGCGCGCCCAGTACGAAAAGATTAAGGCCGCCGCTGGGCGCGTGGCGGAAACTCCCGCCGTGCGCAACCGCGTGGATTCGACTAAGGCTAAGGTTTCCGACGCCGTCAAGCGCCAGGGTGAAAAGGTCACCGACAAGGTGGTTGAGTCGGTTAAGGAGCGCCTATTTGGTGGCTCTGGGCAGTCCAACTCCACTCCCGTGGCCGTGCCCGAAGCCCAGGTGCGCCCGCTCAACTGAGCGACTGGCAGACAGCCTGACAGCGTCTAGGCTTTCTTAGCTGCCCAGGTCTAATACTCCCGTGCGCCGGGTCTGTTCATTCAGGCCCGGTGCACGCTTGTTTAGAAGCCGTACACTTCACGGCTGTTGCGGTTAACCAGCTGGCACATTTGCTCCAGGCTCAGCTGGCGCAGCTGCGCCAAGGCGGTTAACGTCACCGGCAACAGGTAAGAGCCATTAGGCATACCCCGGTAAGGGGTGGGCGGCAGGTAGGGGGCATCGGTTTCCACCAGCAGCAACTGCTGTGGCATCGCCGCAATTGCGGCCCGCAGTTCCCGGTTAGATTTGTAAGTTACCGGCCCCGCCACTGAGGCATACCAGCCGTGCTCAGCGCACACCTGGGCCATAGCCTCATCCCCGCTAAAGCAGTGGAAAACCGTACGCTCAGGGGCGCCGTCGGCAAGCAAAACCTCAATGCACTCACGGTGAGCCTGGCGGTCATGGATCTGCAACGGCAAACCCAGCTCTTTAGCCAGAGCGATATGGGCGCGGAAAGACTCACGCTGCGCCACGCCCCCACGCGGGCCGGTACGGAACAAATCCATGCCGGTCTCCCCCACCGCCACCACAATTTCGGGGTTTTCACGGCAGGCCCGCTCCACCTGGGCCAAGGCGGCGTCGAGATCATATGCGCCATGGTGCGCCTCAAAACGCGGCTGCAAACCATCAGGGCCCACCTCGCTGACGCCCGCATGCAGCACCGCCTCATTAGGGTGAATCGCCAGCGCCACCTTCACCCCCGGCAACTGTCGGGCCAGCTCCAGCGACGGCGCAAAAGCGGGCAGCTCACAGGCGCTAGTGATCATACGGTCCACCCCCACCGCCTGGGCCCGCTCCACCAGCTGCGCGGCGCTAAGCGGGCCTGAAGCAGCCGCCGCCCCCGGGCCCTCAGTGGGCGAAATCGGCAAATGGGTGTGATTATCCATAACCGCCTGCGGCAGGCGGGCAATATTTTCCAGCGCCGGCCAATCGCGCGGCTTACGTTTAGACACTTTGTTCTCCCTGATAGATGAGGGCGGCCCCCGGTTAAGGGCGCAAGTTAAATGCGTGTGCCCTCGGCGCTACCAGTTACGGCTAGCACCGAGGGCACAGTTAGTTTCTAAGCAGCTCAGGCGCCGGTGACGTCGTCGGGCACCTGCCCGGCGTAACGGGCCAGCTCCTGCTCAATGATGGCTTCATCCAGTTTCACAAACACCGGGGTGGGCTTGCCTACGGGCGTGCCCGGGGTGACTGCGTGACGCTGCCAGGTGGGGGCGGTGGTGTAGTCACCGGTGATGATCGGATAGGACTTGCGCCCTGCGAAGTCTGCCGGCAGCACCTGCGGGTCCAGCTCGGTTACTTCCTCAATCACCGGCATGGGGGCGATCTGGCCGTCCCCACCCATTACGCGGTCGACGTCGTTAGCGGCGTGCGGCAGGAAGGGGCTGAGCATCAGGTTCAAGTCAGCCACAACCTGGGCCAACACGAACAGAATGGTGCGTAGGCGCTCCTGCTGGTCTTCGCTCTTGAGCTTGAAAGGCTCAGTCTCGGCAATGTAGCGGTTGGCTTCACCCACCAGGCGCATGGCTTCGCTCAGGGCGGCCTTTTGGCGGTGATGCATGATCAGGTCACCCACGGTCTTAAAACCGCGCTCCACCTCAGCTAGCAGCGAGCGGTCTTCGAAAGTGAACTCGCCCGGCTGGGGGATCTGCCCGAAACGCTTGTGGATCATGGAGGCGGTGCGGTTGACCAGGTTACCCCAGGCAGCCACCAGCTCAGAGTTGGTGCGGCGCACAAACTCAGCCCAGGTGAAGTCAGCGTCAGCGGTTTCCGGGCCGGCAATAGAGATGAAGTAACGCAGCGCGTCAGCCTGGTAGCGGCTGAGCACATCACGCACATAAATCACGATGCCGTGGGAGGAAGAGAACTTCTTGCCCTCCATGGTGAGGAACTCGCTGGAAACCACCTCGGTGGGCAGGTTTAGCTGACCGAAGGGGTTGTGGTCGCCGCCGCGTGAGCCCTTACCGTTTTGGGCCAGCATCTCGGCGGGCCAAATCTGGGAGTGGAAGACAATGTTGTCTTTACCCATGAAGTAGTAGGTCAGGGCGTCGGGGTTGTTCCACCACTGGCGCCAGGCCTCGGGGTCGCCGCTGCGGCGCGCCCACTCAATGGAGGCAGACAGGTAGCCGATTACGGCGTCGAACCACACATACAGGCGCTTGCCAGGCTGGTCATCCCAGCCGGGGATCGGGATACCCCAGTCAATGTCGCGGCTCATGGCGCGCGGACGGATTTCCTTGAGGATGTTCTGGGAGAACTTAATGACGTTGGGGCGCCATGTGCCCGAGGCTTCACGCTCATCTAGCCACTCGCCTAGGGCGTCGGCCAGCGCCGGCAGGTCCAGGAACCAGTGGTTGGATTCGATGAACTTGGGGGTTTCGCCGTTGATGCGGCTGCGGGGGTTAATCAGGTCAGTGGGGTCGAGTTGGTTACCGCAGTTGTCGCACTGGTCGCCACGGGCGCCGTCGGCTCCGCAGATGGGGCAGGTGCCTTCAATGTAACGGTCGGGCAGGGTGCGGCCGGTGGAGGGCGAGATGGCCGAGCGGGTGGTGCGCTCAATCATGTAACCGTTGTCGCGCACGGCCTCGAACATTTCACGCACAACCCGGTAGTGGTTACCGGTGGTGGTGCGGGTGAACAGGTCATAGGACAGGCCCAGGGCAACCAGGTCCTCAACAATGAGGCGGTTGTTTTCGTCTGCTAGCTCGCGGGCGCTAACTCCAGCTTCGTCGGCGGCCACCAGAATGGGGGTGCCGTGCTCGTCAGTGCCGGAAACCATGAGCACGTCATAGCCAGCCATTCGCATGTAGCGGGAGAAAACGTCTGAGGGGACACCGAAACCGGCTACGTGGCCAATGTGGCGTGGCCCGTTCGCATAGGGCCAGGCAACAGCTGAGAGAATGTGCGTCATGGCCCCTAGTTTACTGGCTTTGGCCTGATTTGCCCGAACCGATATTTTGCTTGCGCCGCGTTCTTGTCTGCCCCGCTGTTTTGGCGACGGCGCCCGGCGGCTTTAAATATGCACATGCAGCTCAGGGTTTGGGTTAGACTCTGCCCAAGCACACAGTTTTAAGGATTCACTATGGCCAGTGACGAAAAAATTGATGCAAGCGCGAGCAACGCAGCTAGCAAGGCGCCTAGAAGCGTGCCCGATAATATAGACGAACTATTCGATGCCCTAATGGACACAATCCCCGAGATTGATCCAGAAGCGGCCGGAGTAAATGAGCCAAAAACACTTTGGCGACGCATCTCAGATTGTTTCTGGTACTGCGACAGCTCAGTGTTCATGATTATTTTCGGGTTATTCCCATTCACACTAGGCCTAGCAATAGCTGCCCCATTATTTGGAAGCTTAGCCATCCCTGCGTACGCTACTTTCGAGGGGAGTACTACTAAGAGCATTTATCTTGAGGCTGGCAAAACTTATAGTCTATACACCAGAAACCCAGACTCCCTTCCCTATTGCTTTTTCGTAGACTCAAAAGGAAATAACTTACCTACAGAAACTTGGGAGGGCGGCTATTCTTACTCATTCATAATATATCTTTATGATTTTGGGCAAGTACGCCCCACAAAGTCTGACACCTACAAGTTTTTCTGCACAGACCGAAGTGAATCAAAATATAAGTTATTTATTATAGCTGAAACTACCATATTTCCTCAGCTTAACAATATTTCGTCAGAAATATGCTATAATAGGATCATAGTTTTTTATGCTTCGAGCATTGCGCTACCCGGACTACTACTAATATCTGCAGGCACCATAAATCTTATTTTCAGGGGTCGTCGTAACGCGGCCCGTTCACGCGCATACAAGCGATCACTACAAGGCACTGTTTAAGTTAGTTGTCAAGGGTACTAACCCCCTACCAGGCGGCTCTAGGTGCACTGATTATTCCGCTAGAGTTGTATCAGCAACCGATTTAAGGATTAGTCATGCCTGATAAGCAGCCCCAAGCCGCCACTAGTCTAGGTGCAGCCGACAGTGACCCATTCGCCCGCATCTACGCCAGCCCCGACACTAAAAACATTCACACCTCGGGTAGCTTCGGGCCAACATATCTGCAACCCCAGAAAGAGCTACAAACCCCAGAAAGAGCTACGCCATCGCCCCGCCCATTATGGGCTGAAATAATTATCATATTTTTAAATCTAATAATGATCGCAAATTTCGCTATCAACCTGACTTTATTTCTACCAACCATAATCGCACCAAACCTAAACAGTTTCTCTGCAGACAACCCCAAGAGTGTCTACCTAGATAACAACAAAGAATACTATTTCTACATTAAAACCAACATTCAGACTATAGCCGACAAGACCAGCTGTGTAATCTCAGGCCCTGGAGACTACCAGGCCTCCATCATGGCACAGCCAGTAGACAGCGAGCTTGACATTGATGGTTACTACAAACTTGGCAGAATCTCTGCAAGTAAAACCGGTACTTATAGTTTTTCTTGCGTTAACCCTGATTTAAGCGGTTCGCACTCTTTTGCTGTAGCAGACACTACAGACAACTATTACGCTAAGACTCAAATATTGCTATTTATTGGCTATTTAATGGTAACCATCAGCGCAGCCATAATTTTATTAGAGACAGCTTTCATAGTTGCGAGTGTTTGTAACATTTGCTGCGCTTCTAAAGAGCGAGCCTCTAAAGAGCGTCGCCAGCTGCAGGCCGAGTTTCCCGCGCCTACGCAACTTTGACGTGCCACGCCAGCTGCAGCGTCGCCCCACCCCCAGCTAGCGCAACCAGCATGGGCGCCGTCGTCACCACCCACGTAAAACGCCGAGCCCGGCAGCTATTCAGCTAGGCTTAGAACAGCAACCGATTTAAGGATTAATCATGCCGGACAACCAGTTCAATCCAGGACCGTACGGCGCCGCCAGCACCAGTTACAGCTCCGCCAGCGGCCCGAACCCGCAAAGCGCCCCCAGCGCGGCCACAACCTGGGCCTCCCCGGGGCAAAACGCCGGAATTTTGCCGCCCACGGACCAGAAAAGCCTGATCAGCAAGCCAGGCCTGGGGCTGTCAGTATTCTGGCTGGTTCTCGGGCTAATCACTTTGGCGGTGGGCGCGGGCCTGGCCTCACTGAACCTTACTGACGCCACGCTGCCGTCTTTGTCATCTTTTTCTCCGGGCACATCCAAGAGCGCCCAGCTTGAGGCCACCCGGACTTACGCTTTCTATGCTGCCTCAACAAAGTTGGATTCCGCTCGCAAAACCTCCTGCGTGGTGTCTGGCCCCGATGGCTATAGCCCCACGGTAACCACCACCTCTGGCGAAGAGCTTAAGGTGAGCAGGAGCTACTACAAGGTGGCGACTTTCAGCCCCAATAAGTCGGGCAGCTACTCTTTTGCTTGCTCTAACCCCAACCTTGACCGCGCCGATGTTTTTGCTATCGCCGACATCACCGACACCACCACGGTCACCTCTAGTAATGACTTGATTTACGCCCGCATCTTTGTGGGCGCTGGTGCTTTCCTTGGCTTGGTGGGCCTGGGGCTAGGCATTTTTGGGGTTATTGCGCTTATCCGCAAGCTTAAGGCCCGCCGCAACTTCACAGATGGCCTGCCCGCGCAGGGTGGGGATAGCGCTTCGGCTAGCTCCGGGGCTTTTAACGGTTATGTGCCGACGACGCCGGGCCAGGCGCCTTTGGGCTTCCAGGCACAGGGGGTTGCCTACCAGGGGCAGGACGCTGCTGCGGCGTCCCAGTGGGCTGCTGCGGGCGCTGGAGCCGCAGGTACTGCCGCCGCCGCCGCACCTCAGTGGGGTGCACCCCAGGGGCAGGCTTCTGCACAGAGTTCTAACTCCAGTGCGCAGGCCGCGAGCGCGCACTCTGCTCCACAGGTTCCCAACCCCTACGTAACCGCGCCAGCTCAAGCCAACCCCTACGTAACCGCACAAGCTCAGCAAGCTCCAGCGTCGCAAACAGCCCAGCCCGCACAGGCTCCTCAAGTACCGCAAGGCTACGGCCAGGTTCAGCCCGGTCAGCCGGTTCACGGGTACGGACAGCCAGTTCAGCCGGGCCAGCCCATCGAGGTCTACGGCCAGCAGGCCACCCAGCCGCTAAACCCCTACCTCACCCAACCGCAGGCACAGGCACAGGCACAGGCACAGGCACAGGCAAGTGTCACACAAAGTGCCGCGCAGGCTGGCACCCCGGCTGGAACCCAGGTTGGTACTCCGGCCGGCGCTCATGCTGGTTCCCCTGCCACCGCTCAGGGTAACGCCCAGGCTGGTTCCCTTGCTGGTGCGCAGGGCCAAAATGCTGCCGGCTACTGGCCGGTGCCTAACTTTGCTCCGTCCGACCAAGCCGCTCAGCCCGGTCAGCCTGATCAAGCCGGTCAGCCTACCCAGGCGTCGCAGGGCTATGGACAAGTACCCCAGGGTTATGGCCAGACAGTACAACCGCAGGCTAACCCCTACGTAACCGCACAGGCTCAGCAGGCTCCGGCATCGCAAACAGCTCAGCCGCAGGGATACCCTCAGGCAGCGCAGCCCACGGCTCCTCAAGTACCGCAGGGTTACGGCCAGGTTCAGCCGGGCCAGCCGGTTCACGGGTACGGACAGCCAGTTCAGCCGGGCCAGCCCATCGAGGCTTACGGCCAGCAAGCCACCCAGCCGTTAAACCCCTACCTCACCCAGCCGCAACCACAGGCACAGGCACAGGCCCAGCCAAGTGTTGTGCCAAGCGCCGCCCAGGCAGCCCAGGGATATGGGCAGCAGGTGCAGGGATACGGTCAAGTAGTGCAGGGATACGCGCAGCAGGCACAGCCGGTGCAGGGATACGCACAGCCGGTGCAGCAGCCCACTCAGGTGCCTGGGGTAAGCCAGTTGGAGCACCCGAACCAGCCGGGCAGGCCTACTCAGCCTTTGCAGCCTACGAATGACACGCGGGTTATCGCCAGCCCGACTGACACCAACCAGGTGGTTTTCGAGCCGGCTAAGTCGGTTTCTAAGTCACCTGCTTCTCAGCCAGCTGCCTCTCAACAGGCTGACGCCAATGAAGAAGTTGAGGAGACTGACCAGCGTCCTGTGGATGCCATGTACACGGATCCAACCCGAGTAATCAGCACCACCGAGGCCGCCAACCGCTACAACTAGCGTTCACTACAGATACAGATACATACAAAATCGTCCGTTCCCTATTAAAAATCCATGGGGTTTTATAGGGAACGGACGATTTTTCAGTATTTGTGGGCAGTGGCCTGGACTAGCAGTCCTACTCGGCCCTGTTCAGCCTCGCTTGGCCCTTAACTTGAGCCTTAACCTGCCCCTTAACCTGCGCCTTACTCGACCTCAGCCAGCTCCACGCCAGCCTCAACCAGCTTGGCCTTGGCGGCCTCGCCCAGCTCGGGGCTGACCGGCTCGGTCAGGTTGGTCAGCACTCGCACCTGGTAGCCCTTGGAAGCGGCGTCCAGCGCAGTGTCTCGCACGCAGTGCGATAGCGCCAGGCCCACAATGTCTAGGCTGTCCACCCCGGCGTCCTTAAGCAGCTGGTCCAAGCCCACACCGGCGTCGTCGACCCCCTCAAAACCAGAGTAGGCCGCCGCGTACTGGCCCTTCTTAACCGAAGCATCCGGAGCCAGGTCCGCCAACGCCGGGTGCAGCGCCGCGTTAGCAGTGCCGGCCACGCCGTGCTTGGGCCAAGTGTCCACGAAGTCGGGCTGGTCGCTGAAGTGCGTGCCCGGGTCAATGTGCCAGTCCTGCGTGGTTGCCACCAGCGCGTATTCCTTGCGGTGCGCGGGCACGTAGGCGGCCACGCGCTCGGCGACGGCGTTGCCTCCCACGATGGGCAGCTCCCCGCCCTCGCAGAACGTGGGCTGCACATCTACCACAATTAGTGCTCGAGTCATTTTCTTCTCCCTATGGTTGCGGTTTTTCCCTTAGGTCTTTGGTGGCCGGCGGCTGACCGGGCACTTGGTATTAGCAGGTGGCCGGTATCTGCCCAGGCCTTGGGGCCGGGCGTGTGGCGCTGGCCGGGCCGGGACGTGACGCCAGCTTCCCCGGTTAGTGTATTTAGTTTTTGCGGGCAGCTAGGGCCGCCTGGTACAGCTCATTTTTGCGCAGGCCGTGGGTTTGGGCCACCTGCGCGGCCGCCTGTTTGAGGCGTAGTCCCTGGTCAGCTAGGGTCAGCACCTGGTCTACTACCTGTTCGACGCCGACGCTAGCCCCCGTAGAGCCGGCAACTACCAGCACGATTTCTCCCCGCGCCCCCTCGGCGGTGGCCACCACCAGCTCATCTAGGCTGGCGCGCAGTACTTCTTCATGGGTTTTAGTCAGTTCCCGGCACAGTGCCGCGCGGCGCTGCCCACCGAAAGCTTTAGCCAGGTCAGCTAGGGTTTCGTGCACGCGTCGGGGGGATTCGAAAAAAATCAGGGTGTGGGCGTCGCTGGCCAGTGAGCTTAGTAGCCGGGTGCGCTCGCCGCTTTTGCGTGGCAGGAACCCTTCAAAACTGAAACGGTCGCTGGCCAGGCCCGATAGCGCCAGTGCGGTGAGCACTGCGGAAGGTCCGGGGGCCACGGTAACTGGCACATCGGCGTCGATAGCGGCGTTGACCAGGCGGAATCCTGGGTCGGAAACCGAGGGCATACCGGCGTCGGAAATCATCAGCACGCTGGAACCAGCGCGCGCAGCCTGCAGCAGCTGCCCGGAGCGTTCGCGCTCGTTGTGTTCGTGGAAGGCCAGCAGGTGGCCGCCGATTTTTACGCCTAAACGCTGGGCCAGATTCAGCGCGCGGCGGGTGTCTTCAGCGGCAACGACGTCGGCCAGGGCCAGGGCGGCCATCAGGCGCGGTGAAGCGTCACCCCGGTTGCCGATAGGGGTTGCGGCCAGGGTGATTGTGCCCCGAGCGGGGGCATATTCGGCCAGGTCAAGGCCCTGCGCTGGGGCGGGCGCAGGCGCGTCCAGCCCGGCGCCGGAAGCCTCCAACTCAGCAGCAGGGCTTGGCACTTCTTGATTGGGCGCCATATAACCTTCCCCTTTTAGATACAGGCAAAATCATCCTTCACCTATAAAAATATGCGTTTAAATCATAGGCGACGGACGATTTTGCCTGTATTTGTGATCATGCCTGTATTTGTAGATGCCAGCTTAAATCCAACTCCTAAACAGCATGTGCCAGAGCCAGAAGTTGTAGTCCACTACCTGCGCGGTCCATATCGGCCACCACAGGAAGGCAAACACAACCGCTGCCAGCACAATAATGCCGGTCAATATCAGGCCCATGAACATCGAGGGCTCATAGTCCTTGCCCAGCACCTGTCCCCCGCCAAGGTAGGCACCCAGGTTGTCTTTCAAGTTGCCTTGAGCGTTCGTCTCCTTGGCGGCGACGTCGTCGCTTGCGTAGCCGGCAGAGGCGTCAGCCCCAGCGGCGTCAGCCCCGCCGACCCCGCCAGTCTTAGCAGCAGCCCCCGCAGAACCAGTAGCCCCAGCGGCGCCAGCCCCAACAGAGCCAGCCGTAACCACGCCGTCGCCGTCGAGCAAGCCAATTGCCCAGCCCAACGCCACAGTCAGCGCCAAAACCACGAACGGCACGAAAGCTACCGTGTAGAAAGTGAAAATAGTGCGGTCCCAGTACATGAACCAGGGCAGGTACAGGCCAATGTAACCAGATAGCACCACCCAGCCGCGCCAGTCGCGCTTAAGCGCCACATAGGCAACCACCGCAAATACTGCCACGAAAGCCGCCCACCAGATCGGGATGTTACCGATCGAGGTGATAGCCCTCACGCAGTTACGGGTGTCGCAGTGGTAGGCGTCGGCTCCCAAGGTGTCATTGGACTGCCAGTAGAAGGAGGTGGGTCGCATCTGTAGCAGCCAGCCGCTGGGCTTAGCCATGTAGCTGTGGGGGGTGGATAGGCCCACGTGGAATTCGTAGATGGCGCGGTGGTATTCGATAAAGTCCGCGATCGAATCGGGCAGCCAGGAGCCGCGCCCAGCTGCGCGCTCAGCCGCCGCCCAGCCATGCTTGTAGGCGCTGGGGTTCATGAACCAGCCGAACCAGCTAAGCAGGTAGGTCACCCCTGCCACGGGCACAAGCCGCATAAAGTTACCCCAGCCTCGTGAAACCAGGGTTTCCAGCTTCCACACCTTGGCTTTAACAGCGCGCAGCGCGGTGCCGTCCCAGATCACGGTCATAATGCCGATGGTGGCCAGCAGGTACAGGCCCGACCATTTAACCGAGCAGGCACACCCCAGCAGCACGCCGGCGCTAATCATCCAGGGGCGCCAGCCGGCCTTGGGGGCTAGGGCACCTGCAGCGGTGCCTTCTAGCAGGCGCGCGACGCGTTCGCGTTGGCTTTGGCGGTCACGCACAATGCAGTAGACAGCGGCCAGGGCGAAGAGGCCAATAAACCCATCGAGCAGGCCGATACGTGACTCGGTGATACCCACGCCGTCGATAGCCAGGAACAATCCCGCCAGACCCACCAGCAGCGGTGAGGGGAACAGTCGCCACACCAGGCGGCACAGCAGGAACACGGTGGCAATACCCGCTAGGGCCACTGCCAAGCGCCAACCCCAGCTGGAGGCCGGTCCGGTCAGCTCCATACCGGTGGCGATCAGCCATTTACCTAGCGGCGGGTGCACCACGAAGGACGCCTCGGGGCTGAGCGTGGAGAAATTACCGCGCACAAAACTGGCGTTGGCGTTTTGTGCCCAGGTGCCTTCATAGCCCAGGTGCCAGATCGAGTAGGCATCTTTGACGTAGTAGGTCTCGTCAAACATGATTTCGTGGGGGCTGCCCAGGTTCCACAGGCGCGTGAAGGCGGCGATCAGGGTGGTCACCACGGTGGCGATCCAGCCGTTGCGGGTCACTACTCGCGAAGGCAGGCGCGAGGGTAGACCCAGCACGGCCCGTAGCTGCTCGCGGGTGCGCGCCTGGGGGGTTTCTAGTGCCGGTGCTGCCGTACCTACAGGGGCCTGGGTGCCTGCCGGAGTTTCTTGCGACGACACCGCTTGGACGCCTGCCTGGGCACCTTGCGACGACGCCGGGCCTTGCGTTGTCCCTGCAGTTGCCGGGGCTGAGGCACCTGACGGGGCTACCCAACCACTCTGCTGAGCAGCGGCGTCGGGCTTAGCACCAGGACCCGAGGGCTTAGCGCCAGAGCCTGAAGGTTTAGCAGCTGAATCCTGCCTACTGTTCGGCTCTGACAAAGTAATTGGAAAACGCGTGCCACGCACGGGGGTGACGTCGTCTTCCGGATCTAAATAGGCGTCAGCGTCCGGGCTTGGAGTAGTGGGCTGATCGTTCATTCGGCCAGTCTATTGCCTTTATGAGCCTAATACAGACTCTCAGCTCACTTTCAGCAACCACTATCACTTGATTTTTAGCTGTTAGCGTCGCTAGCGCCCCCCGAAGCTGCCGCCGCCGTAGCTGCTGGAGCTGCTGAAGCCGCCGGAGCTGGACGAGGAGGAGCTGTAGCTGACCGAGCTGCTGGTTTGCCACACCACCGCGCTGGTTACCGGCTGGAAGCCACGGTCTAGGTCGCGGGTCAGGTCTAGGTTGTATAGGCCCGGGCCGGAGTCGTCCCAGCTGTAAGCCACTTGCTGGCTGGCCATCATTTGGGCGCCCAACGGCACTAGGGCGTCTTGAACCTTGGCGGCCATACCGACGGCGGCCGCGTTGGCTAGGTCGCTGCGGTACTGCTGCGGGGTGGTGGGGGCGTACATGGCGCTGTTGGTTAGGTAGGCGCAGTAGGCCAGCATTTGTCCGCCAACTATCAGGCCGCGCTGGGTGTAGCAGGTGCTTACGCTGTAGGAGAGCATGAAGGCGGCAATGAAACAGAACCCGGGCACGGCCCACACCCAGGGGGTGTAGTGGGCCACGCTGTAGAGGCTGAAAGCAATTATGGTCAGCCATAAAAGCATGCTGCAGGTGCTGGCTAGCCCCCCGCAGCTAGTGCGTAAATTAGCTGCGCGGTATTCTTTGTCGGCAGCATTAGCGAATTTACGCATGCCACTGCTTGTGGACTCATTGTTTTTAAGTACCGCCTGCATTTGCACTAAATCGAATTGGCTGGCTCGCAATTTATTCGAAATCGTAACTAGCGCAGTCAGTAATGCACGTTGACTGGGGTAAAGCCTGCCGGGCTGTTTGCCGGTTAGCGCAATGGTCCACTGGCCCGGTTGCAGTGGCGGGCCGGAGCGGGCCGCCTGCGCCACCTGCTGTGCGTTTGCCACGCGTAGATCCAGGTAGCGATACCTTTGGGCGTCCCCTGGACAGACGTTAACCAGTCCAGCATTGGTCAGGGACAGCAGGGTGCTGGTTAGCTGGCGGGTGCGCCGGTTCTTTTGTTTAGTTTTGCTGGGGAAGACGTGGCCAGAAAATTCTGCGATTACTGCCGGCGACAGGTTAGGCATTTGGGTCACCAGCATGTCGGGTACAACAAACTGGGCCTGGGCGGCGCGCCGCGAGGTGAATGCGCCGTACAGCCCCGCTGCGGCTATCAGCACGCATAGGCCAAAGCCGGCGGGAATTAGCCAGTCAAGCCACCAGGGACGCTCTTGGGGTAGGCGGGCTTTGACGGCCTCGTCGATGGCTTGCTGACGCTGGGCTGGCGTGGCCGTGGGGGTGTAGCCGGAAATGGTGCTGGCATCCCACATATAGGCCAGGGTTACGGATTTTCCGCCTTTAACAAAGTCGGCTTTGTAGTGGCGTCGGGAGGCGGCTTGGGGGTCGCCGGGAATGGTGTAGTTGGTGGTGGGGGCGCCGCCTGGGGTGCCGGTAGCGACGCCGTCGTAGTGCAGCCACATCCAGGTGCGTTTGGCTGGGACTTGCTCGGGCATAGAGAAGTCGATGCTGAGGTGTTTAATGGGCACCGTGTTTTTGTCGGAGATGGGGCTCCACAGGACTTTGACGATGTCGTTGGTCAGCTCCCCGCCGCCGGTGAAGCGCATGGTGATGCGGTAACGCAGGGCGGAGGCGGAGCTGGTGCGTTTAATGTTCCAGCCGATCTCAACTTTGGTGGGGTAGTTGACGGTTTGCCCGTTGTAGTCGGTGGAGCTGTCGGCTATGCGCACATAGGTTTTGCCGGCGTACTGCTCGTCCCATTCTTTTGTGCTTGAGATGGAGGAGGGGTCTGTGAAGCTGCTTTTGGTCAGCTCCTGGTTGTTGTCTAGGTCCGTGACTGTTACGTCTTTTAGCTGCTGGCCTTGTTTTAGCTCGTAGAGCTGGAACATTTGCGAGTAGCTGCGGGTGTCTTTGAGGCGGATGGTGACGTCTTCGGTGACGTTTAGGTTGCGCTCAGCGGTGGCGTAAGCGCTGTACTGTAAGTTTGTGTACAGGATGGGGGCGTTGTCGAATTTGGCTTTTTCGAGTTGTTTATAAAAATTGTTGCCCCAGGCGATGGCACTGACCATCGCGATCCCGAGTACTGCTGCCAGCGTCGCTTTAATTAGAGCTTTAAATAGCTCTCGGCTGATGCCTGCGCTTTGGTCCATGCCATAAGCGTATTAGGTAAGTGGGGTGCGGTATGGGCAAAAATGCCCAGGTGGTTTGTTCTTTGCCGACGACGACGCTGGGCCCAGGCTGGTAAAAAAATGTGGTGGGGGCGCCGACCCTCAAACAAGGACCAAACACCCCCACCACACAAAAACACGGTTGGCAGTGCCCTACTCTCCCACAACCTACCAGTTGCAGTACCATCAGCGCAGAAAGGCTTAACTTCCAGGTTCGGAAAGGAT
>ERZ772966.235-NODE-235-length-22446-cov-3.175830_pt1 | contig 22446 bp, 27 predicted proteins | sample MGYA00580680_ERZ772966 | MGnify/ENA primary metagenome ERZ772966 (study PRJEB29015, sample SAMEA2738055) | human oral metagenome | biome: human oral; feature: human-associated habitat; material: saliva | place: China | collected 2225 ...
TTCTAACTCTTCCCACGTCTTATATAATTCACGATATAAATTCAAAACATCTACAACGAACTTACAATCTTCTTGGCTAAGCTCATTTTCTTCGAAGCCTCTAAAAGCTTCCTCGTAATTTCTAGTATAACCAGACCTAAAAATCTCTGCTAAATTCTCGAAGTAGCTAGCATCAGATTTGTCCTCTGAAATTTTTGATAAAATTTCATACTGATTAGCTAAGATTAAACGTTCTTTTAAACCAAAGGTTAATTCCATTCTTAAATCTCCTCAATAATAATAATAATAATAGATTTTATCGATATTTAATATTATATCACCAAATGTAAATGGTTACAACATCTTTAATGAGAAAATAAAAAAACGCCCCGCATGCATGCGAGGGTTAATTTTAATAATTTAGAGTTTGACCAGCATAAATTAAATTAGGATTTGGAATACCGTTCTTTGAAACTAAGCTTTGAACACTTGTTCCTAAACGACTGGCAATTGACGAAAGATTATCTCCAGGACGTACAGTGTAAGTTCCTGCTGTTGCCCCTGATTGACCGCCTGTGAAGCGAATAACCTGACCAGTGTAAATCATGTTCGGGTTAGATAAGCTGTTCTGACGAGCCAATTCTTGCCAGTTTGTGCTCCAGTTTGAAGCAATTCCACTCAAAGTATCGCCTGATTGAACAATGTGAGTTTGAGTATTCCCAGTTGAGTTACTTCCGCCTGTATCAAGCGCTTGAACGTCACTTGCTGCAACCCAGCTCATGATGTTATCAAGCAAGACTTTACTTCCAGATTTTTGAAGGACTTTATATGAGTTTTCCTTAACCCATTTAGGAATTGCTTGTCCTGTTGAGTAATTCGTGGCACTGAACTTGATTGTGACAGTCATTCCTTCTTGGATTTCACTTGGTGTCACTTCGTTGGCATCTTTACCGTCATCAGTGGCTGGTGTGTCAGTATCAGGTTTAGTTGCATTCCCGTTCTCATAACCTTTGTCAGTGATTCCAGTTAAGTCAACATTTCCATCAAGTCCGCCAGCAACATAAGTTGAGGTAAACTGAAATACTGAAATTCCGTCCATACTTGGGAAAAAGCTATAGTTTGGAACTGGTGTCACTTCATAATTTGGATAAGCCGCAATCCATAATGAGTTGGGGAACTCTTTAAGGATTTGCTTATAATTGACATTTTCCAAAGTGTACGGCTTGTAAGAATAATACATTGGAGTATATCCAGCAGCTTTTACACGTCGCATTCCATAAAGAATCGCATCAGTATTGGCCTGTTTATCTCCACTTGCTCCACTTTCATAGTCCAAAGCTACAATAGAATTCTTTGGCGTTTGAATTTTCGGCAAATAGCGGTCAAGTGCTGCTTTTGCTACTTCTTGGGAACCTCCGACTTGATACCAAATGTAAGTATGTGCTCGTTTACCTTGAGCAATGGCAGAGGCAACTTGTGTTGGATAAGTGGCTTGGTCAACGAATAAACCGCCATAAGTTCCACCAACTTGACTAAAAGCGAACTTATCATGATCATAGCCAAAATTACCATAGTCTCCATTATATTTTGACCAGTCCACCCCTTGGTCACCAACTGCCGCAAATACTGGTCCACTTGCTGCAACAACAAAGAAAGCTACCATTCCAATGGCAGCTTTTTTAATTAACTTTTTCATTTATTCTCCTCCGTGTCATTTGGCTGATTATTATATTTGACAGCACTTACTCCAGCTAATGTTCCCAAGAATACCGTGAATGCATTCAAAGTAATAATAGCTAAATCAGTTCCACCCCAACCGTAGGCTTTGCCAATTACTCCAATAAACACACTAAGTGCTGGTAATGCTGTTAAAACAGCCCATTTGATAATGTTGTAAAATTTACTATTTAAAATCATAATTCTTTCCCTCTAAAATTGAATTTTGAAATAGGCTAAGATAAACCCACCTACAAAACCACCAATCGCAAATATTGCTCGCCAAATATTTTTACGAGTAATCATTTTAGCCTCATATTCCTTATTTTCTTTACTCTCATTAATCCCCATGACAGCTTGGAAAATTTCGTTATTTTGCTTAAGTTGTTCTCTATTTTGCTCTCGCAAAAATTTATTTGACTCATCCACACGAGCAAGCCCCTCATTAATAGAGTTTTGCATGACAACTGACATATCATTAAGACGAGCAAGTTCCTTATCATGCTGCTTAAGCTTATCCTCATGCTGCTCTACAATTTTTTCTAACTCCATTACTCCTTCTTTCTATGCTGTTGGCCAAGCGTCTTTTGTAAAGTAACTTCTTACCCCACGGAAAAAGCTGTTGACTGGAACGTCTTCTCCCATATAAGAAATGGAGCTGTCTGGGTTAAAGTAATAGTAAGTATCTAAGTGACGACCTTGAACAAGAGGGTCAATTGACTCTGCTTCAATAGGACGATAGCCCAACGGTATTTTTTCAGTAGGTTTTGCTCCACTTCCAAGTGTAGTCGTATTTGAACCTCTAAAGGTAATTGTTACCATATTACCAATACGTTTTGCAGTCACTGATAGTCCATAACCAATTTCAAAAGATGTGGTAGCGTAGCGCTGATTGATATCGCCTGAAACCGAGAGGGTTTTAAAGCTTGCATCATCAGAGAATGTTTTCTTCCCAGCAACTGTTTGATCACCCGTTAACTTAACAGTGGCATCAGAAGATTGCTTTAGATTATCTGTCAAAGTATTAAAGTTGGTATTGATCGCTTCGGCACCATTTTGCATGCCACGATAAATTTTAGTTAATTCAGCCATTTAATTTCTCCTATTTCTATTATTTGGTTAGTGTTGTTTTAAAGGCAACACTTTCTGACTTATCACTTTCATCATTGCCATTAATTTGATTAACCTGGACGTTGTATGATGTACCAGACGTTAGGTTCTCCAAATCAAATGACAGAAGTTTACTTCCACCTACAGGCACACCATCTAAATAAACCCGATACTTCATTTCATCCCAATCATACTTACTGGGTTCCGTACTAGAAACCGGGTTAGTATCAACGTAAGTTCCTACATACTTCGGCCAGTCAGCAGTTGTTACTTCACTTGATGAAGGCATGTATGGAGTGGCGATTGAGCCTGGTTCAATTTTATGTCCCGCAACTGATAAACCATCTTTGATAACCATTTCACTTGATTTAAAACGGAAATATATTGAAACAGTTTGACCAGTAGTGAAAGTGCCTGTATAAGACTGAGTTACAAATTTTCCGCCTGTATCGGTTACATCTATTATTATTGCAGACTTACCAGTGGCTTCGATAATAAACTGACCGATAGAACCAGTTTTTACTTTAACAAGCATAGACATTGAATAAACACCGTCAGAAGGTATGTTAAATTCTTTGACAACACCAATATTATCGCCTGCATTGAATGACATTATGGTTAACCCTTCATAATTACCATTCTTATACCAAGGAGTTGTGTTGTACCAATTCCCACTAAAATCTTTAGTCCCATCTAACAAATTCAAATTCGGGTAAACTGTCGTGAAACCGTCCGTGCCGTCTGCGCTGTTAGCATAGGCGGTATGTAAATAATTTTTATCTGCCATAGTATCACCCATTTTCCCATGAAACTTTAGCACTTGAAGAAGTGACATCAGAAACAGTTAGATTGGTTGGCGTCTTCACTTTCTCAACATAACCTTTGGTGATTGTTGCCCCCTCAATAACAAAACGAATAACTTCAGTTCCGTTAATTAATAACAGTTCGTTACCATTATTTACAACTTCTCCGTCCATTGTGTAAACTGACGGAAGCTCAACATTAATCTTATTTCTGATATAGCTTAATGAAGAAGCTAGGTTATAAATTCGCTCTCCTCCAAAGCTAGGTCCTGTATCAAAACCATTTTCTTCAGTACCAATTGAATTTTTGTAATAAGTTACTTTCACATCCGGTTGATACTCTGAATCGTGCTCAATTACTACATTAAATCCGCTTGGAACTTTACGATAAATGATTTTATTGAGGTCTAAAACTTCCGCAAGTAAACGTCCGCCTGGATCAATCGATTCAAGAATTTCACGATTTGCTTCCACGAACTCTTCCCAACTCTTTTTACCATCTTCAATATACTGATTAAAAATTCGATAAAGCTCTTTAAAGGTCCACCAGTAGTTAGAATCTTTGAAGGGTTGGGAATAAATAGACTTCTCAACAATATAGTGAAAAGTCCGAGTGGAGAATTGCTCAATCCACTGCTCACCTTCTTGTTTTCTAAAGCTAAAGTATGCTTCGTTACGTCCAACCATTTGCAAAGCATTATCACTGACAATATAAGTCAATTTACCGTTTCTGGCTTCAAAAGAAATCACCGCTTCTTCTGCCACCCCTTGACCAGTAATTTCTTGTGCCATCAAACAAAAGAACGGCTGTAAGCCTTCAAAGTTCTTGGGCTGACCGTTCTCTATGATTTGAGCTACAATGGCTTGGCTATTCACATCCGCATGTCTTAATTTAACAATCCCGACATTGTTATTTGGCTCTGTGGTGGACAGCGTGATAAAATGTTCTGTCATAATAGACCCTTTCTAAAATTTGATATAATCCCTTGGATTCTTAAAGTGAGCGTTTGATGATGGCCAATATTCATCCATGAATTGGAAGTGCAAATGTGGACCGGTGACAGGGCCGGTTGCTCCCATAAGTCCAATTTGTTGGCCCTTTTTAACATTTTGACCCACAGAAACATCGATTCTGCTTTGGTGTGCGTACCCTGTATAAAGTCCATCCGCATGCTTGATGACCGTGTAATTTCCATACCAGTCATAATAATTACTTCCCGCTTGGACCACTTGACCATCGCCTGAAGCTAAGATTGGAGTTGTTGGATTGCCATTAACCAAGTCCACAGCATTGTGAAATTCTTGTGCTCCGGTGATTGGACTCGTTCTCCAACCCATTTCACTTGTTACGGTAATAGGACTTGAAATTGGAGCAATATAACCTCCCCCACCACTTGGGATTTCAAGGTTAACAAATTTGTTGTACCATTCTTGCGCCCAAGTGCTACGTTCAGGGTGTCCGTTTAAGGGACGTTCAAAGTTAGCTACAAAAGCTTGTGTTGCAGTATTGATATTGGTCAATGTCATGAATTGAGTCCATGAATAAGGATAAGAACTTGTCGCAATCCACTGTCCATTTGGTGCATGCCACATCAAGAGCTTGAATTGGGCTGTGATTGTGTCAGGATTGTCAGTCACTCCTGCTCGTGTCATGAGATTAATCATATAAACACGTCCAGAGCTAGCGCCTGAACTATCCGTCCATTGCCAAACTCCATAACCGAAACCAGGTCGTCCGCCGCCCTCATCAGCCGTTGGGTTGGCATCAGATTCACCCTGTGCATTCCCAAGTAAAGCGGCAGCCGCTTGTTTAGAAAAACCAGCTCCAATTGCCATTGCCCAAATTTGCCAGTAACGTTTATCACGATCACTTGTGACTTCTGGTGGATATTGCCCATTCCAACCACCGCCGCCACCAGAGTTTCCTCCACCGTTGGTATCGATTTTTACTCCATTAACATAAAAGTTACCATCAACCTTTACTTCTCCGTAAAGATTCAATTTTCGGTTATCTGCTGTACTATCTTTGGGAATTTCTAAAACATTTAAAAATGTTCCACTGTTTCCCTTTGATGACAAAGCAAAAGAATAACCTTGGTTTTGAATCGCATTAATCCCTTGGAGTTTTCCGTCTGTATAAGTTGGCGCAAAAGCAAACATCTCATTTTCGGACGAACCATTTCTTTTAATAAAACGAATTTTTCCTTGATCAAGTTCAATAATGAAGTTATTATCAACTGAGCGAATCTTGACCCCTTGAAGCGTCCCTGCATTTATAAAATCTGCATTAAAAATGCCATCAATTGTCCATGCCGTTTTAAAATTATCAAGGTTAAAGCTTCCATCAATAAAACCGATTCCTTCTGAGTTAGCTACAAGAAAATGATCAGATTCTTCAATGCTAGGACCATTCATCCAAACCATTTGAAACGGTTCTCTACTTTCTCCTTTACCTAAATCAGAGGGGTTCATCATCATAATCGACCCACCCTTAGCACCTCGAATGATATCAGATTGATACTTCCCAATTTCTGTGGAGTCATACCAAGTCATTTTATTATTATCAAGGTCAGAGATATTACTTTGAACTTGTGATAACTGACGATTAAGAGAGTTACCGCTTAAATTATCACCAAGGCTGGCTTGCACACGACCATTTACATGGTCAGTAACCACTTTAAAGACTCTGGTTTGGTAGTGATAATTTCGGTCTCCTCTATGGATCGAAACAGTATTTCCAATTGAATCACTACCCAATATCTCAGTGCTAAACTGAACAAGCGGTCTACAGTAGTAAGCCAGTTGGTCATAGGTCTTTTGTAAAAGTTCACTTGTATCTTCCACATCGTCAAAAGTAACAACCATTTTACGTGGCAACATTTTTCCGTTTGAAGGGATGCCGTATTCTTTCGTCATTTCCGGATATTCAATCCAGTTTTGACCTTTCGGTTTATCGAGGGGCTTTCCATTAGACTTCTTCCATTCAACATCCGAGAATTCAATTCTTCGCCCATAGCCGTCGCCAACTTCTTCACCTTTTCCACGCCCAATTAGTGCAGTGACAATATTTGTGCGGTCTTGTTGGTGAACGATTTTTAGAACTTCCTCACCATATTCAAATCGCTTATTGGTTATTTTTCCAATTTGGTTATAGCAGTTAATGATTTTTTTAGTAATCTTATTTCCTGTAATTTCAATTGAAAAGGTAAACTCTGCACCTAACTCTTGTAGAGCTTTTAGAGCTTCACGCATGGAAGTATAGTAGAAAGTACTGGAAACTGTTTTAATTGGTTCACAGACACCCAATACCCAGTCACAACCTGAATCAGATAAAAGTTGATTAATTACATAAGAAAAAGACCTGTTTTTAGGTCTTATGTCTTTGATGATAAAATTATCCAGTTCATCGACTGCAAAATTTATTGCTTCAGATGATAATAAATTATCTTCATCTTTTGCGGTTAAAATTCGATATAAAGAAAACTCTTGTTCTTTCGTATCATTGACTGCAATATAGCTGGCATCTTTAATTGTTTCATCAAAAGGTAAAGAAGCTGAAAGCGTGTCATTCATTAGTTCAGAAGCATTGGTTGTGATTTCTTTTGTCTGAACACATTCTATGAACTCGTTGGAATCATAACTTTTGATGACTTGTTGCATCTTATCTAAAAATAAGATATTACTCACTAAAGTACCGCCTTTCTATATTGAATTGTTAATTCATAGTTTGAATTTGAATAATCCGTTCCAGTTGTCAATCTGATATTTCTAAAATCAGAATCAAGGTCCAAGAGGTTATTGTTTACTTTTCCATTAAGAATAGTATCGCCTGTTTGAAAATCAAATTCCAAAAGGTCTCCTTTTTTAGCCTGTGATGACTTCAAGCGATAATTTCCGTCAGTTGCAAGTAAACCCTCTGTCAGTAACTTGAATGATAGCTTATCTGGTTTAACTGAATAAGGTAAAACTTCAATGACCTTATTTTTTACACTTTGAGTTTTTCCGTGTTTAAATGGATCGCTACAAAGTACAGTAAAACTTGAAATAATTGAATTAGTATCTCCAGGCACATTGTCTGCAGTCTGGAACCGGCCATAAAAAGTATATTCCAGATCATCATGAAAAATAATAGGGACATCTTCTTGACGAATCAAGAATGCCTTTAAAGTATCAAACTTTTCTTGTAATACTCGAGGATCCCTATCCTCAAGCTTATATTTTATCGTCAGCTCCCGAGGAGGATATTTAACATTGGTTATCACTCCTCCGACTTGCATTTCTTGTGACTCAAAGTTGAGAGAATACATCTCTCGTCCCTCAACCGTCAAAGTCTGATAACCTTCTATGAGTTCTTCTAACCAAGTCCCATCATAACTCATGGCACTGGTTGGAATAAAAGGAAGGTTGCGATAATGCTTCCGTTTTATCGTATCTCTAAACTTGTACATTTCTACCTCCTAAAACTCCATATTTAAGTTAATTGCTTGCCCTTGTGCATTAGAAATGTCATCCACAAAGGCCTTAAAGTTTTGGTTTCCAAGCCTTACATTAAATAAAGCCGGCTGTTTCCCTTGGTTAAGGTTCACATCATGAGAAACTTGACTACTGATTGAGCGATTAGCTGCTGCAACGTTTGCCCCAATATCCACAGAATAGTCAGAATTAATTGCATTAGCAATCATGTCGCCCATTCCCGAAACATTGGATTGAACATCACGGAAACCTCCAGTTAAACCAGAATTCAAACCATTCATAATGGCATTACCAGCGGGAGTTAAAAGTTTTCTATCCTTACGGATTGGCCCTTTATGCTCCCGAATCCAATCGCCAATTCCACTGATAAATTTCATTCCATCTTCCCACTTTTGTTTGAGCCCTTTGACAAAACCGTCAATGATAGCTTTACCAATATCTAGTAAGTTGATGTTTTTCAAGGTATTGAAGATACCAACAACATTATCAATCAAATCACTCACGCTTTGTTTCAAACCGTCCCAAATTCCTTTGAGACCGTTGACCATACCGTTCCATAAGTCAATTGTACCTTGTTTGAGGTTTTCCCAACCTTGTTTCACACCATTTACAATAGCATTGGCAGAATCAATGACCCACTGTTTAAATGATGCCCAAGTGTCTTTGACCCATTGAACGGTTGCGTTCCATAAATCAACGGTACCTTGCTTAAATGAATTCCAACCATTAACAATTCCGTCAACAATAGACTTAGCCATATTAATGACCCATGTTGTGAAAGCTCCCCAAAGACTTTGGATTGTGTCTACAACTGTTGACCATATATTAGAAACAGTTTGTCCCCAAGCGGTAAAGAAACCAACGATAATTTGGACAAAAGTAGTTACTAATGTTTGGATATTAGTAAATAATGTTTGCCAGAGCATCGCAAAATCTTCTTTGAATTGGTTAAAGTCCCCAGTGATTAAATCAATGAGTAACAAAACCGGACCCATAACGACTGTCTTAATAATCTCCCAAGCTGAACTAAAGATAGTTTTAACTTGATCCCATAATCCACTAAAAAATTCAAGCATTGGTTGAAAGATTGTTTTGATTGTTTCAACGAATGGAGCTAAGGTTGTTGTTACACTGTCCCAAGCGCTAGATAAACCGCTTGTTGTACCTTTCCAAAGATTAGCGAACCACTCCTTGATGCCGTTCCAAGCGTTTTTAACACTATCAACGGCATCTTTGGCACCTTGGATTGTTCCATCCCAGAGCCCTTTGGCTCCATTTTTGATATTATTCCAGGTATCAGAGAACCATTGAGTAATATCTCCCCACTTTTCTTTGATTCCTTCGGCTGCATCTGATGCAAATTTCTTCACATTTGTCCATACTTCTTTCCCAAATTTAGAAATTTTATCCCAATTTTTATAAACTAAAATTCCTATAGCTATAACAGTCGCAATGGCAGCGATTATTCCTAAAACTGGTAAAGAAATAGCAGTAAAACTACTCCCTATGAGAGCAAGCCCAGATCGCAAGGCTAGAAAGCCAACTTTTACTCTTTGTAGAGTAACAACAGCTTGCCCAAATATTACCAATAAAGGTCCAATTGCAGCTGCTATTAGCCCAATTGTAACTATCATCTTTTGTACAGGTTCAGGAGCAGAAACAAATTTATCAACTAATCCTGAAATTGAATCAGCCACTTTTCTGACAGCTGGAGCTAAAATCTTTTGAATAACTATTGCGGCTGACTCAAATGCTCCCATCATTTGTTCTAATGATGAGTTCATATTATCTTGCATAGTTCGAGCCATTTTGTCAGCTGCACCGTCTGAATCTTGCAATGAGGTTGTTAGCTTACCAAGTGCATCAGGTCCCTTATCTACTAAAGCGACCATACCTGAAAGTGATTCTTGACCGTATAAAGTTACTAAAGCATTATTCTTTTGCTCTTGTGTTAGTCCAGTGAACGATTTTTTCAGAACTGAAATCTGATCTTTCAAAGGAATCATTTTTCCTGATGCATCATAGAATGAAACACCTAATTCTTGCATTTTTTCAATCATTGGTTTAGTTGGTTTTGCAAGACGAGATAATGCACCACGAAGTGTAGTACCAGCTTGTGAGCCTTTTACACCAGCATCCGACATAATACCAATTGCAGCAGCTGTTTCTTCAAGAGAAAGCCCCATTGTGTTAGCAACAGGAGCGATATATTTCATCGCTTCTCCCATATCTCCAACTTCTGCATTGGTATCTGCGGCAGCTCTAGCAAATACATTGGCAACGTGGCCAGATTGACTAGCATCTAAATTGAATCCCCTTAAAGCAGTAGCAGCATTTTCAGAAGCCAACGCAACATCACCACCTGAAACAGCAGCTAAGTCGAGAAGCCCTGGCATAGCTTCCATGATTTCTTTTGCATCAAAGCCAGCTGAGGCTAAATTTTCCATGCCTGCAGCTGACTCTTTTGCACTAAATGCCGTTTTTGCTCCTAAATCAATTGCTTGTTGTCTAAGTTCCTCAAAAGACGAACCTGTTGCACCAGAAATGGCTTTAACACGACTCATTTGAGATTCAAAATCACCACCTATTTTTGCGGCAGCAACCCCAATTCCTATAATCGGAACTGTAACTGCTTTAGTCAACGTTTTACCTGTTGATGTAGCAACTTGACCTACGGTAGACATCGTACTATTAGTATTGTTTTGGAAGTTTTGAACTTGCTTAGCAGCGTCTTTAAATGTACTAACAAAATTATTATCAGTAGCCTTCAAATAGGCTTGTACACTAAAAGATTCCATATTTTTTCCTCCTTTCCTACTTATTTGCTCTTTTCATGAGCTGAACGAGTTTCTTGTCTTGAGAAGGATTTTTAATGCCCCTGATTTCATTTTCAATTTTTTCTTTGTCAAAGAATTTCTTGAAGGTAGAATAAACGGGTATTTCCTTCCTCCCTTGCGTTTTAGTAGACTGGACTTGCCAATTCGCCCAAGCTTGTCTATGAATAAATTCCTGCTGGTCTAACTTTTTCAATGCTACAGCAGTCATCCTAATTCCATATTCTTTAACAGTCATTCGCTCGAAATCACGAAGATCAACAAATCCAAAATATCGCAATGAATTAAGCAACATTTCATCATAAACAGCTTCTGAACTTAATTGTTTCTCTCTGCTTTTTTCACTCGCTCCTCGATCATTTTCATTGCCATCTTTCCCGCATTACTTTCAGAAAGTTCCTTCAAAACATCCTCAAATAGTTTTTCAATGTCTTCACATTCATCGATGAAATCATCAATATCTGCAGGATGGTCTCTCAAATACTCATTCAATGTATCGTAGAATGTACATACGTATGCACTTTGTCCTTCAAGACTTCCGGAATAAATTTCGCTGAAAGACCCATACCAAATGCGATGCCTTCTTGCATAATTGGGAAAAGTTTATCAAGTTCTCTGACAAATTTGGTTCCGAATTTGAATTCATATTGTTTGCCATTAATTGTTAATTCCATTTTTATTTCTCCTTAAAAAAATAAAAGAGAGACTCATCTCTCTTTTAACTCGTTGTTTATAATTCAGCATCCCCTACGATCGATTGACCGACTACGGGTTCATTAGGGCGTAGTCTCTTTTACTGTATCTTTGAAGACATACTGAACAACATCCGCTTGTTCATCAGTGAGTGTAGCATAGCCTTTTTGAGGTTTACCAAACACTCCAAATTCTAAACTCAATTCAAGCGCATCTTCTGAGTTAGGTTCATAAGAGAAACTTGTAAGATAAGCACGAAGATATTTCGCTTTATACTTGTCTTTGTTTTCTCCATCAGGTCCTTTTTCAGCTTTATCAATTTCCCAAACTTCAAGAATTGCTGCATCATCAAAGGCTTGGTCCATTTCGTCAAGATGTGGGTCACCATTTGCTGCAATAGATGTGGCAGACAAGCTGTATTCAACTTCCGCAAGAGCACCAACCGGTCCATCTTTGGTTGCTGTAGTGTTGTAATCTCGAGTTTTTTCATTCGAGTGTTCTGTTTGGAAAGCAAGTTTCCAAGCCGCTTCTTCTGTTGCTTTACTAAGCAAACGATAGAGCAAGATAATATCTTTACCCTGTTTGGCTATTAATTCTGCCATATTAAATCTCCTATCTTAGTCTAAATTCTAAGTTAATCAACGCTCTTTTGAGCGGTGTATTTGTTGTTGTATCGTCCAACATTTGAATGGTACTTGCTTGAGAATTCAAAGCCCAAGAATAGCCCTCTGTGGCACTTATATTTAATGCTTGATTAAATATATTGCTTGCCATGTCAGACACTTCCTTGCGTTTTTTCTGTAAGCTCCAAACAGATAATGAAAGACTTACTGTGCCTTTGATATCCGTTTTATTTGGTTCATGAATGGTTTGAGTATTCTCCAATTCAACAAATGGATAGCCCACTTCATTCATTGGCTTATAATCATAAACGGTATAACCTAAGGCTTGAACTTGTTTGAATAATTCATCAAAAATAGATTGGTCTCGAGTTTTAATCATTTCAGCAACCTTTCTAAATCTTTAATGAAAACACCTTTTTGCTCATTATAAGCAGGCTTTACAAAGGGTTGAGCAGATTGAAAACGTGTTCCGTATTCAACGTATGCGGAATAATCTGTGTGTGGTCCAGCTTGTCCGCTGAATCCACCTTCTGTCAACTCAATTTTTATGGATCGTTTCATATATCCAGTGTCAACTGGAACAAGTTTCTGCATATTCGCTGTCATATTTGAAGTGTTAGACTTTACAACTTGTTGAACATCCTTTAAAGAAGCTGCTTTATCCAAATGCTTTACAAGCTGGTCAATCCCTTTTATGGATAAGCTAGATTTCATTGACTTACCTCCTGCAAAATAAAAGTGTTTCGCTCACTTGGATTGCGATAGGTTGTTAAAGCCCACATTTTATTATCAAACTCAATGTAATCATATTCTGGCATCACAAAAAGGGGCATCATTCGCAGGACTTTTGCCCCTTGTTTAATATCTCCAAAAACTTTTACACTTCTGTCAGTTCCAATGTCAGTGATATTTGCACTAAAAATAGTTCTGGTAGGTTCTTTTTCAACCCATTCGCCTAAATCGGGGTCATAATGTGAGTCGGACGATGTTTTGATAAAAGTAACTTCATCTAGATATCTCAATACAATCTGAACCTCCCAATCTTCTTATCGCCCTCAGCTTCTTTTGATTTTCGCCACGATTCAATTTCATCGGCATACTCATCAAAATCAGATTCTGAAAAAGTCATGCTTAATCCTTCTTGTGAGTAGGACTGCATGCCTTCTTGTCCGATACGATTAAAACGCTTCAAGGAAACGTCTAAAACAACATATTCTAGTTCTGATGGTACTTCTTTGATATCAGAACCGAGAATCAGCAATAAACGTTCACGAGTGCGTTTTTCGATTACTTCCAAACGCTCATCCGATGAACCGCCTAAAAGCTTTTTTAAATCATCAGTGATAGCCATAAGCAACTCCTTATCATGCAGCAGTTACAGTAACTTCACAAGTAACAGTCAAACCATTAGCTGTTGTTCCAGTAATTTTCGTTGTACCTGCAGCTTTACCTACTACATTTCCTTGTTTCGGTGTTACCGTAGCAATTGTAGGGTCACTAGAAGTAAAAGTTACTGTTTTATCATCTGCATCTTCTGGTAAAACAGTAGCTGTTAGTGTTTCGTTTGCCCCAACTACAAGTGATAACGTTGTTTTATTTAACGTTACGCTCGTAGGGGCTACGCTTTTGGGGCTGTCACTACAGCAAAGGCTTCATCTTTAACTGTCATGAATCCAAGTTCAAAAGTTGCTTTGATTGCAGCCATGTCACGTTCAGCCAAGTTAATAGCGTCTCCGTTACCGTCTACAACAGTTGTAAGAGTAGCTTCTGTAAGGATTTCATATTCAATACCTTTCAAAATACCGTAATATGCGTAGTTCCAGTCAGCCACTAATTCAAGAGGAGCATCTGCACCAGTCCCAAATGAGCTTTTTGGAGTGTAAGCAATTGGCAAGCCAAGAATGTCATCAACATTATTAGAAGTTGCTGTATTAAAGATTGGAAGACCATTACCGTCTTTAGTCGCACGATATTTACGACGTTGTGAACGGGTTGTTGCAATTCCGTTTGGTTCCAAGTCATTGTCTTCAATTGAAGCGATGGCATTATTAAAGTCATCATACTTGTTTTTAGTTTCAGGAACTACATTACCGGCAGCAGTTGCAGCTTTAAGTACGCTAAATTGATATGGATTTTCAATTCCACCAAAAACAGCTTGGTCAAATTTCTTGTAAAAGGCTTCGGCAATTTCTGCTTTCATCAATTCAAAGAAGTTTGTAACTGAGTAATTGAGGTTTTCTTTTGTTGTTGGGATAATGACTGCCATTTTTTTAGAAGTCAATTGAGCTTTGGCAAATGTTGGTTTACTTGTTTCAATACGTTCGCCTTCTCCTACCCAGTAAGCCCCAACACCAGTCATAAAGGTAAACTCTTCAATCGGTTTTGTCATTGGGACAGCTTTAGCCAAACGCATTGCTGCTGAGCCATTTTTTACTTGAGTGATAATGTCAGTAGATTGATTAATTGGAATCGCCCCAGTTTTTGCGGATTGCATTGTAACATTATCTGGATTAAATGTTGTTTCAGGGCTTGCGAAGTGTTGCAAGTTAAGTTTTAACAATTGTTTATTCATGTTTCGTCTCCTATTTTGTGATACGGAATTGATTTAATTCCTGTTGACTTTGTGCGATTTGTGAGGTTGAGCCAGTACGGACATTACCTGATACATTTTTTGGAGTAATTCCAGTATTTCGTTCAACTTCCCAAAGCTTGCGTGTTTCTTTCATGTACTCTACAAAAGTTTTTACTGCAGCTTTAGTTTGATCAGCATCTTCTGATACCAAGAATTTAAGAACATCATCAGTTGAGCGAACTTGTTCTTCTTTGAGCATTTCACTCGCAACTTTTGACATTTCGCGTAAATCGTCTTGACGTTTATACTCTGCAAGTTCTTCTTCAAGTTTTTTGCGTTCATGTTCTGCTTTTTCATCAGCATTCATTTTGGCTAGCTTTTCAGCTTCTGCTTTTTTAGCGTCAAGCTCTTGTTGCCAGCGTGAACGTTTTGATTTAACGATGTTATCAACATCTGCATCATCCTTGAATCCAAATTTTTCTTTGATAACAGATAACTGCTCATCGGTAAGATTATCAGCGTTAAATTCTGCTGGTGTGTTTTGTCCTCCTGGAACTTCTCCTGGTCCACCCTCTGCAAAGTGTTGCAAATTAAGTGGTAAAAGTTGTTTATGTTTCATTTTGTTGCTCCTTCCATATCTTTTAATGTGGATAAATGCTTGCACTTCCGAAGCTTTTAATGTCATCATGCTTGGACATAAGAAAAACCGACTGTAATTCCAGACGGTTTGTGTTTTTTATTATCTAGGGCTCCCTACTCTAGGTTGTAACTTATCATGTAAAAGTTGTTCAAATATGGCGACTATAGCATTACAATATTTTTTGTCATCTTGTGTGAACTCATAGTAATGGCATTTAATCTGATATTTACAAAGGTTTTTATCTTCAAGCTTTAATGCATAAGTGGAGACATCCTGTGTGATTTTTTTATAGTGTTGATTGATTCTAGAAATTACCCCTTTACTTGTCGATTTCCCAACATATAATATTTCTTTACTTCTTTCTTCACCAGTATTTAACTTAGGCACTTTATTGCTTACTTGTCTCAGTCTCCAATAATCATCAAAACCTGTGTCCAAAACAGTCTTTGCCTCAAAGATATAAATACCAATTTTAGACCTTTTTCCAGAACTCGGTACTATTACTTCCCCTTTTTTAAAACCATTTTTCTGTAGTAAATCCGTTGCGCCTTTGACATTAGTCACGGAACAATCAAATATACCTTCAAGTATTTGGCCTAATTTTTCCGTAGTGTCTGAGTTATTTTCTTTATTCATAATATTAATAATATCAGAAATAAAAAAATATCACATCGTTTCAGGTATTTATTTATTTCTGCGCAATTCTTCAATCGCCTTGTCAGCTTCTGCTCTATCGTCAAACGCTTGTTTGTATTCGTCTTGGCTGATTACTTTTCTATCAAGCAAATCATCCCAGAACCCTTTATCATCAACATGCGGTGCTGTGCTGCATCTACAGAACGGGTGCATGTTAGGTGCATTAATGCCAGGCGACATATCTTTAAGCTTGAAAATTTTACCATTCAATGCCCCACAGATAGGACAAGCTGATGGTTCAGCAATATATTCATAACTTTCAATATCCGCTTTTTTATAGCTTTCTTCTTGAATAGCTGTCTGAACTCGTGTTGTTTCTGATACAAGCAATCGTTGTGCGTTGTATGTGGCATTAAGTTTTCCTTGTTCAGTCATCAGCCTTTTAAGTTGTGGGGCTAGTGCTTTCGGATTGATTCCACCAGTTACTGAACGAATGAGAAGTTTTTCAATGTCAGCTTTCAATTCAAATTGATATTGCCAAAGCTTGTCAGAGAAACTGGCAAATCCTTCGACTTTATAACTTCCATTTAGCACTGATTCAACTAAACTGTTATAGCCTTTCTTTGGAACGCTTAAACCAAGAATTCCGGCTTGTCTTTCAAATTCTGTGAGAGCTGCGCCAGTCAAATTCTTTGAGAAATATTTGTCCAAATCGTCAAATACAGCAATCAATTCCAAGCCAATATTTGCTTTCAGAAGCTCTAAACGATTCACTCTCATAGTCAAGTTATAAAGTTTCAACACTTGATTTGCTTGATGTGAAAAGTCTTTTTCTTCTACGTATTTCTTAGCTTTATTGGCAAATGCTTTGACGTCCATCTTATCCGCACGCTTCATGGCTTCACTAATAGAAATTCCTTGACCATTCGCAAAGTTCTGCCAGTTGGCATTGATTTCTTTTTGAATAGCTTCTTGAGCTTCAAATAGCTTATCCATGATTTGCTTCATGCGTTTGGTGTCATCTTTGATTTGTTGTGATTGCCAAGCTTTCTCACGTTTTTTCCAGTAATCAGGAGTTTTCATAGGTTACTCCTTATTTGTTTCAGAAACTTGTGTATCTGTTTCATTATCACTAGATTGCTTGTCCTTGTCAAAGATAGCTGTAGAAGCTTCTTCCTTTTTGATTTTCTCCATTTCAGCTTGAACATCTGGGATAACAGAAATGACACTCAAAGCAGTCTCTTGGCTTGTAATTCCCATAAGGATATTAGCGGTCTCAGCTTGCTCTTTAATATCTTTAGGCTCATTACGTGTAAAGGTGTACTCAATATCTTTCCATGCATCACGGTTTGAAACATTCGTACTTAACTCACAATATAGTTTGTATCGACTATTCAAAGAAGATTGGAACTTGCGTTGAAATGACAGAGCTAAGTTACTCATTGCTTGAAGCTTGTAAGCTAACGAAACACCACTTGATGACCCGAAAGATTCATCAGAGATATTCGCAACCATTGTTGTTTGGAAGATTAACTTAGTCAGTCGGTCCAATAAATTTTCTGTTTGAGAATCACTATCAGGCTTTTCTAAGAATTTGACATCTACTTTTGAAGCAGAACCACTTTGATTATTCTGATTCTTATCATAATAATTAATTAGGCGATTATCTCTGATGTTTTTAGCATCTTCTTCGTCTATTTCTGCTCCCATGAAAGCCAAATACTGATCACTGAAATAATCAACGTCATTTGCTTTTTCACTAATTGCTTTGTTAAAAGCGTTGACTAATGAAATAACAGATTCAAAAATACTCATTCGTTCTTCGTTGAAATAAAATTCTACGACTGGCAAATCATCAAAAGGATTCAGTGCTTGTTCAGTCATATTGTAAAATCCCATGGTTCCATTCAAAACATAGGTTGTTTCTTTGGTATAAACTTCCCCATACAATTTATAGTCATCATCATAACCATAACGCACCGCAAACAATGGTTCCTGCTTAATCGTGTCATCATAAACCATGAACATATTTTCAGGGCTGTTATAAATAACATTCGTCCGAGTCTCCTCATCTTGATACAAGAGTTCAAAAGCTCGACCATAAATACAAGCCATCTTTGCAAGCTCTGACTCTTCATCTTCCATGTCGTTCAGATTATCAAACTCTTGTAGTTTAGAAAGTATTTCTTTATCTGAATGAGACTTTTTAACTGGAATTCCATTGAAGTAACCTGTGAAAGTATCAACGATATATTTAGTGAAATTAACAGCTAAACGATTATCAGGTTTCCAAGGGTCTTTTGTTGGTTCATCATCAATTGCCATGATTCCAAGATACATATTTTTTAAGTACTCATACCGAGCAACTTCTAATTTATGTTTTTCCATGAACTTTGTGACCACTTCGTTTGTGATTGGCTCATCTTTTGGAAATGTCATTAATTTAGGTGGTTTATGTTTCAATTAGAAATCTCCTTTATATTTTAAATGATTTTAACCCGGCTTTTATTCGCTTACCGCTCATTGTCTCAGCAATCCCAGTTGTTGCATCCGGCGCATCATCGTGTTTGTTTTTACCTTCACGTTGATAAGTTGTCATTGCTTGATAGTATTCAGGGAAACGAGTTCTCCAGTCATTCGGAAATCGAACGTACTGCTCTATCCAATAACTATTGGAATAAATTCGGGCTTCTTTATTATTTCCTTGGAAGAAATCTTCTACAGCACAAGCAACTTTACCTTGAATCTTATCTCTGACAGAACGAGCAAAAGACCGACCGCCATTGTTGCGCTCAATTCTTGATGCATTTACTCTGTTATTAATTAATTGATTGGCCACTGCATTTTCTGTGTACTCCATCGGCTTTTGAGTGTAAATAATATCCAGTACATCCGCAAAACCGTCTGAAGTTTCTCCCCATACAATTGAACAGAGATAGTCTTTCCCGGTATCTGCAGTATCGCAGTAATTCCAAATCTTTTTGTACTCTGAACGAGCATTGTAAGTTTGAAACTCGCTATATAAACGACCTTTGACGTCAATCGGTTCTTGTTGATAGTTGGCGCTGGCGATATCAGCACCCATTGTTTTTACCTTGCGCTTATAATCTTCAAGAGTCAGGACATCATCACAAAGCATTTCATTCGTTTGTTCATTGAAAGCCTTGAAATTAATATGCTTTACTTGATAGCCATTCTTAGGCAATTCACGCAAAGCACGTCCAGCTAAATCTTCGCTATGCCAACGAGTCATATTGATTATGATTTTACCGCCTGATTCCAAACGTGAAAGCATAGTATTAACGAACCATTCCCAGTGCTTTTCTAAGACTGTCGCATTGTTGGCTTCCTCAGCATTCTTGATAACATCATCTATGATAATAATGTCAGCACCGAAACCTGTTGCAGTACCTGTTGGAGAGGTTGCTAGATAGTTGTTATAACCGTCTGACAAACTCCAAAGGTTTTTCGCAGCATCTCCATACTTAATTGCAGCATCGAAAATATCGGAGTAAACGATTTTGTTCTCATCTGCTTTTTCTTCTTGAAGTGTATTACGAACATTTTTAGAAAAGACAGTGGATAAAGTTTCATTATATGACCCAGTCATAATTTTCTTCGTGTGGTCATTACCAAGCACCCACTCTACAAACTTACCGAGCGTGAGAGACTTTCCGTGACGTGGCGGAAGATTCAAAACTAAAACATCGTGTTCATCATCATTTAGAAATGACTGAAATTCTTCACACATTGTCACTAGATAAGCTCTGTCTCGTTTATAAAAGCTTGGCATGATGAGATTACAGTAATCAAAGAAAAAGCGCTTGGACAGTTCAATTTTTGCCCCTAGCGCTATTTTATCCATCACGACTCGCCAACTTTCTAAGTTCTTCTTCTGTCAAGCCTTCATAAGGATTTGAAACCTTTATTCCTCCAGACAGTTCTGTTTGAGTTTTATCGACGTAAATTCCAGCAATCGTTAAAATCATTTTGCGATCCTGGAATCCTTTTTCTTTCATAGCGTACTTATAAGCAGCATTTAAAACACTACCCGCTTTAGCTGTGACCAAGTCCATTGTGGTCTCATTGACGAGATTTGAGAACTCCTCTTTTCCCATCGCTTCATAATACTTACGACGGCTTACATTCGCAAGGTTACAAATATCTGTAACAGTTTTCCCTGCATTTTCTGGATTTATAAGCACTTCAAGTAATTTTTTTTCAGCTGTAGTTGGCTTGTATATGTTACCTTTTGTCACATTTTTGTACCTCGCTTTCTGTAAAATTTGTATAAAAAAACCTGCCATTTCTGACAGGTAAAATCTAAAAAGGAGAAAACAAGTCGAACCTTCATTCACTCGTTCACAATACTATTTTATCATAAAAAAACGGTCACTTTTCCCTAATTTTCGGTCACTTTTCCGCTTTTAGCTCTGATTCCTCAGGAAAGGTTTCTTTTGCTATGATTTCATCAATCTTATATTCCAATTTTTCAAAAAACGGACGAATAATATTTTTATAACCTTGAGTTTTTTCAACAAATCCATATCGCTTGAGTGCTTCTGTCACATTGCATTCATTATGAATATAAACAGCTTTTATGATTTTCCACTCAACTGGATCAGTTTCATCTATCATTTCAGTTATTGCTTGATGATATCGTCTATATTTTAAAAGCTTAGGATTTGCTTCAATTTTAATCATATCAGCTAACACTTTAGGTATTTTTGATACATTTTGGGGACTTATCCACCAATTAGGGTCAAACCCACCTTCAGTAACTGGATATCTTATATTAAGCAAAATATCTTTTACTTGTGATTCAAATGGATATTCTCTCAGTGCTTTGATTAAATATCCGTATTCTGTACTTACTTTCAATATTTACCCCCACAAAAGCTGAATGAATGATTCATAAGTCTTAATTCCAAAGATATTCTCCCCGTGAATTTCTCTGAGTGTTATAGTAAAACCTTCACCGAGCTTTTCTTTTAAAAGAGAAATAGTTTCTTTATTACCTAGCCTCAATCTTAAATAACTATCATCCTGTTTGCTTACTCGAATTATGTAACCTGTATATCCTTGTTGTGCTGAAATTCTGATAGCATTCTCTAAATCAGTTTTTTCGTACCATCTCTCAAACCATTTTTCATGAGATTCTTTTTGAGATGATTTAATTTCATCAATTAATGTCATTTTGTTCTCCTAATATCCAAACCACAGCATTTTTAGTAATATCAGTAATGCTGAAAATAAAAGCAGACAGACCAGGATAATTAATATCCATGCAATAATATAACCAATGGCATTACTTATCTTCTTCATCTAAAGCCTCCACATATTCGTTAAAACTAATTGCCTTGACTAGATCACGTTTATAATAAATCTTTTGTTCGCTTGTTGATTCAAAAGTAATAAATTCCTTATTACCGAACTCTAATTGTTGCTCTAGAGAATCTTTTTCATATTCCGAGATAGCGAATTGTGATTTTGCTTCATCCCAAACCGTTAAAATATAAATGGTTTCTTCTTTCATTCTATTTCCTCCAAATCTTTATAACTCTAACTCAATAGTGCTCCTTCACTTTTTAATGAGATGTAAACTTCATTGATTTCAACAGAATTATCAACCGTTAATCTAATCGCTGCCAAAGCTGCTGGAAGTACACATTCAAAATCTGGAGCTTTAGTTTGGGATTTGAGTGCCTGTTTTCGTTTAATTCCAGGGGAAATTTTCATCAAATCACCTTTTCTGTAAATTCATCTTTTCGAGCAACTTTTTTTGCAATCGTGATTGGCAAACCATAACGAGCAGCGAACATCTTCGCCTTAATTTTAAACTCGGGTAAAATCATACCTTTCACATCAATAACTTTGATCAAGTTGCCAGCATCATCATAGAAAGTAAAATCTGGCTTGTAGTAAATTTCACGATAAGCTTTCCCATTAAGCCTGAACTTATCTTGCAAGACAAATTTTTCTTGCATTTTCATGTTTGGCTCATGCTTATGCAACTGATAATAAATTGATTCAGCTTTACTATCAAATGTGATGCCATCAACCGTTACTTTTTTAGCTCCGTATTTGTGTGCCATTATTCCGCCACCTCAATCTGTTCGTAGCTCTCTGCATGCATGCTGTCGATTTCTTGCTGGGTAAATGATAATTTATACCCTTGCTTTTTCAGAAGCTTTGGAATTATCTCTTCTCCCCAATGTTCATAGTAACCAGTGTTGATATCTAGCGCCAAGTAACTCGTCGTCAGCTTATTCTTCAAATAGAACAGCTGCGGTTTTTCGACTTGATATTTGCGAGTGATAAATGCTAGAGCGAAAATGTCTTGATTCTCAATACCTTCACAAAGCCA
>ERZ772966.250-NODE-250-length-21793-cov-8.190174_pt1 | contig 21793 bp, 17 predicted proteins | sample MGYA00580680_ERZ772966 | MGnify/ENA primary metagenome ERZ772966 (study PRJEB29015, sample SAMEA2738055) | human oral metagenome | biome: human oral; feature: human-associated habitat; material: saliva | place: China | collected 2225 ...
CGTCTGTTGCTTCTGCTCCTTTATCATCGATCTCTCAGCCTGAAGCAAAAAAAGACTCTTCTAACGACGATACGACTCCTAAAGAGGTTGATAGTCCTACGAACGAGAAAGTTACTAACGCCTCAATAGCCAACAGGACTCCTGGTGTGGCTGCTAGCGAAGTTAAAGCTGCGCCAGTAATCGCGAGACGCTCGACTGGTCGTTTCATGGATGTTGTTAGACCTTCATCTGTCGGTGCTATCCAAAAGCCTGTTGCTCCCGCTCCATCCCGAACTGGCACGACGATTCAGCCTTCGCCTGATTTGGTGGACGTGATCAGCATAAATAATAGACATTCTGCGGTAGGGAAAGAAATGTCTGATATGATTGCTCAATCAGATAATCTTAGCGACACTCCCGATCTTAAAGACGTACACAATGAATCTACTTTTGCGGAGATTGAAGATGCGTCCGCTGAGGAGTTGTCGTTGACTGATAAGATAGCTCAATCATTAGCCGTAAGTAATAGCGAAGCTCCTGCTGCGCCGATGACTACGCCGCTGGAGTCTCCGTTTATTGCTAATGTTGAAGTGGAGAAGCGACCACTTGGTTCTGTTAACCAAACTATGACTAGTTCTGAGATGAATAGTGATGAAGATGCGTCTATGTCTGCTGATTCTGAGGACATAAAATTGGAACATCAATATAATACCAATTTATCTAATTACAGCATGAGCGAAAATTCTTTGGGCGATGCACCCGACTCGCCAATTGATTTGAGTCCAGAAATTATAGCAATTGAGGAGGCTGGCGTTCCTGAAGATTCAGACGATAAAATGTCCACTAACATTGACAGCTCTCTGATTGAATCTTCTGAATTATCCGAAAAAGAAACTATGGATTCTGAGCCGGCACCGATGTTTGCAGCCGTATCTACAGAGGTAAAACCTTCAATCGACAAGGAAAAGAAAAAATCTGGACTATTAATAGCGTTGCTTATTGTTCTATTTTTAGCAATTGGTATGGCCGGCGGCGCTGTTTCGTACTTTTTGCTGATAAAATAGATATATGTCTAATTTTACTGACGGATTAAATAGCGAGCAGGCTCGAGCGGTGACGCACGTTGATGGGCCGTTGTTGATTTTGGCTGGAGCCGGATCTGGAAAGACTAAAACTCTAACCCATAGAATCGCTTATTTGATTGGCGAGTTGAAAATATTTCCTAGTCGAATATTGGCGGTTACATTTACTAATAAGGCCGCGAAGGAAATGCGTCAGAGGTTAGCGCAAATATTGGGTGAAGATTCTGAAAATCGGCAATTTATGCCATGGATGGGAACTTTTCACAGTATTTGCGTGCGAATGTTGCGGATGGATGGTGAAAATATTGGTCTGAACAAGCGATTCTTAATTTACGATACCGATGATCAAATAAGCTTGATGAAGCAAATTATGAAGTCTCGCGGCTTGACTGATAAAGATATTAAACCTCGAGCTGTACTTTCGGCTATTTCAAACGCTAAAAATGAGATGAGAAGTGCTGAGGATTTTTCGGCTTCAACTCGTGGTCCAAGAGAACAGAAAATAGCCGAGCTGTTTTTTGCTTATGAAAAAGCTTTGAAAGATGCTTCGGCGTTGGATTTTGATGATTTATTGATAAAAACTGTTGAATTGTTGCGAAACAAGCCGGATATTCGCCATAAATGGCAGCAGCAATTCGAGCATATTCTGATTGACGAGTATCAGGACACGAATGCGGTGCAATATGCGTTAATTAAACTGTTGGTGAATTCGCGTCGCAATTTATGCGTGGTTGGTGATGACGCTCAGTCGATTTATAGTTTTCGCGGGGCTGATTACACTAATATTCTCAATTTTGAGCGTGATTTTCCAGGTACGACGGTGGTTAAGTTGGAGCAAAATTATCGTTCGACTGGCGCGATTTTGAATATGGCGAATGCGCTGATTAGTCATAATATTCATAGAACTGATAAAAATTTATGGACGGCGAATGGCGACGGTGTTGAGCCGAAATTATGGCAATTATACAATGAGTCTGAGGAGGCTTTGGCGATTGCGAATGAGATTCAGGCGCAAATTGCGAACGGTCGTCAATATGGTGACGTGGCGGTGTTGTACCGAACGAATGCGCAAAGTTACGCAATTGAGCGAGCCCTGCGTCAGAGTTATATTCCGTATAAAATCGTCGGCGGTCTGCGATTCTTGGATCGAGCGGTCGTTAAGGATTTGTTAGCATATCTTCGATTGTTATATCAGCCGAGTGATCGAGTTAGTTTTTTGCGAATTGTGAATACACCAAAACGTGGCGTTGGCGCGGTGAGTATTTCTAAGTTTTTGGACTGGAATGACGCTTCAGGGAAAGACATAATTAGCGGGTTGCTGATGGTTGAGGAGGCGGATACTTTGACGGCGCGTGCAAAACGTCCGTTGCTAGAGTTTGGTCAAAAATTGCACGATTTGCAGCAGGAAATTGACGGATCTCCAGCCGAACTGATTGAAAAAATCATGAAAAGTACTGGCTATGAAGATTTTATAAACGACGGAACGCCGCAAGCTGAGGAGCGAATGGAAAATATAGGCGTGCTCTTGTCGGAGGCGAAGGCTTACGTTGACGTGGCGACGTTTTTGGAAGAGATGGCTTTGATGTCTTCGACGGATACAACTGCCGATCAACAAGTAACGCTCATGACGCTTCATGCGGCTAAAGGCTTGGAGTTTCCGGTGGTTTTTCTGGCGGGATTGGAAGAGGGGATTTTGCCGCACGCAAGAGTATTTGATAGCGGCAACGCTGATGACGTCGAAGAAGAGCGCAGGTTGTGCTATGTTGGTGTAACTCGGGCGAGGGAAGAATTGTTCGTTAGTTGTGCCAGCTCTCGGACGCAATTTGGTCAGATTGGCTATAACATGCCATCGAGGTTTTTGGACGAAATGGGCTTGATGGCTGGTGGTGTTGATAGACCAGCTCAGCCGATGGTAGAGCCTGATTTTTATTCAGAAGATATTGGTTTGGAAGTTGGTGATCGAGTTCGCAGCCCAAGTTTTGGCTCGGGGGAAATTATTGATAGCGAAGGGTTGAGTGTTACGGTTCAATTTGACAACGGAAATATTAAGAAATTGAACGTCGAGTTCGCGCGCTTGGAGAAAATTTGATATAATAAGAATACCTGCGTTGTGGGTGTGAACTTATGGGTATAAGATTACAAGCAAAACATTACTCTAAGAAAATTACGTTCGTTTCTGGCGCGATATTGATGCTGGTTGGCGGTCTATTTTTTGTTAATCAAGCGTTAGCTGACGCTACTAAGCCAGCAGTCAAGGCTGGTGAAAAATTAGTGACGATTTATGACAGGGGCGCAGAAAAGACGATTGTCACAAAAGCGAGGACGATTCGCGAGGCTTTGAAATTGGCTAAGTTTTCTATTGATGAACGCCAAGACGTAGTCGAGCCGAGTCTTGATTCGGAGATGGTGGCGGAGAAGTACAATATTAACATTTTCCGCGCTCGTCCAATAACAATTGTCGATGGAAATAAGCGTCTAAAGGTAACTACTGCCGAGCAGACGCCGGCTTTGATTGCGAAGGTTGCTGGAATCGAAGTTTTTGAAGAGGACAAAACTACTCTATCCAATTCCGATAATATGGCGGTTGATGGCGCAAACATGGTGATGAAAATTGACAGAGCTTCGATAGTTAATTTTGTACTTTATGGTAAAGAATCTGTCATTCGTACACATGCTAAGACGGTTGGCGAGCTATTAAAAGAGAAAAATATCGACCCAAAGAAAGATGATACGCTGTCCGTGGATCGTTCGGTGAAAATTATTCCTGGAATGAAAATTGAGCTTTGGCGTAATGGCAAGCAAACTATAACCGCAGAAGAAGATGTGAAATTTGAGGTTGAAAAAGTTCAAGACGCGAATCGAGATTCGGGATATCGCGAAGTAAAACAAGCGGGCGAGAACGGTAAGAAAAATGTCACTTATGAAGTTGAGATGAAGAACGGTGTGGAGGTGAGCCGCAAGGAAATCGCTAGCGTTGTGACAAAAGAGTCAAAGAAGCAGATTGAGATTGTGGGGACGAAAGTTAGCCTACCTTCTGGATCTCATTCGGATTGGATGTCTGCGGCTGGTATTAGCCCTGATGATTATGGCTATGTGAACTTCATTTTTACGAAAGAGTCAACTTGGCGAACGACGGCTAGGTATGGGCAATATGCTGGGCTCGGTCAGACGAATATAGATAAGCTTTCTCAGGCTTGTCCAAACTGGCAAAGTGATCCAGTCTGTCAGATTAGAGTTTTCAATGATTATGCCGTGAGTAGATATGGTAGTTGGGCTGGAGCTTACGACGCGTGGAATCGCCAAAAATGGTGGTAGACTAATGCTGGTGGCGTAAGTTGGCTGTAGTCTATAGATAAAAAGTGCTTAATTTGGTATAATTTATTTGACTAGGTTTACAAGTCATTATATGATTATGCGCGCAAAAGGTTTATTTTTTGGAAAAATTATTGGATTAGCCGTGTTAGTTGCGATTGCGACTCCAATGATTTCGTTTGCTGACGGAAAGACTTCTGGTGAACATTTGGTTCGTATTTATGATCGCGGTGAAGAAAAGACCATTATCACAAATGCATTGACCGTTCGGCAGGCCTTGCGTGCGGCTAAGATTACGATTGACGAAAAGATTGACGCGGTTGAGCCAAATATTGATATGGAATTGACGGGTGCAAAATACCAGGTCAATATTTTCCGCGCTCGCCCAATAACAATCGTCGATGGAAATAAACGTCTAAAAATAACTACCGCCGAGCAGACGCCGGCTTTAATTGCGAAGGCTGCCGGACTGACTTTGTACCGCGAAGATAAGACGCATTTTACGAATTCCGACGATCTTTTGGTGAACGGTGTGGGTCTGGTAATGAAGATTGATCGATCAAAACAGCGAACGATAACTGAAGAAGTTGATATTAATTTTGAGATTGAGCAGATTAAGGACGATTCTCAGCCGATTGGATTTAAGAGTGTTAAGCAGCTTGGGGAAAAAGGTGTGCGGAAGGTGACTTATCAGGTTGAGGTAGAGAATGAGCGCGAGATTAGTCGTAAGGAAGTTGCTAGCGAAATCACAAAGCAGCCAAAGAAGCAGATTGAAATAATTGGCACGAAGCCTAAAAATCCATTGACGAAAAGTAAGGGCGCGCAGATATTTACCGACTCCAAGGGCGTAGCGCATCGTGAAACGTATTATGACTTGCCGATGAATATTGTGATAAAAGCTTGCGGTAGCGGCGGTACTTATACAGTGCGGGCGGATGGTGCGAAGGTCGATAAGGACGGCTATATTTTGGTGGCGGCCAATTATGGCAATTATCCACGATGTTCGGTGGTTGAGACCAGCATGGGCCCGGGCAAGGTTTATGATACCGGTGGATTTGCAGCCAAACATCCGCACGGATTCGACTTAGCGACCGACTGGACGAATGGAGATGGGCGCTAAATGACTTCTTCTCGTGGACCAAAAAAATCGCTTGGACAGCATTGGCTGAAGGATCCGGAGATTTTAGCGGATATTGCTGAAGCGGCCGAATTGACGGGTGATGATGTCGTATTGGAGATCGGCCCGGGGCTGGGTACTTTGACTAGTCGCTTGTTGGCTCGGGCTAATTCGGTGACCGCTGTGGAGTTTGACGCGGATTTGGCGCGAAAATTACCAGGGCAATTTCCTGGGAAAAAATTAACTGTCGTAAATCAAGATATATTGCAATTTGACCTGAACCAATTGCCAAAAAATTACAAAGTCGTAGCTAACGTCCCGTATTACATTACCAGCAAAATTGTTGAGAAATTGATGACTGCGGAAAATAAGCCGAGCATTGCGGTACTATTGGTGCAAAAAGAAGTTGCCGAGAGAATTGCGGCAGAGGCTGGAAATATGAGTGTTCTGTCTGTGAGCGTTCAGATTTTTGCCGAAGCGGAGTTGGATATTGAAGTTCCTAGGCAGTTTTTTACGCCGCCTCCAAAAGTTGACTCGCAGGTTGTGGTCTTAAGAACTCGCGACAATCTGTTAATTATTCCAGAAGATCAGAGAGATTTTTTCCGCATTGTTAAGGCTGGATTTTCTGCAAAGCGTAAGAAGTTGCGTTCTAGTTTGAGCGGTGGGCTGGGGATTGATAAGAGTGCGGCGGAAGAATTGCTGAAAAATGCAGGAATTTCACCAGATGCTCGCGCTGAAGATTTGGCGATTGAAGATTGGAAGAGACTACTGAAAGAGTGGCGGAATTAAATAAGAACGACTCAGCGGCTTTGAACTGAGTCGTTCTTTACACCAAAAGACTGAATTAATCTGTCAAATTATCGTGCTTTAAATCCTTAACGGCGTTGGTAGCTTCTTCTTGAGTGAACCCCCATCCGTCGACAAGAGATTTTATTAAATTACTTCTGCTCCATTTTATATTTTTTAGATCATTTATAGCACGCAGCTTTGCTCGCTCGGTGTAATTAATATTATATTCTTCTAATACTTCACGGATGTATGATTCTGAATCCTTCATCTCTTGATCGCGGGCTATTTTGATTATTATGGATTTTTTTGAAAGCATACCGTTATAGCCATTGCTTGTGGTGTAATTTTTCTCAATAAGATTACGTAGGTTGATCTTGAAGTCATAATTCAGACGCTGTAGACCTTCTTCTGCCTCTTCCTTAGTGAATTTATAGCCCTCTTGCAAGTGTCTTAGAACGAGATTTCTTGAGATGGTGGGTTTCTGCCCTGATAGCATATCACTAGCTTTTAGTTGAGCGTTATATGCAAAGTCAATTTTTACTGTATTAAGGGCATTGTCAATTTCTTCCTTGGTGAAGCCGTTCTCAGTAAGACCTTCTTCATAGCCTGCTTTTGATCTATGGCTGTAGGAATCCATAGATTTTAGAGCCTTTATAGCCTGCATTTGGAACATCCTAGCAACGTCGATTTCATGGTTTAGCTCATCAAGCGCTTTTTCAACCTCTTCCTTTGAGAACCTAAAATCACCCTTGGGTCCTGTATCGGTAAATCTTTCTATTAGTTTACTTCTGGAAATCCATGCGTGAGGGTCTTTGTTGATATCGGCTGATGGTTGCATGAAAAATTTTATTGCTCTTTTTGCGTTATTGATGGGATTGTAATTTGGATATATTATCTCTAGTAATTGGAGTGCTGCAGTGTAGTCTAGTTTGTAGTAGGTTGAAATGTAGTGTGCAGCTCCAAACTTAGAGAATCTGGAATTATCTAGGTTTTGATATTTAGCTATCTCTGCTAATTCTCTTGAAAACCTCTTGTCCCACTTTCCGTCGCTTCCAACTACATAGTTATCTGGTGTGACGGTATTCTTTAACATATCGCCATCTTTACCGACGTAGTAGTCGCCGACCCACTGGTCGTGCAGCATGTGACCTTTAGTGTCGAAGTAGTACCACTTGTCTCCGATCATCTTCCAGGTATTTTCGGTCATGTGTCCGCTGGTATTAAAGTAGTACCAATGTCCGTTTATATATTCCCATTTACTGTGAATGATATATCCGCGACCATCAAAGTAGTACCATTTGTCGCCAATCCTCTCCCATTTGCTCTTCGGGTAGCTGCCGTCCGAATTTCTGTACCACCATCCGATTGAGTCTTTGCGCCAATCTCCGCCTGCCGCATGGGTTGTTGTAGGTGTGCTTGCTGTGACTATGATGGCACTTACGATCATTGCCGCCACTAAGCTTTTTAAAATTTTCTTCACAATCTCCTCCTGTTAAGTATTGTTTCAATTTTTATTATAACATACTATGATTGACATTTACGCCAGTGGCGGCACTCTGCTGAATCTGTTATAATTTCTTTATGACTAAGAAACACGCTTACATCACTACTGCTATTCCTTACGTAAACGGCTTGCCACACGTTGGGCATGCTATGGATTATATGTTGGCAGACGTGTGGGCGCGTTATTCCAGACAAAACGGTCGTGAAGTTCGTTTTCAAGCTGGTGTGGATGAGCATGGCAATAAAATTGCCGCCAAAGCCGCCAGCCAAAATCAAACCCCTCAAGAATACGTCGATCGAACGCACGTCAATTTTAAGAAGATGATTGCTGAGCTGAATATTTCAGTGACGGATTTTATTCGAACAACTGACGCACATCACGTTGCTGCGGTGCAATATATTTGGCAGAAACTCGTTGAGGCTGGTTACATTTACAAAGGTTCATATGAAGGCTGGTATTGTCAGGGGTGCGAAGCTTTTGTTACGGATAAAGAAGCTGCTGATAATAATGGGGTTTGTCCAGATCACCAGACGCCTTATCAGCGTTTGAGTGAGGAAAATTACTATTTTAAGACCAGTGCTTTTTCGGACAATATTCGTCAGGCAATTGAGTCAAATAAAATGAGAATCGTGCCTGAATTCCGTAAAAAAGAGTTTTTGGAATTGATGAAAGATGGTTTGAAAGATGTGTCGGTTTCTCGTCCGCGTAAAAATCTTAGCTGGGGTGTGCCAGTTCCTGGCGATGATAATCAAGTCATGTACGTTTGGCTGGATGCTTTGAGCAATTACATTACGGTTATTGGTTATCCTGATCGTCCAGAAGAGTGGCAATCTTTTTGGCCGGCTGACGTGCAAGTTATCGGCAAGGACATTCTTCGTTTCCACGCTGGTATTTGGCCAGCAATGCTCATGGCGCTAGATTTGCCGCTTCCGAAAGTATTGCTTGTTCATGGATTTATCAATTCTGGCGGAATGAAAATGGCAAAGAGTCTCGGAAATGGTGTTGGTCCAGCCGATATTATTCCAGATTATGGCGCCGAGGCGTTTCGATATTATTTCTTGCGTCACGTACCAACGCAAGATGACGGCGACTTTACTTGGGAAAAGTTTGAAGCTGCGTATAATGGTGAGCTTGGCAATGATTTGGGTAATTTGGTTCAGCGAGTCGCTAAAATGGTGCAGAGTTATCAAGCTGGCGTTATTGGCGATGCTCCACAATCAGAACACGATATGGGACCGTATCGTCAGGCAATGGAAAGCTATATGTTCGATCAAGCAATGGACGAAATTTGGCTAATTGTTCGCTCTTTGAATCAATATATTGAGCGAGTTCAACCATGGCAAGTTGCTAAAAATCGTGATAAAGATCCAGAAGCAGAGTCGCATTTGAGTGAGATCTTGGCGCACGCTTGTGGCACATTATTGCAAGTGTCTGACATGCTTCGTCCATTTATGCCGCAAACCGCCGAGAAAATTCATGATATGTTTGCTAGCGGTGTCGTGCCGTCAGAATTGACGCCTTTGTTCCCGCGCAAATATATTCATACGCCAGATCCACGTGCTCCGAAAACAGAATCTCAGGTTAAATAGTTTATGATTGAGGCTGATAAGAAAAGTGCGACTGAGGGTTTACGTCTGATAGATTCGCATTGTCATTTGCACGATACGGAATTTTTTACGGACAATCGCGAGCAATTTTACAAAGAAACGGTCGAGGCGAATATTGGCATGATTTGTGTCGGTACTGACCAGCGAAGTAGTCGTCAAGCCGTGGAATTTGCCGCGAATCATAAGTTTACTTGGGCGGCAATTGGCGTTCATCCACACGACACGAAAGATGGCTGGGGAGATGTCAAAACTTTACTGGAGAATAAGACGGAAAATTCTCCGATTGTGGCAATTGGTGAAATTGGGCTTGATTATTATTACAATAACAGTTCGCGGGAAACACAAATTGAGGGCTTAGAAGCGCAACTTCAAATGGCGATTGATTACAATTTGCCAGTAAGTTTTCATGTTCGCGATGGTGCCGCAGGTCAACCGTCGGTTTGGGATGATTTTTGGCCAATCTTCGATAATTTTCCTGGGCTTCGCGGCGTGTTGCATAGTTTTACAGATACGCGTGAAAATTTGGAAAAAGGTTTTTCGCGAAATTTGTACGTTGGACTTAATGGAATTAGTACGTTCACAAAGGATCAACTGCAGAAAGAATTGTTCGCTTCAATTCCGCTGGAGCGATTATTGCTAGAAACTGACGCGCCATTCTTGACACCAGCGCCGTTTCGTGGTAATATAAACAAGCCAGAATATGTGAGATTAGTGGCTGAATATTGGGTGAAGCAGCGAAATATTGATTTTGATGTTTTAAGCCAAGCTACTCTTCACAACACACAAGAACTTTTTGGCATTTGAAAGTGGAGAAAATGAGTAGTACGCCGGAATGTGTTACGAAGACACCTGAAATTGAAGCTCGCGAAGCAGTTAACGCTGCTTTTCCTGATTGTGCAAAAAATAATATTAACACTGATTCTAATCTGAAATTTGGTAAGGTTGCGATTAATCAAAAACCTATTGAAAATAATGCCAAGAGCTCTTTTGCTGATTATAGAAATAAGCTTAATAATCTCGACGCTTATCCTACTAAAATTCCGTTGGAAATTGGTAATTTGTTGGCAGAGCTTCGCAAAGCTAAAGCTAATGAGGTGCAATAAGTGACTAAGTTTTTGAAAAAAGTACGAAGTTTGGTTTTTGCTGATGATAGTGATGCGGTGTCTTTATTGAAATTTCGTAAAAAAGATCGCCCATTAAAGAAATTTACCGAGCGCGAGCTAATCCAATTGGAAAGTGAAATTGGCGCAACAATTTTTGGCGATAAGCCGGCGTATGTTGCGCGACGAGAATTTTTTAATTTAGATAAAGATACTTGGATTTGGTATGAAGAAGTTGCTGACGGTAAGGGTGGCCGGCAAGAATTGACGACGCGTTATGAAGTGCAGCCAAAGGGAATTTTGAAGATTCAGCCGAATTATCGCTATAGTTACTTGGAGGGCGACGAGCTTCAGAATTTTGTCTTGGCAACTAAGGAATATTACGAGCGAGTTTCTCGGCAATTATATAAGAAAGATCCGCAAACCGGTCGGCCGCTTTGATATAATAAAAAAGTGAATAAAGACTATATTTATCTTGATCATGCTGCTGCCACGCCAATGGATCCGTTGGTGGTTGAGGCAATGTTGCCATATTTTTCTGAAAAGTTTTTCAATCCGTCTAGTCCGTACGCTCCGGCAATATTTACAAAGCGTGAATATCAAGACGCGAAGGCTCGGCTGGCGCGCTGCTTGGGTGTGATGGCTGATGAATTGATAATGACAGCTGGAGCAACTGAGTCTGTCAATTTAGCGTTTAATGTGGCAAATGGCGTAAGTCTAATTTCGGCAATTGAGCATGATTCGGTGATTAATTCCGCAAAAGCGCGTTCGGAAGTGAAGCTTATTCCGCCAATGAAAAATGGACGAATAGACCCGAACACGGTTAAAAAAATGTTAACGCCAGATGTTGGATTTGTTAGTATTGCGCTGGTGAATCATGAGCTGGGCTACATTCAACCGATTGAAGAAATTGCGGAAATTGTAAAAGCTGAGCGGCTCAGGCGTCAAGAAAATGGCGAATCTTTACCATTGATTTTTCACACTGATGCTTCGCAGGCGGCGGCTCTAATTGATGTGAAAATTAAAAGGCTGGGCGTTGATTTATTGACATTGTCTGCGGCAAAAGTTTACGGTCCAAAGCAAGTTGGTTTATTGTGGGTGCGACCTGGTGTTACGCTGAAAGCTAATATTTTTGGTGGCGGTCAAGAATTGGGTCTGCGCAGTGGAACTGAAAACGTTGCTGGCGTAGTTGGTTTTGCGACGGCTTTGGAATTGGCACAAAAACGACGTTCTGCTGAAGTGAAGCGACTGCGAAAGTTGCGGGAAGAGTTGATAAAAGATTTGAAGCAAGCTTTTCCTGATATGTTGATATCGTCAGATATGAAAAAAAGTTTGGTGAGTTTTTTGAATATATCATTTTCTGGAATTGACGCTGAAAGATTGGTGTTTTTGTTAGAATCTCGTGGAGTTCTAGTGGCTACGGGTAGTGCTTGCGCGGCTAATTCTGGAACGCGTTCTCATGTACTAGCGAGTGTTGGTCTGAGCGAATCAGAGATTGACGGAAGTCTAAGGCTTACCTTAGGAAAGCTGAACAATGATGAGAATATAAAGCGAGCTGGCGAATTTATCATCGAAGCTGTGCAAGCGGAAATGAAGAGGACTCGTCGATGATCCATAAACTAGTTGGCTTGATTATTTTTGCTGCTTTGGTGATTTTTGGGCTTAGCGCATATTTGTCACCGAATGATTTAGGAAAATGTCAAAGCGTGGGCGAAGGCGATTGTCGTAAGGCTGATGCAATAGTTGTTGTCAGCGGTGGCGATACAAATGCGCGGACTGACGAGGCTATTAAACTGTATAAAGAAGGTTGGGCGCCAGTGATTGTTGTGTCGGGCGCGGCGGCCGATAAAACTGGTCCGTCCAACGCTAAGGCTATGTATCAGCGAGCGATTAATAGCGGCGTTCCTGAGAAAGCTATTGTTATGGACGAGTCTTCCGAGACGACTAGACAAAACGCCACTGAGGTGAAGAAAATTGTCGATTCGAGAAAAATTGAAGATGTGATTTTGGTGACGAGTGGATATCATATGCGTCGGGCGCAACTCGAATTTTCAGCGCAATTTAACGATGTCAAAATCCGGAGCCATCCTGTCGCTTCTGATAAAAACTGGAATTCGTGGTGGTGGTTGACGCCGTGGGGCTGGTGGTTGGCAATGGGTGAGTTAATGAGAATTGGGCTATTCGCCCTGGGGTTGTCCAGATGAGCAAGAAAGTTTTTGTTGGAATGTCGGGCGGTGTAGATTCCTCTGTGGCCGCGGCACTTTTGGTTGAGCAGGGTTACGATGTAACGGGTGTTTATATGAAAAACTGGTCGGAAGATCTTCCTGGAATGCATTGTCCGTGGGCGGAAGATGTTGCTGACGCCAAGCGTGTGGCAGTTGGCTTGGGTATTGATTTTCGAGTTTTTGATTTCCAGAAAGAATATAAGCAAAACGTTGTCGATTACATGATTCGCGAATATCAAGCGGGCCGCACGCCAAACCCAGATATTATGTGTAATCAAGAAGTGAAGTTTAAGATATTTTTGGAGGCTTCGTTGGCGGCTGGAGCGGATTATATCGCGACAGGGCATTATGCGCGTGTTGCTCATGAATCGTCTTCGTCGGCTAAATTATTACGCGCTCGTGATAGTAATAAAGACCAAACGTATTTTTTATATAGAGTGACTTCGGAGGCTTTATCAAAAACCATATTTCCGTTGGGCGATTTCACGAAAGCGGAAGTTCGCGAAATGGCGAAAGAACGTGGTTTGTGGACGGCTAGTAAAAAGGAATCGATGGGAATTTGTTTTGTTGGGCAAGTTGGAATTCGTGAGTTTTTGTCGGAATATATTAAAACTGCGCCGGGAAATATCATTGATCAGCAGACGGGATCTGTCGTCGGTAAACATGACGGCGCAATTTTCTATACACTCGGTCAGCGTCATGGGCTGAACGTCGGCGGAGGATTACCTTATTATGTTGTGGGCAAGGATATGGAGAAAAATGAGGTCTACGTGTCGCGATCAATTGACAATGAAAGTTTGTGGCGAAAAGAACTTAGATTGGTGGATATTCATTGGATTAGCCAAGCGCCGCATAAAGATAAGGATGTGCAAGTTCGGCTGCGTCATCGAGGCGCTTTATTTGACGCGAAAATTGACGGAGATATTGTGCGTCTTTCTGCTTCGGAGCGTGCCGTAGCCGCGGGTCAATCTGCGGTAATATATGACGGTGATGAATGTTTGGGTGGCGGAATCGTGAAAACAGATTGACGTTATAGGAAAAATAGTGTAAACTGTTCTAAAGTAAGGAATAATAAAACGTAGAGTTAAAGGAAGAATTAATTTTATGCTAGCAATTCGTTTGCAACGTTTGGGTCGCAAAGGTTATCCAGTATATCGCTTGGCGGTACAAGAAGCACATCGTCACCCATCAAGCGGTCGTGTAGTCGCTTATGTAGGTAGCTACAATCCACACACTAAAGAATCAAATATCCAAGTTGAATTGGCTCAGAAATATTTGGACAATGGCGCACAGCCAACACCACGCGTAGTTAAGTTATTGAAAGAAGCTGGCGTTAAATTGCCAAAGTGGGTTAAGGAAGTCTCAGCTGACAAGCACAAAGCCATCCGCAATCCAGAAAAACTTCGCAAGAATCAACCAAAAGAAGAGCCAGCTGAAGAAGTAGCTGAATAATCTGTTGAGATTGGTGATTTGATCTATAAACCCCATCTGTAAGGTGGGGTTATTTTATGGTATAATTACACTCATGAATGCCCAAAAAATACGTAGTAAATATCTTGAATTTTATAAAAAACAGGGTCACGCCGTTGTTGAGCGTGCGCCGTTGATTTTAACTAATGACCCGACGACTTTATTTACGGGCGCCGGAATGCAGCCGATGATTCCGTATCTGCTTGGTGAGGCGCATCCCGAAGGCAAGAGAATTGCTGATTCTCAAACGTGTTTGCGAGCGCAGGACATTGACGACATTGGTGATAATCGTCATACGACGTTTTTTGAGATGCTTGGAAACTGGAGTTTGGGCGACTATTTCAAGGAGGAGCAAATTGGCTGGATGTGGACGTTTTTGACTGAGGAAATTGGTCTTGATCCGCAGAGATTGTATGTAACGTGTTTTATTGGCGCGCCGGAATATAATATTGAGAAAGATGTTGAAGCGGCTAAATTATGGCAGAAAAAGTTTGCAGAAAAGGGCATCGATGCAAAAATGGCGGACATCGGCAGCGAAGAGCAGGGAGCGGCGCGTGGTGTAAATCCAGGTGAAAGAATTTTCTTTTATGATGGCAGCAAAAACTGGTGGAGTCGTAATGGTGGTCCAGAAACTACTCCGGTTGGCGATCCGTGTGGTCCGGATAGTGAGATGTTTTATGAGTTTGATTTCATTGAGCATGATCCAAAATTTGGTGAAAATTGTCATCCAAACTGTGATTGTGGTCGATTTATGGAGATTGGCAATAACGTATTTATGGCGTATAAAAAAGTTGCTGAGGGGCAATTTGAGCCGCTTGATAAGCCAAATATTGATCATGGATCTGGACTTGAGCGAATCGCGGCTGCAGTAAATAATGATCCTGACGTCTTTAAGATTAGCTTGCTCTGGCCGATTATTGAAAAGCTGCAAGATCTGAGCGGCAAGGATTACACTTCACACACCGAAAGTATGCGAGTGATTGCTGATCATTTGAGGGCTGCGACGTTTATGGCGGTTGATGGGTGTGTGCCAAGTAATAAAGAGCAGGGCTATGTAATGCGTCGTCTGCTCCGTCGGGCAATTCGCTATAGTTTTGACTTGGGAATCGAGCAGAATTTCCTGCAAGAAGTTGTGCCGACGATTGCTGATTTGTATGAAGCTGATTTTCCAGAGGTGAAGAATAATCGCGACAATATAATTGCTGTCCTCGTTAAGGAAGAGAAAGCTTTTCGCCAGACTTTGAGAAAAGGTTTGCGACAAATGCAGCGTTACATTGACGATGGCTTGACTGGTGAAGAATTGTTCACTTTGTACGACACTTTCGGTTTCCCAGTGGAACTCAGTACGGAAGAGGCGTATAAACAGGGGATAAAGCTTTCGGACAATTGGCGCGAGGAATTTACCGCGAAAATGGATGAGCAGAGGCAACGCTCTAAGACGGCGCGCAAGGGACAATTTAGCGGCGGTTTGGAAGGTCATGACTCTATTCATCTGAAATATCACACGGCGACGCATTTGTTGGGTGCGGCGTTACGTAAGGTTTTGAATGCGCCAGATTTACAGCAACACGGAAGTAATATTACCGCCGATCGATTGCGCTTTGATTTTAATCACGATAAATTGACGCCAGAAGAAAAACAGGCGGTCGAAGATCAAGTTAACGCTTGGATTGATGAAGATTTGCCGGTTAGTTTTGCTGTTTATCCAACGGGCGAGGCATTGAGCATGGGTGCAATTGGCGCGTTTGGTGAGCGTTACGGCGATGAGGTTAAGGTTTATTCCATTGGTAAGGACGATGATATTGTCAGCTTTGAAGTTTGCGGTGGCCCACACGTCGAACACACTGGAATTTTGGCTGAAGATGGCAAGCGATTCAAAATCACCAAAGAAGAATCTAGTTCGGCTGGAATTCGTCGAATCAAGGCTGTTTTAAGATAGATAATTAACTGTTGCTCTAAAATCACAAGCGTTATATAATATTTCTTATATGGCATTGAAAGACATGTTGAAGAAGTCTGATAAAGATAGTCGCGAACTATTGGTTAGCTTAGATATTGGTACGGAAGTGGTTAAGGCGTTAATCGCTGAAGTTAAAGACGACGAGCTGAAGATTATTGGTGTTGGTCGAAAGCAGCAGGAAATGGGCGATATGCATAGCGGTGCGATTGCTGATATTGCTGGGGTTGTGGCGAATTGTGAGGAGGCTCTGTCTGAGGCTGAGGATCAAGCTGGCGTTCAGGGCAAGCGGGTCGTTATTGGTATCGCGGGCGAATTAGTTAAGGGTGTTACGAATACTATTCGCTATCGTAGGCCGCAGCCGAATAAGCCATTAGACATTGCCGAGATGGAATTTATCATTGAGAAAGTCCAGGAGCGAGCTCAGGGAAAAGCTCAGGCTCAAATTGCACTAGAAACTGGCAATGAAGATGTTGAGGTGAAATTGGTCAACTCGGCGCTGGTGAGTATTCATATTGATGGCTATAAAGTTTCGAATCCGATTAGTTTTCAGGGGCGAGATGTGGCGGTGCAGATTTACACGGCGTTTGCTCCGATGGTTCATATCGGCGCGTTAGAGAAGGTTGCGGACGAGCTTGCGCTGGATTTGGTGGCTGTGGCTGCCGAGCCATTTGCGGTGAGTAGGAGCGTTTTAGGATCGGATACGGATAGCAATTTCACGGCAATTCTAGCAGACATCGGTGGTGGCACGACGGATATTGCGGTTGTTAATGACGGCGGAGTCGAAGGCACGAAGATGTTTGGTATTGGTGGACGAAGTTTCACTAGAACTATTGCGGCTGACCTGGATTTAAGCTTCAAAGATGCAGAAAAGTTGAAGCTGAATATTGATAATGAGAATTTGAAGCCTAGCGTAAAGAAAAAAGTTGACGCGGCGATCGACAAGACTTTGGAAGTTTGGCTATCAGGTGTTGAATTGGCGCTGAGCGATTTTGATAATGTCGATTATTTGCCGAATAGGATTTTACTGTGTGGCGGCGGATCGAGCTTGCAGAAAATTACTGAAGCTCTGAAAACTCGACGCTGGCCAGAAGACCTACCTTTTACTAAGAAACCGGTAGTTCAATATATCAATCCAAGTGATATTACAGGAATAGTTGACGAAACCGGAGATATTAGCGATCACACATTTGTAACTGCAATGGGTTTGTTGCGAGTTGGATATGATACAATTATCGGTAGTCAAGACGGTAATAGTTTAGTTGAAAAAGTAAATAGGTTGTTAAAGATTTAAAATGAATAAAGACGTTATTTATATCGATGTAGAAGACGACATTACGACGATAATTAGTAAGATTAAGGCGTCGAAAGAGAGGATTATTGCGTTAGTCCCACCTCGAAGAATTGGCGTTTTACAGAGTGCGGTCAATATTCGATTACTAGCTCGGGCGGCAACTTCGGCGGATAAGAGAATTGTATTAATCACGAATGATTCGGTTTTGGCTGGATTGGCGGCAACGGCGAAAATTCCTATTGCAAAAACGCTTCAGAGCAAGCCGGAAATTGCGGAGATTCCAGTTCTGAAAGTTGATGACGACAATGATGTAATTGATGGCGGTAAGCTGGCGGTTGGAGATATGGCGGATTCCGCAAAAAGATCAAAGAAATCCGATGAAGACTCTGCCGTAGATAATGTTATAGCTGACGCAAACAAGAAGGAATCTAAGGGATTGGACTCTCTGAAAAAGATGGTTAAAAAACCAAAAGTCCCTGATTTTAATACATTTCGTAAGAAGTTCTTATTGATAGGCGGCAGTACCTTACTTTTGATCGTATTTTTGGTTTGGGCAATTTGGTTTGCGCCACACGCTACGATTATTATTTCAGCAAAGACGACCAGTATGACAGTCAGTGATACCGTCAACTTGAGTGAAACAGCTTCTACAAATGCGAAATCTAATGTCATTAAGTCTGTAAAGAAAGAATTAGCAAAGGAAGTTAGTGTTGAATTTTCTGCTACAGGCAAGAAGAATGTCGGAGAAAAAGCTACTGGAGTGGTGGTTTTTAAGAATGTTTCCCCAGATAGTATTACTATTGCAGCTGGTACAATTTTAAAGAATAGTGGGTTATCTTACACTTTAAATTCTTCTGTGACTGTTCCAGGCGGCTCTTATCAGCGTAATTGTCCAGGATATATTTGCCCGGGTTCTGCTTCTGGCGTAATTACCGCCAGTGAGGGCGGGGCTCAGTATAATGCGGCAACTGGTAGTATGAGTATTTCGGTTGATGACATTTCTGCATCGCTACGGTCTGCTACTAGTGGCGGCACCGATAAAACTGCAACGGTTGTGACGGCTAGTGATATAGAATCGGCAAAAAGCAAGCTGAGCGAAAAGAAGATTGATGGATTAAAAGAGCAGTTGTTGTCATCATTCGGCGATTCGGCAACGGTTATAACGGAAAGCTACGTTGAAAACCGATCAGAACCTAACTCAAGTGTAGCGGTAGATGGCGAAGCAACTGGAGCTGTAACTCTAAAATCGACAATTACCGCCAGCGCATTGGCTATTGATAAGAATGAACTAAAAAACTTTGTGGAAGCAAAGCTTAAAGAGGAGATTTCTGGTAAGAAGTCACAGAGAATTTATGACAATGGAGTAAGCAAGATTGCGTTCTCGCAATTTTCTAAGGCGCATAATACACAGACTGTGCGCTTAACTACGAATGGCAAGGTTGGTCCAGATATTAAAGAAGCGAACGTAAAGGATCAAGCTAAAGGCAAGAGTTACGGAGAAGTTCAGTCTGCTATTGAATCTATCGAAGGTGTTGAGGATGTCGATGTTAAATTCTCGCCATTCTGGGTTAAATCTGTTCCAAAAGATGTCAATAAAATTAATGTCGAATTTAAGATAAAAGATGTCAAGTAAAAACTTTTTAGCGCTGGATGTTGGGTCGCGGCGAATCGGTTTGGCTATGGCGGATTCGCAAGTGAAGATCGCTGTGCCGTTCGGTTGGTTGGAAAATAATGAAAATATTGTTCAGGAAATAACAGAGCTAGTATTGAGGCACGACATTAATACTATCGTAGTGGGCTATCCACGAAATCAATCTGGCGAACCAACGAAGCAGACGGAATTTGTGAAAGAATTTGTTAAGCAATTTGAAGACATTGAGCTTGATACGGAGATTGTTTTTCAGGACGAATCTTTAACGAGCGTGCAGGCTGAGCAGAGATTGGGGAATAAAATTAAAGATAAGGGCGAGATTGATGCGGAGGCTGCTAGCATAATTTTGCAGGATTTTTTGGAGGAGAATTATGAAAATTCGTAAACGACGTATTTGGCTATTAGTGTTATCAATAGTTGTGGCTATCGCTGGAATCGGCGCCCTTGGGGCAACAGTGTGGTACAAGCAGATGCTTTCTCCTGCCGACGTAAATAGCCGGCAAGCTTTCAGGATTAATATTAAAGAAGGCATGGGGTCTAGTGATATTGCTAAAACTTTAGAGGATAATAAAATTATCAAAAACTCTTTAGCATTTTCTATTTACACAAGGCTCCATAATTCAGCGAGCAAGTTTAAGGCTGGCGTTTATTCTGTAAAAGCTTCGCAATCTGTCGATGAGATAATTAATCATTTGACTAGCGGTAAAACTGATGAGATTGCTATAACATTTTATCCTGGATCGACTTTGAATAAAAAAATGAAGAATTCTGACGGCAGAGAAGTTGAATCCGTGTTGCTTAAGGCGGGATTCTCGGATGATCAGATAAAAAAGGCATTTGCCGCTAAGTATGATAGTCTAGTTTTTGCGGGTAGGCCGGAAAATGCTGGTCTTGAAGGGTATATTTACGGTGAAACATTCTATATTTCCCCAGATGAAACTGCAGAACAGGTTTTGCAGCGCTCAATTGATCATCTGGAGAAGATTGTTAAGAAATATAATTTGGATGGTAAATTTAAGGCTCGAGGGCTGACTTTGTATCAGGGGATAACACTAGCGTCGATTATTCAGCGTGAATCGATTGGCTGTGGGTCTGGCGTGGAAACTTGCGAGGATCAGCGTAAGATTGCTAGCGTATTTTACAACCGCCTGAAAGCCAATATGCCGTTGGGTTCTGATGTAACATATCAATATATTGCTGATAAAACAGGGGTGGAGCGCTCACCGAACCTTAAGTCGCCATATAATACACGCATTCAAAAAGGTTTAACTCCTGGACCAATCGCTTCGCCTAGTTTGAGCGCGTTGAATGCCGCCGCCGATCCGATAAACTCTGATTATCTATATTTCCTGAGCGGCGACGATGATATTACGTATTTTGCAAAAACCAACGAAGAACACGAGGCTAATGTCAAGGCTCATTGTCAAAAGAAGTGCCAAATTTCTTGACAAAAACGCATTTTATAAAATTTATTGACTTTATTGTCAATATTGTGTAAAATAGATGTTAGATCATTTGTCTAATTTATCAACAGGGGTGAATTACGATAAATGACCTGCCAAAATTGTCGCTACGGATATAGCAAAACTAATGTAGAATAATAATAATCAATTAGGTCGACAACATATCCTGTTCTATTGCGAGAAGAAAGACAATTTGGTAGAGGTGCTAGTGGTAACATTGGCGCAAGGAGAACGATTATTCGTAACCATTTTACATCTCTTCGGAGTAAAAAACGTAAACTGCAATCATTTGCAATCTACGGTGGAATATTTTTATTGACTATATCATTTTTGATCTACGGTAATAGTGGTAGTAACGTATCCGCTGAAAGATCAAAAACTTTGGCATCATCTGAAACTACTGGTGTTTCATCGGTATCTAAGTCTGCTAAGTCTAAAACAGCTTCAGTAGATGAATTAACGGCAGCTAATGCCGTAACTAACTTGGCGGAAACGGCGGAATTGCCTTCGGCTGGTGATTTACGCGAGTCTGAAACTTCACTAACAATTAAGAAGAGTCTTTCTCAGAATGATGCAGAAGTTATAACAAAACCTGACATTGTTAAGCCAGATACTTCGGCTGCGCGTGGTATTTCATCTTACGTAACCAAAGAGGGTGACACAATGGAGTCTATTGCTAAGAAGTTTAAGATTTCATCTCAGACGCTTCGTTGGGCTAATAATACAACCTCGGACGCTGTGGAGCCGAATAAGACTCTAGTTGTGCCTCTTGTTGACGGTGTTGTTTATACTATTAAAGACGGCGATACTGCCCAATCTCTGGCAGAAAAGTATAAGACGAGCGCTGAGCGTGTTGTCCTATATAATGACATTGATGACGGTGCTAAACTGTCTACTGGTTCTAGGATTGTGTTGCCTGGAGGTGAACTTCCAGAAAATGAGCGACCTGGTTATGTTGCTCCGCGAAGTAGGCTTACCACTACGAGCGCAAGTCGAAGTTGGTTGACTGCTTCTGTCGGCAACCGCTATGCGGCAGGTAACTGTACATGGTATGTATACGAGCGTCGTTTGCAGCTTGGTCGTCCGATTGGTAGTTTCTGGGGTAATGCTAGTACTTGGGCTACAAGCGCTCGAGCTGCTGGATTCGTAGTCAATAATACGCCAGCACCTGGTGCAATATTCCAGACGACTGCCGGATATTATGGTCACGTTGGTATTGTTGAGCGAGTTGAAAACGGTGTGG
>ERZ772966.251-NODE-251-length-21736-cov-17.630598_pt1 | contig 21736 bp, 17 predicted proteins | sample MGYA00580680_ERZ772966 | MGnify/ENA primary metagenome ERZ772966 (study PRJEB29015, sample SAMEA2738055) | human oral metagenome | biome: human oral; feature: human-associated habitat; material: saliva | place: China | collected 2225 ...
TTCTCGGGAATGTCGACGACCTGGTCCTTCTTAGCCATACGCGCAATTATTGCGCGGCAGCGCGCTCATTTCGACTGGCACGCCGCTTCGAGGCACAATTGTGGGATGGATACATGGACCCGCATTGAACGAAGCGGCTTTTACCCCAAGGCCGTGGAGCGCGCGCTGCGCCGGGCGCTGGGCGCGGCAGACCCGCTCGCGACACTGTGTCAGGTGGACACGGGCTTCGACCGGGGCTCCGTGTTCCGTCACCTCACCGTCGCGTCCCTGACTGAGCGGGCCATCGTCCAGCTGCACGTCGATGAGATGGGCGGCGGCTCGGCGACGATCGCGACCGCCGTCCACCGCGTGGCTGACATCGCCGGCTATTCGACGATGGAGGTCTACACCGATCCCGAGAACGCCACCGGTCTGTCCGAGATGACGATCGCGCTGGACCTCAAAGGTGCGCGTCGCCTCGAGCTGGAGCCCGCGCGCTGCGACGACCCCAATTGCATGGCCGACCACGGCTTCGCGGGGTCATCGTTCCCCGATGACATGACGTTCCGCGTCTCGGCGGCCGCCGACGGGCAGGACGCCCTGGACGAGGCCGCGGAGTTCGTCGATCACCTGGCGACGCTGATGGAGACCCGCGGTGAGTGAGCGCACGATAACACTGGACATGAAGGGCGCCGACCTGCCGCGTGTGGGCGACCCGTGCATCACGGACATCATTCCCGCCGCGCTTGCCGCCATCGACCCGTCGCTGCCCGGGGCCAGCCAGGAGGCCGCGTCGTTGCTGGGGGTCGAGGCCGGGGCTGAGCAGGTGCTCCTCATCCTGGTCGACGGCTTCGGCTACGAGCTCATGATGGATCACATGGGTCACACGCCGACGCTGCGACGTCTGCGCGCCGACATTCGCTCGATCCACACGATCGTGCCGTCAACGACGTCGGCGGCTATTACGGCGTTCGGGACGGGTGCCCGCCCGGGCGCGACGAACATGGTGGGTTTCTCCGTCGCCTATGGGGGCGGCGTCATGAACCTGCTGGCCATGGAGGGAGGCCCCGCGCCTACCGAGTGGCAGCCGGTTCCCACGTTCTTTGAGCGACTAGCCGCCGATGGTGTGGGGTCCGCTGTCGTCTCTCCCGCGCGCTTTGCCGGCTCTGGCCTGACGGGAGCCGCCCTGCGCGGCGCGCGCCACGTGCCCGCCGATACCCTCGAGCAGCGCGTCAACGCCGCCCTGCGGGAGCTGCGCGCGGGCACGCCCATCGTGTACCTCTACTGGTCGGAGATCGACCACTGCGGTCACTCGCACGGTGTGGCATCGGATGCGTGGATTGGGCAGATCGAGCAGTTTGACGCGGGCCTATCGATGCTCCTGCGCAGCCTGCCGCGCGGCGTGCGCGCAGTTCTGACGGCCGATCACGGCATGATCAATGTCGACCCCGCGGCGATCGTCGACGTGGCCTCCACGCCCGCCCTGCGTGACGGCGTGCGCATCGTGGCCGGCGAGACGCGCGCGGCGCACGTGCACACCCAGGAGGGCAGGGCCGAGGAGGTCGCCGCACGCTGGCGTGAGACGCTGGGGGAGAGCGCCTGGGTGCTCACCCGCGACCAGATGCCCGCCCTGATCGGTCCGGGCGACGGCGCGGCGACCATCGGAGACCTGCTGGTCCTGTCGCGAGGACGGGCGGGCGTCGTCGACTCGCGCACGCAGAGCGCATCTGCCATCGCGATGCCGGGTATTCACGGGTCCGTCACGCCCACGGAGATGCGTATCCCCGTCATCACACTGTCCTAACAATGAGCGAGCGCCCCTGCCTGTCAGGGGCGCTCGCGCGTTTACGGCTTGGAGCCGAAGACGATTTCATCCCAGCTGGGGACCGACCGGCGGCGTTTCTTCGAGGCCGAGTTGCGCGCCAGGCGCGAGGCCGAGGGCCCTTGTGCAGGCACGGCACCCGTCGTCGTCGCAACGCCTCCGGTAACGGCCGGCACTCCGCCGGTGACCACGGGCAGACCCCCGGTCGTCGTAGATGCAGCGCCGGCACCTGCCTGATCGCCCTCGGCGGACACAGTCCTCATGGGCAGTGCGGGGGTGCGGTGCTCGTCAGAGTCGGCCGAGGCCTCGGCGTCCTGCGCGGCGGGCGCAGAGTCGGAGAGCCACGGCAGGGCATGGGACGAGGTCTGGGCGCCGTCGCGCGTCGACCTCACGCCCACGGGGATGGCACCGGTGACCTGGCGGCGGGTGGGCAGCGCGAGCGCACCCGAGGCCGGCGCATCCTCGTCGGTGCCCGGCTCCACCTTGGTCCGCGCCGAGGCCAGGGAATAAATGCGTGCGGAAATCGGGCCCGTCGAGGGCTCGGGTTCATTGTCGGCAGGCTCATCGGGCTCGTCGCCGGCGATGGCCGCCAGGTACTCGGCTTCCTCGTCCACCTCGTCGCCCAGGTACACCTCGACCTTCTGACGCTTGCCGCGCGCGGCGTTGAGCTGATCGACCAGGGCTTCGCGGGTACGCAGGTCCTCCTCGTCGGGATCAGGAGCTGGGGCGGGGCGTGCCATCGGGGAGAAAATCGAGGACGCGGGGGAGGAAGAGACCTGCTCGGTCAGCCACTGCGCCTCCTGGTCGATGGCTTCCAGCGTGGCCGAGTTCGACAGATACCAGTGGGCGGCGTGCTCGGCCGCGCCCTGCACGAAGGTGACGATGATCTGCCAAGGCTCCCCGGCCTCACGCGTCGCGGACCAATCGAGGGAGGAGGGCTCGACCCCGCGGGCTGCCAAGCGATCCAGGACCAGGTCACCCATCGTCGGGCCGCCCTCGCCAATACGAACCGCGCGTGCGCGCGAGAGCGCGTAATCCTTCTCAGCCTGCACGGGAGCCTCGAAACGTTCGACCGCCGCCACGTCCATGCCGTGCTTCGTGGCGATCTCCTCAGGGGTCGCGCCCGCGCGCAGGAGGGCCTGAATGTCACGAGGAGCGAGGGTGGGCCGCGAAGGGGTGATGTCCACCTTCGGGCGATCGCGGCGCGTGGCACCGCGGAGCTCGTCCGAGATCAACACCGAATAGCGTTCGCCCTGGGCGTCGGTAAGCACCAGGGACTCGCCATCGGAGCTGGTCCCGAGCAACTCGAGCTCAATCATCGCTTCCTCCTCATACGTCACTGTCGAATCGTCTCAAATTATCCCCGCAATGTCGCGCAACAACGCGCGTGTCACACATACGATGGCACATTCGTTCAACAAGTGTTATCCTCCCTGCGCATGGACCACTCGTATCAAACCGTACGAGGGCGAAAGGGGAGAACCATGGCAACCGATTACGATGCGCCGCGTAAGAACGAGGACGAGGTCTCTGAGGACTCGATTGAGGAGCTGAAGTCCCGTCGCAACGATGCCGGCTCTGCCGAGATCGAAGAAGACGAAAACGAAGCCGCCGAGAACTTTGAGCTTCCCGGCGCCGACCTGTCCAAAGAAGAGCTGACCGTCCACGTCGTGCCGCGCCAGGACGACGAGTTCACCTGCTCGGAGTGCTTCCTCGTCCACCATGCTTCGCAGCTCGACCACGTGGATTCCAACGGCAATCCCGTGTGCACTGAGTGCGCGATGTAAGGTAGAGGGATGTTCGGACGTAAGAAGAAGACACACGTCGAGACGATCGACGAGGTTGAGGCCCTGCCTCGCCTGAGCGACGAGGACGCCGAGATCTGGAGTGAGCCCGGCCCTCGTAACTACAAGGACGTGGACACCTCCGAGGGTTACGTCGACATGGGGTCCATCCTGTTCCCGGCCCGCCCGGGTATGCAGCTGCGCACCCAGGTCGCCGACGACGGCACCACCGTCCTGCAGATCCTCGTCGTACTCGGCGACTCGGGTATCCAGATGAGCGTCGCAGCCGCCCCCCGCTCCGGCGGAGTGTGGGACGAACTGCGCGAGGAGATCCGTGCCGGCTTCACGAGCCAGGGGGCGAACGTCGCCGACATTCGCACCCGCTACGGCCACGAACTGCTGGTCGACATGCCGGTGAAGATGCCCGATGGGCGCTCCGCAACCTCGCGGATGCGCATCCTGGGCCGCGAGGGTGACCGCTGGTTTGCCCGCATCGACATCATCGGTCCCGCAGCAGCCGACGCAGAGTCAGGTATCGAGATCGAAAAGGTCATCGACCGCATCGTCGTTCGGCGCGACGATTACCCGAGGACACGACTGGAGCTCCTGCCCGTCCACCTGCCCTCGAGTGCCCAGGGATCCTGAGATGGCCTCGTGGATCTCTCGGGTCGGCGCTGCGCTCGGCCTCGACAAAGACGCTCGCTCCCTGGACGCTGCCCTCGACGAGGACTCGGCGCGTGCCGCGCGCGGTGTTACCCCCATTCGCGACGTGACGGATCGCAGCCATGCGCTGGTCTTCGGCACCCTCCTGGGCATGACCTACCCGCCCGAAGAGGGCGCTCAGCGCGTCCTCGTGGCCACGCTCTACGACGGGACCGACACGCTCGAGCTGCGCTGGCCGGGACGCGCGTCTATTCCGGGATTGAGTGTGGGCCAGCGCCTCGAAGTCGAGGGGACCGTCGGCCGCGTCGGGGAACGCCTGGTCATCATCAACCCGCTCTACCGCGTCATCGCGGGGGAGGGCTGATGCCCGCGCCCCGCTGGATGAACCAGGCGACCTCACAGGAGTTCTCGTGGTCTCAGGCCCTGGGTGGCACGCGCGGCGTCATCGAGACCAGCGCTCCAGGCTTGGTGTTCGTTATTGTGTACGTCGCCACGCACGCCCTGGTCCCGACACTCGTCGCAGCCTCCGCCGTCGCGCTGATCGCCTGCATCATTCGTCTGATCCAGCGCCAGAGCGTCGCACAGGCCCTGTCAGGCCTGCTCGGCGTCGCCGTGGGCGTGGTCTTCGCGGCCGCGACCGGTCGGGGCGAAAACTACTTCGCGTGGGGCATCGCTACAAACGTCGCAATGGCGGCTGCTTTCGCCCTCTCGGCTCTCGCGCGCCGTAGTCTGGTCGGTTTCTTCTACGCGATGCTCACCGGCCTGCCCAAAGACTGGGGCCGCGACCCGTCCTTGCGTCCCCTGCGTCGGCGCTGCACCATGCTCACCTGGATGTGGGCGGCACTGTTCGGGCTGCGCGTCGCAGTCCAGGCGCCCCTGTGGGCAGCCGGGGCCGTCGCAGCCCTCGGCGTCGCCAAGCTCGCCCTGGGGCTCCCGCTCTTCGCGCTCGGTGCCTGGGCGACGTGGTGGGGCCTGCGCGACTACTCGTCGTCTTCTTCGGACTCGAGCGCGGACGCAGACGCCACCGTTTCGCGCAGTTGATCGAGAGCCGCCGCATCCGCGTCCGGCACGAGCAGTAGCAACTCATCCGAGGCCTCGAACACGTCATCCGCGTCAGGAGTGAGCGGACGCCCGTCGCGCAGCAGCGCCGCTAGGACTGAGTGCGCGGGCAGCTCCAGGGACAGCACACGCTTGCCGACCACGGGAGAATCCTCGGGCAAAATGAGCGCGTGCATGGACACGGCAGCCGTGTTGAACGAGAAGAGGCGCACGGGGATGCCCACCGAGACAGCTTCCTCCACCAGCGCCGTCATGATGCGGGGAGTCGACACAGACACGTCCACGCCCCACGCCTGATCGAAGAGCCACTCGTTCTTGGGGTTGTTCAGGCGCGCGACCACGCGCGGAACCGCGAACTCCGTCTTGGACAGCAGGGAAATGACCAGGTTTGCCTTGTCATCGCCCGTCGCGGCCACCACGACGTCCGCGTCCTCCACGCCGGCGTCGCGCAGTGCGTCCGGCGAACAGGCATCCGCCAGCACCCAGTCCGCGTCCGCCACCGTGGCGATGCGCAGCTTCTCGGGCAGCTTGTCGATGAGGGTGATGTCGTGTCCGTGGGCCAGCAGTTCCAGAGCGACGCTACGTCCCACCGACCCCGCTCCCGCGATGACGATCTTCATGCTCAGTCCTCCATCTTGGGCGGGTTCGATAGCTGATCACGCAGCGGCACCGAGTCCGTCCCGTTGATCGCGAAATACAGTTGGTCGTGCTCTTGGACGACGAAGTCTGGTTCGGCCGTGCGAATCGTGCCCAGGCGAGACGTGAAGACGATACGGCTCCCGGTCAGCTCCTCGATCAGTCGGAAAGTCAAGCCATACCAGCTGGGAGAAGGGGTCGCATTGACGAGGCCGACCGAGCCAGTGGGATGAGACCAGATGAGCGAGGCGTCGGGCGGGAGCATCCGGCGTAGGACGGACTCCGTCGTTCGCTGCACGGACGCAACCGTGGGGATGCCGAGGCGCTCGTACAGGTAGGCCCGCGTGGGGTCGTAGATGCGGGCCACCACGTGTTCGACGTGAAAAACCTCACGTGCGACGCGCGCGGCAATAATGTTCGAGTTATCACCCGAGGACACCGCCGCGAAGGCGTACGCGTCTTTGATGTTGGCTTGACGCAGGCAGGCCCTGTCCATGCCGACCCCCGTGACCCTGCGGCCGGAAAAATCGGGGGACAGGCGCGAAAAGGCCTTGGAATCCTGGTCAATAATGGCCACGGAATGACCCGCAGCGTCGAGCGTTGATGCCAGGCGGGCGCCGACGCGCCCGCAACCCATGATCACAAAGTGCACGAGAACCAAAGTACCCCTCTCGGGGCTGAATATCCACGCGTGGTCTTGCGCTGTGCCCCAATGTGGGCCAGGTGGACTACGCTTACATTCTGTGACGAACTTGTTGGCCTACGCGAAGCGCGTGCTCATCGGACGCCCGATGCGATCGGACGCGATGGGCCACCAGCTTCTTCCCAAACGCATCGCCCTTCCGATTTTTGCCTCGGACGCGCTGTCGTCGGTCGCCTACGCACCCGACGAGGTCCTCCTGACGCTGGCGCTCGCTGGCACAATGGCCGCCATACAGTCCATCTGGGTGGGCGTTGTCGTGGCACTCGTGCTGGCCGTCGTGGTCGCCTCCTACCGCCAGACCGTCCACGCATACCCCTCGGGTGGCGGTGACTACGAGGTCGTGACGAAGAATCTCGGCCGTTCCTGGGGGCTCCTTGTGGCCTCGGCCCTGTTGGTCGACTACATCCTGACCGTCGCCGTGTCCATCTCCTCGGGCGCCAGCTACATCACGACCGCCGTGCCCGCGCTGGCGGGCTACGAGGTGCCGATCGCCGTGGGCCTCGTCGTCATCCTGGCGACGCTCAACCTGCGCGGCACGCGCGAGGCCGGCAGTGCTTTTGCGGTACCTACGTACGTCTACATGTTCTCTATCGGCCTGATGGTCGTCGTTGGCTTCGCGAAGCTCGCGACGGGACACCTAGGCTCCGCGCCGACGGCCGCCTATGACCTCGTCGCCGCCCCCGGGCACACGGACGGGCTGGCGGGGCTGGCGGGTGCTTTCCTGCTCATGCGTGCCTTCTCCTCGGGCTGCGCCGCTCTCACGGGCGTCGAGGCCATCTCAAACGGCGTCCCGATGTTCCGCCGACCCAAGTCACGCAACGCCGCGACGACCCTGGCCATGCTGGGCGGGATCGCCGCCGCCATGATGGTCTCGATCCTCTTCCTCGCGCGCGCCACGGGCGTCAAGATCGTGGAGGACCCTGCTGCACAGCTGGCCGTTGACGGTGTTCCCATCGGCCACAAGGTGGCGGTCGATCCCGCGATCTCGCAGATCGCCTCGGCCGTCTTCGGGCACGGATCCATCCTGTTCATCCTTATTACGGTCGTCACGGGATTCATCCTGGTTCTGGCCGGAAACACCGCCTTCAACGGCTTCCCGACCCTGGCCTCGGTCCTCTCGCGCGACTCCTTCTTGCCCCACCAGATGGTGCGCCGCGGCGACCGCCTCTCCTACTCCAACGGCATCGTGGTCCTCACCCTCGCCGCCATCGCGCTGATCGTCGGATTCCAGGCCCAGACCACCCGACTCATCCAGCTGTACGTCGTGGGCGTCTTCATCTCCTTCACGCTCTCGCAGCTGGGCATGATTAAGCACTGGAACAGGCAGCTGCGCACCCGTCAGTCCGGCCAGGAACGTATGGCGGTGCTGCGTTCGCGCGCCGTCAACATCGTGGGTTTCATGATGACCGGCGCTGTCCTTCTCATCGTGCTGGCCACCAAGCTCACGCACGGCGCGTGGATCACGCTGCTCATGATCGCGGTCGCATTCGGCCTCCAGATCTCGATTCACCGCCACTACGAGACAACCCGCGAGCAGCTGCGTGTCGACGACTGGCACGCTCGGCGGGCGCTGCCGACCCGCGTGCGCGCCCTCGTCCTGGTGTCCTCGCTCTCGCGTGCCGCGATGCGCGCGATCGCGGCCGCCCGTGTCTCCTCGCCAACCTCGATCGAGCTCGTGTCGGTGGTCGCCGACGATGAGGAGGAGAACAAGATCCTGCGCCAGTGGAGGGCGTCGGGCGTTCCGGTGCCTCTCACCCTGCTGTCTGCCCCCTACCGTGACATCTCCTACGTGATCCTTCAGTACGTGCGGAGCAGGCGCCGCGCGATGCCCACCGAGATGCTCGTCATCTACATGCCGCAGTTCCTCGTCACCCACTGGTGGGAGAATTTCGTCCACAACCAGTCTGCCCTGCGTCTGCGTGCCGCTCTGCTCAATGTGCCCGGCGTCGTCATCACGATCGTGCCCTGGCAGCTCGGCGAGGACGACGTCGTTGAAGGACGTCAGCGCGTTAACGACCCGTTCCTGCGCGTCGGGTCCGCGGCAGCCTCGCCGGAGTCTGCCTCCCGCTCACAAGCGCCCGCCAAGTCGCCGGGCGAGACTACCGATGAGGAAGCCTCATGAGTCCGCGCCCGTCCCGCCGTCGTCCCTCTCCTCGTCGGCGTCCCGACTCCGGGCGCTCGCGCGAGGGTATCGGTGACATGCTCGAGCTGACCGTCGGCGAGCCAGCCCACGGTGGGGCGTGTGTCGCCCGCGACGAGAGCGGGCGCGTTGTCTTCGTGCGCCACGCGGCACCCGGTGAGGTCGTCCGCGCGCGAGTAACCGCCGTCCAGAAGAAGCTCGCGTGGGCGGATGCCATCGAGGTCGTCGAGTCCTCGCCTGACCGCGTTGAGTCCGTCTGGCCCCAGGCCGGTCCGGGAGGCGTGGGCGGCGGCGAGCTCGCTCACCTGACGCCCGCCGCTCAGCGTCAGTGGAAGGAACGCGTCATCGCCGGGCAGCTGCGCCGCGTGGGCGGCGAGGCCCTCGCCGAGGCCGTGGACGCCCTCGGGGGAGTGCGTGTCGCTCCCGCACCGGGAGATGAGGATCCGAGCGACGCATTAACCGGGCGCCGCTGCCGCATCGACGTCGTCATCGACGCGGATGGCCGCGCCGGCATGCACGAGTTCCGCGGCCGCCGCGTCATCGCGCTGGACGACATGCCGCTGGCCGTGCCCGCGATCCGCGAGCTTGGTTTGTTCGACGAGGACTCGCCGTGGCGACGCCTGTGGAAACCGGGAGACCGCGTGCGCGCGGTGGCCCCCTCGGGCGGCGCCCCGATTGTCCTGATCGGTGACGACACGTACGCTGCCGATAGAACGCGCATCGACGCCGATGTGTTGCGCTGGAACGTGCTGGTCGGCTCCGGCGTGGAGTCGTACTACGTGCGCCCCTCCGGTTTCTGGCAGACGCACGTACGCGGCGCCGAGGTCCTGGCCAACGCCGTCTTGTCCGGTGCCTTCGGGGACGAGGCCTCCTCCGGTCGGGCGGTCATGGAGCTGTACTCCGGCGCGGGCCTGTTTTCCGTGCCGCTCGCGCGCGCCGTCGGAGAGTCGGGGCGCGTCGTAACGCTCGAGGGTGACGAGGGTGCCGTGCGTGACGCGGGCGAGAACCTCGCAGCCTTCGACTGGGTGGACGCGTTCGCCGGAAACGTTGATCGAAGCGGAGTCGTCGACCTGTCGGGCCAGCTGGGTGCCGTGCCGGATGTTGTCGTGGCCGATCCGCCGCGCGCCGGTGCGGGAGCCGAGGTGTGCGAGGCAATCGCGGCCACGGGTGCCCCTCGCGTCGTCCTGGTGTCCTGCGACCCGGCGGCGGGCGCGCGCGACCTGCGGGCCCTCACCGAGGCCGGATACGACCTCGAATCGCTGCAGGCCTGGGACCTCTTCCCGCACACCCACCACGTGGAGTGCGTATCTGTGTTGACACGATCTTGATATAGTGAGTCCATCAATGGTGATGGCAACATCGTGAGTGGTGATAGCACATATGCGACTACAGTTCATCTTGCGTAAATTCCTCATACCTGTCGTGCTCTCTGTGCCGATCTTATTTTGGGGACCTGTTGCAACAATGAATCATGCCCATATGGTGCGATTATTGGGAAATAACTTTTTCTTGCTATCCTCCCTGGGTTTCCTTGAACTCGTTATCCTTCTCATCGGGTGGGAACTTAGTGTCCCAAAGCTTATTCAAAAACTTGATGGGTATGTAACAGCATCTGGTCACAACGCGGTCCGTCAAGGTGATGCGTGCAAAGCGATGTTGGCGATTCGAATTGCGCGTGGTCTTTACAGAGTTTCGCGACTTCTTACTCTGGGCTGGTCTTTTCGCTATTATGAAACTCACTGTGACGTCTGTAAGGGCCTAACGTGCTGGTCTTTAAATGAAGGAATTCAAAGAGTTCGTCGACTTCTCTTTTCTGTTCCTGCCTTCTTGTCGATCGTGTCGACGTGTCTTGCATTGTGGTCGAATGATCCGGGTTTTGCTGGGCGTATCGATGGGGTGTTGTCTTCTTTCAAAGATAACCGATGGTGGAATGGTCCTGATAACGCGCTTTTGTGGCTGCCGACCATGTTTGCCATAATGCCGGCTGTGTCGGTTTTGATCTACGTTTATTTGCATAGTCAAAAGAGAGAGGTGCGAAGGATAATCGATGGGGAGATGCTCTCGCGCCGTAAAGAAGTAGTTTTGTTGTTTAGGGATCTACTTCGTTGGTTTGATCGGAATATCGTTGATATATGTGTCAATTTTGACTATGTTGTTAACAATTATTCATCTTATGTTAGGGACCAGTTGGATTGTGCAAAGAATGATTGTGGCACCGGATATAATGGGTGTTATGAGCTGCCGGGTGGTTCTGATGGCTATATGTTTGCAGAGCTTAACAGTCTTTCTGAGATGTCAGATATAGTTAGTAGGCTCTCAAGTGATGAGCTTAAAGGGTTTACGCGTGCCTTTGCTTGGCGGGATGAAGCTGTGTGGAATTTGTATGTGGAAGGATTTCTTTGGCTTTCCGCAGTTGGAAGAGTTGAATCGCATTTCTTTACTAAATCTGCAATGAAAAAACGTATTGCGAATTCAAAGGAATTTTCGCAACGACTTAGTAATGGTGCGCGTGAACGGTATTTGGTGAAGATTGAGGAATCTTTGGTAGCGGATATTTACTTTGGTTTGCGGTTGGTGTATCTGATTGAAAGATCGCGGTCGGGCTTAAGGCGATATCTATATGCAACATCTGCTGAGCGGCTAATGCAAAAAGTTGTAAGCCGTGAAAAATAGCGTTGGCATTTTTCGTTTTTAGTGCTTTGTTGGTGCTGGATCGTGCCTACTGTTGTAGTTGCTAGAACTTATGTTGATGTGGTGCAACGGACGATTTGTTGACGTTTAGTTGTGATCGCTTTCTGTATGATCTATGAAGCCAGGTGAGATGAACATAATGCTGTTAACGGCTCCTCCTGCGCTCCTGCATGCGCGAGCCCCACGACGTCTGTGCGCGGGCCTCGATAGCGCGGCGTTGATCGCGATACATACGATCCACCAGGTCGCGCTCGGATACCCAGCCGACGACTCGTCGATCCTCATCCACGACGGGAAGGGACTGCAACCCCGTGCGCCGCAGCGCCGAGAGAACCTCGGACGGGGGAGCGGAGGCGGCCACGGCCTCGTCGATGAGAGGCAAATCGGACAGGGGAGCGTCCAGGGATCCATCCTCCTGCGTGAGCTCGGCCAGGCGCAGTGAGGACACGAGACCGACGTAGCGCCGCTCCTCGTTCACGACGGGCAGCACCGTCTCCTTCGTCCTGCGCAGGGCGGCGATCGCTGACGCGGCGCTCGCCTGGCACGCGAGCGTCTCGGGAGCCTCCGTCATCCACTCGGACGCCGCGCGCGTGCCGAGCAGCGTTCCCTCGACAGGGTCGTCGAGGACGTCGCCGCGGCGGCGCAGCTTCTCCGTGTAGATCGTCGCACGGGTCAGGAAACGCGAGGCGCCCGTCGCGATCACGACCGCGAGCATCATCGGCAGGATCAACGAGAACTGGCCGGTCATCTCCACGATGATCAACACCGCGGTCATCGGCGCACGGGCCGCACCCGCAAAGGCCGCACCCATGCCGACCACCGCGAACACGCCGACGGGGGAATCGGACAGGGGAGAGACCACGTCTCCGAATGCGGCGCCCGCCATCGCGCCGATGAACAGCGTCGGAGCGAATACGCCGCCCGATCCGCCCATGCCGATCGTGAAGGACGTGTACAGGGCACGCCCCACCATGAGAGCCAGTAGGAATCCGATCGAGTAGGTGCCGGCGATAGCCTCCTCCTCCAGCGGATAACCCGACCCGAACATGTAGGGAAACGCGACGAGGCCCCCGCCCAGCAGCAAGCCCAACACGCCTGGGCGCGCCCACTCGGGCAAGCGCGTACGCGCCCACACCCAGTCGATCGCGTCCTCGGAGGCATACAGGATCTTCGAGAAACCGAGGCCGCACAGTCCAGCGATGAGGCCGAGGAGGGCCACCCACCACATGTCCGACATCGACGCGAAGGTCAGGTTGTCGGCGACGCGCACGACCATCTCGTCTCCCTGCAGGAGGCGCGCCACGATCGAGGATGTCACGGCGGAGAGCACGACGAAGCCGAAGGTCTCGGCCGTGAACTCCACGAGGATGACCTCCAGGGCGAAGACAGCGCCCGCGAGCGGCGCATGGAAAGTCGCCGCAATACCTGCCGCCGACCCGCACGACGCCAACAGGACCACTCGGGACACGGGCATGTGCAGCCACGAGGCAATGGTGGAGCCCAGGGAGGCCCCCACCTGGACGATCGGTCCCTCGCGTCCGGCCGACCCGCCCGAGCCGATCGTTAGGGCCGAGGCCAGGATCTTCACGACCGCGACGCGCCCCGGGATGCGCCCACCCTTCCGGCGCACCGCGAGCATCACCTCGGGGATGCCGTGGCCCTTCGCCGAGGGTGCGAAGCGCTGGATGAGCGGCCCGTACAGCAGGCCGGCGATCGCGGGGGAGAGAAGCAGGAAGATCCACGGCGCCCAGCCCCACACTCCGTGCGACTGTCCGATATGGGTCGTGTACTCGTCGAAGCCGGTGGACACCCACGTCCACGCGCGAATCGCCAGGTTAAAGACGACGGCTGCCGCGCCGACGACCGCGCCAACGAGTGCGGCGGCCACGCCGAGCAGGGAACGATGCGCGGCGACCGCATGGCCGACGCGCAAGCGAGTCCCCGCAGCCGGTTCCACTGACTGCGGGGACTGACGCCCGGGTGTCACAGGTTTGCGATCTCCACGTGAATGGGGGCATCAGTGGCGATGCCCCAGACGGTCCTGTAGAAGGCCAGCTCCGACTGCCACGCATCCTTGATGTTGATAGCCGAGCGGAAGCGGTGCCCCTCTCCCTGGTAGAGCTTGAGGGCGACCGCGTTGCCGTTGGCGCGCAGCGCCTCGTACATCTCCTGGGCCTGCGAGGCGGGAACGACCGGGTCGTCGGTGCCCTGCAGGAGCATCAGCGGCGCCTTAATCTCACCAACACGGTTGATAGGCGAGCGCTGCGCCCACACCGGGTCGGAGGTGTCGTCGGTGCCGAGAAGGATTCCGTCGTAGTGCGACTCGAACTTGTGGCTGGTTTCCTTCAGCTTCACCAGGTCGGCGATGCCCGAGAATGACGCGCCGGCGGTAAACACGTCGGAGGATGCAAGCGCGTTGAGCACGGTGAAGCCACCGGAAGAGCGCCCCCGTATCGCGATTCGCTGGGGATCGACGCGGCCCAGATCGATGAGGTACCGGGCACCGTCGATGCAGTCCTGCACGTCCATGACACCCCAGTTGCCGTTGAGGCGCTCACGATAGGGGCGCCCGAAGGACGTCGACCCACGGAAGTTCACGTCCAGAACTGCAAAGCCGCGGCTGGTCCAGTACTGGAAGGGAACCTGCAGGCCGGGTCGGGCTGCTTCGGTTGGTCCACCGTGCACGTTGACGATGAGCGGGGGCAGCTCGCCCTCCGGGGCAGCGAACTCGGGGTTCACGGGCGCGTAGTAGAAGCCGTGAGCTTCCTCGCCGTCCGAGGTCTTCCAGGTGAGCATCTCGGCCGTGGAGACGAGGGCGGTGGGCACCTCGGCCTCGGACGAGGGACGCAGCACCTTGGTCTTGCCGCGCGACACCTCAATGATCGCAGGAGTGTGCGTCGCGGAGTCCGCGAGGAAGACGACGCGGCCATCCGCAGCGGCGACGTTACCGATGGGCCACCAGCCGGTCGCCCACTCCTCGGCCATGCCGTTGTCGATGCGCACGGTGCCGATGTGCCAGACCTGGTCCTCGGCCCACGAGCACACGAGGTAGTCGTTGTCGTAGTTGTCGTAGGAGTGCAGGCCGAGCTGCCAGTGCGGGTGCGAGAACGCGTGGGGTCCCGGGTGCAGCGCGCGAGTACGCAGACGCGAGGTCCAGGCGTTCGGGTCCTCGCCCTCCTGCCACACGAAGCCCTGGGTGCGGTACAGGTTCGCCCAGCCCGAGGAATCATCCACGTGGATGAGATCGCCGTCGAGGGTCCAGCGCGGCTCGTAGACGCACACGCCCGGGCGATCCACCAGGACGACCTCCTGATCGATCGTGCCCTCGAAGGTCAGGGACGCGACGCGCAGCTGCGAGTACGTCCACGGCATGTTCGGGTGGTTCCACGTGATCCAGGCGATCTTCGTTCCGTCGGGGGAGACCGTCGGCGCCTGAGCGAAGTCGGTGCCCTCGAAGACCGTGATGATCGCGCTGTCATCGCGGGCGGCGGAGCCATCGAGAGGAATCGCGACAATCTTGTTGACGGGCTCGCCCGGGGCAGAGTGGTCCTCGGCCACCGCGTACACGAGGTCGCGTACGTCGGCGATCCAGAAGTCGCCGTAGCGGACCTTCGACAGAGTCGTCAGGGGACGCACGACGCGGCGCGGATCGGCCGTATCAAAGGCGTAGACGCGGCCGTCGGTCTGATCGGAGAACACGATGACGCCGTGGTGAACGGCGTATGCCTTGCCGCCGTACTCGTGAACGCGCGTGCCGACATCGGGCAGTCGGGAACCATCGATGAGAGGCAGAACCTCGCCCGTTTCCCCCGTACCGCGACGGCGCAGCAGCGTCCCGCGTCCGCCCTGGCGCGGATGCCCCTCCACCCAGTACGTGTCGGGTCCGTCGACGCGAACCTGGGAGAGCGAGACCGAACGGGCAGTGAAAGAATCGCCCGAAATGGGGGACTTCCACAGGCCGTGGGGAGCGACGGTGACGGACATAGTGCCTCCTTAAGCGGTACGGCGAGCCAACACCACCCATCTTAGTGCGCGCGCTTGTCGCCTGCGCGGGTCGAACGTGACTGACATGCACTTTGATCTGTAGATGAGACGCTTGGGCAACTACACTGGTTGTCATGTCTGGAACACGAGAGTCACGCGACCTGCTGTCGCGCTGCAGCGCACCGCGGGAGCTGCGTCGCCTGGAACGCGAGCAGCTGGACGAATTGGCGGCGGAAATTCGCGGGTTCCTGATTGACAATGTGTCGCGCACAGGCGGGCACCTGGGCCCGAACCTGGGTGTCGTCGAGCTGACGATCGGCCTGCACAGGGTGTTCCGCTCCCCGCAGGACACGATCATTTTTGACACGGGCCACCAGGCGTACGTGCATAAGCTGCTGACGGGGCGTCAGGATTTCTCGTCGCTGCGGTGCCCGGGAGGCCTGTCTGGATATCCGTCGCGCAGTGAATCCGAGCATGACGTCGTCGAGTCCTCGCACGCGTCGGCGTCGATCGCGTGGGTGGATGGTATTTCGCGTGAGAAGCATCGCCAGGGGAATCGCACGTGGACCGTGGGTGTGATCGGCGATGGCGCACTGACTGGCGGCCTCGCGTGGGAGGCGCTCAATAACATCGCGACGGCGAAGAATCGTCGCATCATGATTATCGTCAACGACAATGGCCGTTCCTATGCGCCGACGATCGGCGGTCTTGCGGCTCACTTGGACGCGCTGCGCACCTCCGCGAGATATGAGAAGGCTTTGGCGTGGGGCAAGCAGCATCTGCTGAGCCACGGCACGCCGGGACGCGCGGCCTACGACGCGCTGCATGGCCTGAAGTCGGGCATCAAGGACGCGCTGATGCCCCAGGTTATGTTCGAGGACCTGGGCCTGAAGTACATCGGTCCCGTGAATGGGCACGACATCGCGGCTGTCGAGACCGCTCTGCGCCGCGGCCGGTCCCTCGACGAGCCGGTCCTCGTCCACATGATCACCGAAAAGGGCCGCGGTTACACGCCGGCTGAGGAAGACATCGCTGACCGCTTCCACGCGGTCGGCCCAATTCACCCCGAGACCGGTCTCCCGGTGGCACCCGAGCGCTTCGGGTGGACGGGTGTCTTCGCCGACGAGATCTGTGCTCAGGCTGCCACGCGCGATGACATCGTCGGCATTACGGCCGCGATGATGCGTCCCGTGGGCCTTGGTCCCATGCACGAGGCCTTCCCGGGTCGCGTGATCGACGTCGGCATCGCCGAGGCCGAGGCTGTCGCCTCCGCCGCTGGTATGGCCTACCAGGGTGCTCACCCTGTCGTGGCGCTGTATGCGACTTTCCTCAACCGTGGCTTCGACCAGCTCCTCATGGACGTCGCCCTCCACCGCGCGGGCGTCACCTTCGTGCTGGACCGTGCGGGTGTGACGGGCGCGGACGGCGCCTCGCATAACGGCGTGTGGGACATCGCGATGTGCTCGATGATCCCGGGCCTGCGCCTGGCGGCACCCCGTGACGAGGAAACGCTGCGTGCGCGCTTGCGCGAGGCGCTCGACGTCGATGACGCTCCCACGGTCATCCGGTACCGCAAGGGATCGCTGCCTGAGCCCATGCCGGCGCTGCGCAGCGTCGGGGGAGTAGACATTCTCTTTGACGAGGCAGTGGCTGATTCATCCGCTCGAGTGCTCATCGTGGGCACCGGCGCGTGCGCGCCCGACGCAATTGAGGCCGCGCGCCGCCTGTCGGCCGATGGGGTGAGCGTCACGGTCGCGGACCCGCAGTGGATGATCCCCGTGTGTCCGGAGCTGGCGACGCTGGCTCGGGACTACGACTGCGTTGTAAGCGTCGAGGACGGCATCGTCCAGGGTGGTTTCGGCTGGTCACTGCGTGACGCGGTCGCGGAGGCGGGCGTGCCCGTGCGCTGCCTGGGTGTGCCGCAGGGATTCCCCGAGCACGGCGACCGCGGCGAGATGATTGCGCAGTTCGGCTTCGACGCCGACGGCATCGAGCGTGCGGCCCGCGAGCTCGTCGAGCGGATCAGCGACCGCTAAAGCGTTTGAATTAGACGCCGAGAGCGTCGCAGATCGGGTCGAGCGTCAGATCGATCTGCCAGTCGCGCGCGCCGCGGTTGACCATGCGCTCCTCAACCTCGTCGCCCGAGGGGCGTGATGGATCCAGGGGAGCCCACGCGAGGTATCGCTGCACCTGGGGAGCGAGCACCACCTCAGGCGCCAGCCCGAGACTCGACGCGACTGAAGCGACCGCGTTGCGTACCGTTCCCAGGCGAGCAGCCGAGGCCTCGTCAATGCGATTCCAGTGGCGTGGTTCCGGGATCGAACCCGGCTGCATGGGCCTGCGCTTGGGAGGCAGCTCGTCCTCCGTCATGGCGGCCACGCTGGCAAGCGCACGCATCCACTCGTCCTCGTACTGGCGGGCGATGGGGGAGCGAAACTCGCTGATGCTCATGAGAGCGCGCTTGTTACGCGGAGGATTTGAGGCCGCGCGCACAAGGGCGGCGTTACGCACGAGGCGGCCGGGGCTCAGGTCGATGCGCTGGGCGATCGACTCGCGCGTCTCCCACAGCGCCTTAAGCACTGCGAGGCCGCGGCGGGAACGGATCTTGCCTGCGCCGGGCACGGAACGCCAGCGATCGGGCTTCGGGCCGGGAGGGGTCACCGACAGGGCGTAGGTGAACTCCTGCTGCGCCCACTCCCAACGACCCATCTCATCGAGCCGCTTCGAGAGGCGGTAGTACAGCTCCGTCAGCAGCTCAACGTCGAGGGCAGCGTAGCGCAGCCATTCCTTGGGCAGGGGACGCACCGACCAATCCGAGGCCTGGTGATCCTTGACGAGGCCGAGGCCAAGCACCTGCTCGGCGACGGCAGCCAGACCGAAACGCTCCAACCCAATGAGGCGAGCGGCGATCTCCGTGTCGAACAGGGCGGAGGGACGCAGGCCAACCTGGCGCAGATTTGGCAGGTCCTGCAAACAATCGTGCAGCAGCCACACGTCCTCCACGCCCGGCTGCAGCACGGACAGGTCCGGCAGTGCGTGCGTGTCGATGAGGAACGTGCCGACGTCCTCGCGGCGAATTTGCACGAGGTAAGGATCGGAGCCGTAGCGGAACCCCTGAGCGCGTTCCACGTCCAGGGCAATCGGGGTCGAGCCGACGCTCAGTGCGCGGGCCGCGGCCTCAAGTTCTTCCTGAGTATCAATGACAGCGGGGGTCCCCCCACGCGGCTGCGCGATAAGCTCCGGATTATCCGTATCGCCCTGCGGCAAGCCGCCGCCATTGTTGACCAGCACTCAGACTCCTTCGAGATGACGGGCAGGCACGATTCCTGCCGTCCGACGCATCACATCCGCCCAACCGGACAGATGTTCACCAAGATACTCACTGTTCGGGGTCCACGACGCGCGGACCTCGACGAACAGTGAGGATCCGCGCAACTCCAGGCCGCCGAAGGTCTCGCTCATCTCGCGGGTCACCGTGCCGGTCAAGTCGTGGAGACCAGCACCAGCCATGTCCAGGCAGTCGAGCATCCAGCCCCAGATTCCCTCCGAGAGCATCGGATCACCGATCATCTCCGAATCCACCTGTGCGCGCATCTGGGCGACGATGCGGAACGTACCGTTCCAACCGATCTGCTCCACGGGGTCGTGCAGGATCACCATGCGACCAGTCGATAGGGGCTGTCCGGCCTCGTCCTCGTCTGTGGTTCGCATCGCGAGCGCCGCTGTGTAGGGCGCCAAACGACGAGGTGAGGGAACCTCCTCGAGGAGTATGTGCGCCAGATGGTCCGCCTGTCGCAGGGACAGCAGAGCCCGCATAAACTCCTCGGGCACCGCGTTTTCATTCACAAATCAAATCGTACGGGTGTCCATGCGCCTTTTGGGCCAGACGCGCCGCCCACCCCCAGGTCGATAAGTAGCCGGTACGCGTACCTGAAAGCTGGCGGTTGGTGTCGGTGTCCTACAGTCCGCGCGGATTGCGCAGGATGAACGAGGTGCGCGGTCCAACGTGCACGACGTCGCCTGAGTGGTACTCGTCGCGATCATCGTCACCAGCCGTGTCGACGACGGTGTGCCAGATGTGCCCATACTTCGCGTCCGGGAGCGTGAAGTCGACCGCCTCCGGAGCGGCGTTGAGCAGCAGCAGGAAGTCATCGTCGAGGATACGGCGTCCGTTCGCGTCGGGTTCGCGGATGGCTTCGCCGTTGTAGAAGACCATCGTCGAGCGCGCCCACGGCTGGTTCCATTCCTCCTCCGTCATGTGCGTGCCCGCCGGCGTGAACCACTCGATCTCGCCGAGCGAGGACTCGCCGCCACGCCGCGCGGGCCCCTCCAGGAAACGCCGGCGGCGCATCACCGGGTGATCGCGGCGCAGGTGAATGAGGTCGCGGGTGAAATGCAGGAGCTTGCGGTCGTGCTCATCCAGATCCCAGTTGATCCACGAGAGCTCGTTGTCCTGGCAGTACACGTTGTTGTTGCCTCGCTGGGTGCGGCCCAGCTCGTCGCCGTGGGCGATCATCGGCACGCCCTGGGAGAACATGAGGGTCGTCAGGAAATTGCGCTGCTGGCGGTAGCGCAACTCGATGATCTCCTCGTCATCCGTGTCGCCCTCAACGCCGCAGTTCCACGAACGGTTGTCGTTCGCGCCATCCGCGCCGCCCTCGAGGTTCGCCTCGTTGTGCTTCTCGTTGTAGGACACGAGGTCGCGCAGCGTGAAGCCGTCGTGGGCGGTGATGAAGTTGATGGATGCCATGGGCTTGCGGCCCGTCGTCCCATAAAGGTCGGAGGAGCCAGCCAGACGCGAAGCGAAGTCGGGAAGTGAGGAAAACTCTCCGCGCCAGAAGTCGCGCACCGTATCGCGGTACCTGCCGTTCCACTCGGACCACAGGGGAGGGAAGCCGCCGACCTGGTAGCCGTCCGCACCCACGTCCCACGGCTCCGCGATGAGCTTGACCTGCGAGACTACGGGGTCCTGGTGGATGAGGTCGAAGAACGCGGATAGCCGGTCGACCTCGGCGAACTGGCGGGCCAGGGTGGAGGCGAGGTCAAAGCGGAAGCCATCCACGTGCATCTCGGTCACCCAGTAGCGCAGCGAGTCCATGATGAGCTGGAGGACCTGAGGAGAGCTCATGAGGAGGGAGTTGCCCGTGCCCGTCGTGTCGAAGTAGTGCTGACGATCCCCGTCAACGAGGCGATAGTAGGAGGGATTGTCGATACCGCGGAAGGAGAGGGTCGGCCCCATGTGGTTGCCCTCTGCCGTGTGGTTGTAGACGACGTCGAGGATGACCTCGATGTTGGCCGCGTGCAGGGCCTTCACCATCGCCTTGAACTCGGAGACCTGCGCGCCGGGATCCTTCGTGGCCGCGTAAGCGTTGTGCGGAGCAAAGTAACCGATCGTGTTGTAGCCCCAGTAGTTCGACAGGCCCTTGGCCTGCAGCGTCGTGTCGTTCGTGAACTGCTGGATCGGCATAAGCTCAACCGTGGTGATGCCGAGCTTCGTCAGGTGCTCGATGATCGCGGGGTGCGCCATGCCCGCGTATGTGCCGCGCAGCTCCTCCGGGATGTCCGGGTGGCGCATTGTCATGCCCTTGATGTGGGCCTCGTAGATGATTGACTCGGAGTAGTCGTGTCCGGGGCTGCGGTCGCCTTCCCAGTCAAAGAAGGGATTGACCACGACGGAGTGCATGGTTGCATCGGCGGAGTCGCCGCCCTTCAGGGTCAGGGGATCGTCGATCTTGTAGGAAAGCAGGTCGAGGGAATCCTTCAGCTGTCCCTCAATCGCCTTTGCATAGGGGTCGAGGAGGAGCTTCGAAGGGTCGCAACGCAATCCGTTGTGGGGATCCCAGGGGCCGTCGATGCGGTAGCCGTAGCGTTGGCCGGCGCGTATCTGAGGGACGTAGACGTGCCACACGTAGGCATCGACCTCCGTCATGGGGATGCGCATTTCGTTGAGGTCGTCGTCCAAGAGGCACAGTGTCACAGACGTTGCGACCGACGAGTAGATCGCGAAGTTCGTTCCGGTTCCATCAAAGGTGGCACCCAGGGGGTAGGCCTTGCCAGGTCGAGTTTCCATACCGACAAGCGTCGCACGAATGTGTCCTTACGGGCGATAATCCGGTCGAAAAATGGCGTGTGACTTGGATAACGGGAGTTTGGTTTTGCGTTCTGGCTGGATGTTCTGTTAAGGTTTTACCCGTTGCGAAGAACGGTTGACGTTCTGAGAAACGCGGATGTGGCTCAGTTGGTAGAGCATCACCTTGCCAAGGTGAGGGTCGCGG
>ERZ772966.253-NODE-253-length-21556-cov-5.122971_pt1 | contig 21556 bp, 15 predicted proteins | sample MGYA00580680_ERZ772966 | MGnify/ENA primary metagenome ERZ772966 (study PRJEB29015, sample SAMEA2738055) | human oral metagenome | biome: human oral; feature: human-associated habitat; material: saliva | place: China | collected 2225 ...
CAACCAGAACTATTCCCAAGATCAGAAATCGGAGAGGTCCCTCCACTATAGGAAGAAATGCCGAGACCATTCCAGTGATAAGCCCCAATGTGCACACGAGCCCAGCGAGCATTCTTAAAGGTACGAGCATAACTTATATCATAACCAGACAATACTTTTTGAGACTTATATACCGTGTAATTAGCAGTCCCACCATTCAATGGAAATGGTAGATGCGATTCAGGTACGCCCACAATATAAGATTGAGATTTTATATTTCCTAAACCTCTATATACATTGGCACGAACTTCGTTAAATCCGGCCACATATTCTAAGCCTCCACTAACTCGATTAGCATTCTCGGAAAAAGCGCGATCTGCAAATACATTAATACCTACATAAGCATGTTCATGTTTACTGAGCTGACGATACCCTAAACCAATATTCCCCACAGTACCTAAAGATTTTGTCTCATCATGTCGTTCTGGTTTACTTTTTGTTTCTACAGTATTTGTAACTGGGTCGTATGGATACCAAACTCCACCACTTCCATCAAAATAATTAACCTTATGCTCTTGACCACCTTTATCAATACCACCTTGTACAAAAAGTACGGACTTAGAGTTTTCATCATAATGAGTTAAGGGTTGCAATGTTTCTACAGATATTTGCTTCCCCATCTTTGATTGTGTACCAATTTTAATATCTGTACGGTCCATCCAATCTGAAAGTACCGCTTCATGTCTGGCGATATCACGGATATCTAGTTGTTGTTTATTAGTTGGAGGGAGTACATTATGCCCCTCCACATCAGCCGCAATACCAGTAGCACTAATAGCACAGGCTATGGCTCCCAAGACCATAGCTTTCAATGCAAAATAATCTTTCATTGTATCGTCTCCCTCATTATTTATTGTGAACATGCGCTTCATTTTCAATTCACATTTCATTATATGCATATTTTTAGATGTAGTCAATGAAGGCAACCACATTTAAATCAACAATAAACATCATTTAAACCTTACTATTACATATCATTTTCGCAATTATGAGGGATACAGTATATAAAGAAAAAAACCTCAAAGCTAAGCATACATGCTCAAGCTTTGAGGTTTTATGAGGGTTTTAGGGACTTTATCTTATTTGAATAAAGGCAAAAGTGCATTTGCTAAACCAGTAAGAGCTGCCAAAATGGCTTTGATAATTGCTGCTACCATGGTATATTCCTCCTTCTCATGTTCTCATACGCTCATTTACTAAACTAACTATAAATATCTTAAACTAGGAATTTAGCTTTTACATGAAATGCGTAAAAATTTACACATTAAATTTTCATGAACAAAACAAGGAAGTCTTAATTGATATGAATAGTTAGATGAAAATGATAGCATACAATGAATTCATAAACTCCATAAATTTCTATAAATTTTTAATATTTTGTAAAGAAAAACCCTTCTCTAGTGCCCATCAGGTTAAAACAAACCAAATGTGTTAGAGAAGGGTTTTCTATGTAGACATTACACAATGAACAATTCATAGATAGATTGATTCATATCTATCTGTGATTATAGATTATGTCTGTGATTATAGATTATGTAGTTTTTTATCTATAATTATAGAGTTTTTACAACGCCTGCAATTATAAAGTTTTTACAACGGCTGCACAGCGATCACAAAGTGTAGGATGCTCGCTATCTTGACCTACTGTATCGCGGTGGATCCAGCAGCGTTCACATTTTTCAAGAGCAGATGCAGCAACTACTGTAGCTACGCCTGTTTCTTCGTCTTTAACAGCTTCTGCTGGTGCAGAGCCGTTTACGATGTGAGCTTCGGATACGATAACGAGTTTAGCCAAGCCTTCTTCACCAAGAGCATTCAATGCGTCGAATGCAGCGCCTTCAGCGTATACTGTAACAGATGCATCCAATGGGTGACCGATTGTTTTGTCTTGACGAGCAAGTTCCAATGCTTTTTGTACGGATGTACGCAAGTCTAACAATTGGTTCCATTTATCAGCCAATTCTTGGTTGAAGTGTTCAGGATGACCTTGTGGCCAATCTTGAAGCATAACGGATTCAGGCATGCCTTCTTCTTTAGGCATGTATTTCCAAACTTCTTCCGCTGTGAAAGAAAGTACTGGAGATACCATTGCTACCAATGTTTTCAAGATTTCATACATCGCTGTTTGAGCAGAACGACGAGCTACGTTGTTTTTGCCTTCAGCATACATAGTATCTTTCATTACATCAAGGTAGATGGAGCTCAAGTCTACTGTACAGAAGTTATGAATTGCATGGTACAACATGTGGAATTCATAGTTTTCATATGCATCAGAAACCTTTTGACGTACTTCTTCTAAGCGCAACAATGCCCATTTATCGAATTCGGACATATCTGCGTAAGCCACTTTATCAGTATTTGGATTGAAGTCATCCAAGTTACCGAGCAAGAAGCGGAATGTATTACGGATCTTACGGTATACTTCGGATAATTGTTTTACGATGTCTTTAGACAAGCGTACGTCTGCTTGGTAGTCTGCGGAAGATACCCACAAACGCATAACGTCAGCGCCATATACGTCGATGATGTCGCTAGGTGCCACTGTATTACCTACAGATTTAGACATTTTGCGACCTTCGCCGTCCACAACGAAGCCGTGAGTCAATACGGAGTTGTAAGGTGCCTTACCTGTTGTTGCTACTGCAGTTAACAAGGAGGAGTTGAACCAGCCGCGATGTTGGTCAGAACCTTCAAGGTACATAGCACAAGGTACTTCAAGATCGTTAACTTCTAGTACGCCCGCCCAAGAGGAACCAGAGTCAAACCATACGTCCATGATGTCAGTTTCTTTTTTGAACTCATCATGACCGCAATGAGGACATTTGAAGCCTTCTGGTAACAATTCTTTAGCACTGTGTGCCCACCATGCATCGGAACCTTCTACAGCGACTTTTTCAAGCAATGCAGACATAGTGTCGTCGTTGATGATGTGCTCGCCACAGCTTTCACAATAGTAAATAGGAATTGGCACACCCCAAATACGTTGACGGGAAATTACCCAGTCACCGCGGTCGCGAACCATGTTAAAGATGCGGTCATGGCCCCATTTAGGGATCCATTGTACTTGGTTATCGATAGCATCAAGCGCTTGTTGACGGTAACCATCTACAGAGGAGAACCATTGTTCTGTAGCGCGGTAGATTACAGGGTTTTTACAACGCCAGCAGTGCGCATATTGGTGGCGCAAGCTAGATTTATGAAGCAATGCATTATTGTGCGCCAAGATTTTGATAACAGGCACCTCTGCATCGTGAATTTCTACGCCAGCCAATGGGAATTCAGTATCGCCATAACGATTGTCGTCGACTTGTTTAGTGTAGTTACCAGTTTCGTTAACAAGGGATACGATAGGAAGCTCAGCTTTACCTTCTTTGTTGTAACGTTGAACGATGTTAAAGTCGTCTTCACCGTGTGCAGGCGCTGTATGTACGCAACCAGTACCAGCTTCAAGTGTTACATGATCGCCAAGTAACACTGTGGATTTACGTTCTACGAATGGATGTTTGAAATCAGCCAATTCTAAGTCTGCACCGGAGAAACGATTTACGATTTCGTATTCTTCAATGCCGATATCTTTCATAGCCGCATCAACGAGTTCAGTAGCCATCAAGTAATATTCGTTGCCTACTTTTACCCAGCCATATTCAAGTTCAGGGTTAACGGAGATTGCTACGTTGGCAGGCATTGTCCAAGGAGTAGTTGTCCAGATAACAGCATATGCTTGTTTTGGATCTACGCCAGCTGGCAATGTTACCTTTTTCTCGGATACGTAAGGGAATTTTACGTAGATGGAGAAAGATTTTTTCTCAGCGTATTCGATTTCTGCCTCTGCCAATGCAGTTTCACAGTGAGTACACCAGTATACAGTTTTAAGACCTTTATAGATGTGACCGCGTTTTGCCATTTCGCCGAAGATACCAAGTTGTTTTACTTCGAACTCAGGGCGCAATGTCAAATAAGGGCGATCCCATTCACCTAATACACCAAAGCGAATAAAGTCTTGCTTTTGAGTTTCTACGCATTCTAATGCATATTCCTTACATTTGTTGCGCAAGTCCAATGGCGCCATTTCATGACGGTTAAGACCAGTGTTTTTAATAACCGCATGCTCGATTGGCAAACCGTGCGTATCCCAACCAGGGATGTAGCGAGTATAGTGACCTGTCATCGTTTTGTATTTCATGATGATATCCTTCAACGTTTTGTTGAGGGCATGACCAATATGCAATTTACCGTTCGCATATGGAGGGCCATCATGCAAAATGAAAGGTTTTGCGTCTTTACGCAATTCCAAACGTTTTTCGTAAATTTTGTTGTCTTCCCAGAATTTTAAGATTTCTGGTTCGCGCTTAGGCAAATTGCCGCGCATTGGGAATTCTGTTTCAGGCAAATGTAACGTCTTACCGTAATCCATGATGTGCTCCTTTTACATAAAAAATCGCCCGTCCCCGAAGGGACGGACGTAATATCCGTGGTACCACCCTACTGACCTTCTATGAAAGCTAGAACATTCCGCACATACGAAATGACTGTGCTTTATTTTGTGAAAGCCACTTAAACATATAACGGTGTTCACCGGCAGGATTCCTGCTTGCTCCAAAGTGATCCGCAAATCTCTAGATTTCCAAACCTTTCAGCCCATGAGTTTGGTCTCTACTAAATCCGTCTGAGACGTGCCGTCTTTTTCAACGCAATATTCATATAATAGATAATTATAGGGCTCAAAGGGGGAAATTGTCAACAAGTAAACTATACACCTTCAGGTATATAGGCATTTTGCACTTTATCCAATAGTTTAAAATTCATCGGTGTCCGAGCCAGCTCATTATATTGTGAAATTACCTCATGATATGCCTCTGCACTCTGATTAGCTACAAATGCATCAATAGCCGCATCAAGATTCTTAGCTTGATCAATTCGATTTTGTACCTCTACAGATGTGAACTTAGGTACAATTGCATTTGCAGCTTCCTTTTGAGCTTTCACCCATTGCACATCACTATTAGGCCCTTGATCAATTATATGGCTAACGATATCACTATAGTACCCCATCATCTCTACCATATGAGCACCATTCACTTGACCATTCGAACGCATCAATTCAATATCTTTGTTACGTTCTTTTTTATGAGCAGCCGTAACTGCCTCATTTAACGCTTCATATTTTGGTTCAAATACTTCTAATAGCACTGAAAGCTTGACCAGTGTAGCTTGACTAAATGCATAATTATCTTTTTCATATTGCTTTGATTTATAATACGAATCTAAAGCCTTTACATCACTTACAATGTCATGCAAGATAGGCAATACAGCATCTGTTGTGCTTTCAAGATTCTCGTAAGAGCGACCTGCCTCCTTAGCAGCTACTAATTCCTGTTCGAGGCGCTCATAATCCTGTACCTTAAAACCTGTTAGGGGTTCATTCGCCCTTGCCTGTTGCCAGATTAAATCATATTGGCTCCCGTATTTAACCTCATTGTAGTTAAACTCATTTGTAGCAGCCAAATAAAATCGAAATACTCTCTTCGTTTCATTTTTTTTAATGTCTCTCGCTGCTGAATCTTGACTATATTGCTTTAGATTATCTAAATTCCACTGACAACCACTAACACAGCCTAATGATACCAACACACAACCGACTATCCCTAAGCGACGCCACCAATTTATACCACTCATACACGCTCTCCTATATACGTTTAAACTCTAGTAAAACTATTGTATTAAAATAGTAGCACCAAAACAATATGCGACAATAAATAGACATCTAAATTAATAAAAAAAGAAAAAGCCTACATGCGTAGGCTTTTGTGTAGATATGTCTATGCTTATGCAACGATGCCCATAAGAATTACTTCAAAGATAACGATACCGATGCATGCGAACATGAATTTGCGATCCATATCTTCAGATGGAGTTTCTTTAAGACCTGTACGAGCAGCTTCTTCAGCTGTAATTGTTTCATAGCTTACTGGAGAACCATATTGGTTATCGCCTTCATCACCTTTTTGAGCAAGCAAGTAGATAACATAGATAACACCAAATGGAATGAAGCTAACCAAAAGCAACCAACCGCTTTTACCAACGTCATGTAAACGACGAACAGCAAGACCGATGGAAGGTAACAAAATTGCAACGTTGTAGGCCATGGAAATAAGACCAAAAATGCTTGATAACGCAGTGTTCATAAATAGTGCGCTCAATACGTTAATGATACCAGCAATAACGATTGTGATACCATAGAAACGCCAGTATTCACTGCGACTTGCACGGCCTTTAAAATTAGCAAAATTGCCCATAATCGTATGTTTAAAATTATCTACATACGCTAGATTTTTGATAGATAAATCTGTCATTGTATTCTCTCCTACAAAATAACAAATAAAATAAAATAAAAATAAGTATTATTATATCATTTTTATTTATGATTTGGAATTTCAATTTCTATATATTTGGGGAATAACTTATGCATTATATTAACCATTTATACAATTGTATTCTATAAAAAACTCTCCCTATAGCAAAGCTATAAGGAGAGTTGTCATTTTTATATCGCACTAGTTGTAAGTAATTGATCTACCAAGAACCATAGTACAAAGATAGCACAGAGCAATCCCGCTGTTAGTCCCATAGTTGGTGTTGCATCGATAAGCCCGATTTCGTGAGCCATTTGTTTTGTTAAGATCACTTGACCTGTAGGAGCACCAAAGCGGTTTGAGTGGCTTTCACCAGGAAGAGCCATCAGCACCAATAGGATAAGTGTTCCAATTACAGGCACAAAACCGATAAATACGAGGCCACCAGAACGACCTTGGTCGTGCAAGCGACGCACCGCAACGGCTACGCCAGGGATTACCATTACTACGGACAGTAGGACTAGGATTACTAAGCCAAAGCCAACGCCTACCGCACTAGAGAGGGGGGTAATATAACTTAAAAAGGCACATGTGAACAAGATTGCTACAAAGAGCAATTGATACATTAAAAAGAAATTCCAATATTCACTACGACTGGCGCGGCCTTCAAAGTCAGCATATTTATATACTAGACATTGTTTGAAGTTTTCAATCAAACCTAGATTATATTTATCTAACGAAATAGGGGCTTTGCGGACATGCCCACAGTCTGGGCAATAACGATCATTTCTCAATACTTCATGTCCACAATATGGACAAGATTTCATAATAAACTCCTTCCATCGACAGACAGGAAACAGTAAAGCTCACAAGGTCCTGTTGTACATAACACATATAGTAATTTAGATATTAGGTATTACTTAATATCTATAAATTTAAATTCATCTTACATTCATTCTACTACAAAGTGTTATATTGTCTATAAAAGAGTTGTTAAACTTTTATAAAATAAAATAATAAGTATGTTAATAAATACAGGTAGGTATTACATGTACCCATTCCCGTTAATACCAAACCATAATAGTTCACCTACAATATCCGCAATTTGAATGGATTGGATAAGGAAGATTGTAATACCCATAATCCAGTCTTGACGGCGAGAAGGGGTTTCTTCAAGACCTGTTTCTTTACTTATATCAGCTGTAACTGGGATATAGCCTGTTCTTTCACCGTAAGCATTGTCCCCTTGATCACCGCGGCGTAATTCATAGGTTAAGAATACAAAGAAACCTACAACGGGAATAAAGGAAATCAGCTGCGTCCAGCCACTACGGCCAATATCATGCATACGTCGCGCCGTAGCTGCTATATTAGGAAGCAATAAAAATAAGGATATACAAAAACCAACCTTATCAACTATGCTTTCAAAATTAAGAAGGCCCAATGCATTACAAATCATGGCCAAAAGCCCTAAGGACCCTTGAATCATTGTAATGGCTGCAACAAAGCGCCAATATTCACTACGGCTAGCACGACCGTTGAAGTTAGCATAGTTTTTGATACCTAGCTTGAAGGCATCGGTATAGTTTAAATCATATGTATTGATAGTTGCCATAACCTAGTCCTCCTCCACGTCTTCGATGATAATAATGCCCCAGCCCTGACCTGCGTTATACAAACGAACTAGAACAGGCTCTTGCCCCTTTTCAAAGGTCACTTTAAAACCAGTATAGTTGAAAGTATAGTCATCTTCTTTATCTTGAGACACATAATCGAGCTGAATCGTTTCTACTTTAGGATGTGGCGCCTTCGCTACCGCTTGTTGCCATAGTTCAAACGTACCGTAGCGCTCCATTTCACGTACACTTAGCTGGCGATAGGCAGCGTGATAATCCTCTTTACCAAGATTTTCATAGTACGCACTCACCACAGAACGAGCCTCTGTAGTAGCCGTTTCACTTTCTAACAAACGATTAGCCTTTTTCGTTAACGCACTAGGCTCTAAATTACCATAGGCAGTCTCTTCCACTATCAAATTATGGTTGATCATCGCGCTACCAGCACTATTAACAAGCCAGCCTAATACTAATAAGCCCACAATAAACACGCCAGATACAGATTGCTTTTGTAACGTGTTTACAGCATCGTTATATACGTTCCCCTCATTGTTATATACGCTTGCTTCATTGTTATATATGTTTGCTTCGTTGTTAGATATATCTGGTCGTTCTTGGATTGGCGATGTCCGTTTGCACAATAGATAGAATAAAGCAAGCCATCCTAAAATAGGGACCAACAGTAAAATAATCAACATCGGATCATTATTAGAGTCTCGCAATCGTCTCGCCATGAGCATGATCGTCGGCAAGCATAACAAGATAGATAAAGTGATTAATATACCTCCACCCAAGGATACAGCATAAAGATATCCATACGGTATATAGCTTGCAAAGCCCGTAATGCATGTAATTAAACCATATATAAAGGATATGGCACTTATGGTTAGCCAAAAATCGGCTGTATTCGTTCGTCCCTTACTATTCGCGTAGTTTTCTACTAGTTCACGATAGAGGATCTCATATACTCTCTGTTTCATAAAACTCCTACTATAATTTTAGATAATATACAAACATAGATAATCTTATTATACTATGTTGTATCAACCTATTTTATTCATCTTATCTTCATTGAATTTCTCTATACTTTAATTAGATTTTTTACAACTAAAATTCGTACAACTTATTATACAGGAGACAATTATGAAAGCTAAATTAACTAAAGTAATGACTAAGCCCCTTTCATAATCAGTTCCTGCTGATTATATAAGACATAACTAAACTAACTAACAAAAGGACGTTATACATTGTATAACGTCCTTTTGTTGTAATCGTTTATATAGAGTTTACTTATTTAAGACATAGAGATGCTAGAGAGATTCTAGAGAGAATTATAAACTGTATAGTCTCCACAAATCAGTATACTAATTATTTTTCTCTAATTTCTACGATTTGGAATTGCGTATATTTATTAGGTCGCAAAATCATAGTGCCACTGCGAGACTCAGTAAATGGCACCCCATCTTTTTTGCCGCTCATTATAATAGCAAAGGCGATTTGCACTTCATCCTTTGAGTCAGCTATGACTTCAAGTTTATCGTAGTCTACGCGGCGCACACCTTCATAGGCTTTAGCCAAGCTTTCTTTGGTTGGATATTTCTCCCGTTCGGCCCCGCCGAGGCGCGCATGAGCCTCCCGGAACTGTTCATTAACGACTTCTTCAAAGAATCGCTCCACAGAGGTCCGAGCCTCAAGGCCATAAGACTTTTCTTCAGGCTTAGTCTCCTTAGAGTATCTAGCTGCCGCTTTAAATTCTCCACCTTGAATGACATTCACTACGCCTTCTACAATATTATAATTGCCATACCACCCGAGGACGATACTCACAAGAAGTACAGCTATCATCGTACGATCCGTAGAACGAGTAGGACTTGTAGAAATGCCTAGCCGAGCACTCAAGTTTTCATCGACTGGCTCAGTATACTGCGGTTTCCCAAAGCGATTTTCCTCTGGATCCCCAGCTTTCACCGTCCAATTTAATAAAGCTAAGGGACCAATGACAGGCACTAACATAAGCAGTGCAAGCCAGCCCGATTGATTCACATCGTGGAGACGACGAATCGTAATATTAACAACCGGAATAATCGTAAAAACAATCATGATGAAAACTAGGAAAACCCACGCAATAAATTGATCTGAATCATCTGCATTTGCCCAACCGATAAGAGCACATACCATGTACATAAGAGCCCATAGAAGTGCTATGACAAGCATAAATCGCCAATAGTTTCCCCGCGAAGAACGACCACTGATAACGGTCCACTGTATGAGATAGGTATTGATAAAGTTATCCTTGTACCCCATGTTATATCGTTCAAAATCTACAATGGTTACACCTGTTTGGCGGTGCACATTTGTATAAATAGGACCACCTAAGGGCCCCATATTCCCGCCACAACGTAAACAGACGGATTGGTCATCTGGCCCTTCTTTACCACAACGTGTACAGCGTTGCATACGACCTCCTTATGCGCCAGCCTTTTGGACAGCTTGTTTCATAGATTGTACGTAATCGAATAACGCTTGGTCTGCATTTTCGCCGTGTTCTGCAACGATTTTAACGATGGCAGAGCCTACGATGGCACCATCAGATACACGCGCCATAGCCTCTGCTTGGTCTGGTGTAGAAATACCAAAGCCAACCGCCACAGGGATATCTGTATATTTGCGAACTGTTTCAACAATGGATTTAATATCCGTCTTGATTTCGCTACGCATACCTGTAACGCCAAGGGAAGATACGCAGTAGATAAAGCCTTCTGCGTCTTTAGCGATCATTTCGATGCGGTTCTCAGAGGTTGGAGCGATCAAGGATACTACTTCAACGCCATGTTTATTAGCAATGCTCGCTAGTTCGCCTTTTTCTTCAAACGGCATATCTGGCACAATAACGCCAGAAATACCTACCTCTTCGCAGAGGGTAAAGAATTTCTCACGACCGAACACATAAATTGGGTTCAAATAGGTCATGAATACGAGAGGAATCGTCACCGCATCATCGCCCGTACGCAAACGGCGCACCATATCAAAGATATCGTTGATTTTTACACCTGTAGCAAGAGCGCGTGTGCTCGCTGCTTGGATAACTGGGCCTTCCGCCGTTGGATCGGAGAAAGGAATGCCGATTTCTACCATGTCCGCACCGGCTTTCACCATAACGCGAATATAACGTTCTGTATTTTCAATGCCGTGGTCGCCAGCACTAATGAACGGGATGAATGCCTTGCCCTTTGTGAAAGCGTCTTTAATTTTACTCATGAAGATCCACCCCTCTGTATTTCGCCATAGCCGCTACGTCTTTGTCGCCACGACCAGATAAACAAATAATAATGATATCGTCCTTGCTCATAGTAGGAGCGATTTTACGCGCATGCGCCACTGCGTGAGCACTCTCGATAGCTGGGATAATGCCTTCTAAGCGAGACAAGTATTCGAAAGCATCTACTGCTTCGTCGTCCGTTACAGGCACGTATTCTGCACGGCCGCTGTCGTACAAGTACGCATGTTCAGGGCCGATACCAGGGTAATCAAGGCCTGCAGAAATAGAGTATACTGGAGCGATTTGGCCGTCTTCGTCTTGGCAGAAATAGGATTTCATACCATGGAAGATACCAACAGAGCCTTTCGCAATTGTCGCTGCATGTTCCTCTGTATCGATACCGCGACCTGCCGCTTCACAACCGATGAGGCGTACGCTTTCATCAGGGATAAAGTTATAGAACATGCCCATCGCATTGGAGCCACCGCCTACACAAGCCATAACAGCTGTTGGCAATTTACCTTCTGCTTCGAGAATTTGCTCACGAGCTTCACGGCTGATGATAGATTGGAAATCGCGAACGATCATAGGGAATGGATGCGCACCCATTACGGAGCCCAATACATAGTGCGTATCAGACATGCGATTTGTCCATTCGCGCATCGCTTCAGATACAGCATCTTTCAACGTACTAGTACCGCTAGTTACAGCATGTACCTTTGTACCGAGCAATTGCATGCGATATACGTTGAGCGCTTGACGTTCACAGTCCTCTGCGCCCATGTATACCTCGCACTCCATATCCATTAAGGCCGCAATGGTTGCCGTTGCAACGCCGTGTTGGCCTGCACCAGTTTCAGCAATAACACGCTTTTTACCCATCCGTTTTGCCAATAACATTTGACCAATTACGTTATTCAACTTGTGGGAACCAGTGTGGTTCAAGTCTTCCCGTTTTAAATAGATTTTAGCGCCCCCAAGGTCCTTTGTCATGCGTTCTGCATAGTATAAAAGGGATGGACGGCCTGTATATTTTTTATGTAAATCCTCAAGTTCGCGTACGAAATCAGGATCATCTTTGTACTTGTTGTACGCCTCTTCCAATTCGATGACTGCATTCATCAATGTTTCTGGCATAAATTGGCCACCAAAGGAGCCAAAATAACCATGTCTTTGTTCACTCATATAACTTGCCTTTCTATCTATCATTCCTGCTAATGTGTCATGTTATGACAGGGCTATTGTTCTTACGATGTTGGTGAAAGCTTTAATCTTTTCATCGTCTTTCACGCCTTCTGTTTCAATGCCGCTACTAATATCGATGCCATAAGGTCTAACTGTACGAATCGCACGGGCTACGTTAGTACTATCCATACCGCCTGCGAGCATAAATGGTCGTTCAAACTCATCTAACGAGGACCAGTCGAATACTTCGCCTGTACCGCCCCGCTCGTCTTTGTGGTATGCATCAAATAAAAGCATATCCGCACTGCTATCAATCCATTTTTCTGCATCTGCATCACTACGGACTTGGACAGCTTTCCAAACCTCTACATTAGACTGTTCTTTTAGTGTTTGGATGAAAGACTCATCTTCATCGCCATGAAGTTGAATCACATCAAGTTTGACTTCTTCTGCAATCTTAAGTAGGTTTTCTACCGTTTCGTTTACGAATACACCTACTGTTTTAATCTTCTTAAAATTAGAGTTTCCTTGGACAAATTCCTGACTGTTCTGACTGTCCTGACTATCCTGACTATCTTGTGCTGTATCAGTATTCATTTGCACTGTAGCTTCACCATATGTTGTTTCGTATTGCTTATGGAGCTCGTCTACTAATGTTTTAGCTTGCTCCACAGTGACTTGCCGTTTGCTCGGTGCAAATACAAGGCCCATATAATCAGGCTTTGCATCTACTATAACAGGAATTGTTTCTACCTTAGAAATACCACACATCTTAACCTTTGGTGTGTAGTAGGTTGAACCATAAAGATAGGCTAACTTTTCAACCTTATTAGGGGAACGCATAAAGGTTTCACCCATCAAGGCTACGCCGATATTATTATCCCGCAACACTTGTATATCCTCTGGCGTTTCAAGACCACTTTCAGATACGAAAATCACATCGTCTTCAACGAGATTGCGCAAGCGCACGCTGTTTTGTACGTCCACCGTGAAGTCTTTCAAATTGCGGTTATTAACGCCAATGATACGGGCCCCGCAATCGATGGCCATTTGTACCTCATGCTCATCATGAGCCTCTACCAAGGAGGACAAGCCTAGAGAATCGGCTAACTCACGGAATTTTGTTAACGTAGGTACATCGAGGCATGCACAAATCAAGAGGATTGCACTAGCGCCCCACACCTTCGCTTGGTAGATTTGGTATTCATCGATGATGAAGTCCTTGCGAAGTACAGGAATTTTTACAGTGCTTGCAATTTCTTGCAAATATTTTTTATCACCCTTAAAGAAGTCTGGCTCTGTTAATACAGAGATGGCTGCTGCCCCTGCTACTTCATATTCTTTAGCAATGTCTAAATAGGGGAAGTGCTCAGCAATGATGCCCTTAGACGGAGATGCCTTCTTTACTTCGCAAATGAAGTTAAAGTCTTGCTGACGAAGGGCTGCTTCAAAAGGAAATCCTGTATCAGCTGGTAACGCCAAAGCCGCTGCTTTTACAGCCTCAGGCGTTTCCATCTGTTTTTCTTGAGCTACCCGAATTTTGGTAGCCTCTACAATTCTATCTAAAATCAATGGTTATACCTCTTGTGTTGCTTTCACAAACTGTTCCATTGTGGCAAGCGCCTTGCCAGAGTCGATCATGTTTTTCGCCTCTTCAATGCCCTCTGCTAATGTAATGCCATCTTTTGCGAGGTAAATCGCCATGCCTGCGTTAAGAACAACGGCTGTGCGTTTACCGCCTAGTTCACCACCGAGAACGCGGCGAGTAATCTCAGCATTTACCGTAGCATCGCCACCTTCAAGCTCAGTTTTATCAGCGTATTCGAAACCATATTCCTTTGGATCGAATTCGTAGCTTGTGAAAGTACCATTATTAATTTCGCATACATAGGTTTTATTGGTTGCTGTAATCTCATCGAGACCGTCGAAGCCGTGTACCACTGCACCCCGTTTAACGCCAAGGTTGGCCAATACGCGAGCCAATGGTTCTACTAAAGATTTATCATAAACGCCCATCAACTCCACAGTAGCGCCTGCAGGGTTTGCCAAAGGGCCAAGGATGTTGAACACCGTACGAACGCCTAGCGCCTTACGTACAGGGCCTGCATATTTCATGGCTTGGTGATACACAGGGGCAAACATGAAGCACATATTTGCTTTATTGAGAACTGCCTCGTTTTGTTCGCCATTAAGCTCTAATTTAGCGCCTAATGCTTCGATCAAATCAGCAGCACCACATTTACTAGATACACTGCGGTTACCATGCTTTGCTACAGGAATGCCTGCGGCAGAAATGATAAAGCCAGACGTGGTAGAAATGTTAAACGTATTAGCTTCATCACCGCCCGTACCTACTATTTCTACAACAGTACCTTCATGAGGCACAGAACCAGCCTTCTCGCGCATAACCTCAGCAAAAGCCGTAACCTCATCTACAGTAGGGCCTTTTGCTGCAAGGGCGCACAAGAAACCTGCCATAGGCACCTCGGGTACGTCGCCGCTCATAATCTTGTTCATTGTATCTTTAGCAAGGTCGTAGGATAAATCTTGACCGTGCGTTACTGCATATAATGCGTCTTTAATCATTTATAACTCCTTTTGAGGATATCTATTAAATTGATACCATATCTACCTAGTCGGTAACGATTGGGTTATGCACTCAGCCTCCAAGTGGCCACCCCCCGCTATGCGGGGCGCCAAGTCGGCTTCGCATATTTCTTTAGAAAATATAGCTAGTGTTCGGTATATGTATTGTAGAGGGGCTATTTATTAGGTAATGCCAAGATTGAGTTGGCAGGAAATAAGGTCTTAAGGAACGACTTGGCGGCCCCACGTAGTGGGGTGGTGGCCACTCGGAGTTCCGAGGGACCTTATTTCCGCTCTATCATTCTAAGACTTATAAATAGCCCCTCGAATACAAAACAGAGGTTATTTTTCTAAGAAATTGCGAATCATTTGTTCCCCGTTCGGTGTCATGATGGATTCCGGATGGAATTGCACGCCGTAGATTGGGTAGTCTTTGTGTTCTACGCTCATTACTTCACCGTCATCTGTAACGGATGTAACGATGAGTTCGCTCGGGATTGTTTCGTCTACAATCGCCAAGGAGTGGTAGCGTGCCACTTCAAATTGTTCTGGTACGCCTTTAAGGATTTTTGATGGGTGTACTTGTTTAGCTACGCTTTGTTTACCGTGCATCACTTGTTTTGCGTAAGACACGGTGCCACCGAATACTTCGCCGATGGCTTGGTGACCGAGGCATACGCCGAGAATTGGGAATTCACCTTTGCATTCGCGCAATAGGTCTTCGTATACGCCCGCATCAGCTGGTCTGCCAGGTCCTGGTGAAAGTATCACATAATCAGGTTTTAAAGCGCGGATTTCTTCAACTGTTAATTCATCGCTGCGGATGACTTTAATATCTGGATCGATAGAGCCTACTAATTGGTATAAATTAAAGGAGAAGCTATCGTAATTATCTATAAGGAGTACCATTATTCTACCTCCTGTGCATCTGTAATTGCGGAAATCATGGATTGGCCTTTGATCAAAGTTTCGTTGTATTCACTAGCAGGCACGCTATCGCGAACGATACCAGCGCCAGCGCGAACATAAACCTTGCCGCCTTTATTCATGGCCATGCGGATGCCGATACATACGTCCATATTACCGGAGAAATCGATGTAACCTACGGCGCCACCGTATACGCCGCGTGGGCTTTTTTCAAGTTCGTGTAAAATCTCGATAGCACGAATCTTAGGTGCCCCAGACAATGTACCTGCTGGCAATGTAGCACCGATGGCATCGAGGGCATCTTTGCCGACTTGAATATCACCGCTTACAGTAGATGTAATGTGAATGACATGGGAGAAACGTTGCAACATATGTAACGCCTCTACTTTTACGGAACCGAATTTAGAAATTTTACCTAAGTCGTTACGGCCAAGGTCAACGAGCATGTTATGTTCAGCCAACTCTTTTTCGTCATTAATGAGTTTTTCTTCAATAGCCAGGTCCTCTGCTTCGTTTTTACCACGACGCATGGTGCCTGCAATTGGGAAGGTGTACATTTTACCATCTGTTAGTTTTACCAATGTTTCTGGAGAAGCACCTGTAAGCTCTACATCGCCACCAGATAGATAGAACATGTATGGAGATGGATTCAACGTACGCAATACGCGGTATGCATTTAACAAGCTGCCCTCAAACTCAGCTTCGCGGCGATTAGATACAACACATTGGAAGATATCCCCTTCCTTGATGTAATGTTGTGTCTTTTTAACAACTGCTTCAAACTCATCCTTTGTAAACTCAGAGGTAAACTCTGTTTTAAGGATGCCTTTTGGAATATTAGCCTCTTTGCCGTTTACTACGAGATCAGCTAATGCTTTCAACTCAAGCTCAGCCTTGTTATAGTTGCGTTCCAAATCGTTTGTGCTGATGTTAGCAATCAAATAGATTTTATTTTTGTAATGGTCGAATGCAATAACCTTATCAAAGAGCATAAGGTCTACATCGTTTACCATAGCAGAGTCATCATCTGGCGTTGGGAAGTCTAATGTTGGCTCAATATAGCGGATGTATTCACAAGCAAAGTAGCCTACAAAGCCACCTGTAAAGGTTGGTAACTCTTCTAAACGAGGGCTTTTATATTGACTCAAAATATTGCGAATTTCTGTAGCTGGGTCAGAGCATTCAAAAGTACGTGTTGTACCGTCTTTGATGGTCATTTTATGGTTTTTGCAGAAAAGCTCAATCTTAGGATCGTAGCCCAAGAAGGAGTAACGGCCCCAATGATTACTATTATCCGCACTTTCAAGCAAGTACGTATGACTGCTCACTTGTTTTAATGCTTTCAACACACTAATCGGTGTGCGTACATCGGATAAAATTTCCATATATACAGGTACGATATCGTAGCCCGGTGCGATAGCTTTCACACGGTCAAGACTAGGGAAAATCATGAGAACCTCCATCTGGCATTTGCCAATAAAAAAACTCGCCCATGACAATATAACGTCAAGGACGAGTCTATAGTTCTATTCTTATACAATTATTAGAAAATACTTGTATTATGCTATAAATCGCGGTACCACCTTGTTTGAATGCAGTGCATTCCCCTTTCGCAGGATACTAACATATCCCTCACGACTAACGCTCGTGTGACGTCGCACCATACTAGGAATGAAAGTTCATTCTGTTCCATGCGCCCTCGGTGGTCCATTTAATAAGCTGCGTACTACGGGTTCTCAGCTAATCCCGCTCTCTGTGAGTGCATTTCCTATTTTTATCTCCACCTCATCGGTTTCTTTTAGGCGAGTATAAAATTATAATCTGATTATAATGTTTCTATAGAATGAAAGTCAAGTAAATTCAGAATCTTTATATTGTTTTCCCCTAAACACTAATAGTATACTGAAATTACATATGTTATCAGCTTCTACTGATTATTATGCGGAGGAGAGAGCATGAGTTTTTATTTTACTGATCAAATACAGCAGTCTTTCAATAAAATATTCCACCAATGCAATAAAGATATCGCTTGGGCGGGCAAGGCTGAGCTTGAGACCCTTGTGAAATTAGACGAGGAAGGCCAAACGATTCCTGGTATTGGCGATGTGTACGCTATTTTGGCACGCATCTATTCTGGCCCTCAGTTCACCTGGATCGAAGCAGGCTTTCCTGAGGATGACACAAAGGCGTATAGTTATTTACATACGGCTATTCGCAAAGGCAGTGCCATCGCCATTTTACAGGCTATGCGTACCTCAGGAGCCCTTACACCAACTATTGAAAAAGAGTTGCCTATGACAAAGGACGAAGCATTCCAGCGCGTCTATGAGGGTGCCCAAAAGGGTTGCTCCTACTGTGCCTACGCCATTGCCAATGTATATCAATGGGGGGATTATCACATCTTACCATCGGCTAAAAAGGTGGCTAATGAAGGTGAACCATCTGGCTTTGCCCGTTTTTTAAAAGGCTTATTTGTACAAGCAGATCAACGTAGATTGGCCAATAAAGTAACTGCTATTGCTCAGCAATGGTTGCGTAAATCCGCCGAGGCAGGCCTTGTTATTGCATACCGCAACTTGCGCATTACCTATGTAGAGCAAGGCAATAAGAAAATGGAAGAACAAGTCATTTTTGAAGGTGCTAAAGCAGGTTTGCCTCTCATGATGTATTTAGCAGGTGATATTTGTAAATCACGTGGGGAGCATGAACGAGCGCTTGAATATTTTGAGCGCGGCGCCGCCATGAATAATGGCATGTCTTTGCGTGAAGCTGCCGAGTACTATGCAAAACCACATTTGTCTAACAAAAGAATCCCTCAGGATATTCAAAAGGCCCTCAGATATTACGAGCGCGCTGCTATAAGCCCAGATTATTTAGACTTTGACGACCATGCTTATGTTACCATGCAAGCCATTATTATTCGTACCTTGAACATCGATGGTCAGTCCCAAGATTGGTCGCGCATTGCTCACTTATTGCAACAACCAGCTATTTACACTCTCGATGCTATTTGGCCGTATCTCGCTTATGTATTTACTTTCAAAAAAGGTAATAGCCCTGCCATAAGAACCGCCATAGAGTGCGTTAATCAGGCTAGCAAATGTTTCGATAGATACGGTAGTTATGACTATGCTGACCATCTATGGCAACTGGCAGCCGGCTATTGCTACGAAATGGGTGACATTACAAAAGAACCTGATTTAGACCAAGCCGTTACGTTCTACGAGCATGCTCGTGAAAGCATCAGACGTATTAACACAAGAAACGATAATTGGCTAAGTACTGGTGAGCCCTTGGTAATTCCTGATGAAGCATCTGAGCGATTAGAAGCCTTTGAACTCGTTGATGGCCACTATCAGTACAAAGAAGGCATACAACAATCTTCTACAACGTGTAATCCTATGCCACCTGCATGGCCTCAAAACTCTGTTGATGTATTAGAAATCTTTGAGGACTCTACTACTGGTTGGCGCACCAATAAATACGACTGGAATTTCATCGAACGCGAGTGGGATACACAAAAATACCTCAGCTTTATCATCTATGATAATCGTCAATCTATAGAAAACATCATTTATGATGTGTACAGTATCGTTATGTTCCACAATGAAGATAAAAACTCTTGTACGATCTATCTATACGGCTACCTTGAGGCTACTGACGAACGAGATGAAAATTCGGAGCCTACCGTATATGAAATACGATACTTTAAAGAAATGTCCATTCCTGAAGGGCTCGCTTTAATTAAAGAATTCTATGATCATGCTACATTGCCTGTTATTGATGAAAGCTGGGAGAAACAGTACAAAAATACTACGCCTCCACGAGAGTATGTATTAACTTGCGACAACGATATTTTCTACCTCAATCAATATGAACTTTCTAATCAAATGATTAAGGATGCCTTAGAAGGCGTAGCCAATGGCAAGTATGATATCATTTCGGTTCGCCCATCTAACCTCGACGATCCAGGTATTAGCTACTTCATCGAGCGTGGAAAAGGTAAAAACTTACACATTAGCCTCTATATCACTATAGAAGACGACACAGAGGACGACATCGTATATGGCTTTGAACGAGACTCTAGCAACTTAACCTCCATTAACTACTGGATCCAAGAATCTATAACAAGCAATAAACTGCCGGACTTAAGCGATTGGGAAGAAATAAAAAAGAAAAAGAATTAATAATTATTTCGTAAAAACTAAAGGAGGGATACTTTGGAAACGTGGAAACGAACGGTGTACATATGCGCATTCTGCGTATTCTTCATGTCCCTCGGGATTAGTCAGGTAAGCCCTATTCTCCCTCTATACTTCCATGAAATGGGCTTAAGCGATACGGGATCGATAGCGCGATGGTCCGGTGCCTCCATGGGCATCACCTTCCTCATCGTCTGCTTAGCAGCTCCCTTCTGGGGCCGATTAGCAGACCGTAAGGGGCGTAAGATCACCCTCATACGCTCTAGTCTTGGTATGGCTATATGTAGTATTTTATTGGGCTTTCAAACTACGCCAGAAGGTGTGTTCCTCGTTCGTACGCTACAAGGTTTAGTAAGCGGTTTTTACTCCGCATCGGTAACACTGATTGCATCAGAAACGCCTCAAAACCATACAGGTTGGGCGCTAGGGATTTTAGCCTCCTTTAACCTAGCAGGCTCACTAGCAGGTCCCCTTGTAGGTGGGTATCTCAGTGATGTAGTAGGTATTCGAAATGACTTCTTTATCATCGGCGCCTTTATGCTTATCTCCTTTGGCTTAACGGCTATTCTGGTGCATGAAAACTATGTTCCAAAGCCGCTTGTAGAAAAGCAAACTTTTAGAAATCTAAAAACTCACTTACCGGAATTTTCTAGTTTAGTCGCTTTATCCACAGCCTCCTTCTTGTATGCCATTTCTGTTACCGCCATTTCCCCTATTATGACGGTTTACATTAAAGGAATGCTACCAAGCAATACGGAAAATATAGCCTTCATATCTGGTGCTGTATTCTCCGCCATGGGTATCGCCCAATTCTTTAGTAGCTCTCCACTGGGGAAATTAGTAGACCGCATAGGTCCTAGAAAGGTCCTCATCTATTCGATGATCTACGTAGGTCTACTCAATATACCGCAAGCCTATGTGGACTCTGTGTATGTACTTGGGTGTATCCGTTTCTTACAAGGGTTTGGGCTAGGTGGTATGTTACCAGCCCTTAATACCTATTTAGCGTCAAAAACACCTAAGGAATATACAGGGCAAGTGTTCTCGTACAATCAATCTTGTTTGTTTATGGGTTACTTCCTAGGCTCCTTTGGTGGTTCTATCGTAGCCGCTCAATTTGGCTTCACAACCCTCTTCTGGGCATGTAGCCTTACCTTTATCGGCGCTGCCCTATGGGTTGCATTAAAACTAAAATAACGCCGTAATACAACGAAAATTGTGCAAATGCATTAAAGAAACTATATAAACAAATAAAAAGAGCTGTTCTCAGAACTCAGATGTACTGATTCCGAAACAGCTCTTTTATTATATTTTTTGTAAAAGTTTAGAAACTTTCACTACCTAGGGGATGATCATTCTATATGTATAGAATAACTATTGTCTCTAGTT
>ERZ772966.254-NODE-254-length-21556-cov-4.679875_pt1 | contig 21556 bp, 7 predicted proteins | sample MGYA00580680_ERZ772966 | MGnify/ENA primary metagenome ERZ772966 (study PRJEB29015, sample SAMEA2738055) | human oral metagenome | biome: human oral; feature: human-associated habitat; material: saliva | place: China | collected 2225 ...
ATGCTGGGCGATGTAGAAGTAGAACTTGGGGTTGATTTCTTCGCCAATCGTGAAGAACTGGAAAGCTCTGCTGAAAAAGTTGTCTTTACAGGGATGATTGACCAGTACTTCAACTATAAACATGGGGAGTTGGAATACCGCAGTCTTCGATTCGAACATGAAGTCTTGGATGAGGAAAACCATCAAGGCAATGCAGTGGTCAACTACACCGAGCGTGAAATTCCTTATACTCGGATCATTGAGCACAAGCACTTCGAGTATGGAACCCAACCGAAGACAGTCATCACCCGTGAATACCCAGCTGACTGGAAACGTGGGGATGAACCCTACTATCCAATCAACGATGAAAAGAACAACGCTATGTTTGCCAAGTACCAAGAAGAAGCAGTTAAAAATGACAAGGTTATCTTCTGTGGGCGCCTAGCAGACTATAAATACTATGACATGCATGTGGTTATTGAGCGTGCCTTGGAAGTCGTAGCAAATGAATTTGATTGAAAGAAACAGTGATTCATGAAGTATTTTCTAAAAGAAGAGTTTTTAAAAGATTCTGGAGCTCGAAACGCCGGGAACAAGGCTAGAAATGATGTCGAGGAGATCGTCAAACGCGAAGGCTATCAGCCCTTGTTGTTAACAGTTGAGGATTGGTACCAAATGGGAACCCTTAAAGCCCAACAACACAAGGCGAAAGCTCTAGCTCAAGCTTTTTCTCAGTTGAAATCAGGGGATCAATTATTGATTCAATTTCCCATGCTCCATCATAGTTTTTTCACCACTCGCTTGGTAAGAAAAATCCAGCGAAGAGGGGTACAAGTCTATTTTATTATCCATGATTTGGAAGCTTTGCGCTATGCCAATCTGGATACAGTACCTTTGAAACATAAGATTCGAGTTCATCTTCAAGAATCGAGTCTATTGAAGGTAGCTGATGGAGTGATTGCTCATAATCCGATTATGAAATCAGTATTGGTGGAGAAGGGGCTCCCAGAGCACAAACTAGTTAGTTTAGAAATTTTTGACTACCTCATTCCGAATTACCAAGAGAAAGATGGTCTATCAAAGGATCAACCAATCATTGTAGCAGGGAATTTAGCCCAAGAAAAAGCAGGCTACCTTTATCAATTGCCTGCTAGACCGGCCTACAATCTCTATGGTGTCGGCTTTGACGAGAGCAGAGCACTTGCCAACGAGACCTATTTTGGCTCCTTCCTACCTGATGAACTCCCTGCAGCCCTTGAAGGTGGCTTTGGTCTTGTCTGGGACGGGGATAGCGCTGAGACCTGTAGTGGTGTTTTTGGAGAATATCTTCGCTATAATAATTCGCACAAGGCTTCGCTATACTTGGCTTCAGGTTTTCCTCTAGTGGTTTGGAAACAGTCAGCTCTGTCTCACTTTGTGCTTGAGAAGGGCTGTGGAATTGCAGTGGAATCACTACATGATCTCTCTCAAGCGATTGAACAGTTAGATGATAAGGACTACCAAGACTTGCTTGTCACTGCAAAAAGGATTGGCCAAAAGATTCGTGAAGGTTTTTATTTGACCAAAGCCTTAAGACAATTGAATATGTAATAGAAGAAAGAAGTCTAAAACTTCTTTCTTCTATTGATTGTCACTAATTTTTAAAATTTGCCTCATAAAACTTTTCCTAGAGGACTTGGTATGGTAGAATAGGGAAAGCATAAAATAAAGCAATAGGGAATAACAATGAGAAAAAAAGATTTGATTTATGTTGCAAGTGCAGCTGTCTTGATGGCTGCTTCAACACAGGTAGCTCAAGCAGATGAACTGACTGGTAAAGATCCAGCCCAAGTTGAAAACGAACAAAGGTTAGCTTCTCCAGATCCTTCAGCTCCAACAGTAGAAGATGCTGCTAAGGAGACGAGCCTTAGTTATCCTGCTCCAGCGACGGTTACGGAGCTTTCTAATGAATCAGGAGTAAGCGAAAAAACTCAAGATCAAGGGACAGGAGCTTCAGTAGGGAAAGAGGAAGCAAGTACCCCAACCTCTACAGAAGAGGTTGCCAAGCCTGAAACACGAGCTGGAAGCACCTTCTTCACTGCTGGTTCACAAGCTCCAAATGGTCGCTCGACAGATGTAGCAGTGCAGCCTAAATCTTTTGTCGATGTCAGCAGTCACAATGGTTACATCAGTGTCGAAAACTATCAGGTTTTGGCTAGAAAAGGCGTGGGAGGTGTCGTTGTCAAGCTGACAGAAGGAACGACCTATACTAATCCCTATGCGGAAGGCCAAGTTCGAAATGCACAAACAGCTGGCCTCCAAGTGTCTACCTATGCTTTCTCACGCTATACAAGCGAGGAGCAAGCTAAGGCGGAAGCCCGCCACTATATCTCAGTTGCCAAACGCTTGAACCTGCCTACGACAACTGTCATGGTCAATGACATGGAAGATGCTAAGATGCAGGCCAACATCAACCGCAATACTCAAGCCTGGACAGATGAGATGCGTAAGAATGGTTATACCAATCTCATGTACTACACCAGTGCCAGCTGGATTGATGAAAACAATCTTCGCAAAAAAGGTCCTGTTTCGACTGCTCAGTTTGGCCTGAAAAACTTCTGGGTGGCTCAATACCCATCTCCAAAACTCTCTGTCAATGATGCAAAGAACTTGCGTTACAACGGTGGGGCAGGAGCTTGGCAGTTTACCTCTCAAGCAGAATTATTGCCTGGTAAGCACGTCTTTGACCAGAGCGTCGACTATTCTGGTCGCTTCACGGCCAATGCCAAACCAATTGCTGATCCGACTAGAGGAAATTTGAATGGTAAGATCAGCATTGAAAACAAAGATGATGCAGCAGGGCGTTTTGATGTCCTAGTTTCAAACGTAACCGCTCCAAATGGGGTCCTCACAGTTTCTGTCCCTGTCTGGTCAGATATCAATGGCCAAGATGATTTGGTCTGGTATACTGCTACCAAACAGGTAAATGGAACCTACAAGGTCAGTGTCAAAGCTAGTGACCATAAAAATTCACGGGGCAAGTACCACGTTCACCTTTATTACAACCAATTAAATGGCCAATCCGTCGGTGTAGCTGCAACGACAACAGAGTTAGCTACCGGCAAGGACCGTACTGTTGAAAGTCCAAGAGGATCTGTCTCGGCTGAGTTAACGATTTCAACTAATCAGAACTTAGGTACTTTCACGATTACGGCCAAGAACCTTCAAGGCTTCGATGGCTATAAGGAAGTGAAGATTCCATTCTGGTCTCATGCCAATGGAATGAAAGACATTGTCTGGTACACTCCGACTCGCCAATCAGACGGTTCGTATACAGTGACCGCAAAGGCAAGTGATCACGAAAACGCTGACGGCAAGTATGAGGCGCAAGTCTTCTATGTGGATGCCCAAGGAAAAAACAAGTTTGTTAAAAAAGCTTTTATTGATTACACGGCAACCAAACCATCAGCTGATCTGACTATTACCAAGTCAGAAAAAGACGGTACTTTCACGATTACGGCCAAGAATCTTCAAGGCTTCGCTGGTTATAAGGAAGTGAAAATTCCATTCTGGTCCCATGCTAATGGGATGAAGGATATCATTTGGTATACACCAACGCGCCAATCAGACGGTTCATACACCGTAATCGCTAAAGCTAGTGACCACGAAAAAGCCGATGGTAAATATGAAGCTCAAGTCTTCTATGTAGATGACAAGGGTCAAAACAAGTTTGTGAAAAAGGCTTTTGTTGATTACCAAAATCAAGCTCGTCAAACTGGCACTCTGACTATCCAAAATAATAATAAAGAGAAGGGAACCTTTGATGTCATCGTATCAGATGTCTTCAGTCCGAAAGGAGTGAAGACGGTTCAAGTACCGATTTGGTCTGACAAGGACGGTCAGGATGATATTATCTGGTACAATGGCAATCGTCAGACAGACGGGACTTATAAAGTCTCTGTCAAGGCTAGCGACCATAAGAATTCGACTGGTAAGTACCATATCCATCTCTACTACATCCAAGAAGATGGGACCAGAGTGGGTGTTGCGACTAGTGCAACAGAAGTGACTTATCAAAATCTCACCAATAAAACCAAAGCCTATATCACCAACGTCAATGCCTCTGCAGGGACCTATACAGTAGCAGTCGACCAAGCTCCTCAAGGTCGTCGGATCAAACAAGTCCGTGTGGCAGTCTGGTCTCAACCGAACCAAGAAAACCTTTACTGGTACTCCACTGCTTCTAGTGGTACGCACACAGAAGTGGCGGTTTCGGCCCTTCACCATGGCAATCAAAAAGGTGATTACACGACCCACGTTTATGTCGATTATACGGACAACACAGTAGAAGGCTTTAACCTTGGTAAGACCAGTCTATCCCCTCAGAATCAGAAGGTAAATCCTAAAACGACCTACTATTCTCAGCGGGATCCTCGTTGGGGTTCTAAGTGGTATGGGATTAGTAACATGGACCAATCTGGCTGTGTCCCAACTTCGTTAGCCATGACCTTTACGGACATCTTGGGAGTTGGAGTGACTCCGACAGCAGTAGCCGATTATTTGTACAACCAAACGGATACATTTAATAAGACATCTGGAGCTGGTACAGATGCCCAGGGAATTATTTCAGCAACACAAAAATGGGGACTCAATAGCCAAATGTTGACAGGGGCTTCTACCATTGCGGCTTCCTTGCAAGCTGGGAAACATGTTCTTGCAGCAGTCGGACCTAGTCGTTTTATCAATGCTCCATATACCCATGAAATTGTCCTTCATGGCTACGATAATGGTAAAACTTATGTCAGAGATCCATTTAATGCAGCCAACAACGGCTGGTATGGTATTGATTATATCCATTCATTGAGGAGTACAGATCCGATGGATACAAAATTTGGATCACCTTTCTTCTCAATCTTTGCCTAAAGTCTACCCTATCTCATAGAGATTTTTCAATCATACAAGTGAAGTTGAGACATTGAGTCAGCTTCACTTTTTAATATTCGGAAATTAGCAGGGGAACTCCTCGTTTTTGATAGAATTTCTTTTTAGATTGGGGCCTCCTGTGGTACAATAGGAGAGTATAAAATGAGGAAGCATCGCTCTTTGACAGAACTAAGAGAGAGGCTTTTTCAAATCTAAAAAGGGAAGTTTCATGAAAAAGAAAGATATTATCTATTTTGCTAGTGCAGCTGCTTTGCTCGCACTCACGACGCCTTCAGTTCTCGCAGATGAACAGAATAGCCCAAGTGTTGATGCTTATGGACCAACAAATGTTCTCTTGAACAACTCCACACCTACAAGCTCCAGTCCGACAGATGGACCAAAGGAAGAGAGTCCCGTGACACCTCAACCAGAACAACCAACTGTCCCAGAAGTACCTAAACAACCAACGCCAATCAACGATCCACAACCAAGTAACCCAAGCAAACCTGATCAAGAAAAGCCTACAGATCCAGTAAATGAGAATGTCAATCAAAAACCTAGTGGAAATTTGGTGATTAATACTAACGAAGAAAGTAGTTTCACAATTACAGTGAGTGAACTACAAGGTTTGTCAGGTTTTAAGGAAATTCAGATTCCATTTTGGTCTCACGCGAATGGTATGAAAGACATTGTTTGGTACACTCCGACCCAACAACAAGATGGGTCTTATTCTGTGACTGTAAAAGCAAGTGATCATGAAAATATAGATGGGACATATGAGGCGCAACTCTTTTACCTTGATGCGAAAGGGAATAAAGAATTTGTAACTAAGTCCATGGTTGAGTATCATAAACTTCGTCCGACTGGTACCCTAACCATCCAAAACAACAACAAGGAGACCGGTACTTTTGACGTCATTATCTCTGATGTCTTTAGTCCAAAAGGTGTTCAATCTGTCCAAGTGCCGATCTGGTCTGATAAGGACGGCCAGGATGACGTTATCTGGTACAGTGGGCATCGTCAGTCAGACGGTAGTTATAAAGTCTCTGTCAAAGCAACAGACCATAAAAATTCGACAGGACGCTACCATGTCCATCTCTACTATGTCCAAGCGGACGGAACTCGGGTTGGTGTCTCTACGGCAACGACCGATGTAGAATTCCGCCAAGCCAAGACTAAGACTCAAGCTAAGATCAAGTATGTCAATCCGACCTCTGGGACCTTCACAGTCGAAGTAGATCAAGCTCCTCAAGGGCGTCAAATCAAGGATGTCCGTGTGGCTGTCTGGTCGCAAGCCCACCAAGAAAACCTTCACTGGTATACTACTCCTTCTGTGGGTGGCCGTACAGAGGTACAGGTGAATGCTGCCAACCATGGCTATCGCCAAGGAGATTACACCACCCATGTCTACGTGGACTATACCGATGGTACTGTCGAGGGGATTAACCTGGGGCAAACAGGTTTGTCTCCAGTTGTAGCCAGAGGGCAACGAGATCGTGTCCTCCGTGCTGCAGCAAATCTCGTAGGGGTGACCGCAGGTAGCGCAGCCCATCGCCAGTTGGTCTCAGACTATAATAGTGTCAAACCTCTCCCTGTAGGTTATACTGTCAAAAACTCAGACGACTGGTGTGATGTCTTTGTGACTACCGTCTTCCAGCGGGAAGGTTTGAGCCACTTGATCGGTCGCGAATGCGGGGTTGAACGCCATATTCAGATCTTTAAGCGCTTAGGGATCTGGAATGAGAATGGCTTGACGACGCCAAAGGCAGGGGATATCATCACCTTTAACTGGGATCAAAATAGCCAACAAAACGACGGTTGGGCAGATCACATCGGGATTGTTGAAAGTGTCCAAAATGGCATAATCCATACCATCGAAGGAAACTCCAATGGTGCCGTCCGTCGCCAGGTCTATCGTGTCGGCCATGGCAATATCCGTGGATTTGCAACGCCACGTTATTATTAAAAGAAGAGCAGTTCCTAGCAAGCTAGGGACTGTTTTTTTGTCGTTTTTTCTCCTGAGGCCAGCTTAGATTAGAGGCCAGCGAGTTGCTTTTGGAAAAGCTTGGGAAAATAAAAAACTAATTAGTGATAGGTTCGGGTTTCGTTTATGATTAACTAGTGTAATTTAAAAAACGTTAGCCACGAATCGGAATTAATCAGACAACTCAAAAAAAATCATTCGGAAATACTACTAGTTTGAAGTTCTTTTTAAATTAAATGAACGTAAAAAACATTTTTTTGAAAATATTGCATCTATTTTATTGAAATTGGTTTAGAAAAGTATTATAATGCAAAGTGTATAAAAGGTTTTATAGGGAAAATAATTTGAGGATTAGTTCCATTTAAATCCAACTATACTGTGTGGGATGATTTTGCGAACCATGCGAAAGAAGAGAGGAGAATCATATGAAAAAGGAAAGACAAATGAAGCAATTCATGTCAAAATTCCTAAATGCAGCAAGTCTATTCTTGCTGGTGTTTTCGATGTTTTCGACCCCGCTTGTCACCATAGCAGAGACAAGTGAAGGGACGACGCCTAGTACCGAGGCTGTTCAGCCAGAGTCAGCAACAGAGGCATCTAGCAGTGCGACGGAAGCCAGTGCGACAGAAGCAACTAGTAGTGCGACTGGGGCGCTAGCACCATCAGGAGCCGATCGAGCAGCAGCACCTCGCGCTCCAAAAGCTGTAGATGATGTCATCACGAGCATCAAATATACCAACAATGAAGGCGGAGAACTGAACTGGTCACTCGAGCCCTGGGCAACCTTTAAAATCAATGCGACCTTTGCCTTGCCAAATAATAAAATTCACGCAGGGGATACTACAACAGTTTCAGTTCCATCTCAGTTGATTATCAACAGTACGGACTTTGAACTAAAAGGGAAAGACAAGGATGGCAAAGAACAAATTGCTGCTTATGCTCATGTCGACCCAACCTACAAAAAGTTGACCTTGACCTATACAGACTTTGCTGAAAAGAATTCAGATGTCAAAGGTAGTTTCTTCTTCTATGTTCGTGTGGACCACCTGCTCGTTCCAAATGCAGAGAAGATTCCAATTAGTATAACAGTAGAAAATAAGGTCGTTCCAAATGAACCTCCTCAACCACCAGTAAACTACATTGGGGTTAAGAAACCTGACACTTATACCCTCAACAAGGTTGGTTCTTATAACCGGGAAGCAACCACTCCAACCCTTAACTACACCATTGCCATCAACCGCAAACCACTCAATATCAAAAATGCGGTTTTAAAAGATACCTTACAATTCACCAATGCCCACTACGATCGGAATTCCTTCATCGTTGAAAAAGGGCAATGGGTATGGGAAAATGCCACTTGGGTTTTCAAAGATGCTGAGCCAGCCATCTATGAAATTGATTTTCCAGATGATAAGTCTTTTGTGATTAAGATTGCAAATATCACAGACAAAGAAATGTACCGTATCCGCTACAACGTTCAGCTAGGTTATGTTCCTCGAGATAATGAAAAATTTGTAAACAATGCTACGTTAAACGGTGAAGATTCGATTGTGAAGAATGCCGAAGCGCGTGTTCTCTGGCAAAAAGGTGGAGGTAATGTAGAAGGCTATGCCTACCATATCAAACTCCACAAGCAAAATGAAGCTGGTGAGCCACTTCAAGGGGCTCAATTCAAGATCGTCCGCAATGCCAACAAACAAACCCTCACTCATACAGTGGATGGAAAAGAAACCGATATCTTCACTTCAGATGAAAATGGTGATTTGAATGTACCAGGCTTGCTCAAGGATGATTACACCGTTACAGAAGTGGCAGCGCCAAATGGTTATCAATTGCTCAAAGATCCGGTGACCATCTCAGAGAATGATTTTGCCCAAGGTAATCCGAATTTCGATGTTACTAGTAAAATCTTGACAGTTGTGATTAGTAATAAGAAACAAAACAACCGTCAACTCAAGGTAACTAAGAAATGGAATGATAAGGAAAATAAATACAAGACTCGTCCAGCATCTGTGACTGTCAACCTCTTGAAAGACGGTGTCGTCGTCGAAGGTAAGAGTCTGGTCTTGAGCGAGGACAATCATTGGACAGGGGCCTTCACAGATCTAGATGAAACTGGCAATTACTCAGTCCAAGAAGTCGATGTAACCGGCTATGTCGCAACTGTTGAATCAGAAGCAAAAGACAGCGTCCGACTAGTTAATAGTCTTGAAACAAGAGAAGTCTCTGGTAGCAAGACCTGGAAGGATGACAACAACCGTGATGGAAAACGCCCAAGCCAGATCACTGTCAACCTCCTTGCAGATAGAGAAAAAGTAGACAGCCTCACAGTGAAAGCTGACAAGGATGGGAACTGGACATACAGCTTCAAGGATCTTCCAAAATACAAGGACGGAAAAGAGATTGTCTATACGGTATCTGAGGAAGCTGTTGAAGGTTATACCAGTCAGCTAGAGGGAACTAACCTCACCAATACCTACACTCCAGCCACTGTTTCTATTGAAGGAAGCAAGATCTGGAAGGATGACGACAACCGTGACGGTCTTCGTCCGAGTCAAATCACTGTCAACCTTCTTGCAAATGGAGAAAAAGTGGACAGTGCTACTGTTAGCCCAGATGCAAGCGGTAATTGGACCTACCGTTTCCAAAACCTTCCAAAATACAAAGATGGTAAGGAAATCACCTACACAATTTCGGAAGAAAAAGTTCCAGGATACAGTAGCAAGGTAGAGGGGACCAACCTCATCAATAGCCATACACCGGCTACTGTTTCCGTTAAAGGAAGCAAGACTTGGAAGGACGCTGACAACCGTGATGGACTTCGTCCAGAAAAAATCACTGTTATCTTGAAAAAAGCCCTAGCTGGATCAGAAGCAGTAGAGGTCGCTCGTAAAGAGGTCACAGTAAAAGACAAGTGGACTTATGAGTTTAAAGATCTTCCAAAATATGAGAATGGACAAGAAATTGTTTACTCTGTAGATGAAGAAGCTGTTCCGGGTTATGAAACCAGTGTAGAAGGAACCAACCTCACCAATACCCATACTCCTGAACGGACTGCCATTCCATTCAGCAAGGTATGGCAAGACGATGGCAACCAAGACGGTCTTCGTCCAGAGTCGATCGTAGTGAACCTGTTGGCAAATGGTAAGAAGGTAGCTAGTCAGACCCTCACAGCTGAAACTGGCTGGGCAGGAATCTTTGAAAACCTTCCAAAATACGAGGCTGGAAAAGCCATTGTCTACACCCTTGAAGAAGAAAAAGTAGCCAACTATACAGCTGACATCGATCAAACTAACTATGTCATCACCAATACTCACAAGCCAGGTGAGACTCACCTAACCGTGACGAAACGTTGGGATGATGAAAATAATAAAGCGGGCATCCGTCCGAAGAGCATCAAGGTTCAACTCTTTGCAGATGGTAAGAAAGTTGGAAGCGAAATTGAGCTCAGTGAAGCCAATAAATGGACCTATACTTTCTCAAAACTTCCAGAGAAAGCAAAAGGAAAAGCCATTGTCTATACGGCAAGTGAAATGGTGGTTCCAGCGGGTTATGAAGGGACAAAAGTGCAGGAAGATCCAAGTAATGTGATCTTGACCAATAAGCACAAACCAACAGTGCCACCATCAACACCACCATCAACACCACCGTCAACACCGCCATCAACACCAGAAAAACCTGGACGTCCAGTTCAGAAGAAATTCTTGCCAAGTACGGGTACGGTTGTTTCGATTGTAAGTATTGTCTTAGCAGTTGTCTTAGGTGGACTTGCTCTCTATATCTTGAAGAAGAAAAAAGACTAATTCCAAACGAGGAGTTTGGCTACAGATCTAGGAATCATTCCTAGATCTTTTTTGATACCGCCATCAAGTTCTTACCAAGTGATGACAAGTCCTGGTCAGAAGGGGCTAATAGGCCTTTCTCCGAGTAAAGATCAGAACCTATGACGGGACAATGGACGAAAGTAGAAAAATGTTGAAAAAAGTGGAGAATTCTCACAAACTTTTTTAAAAAAGTTCCTTTTCTTGGATAAAAAGACCTAAAAAGCCACAAAAATGGTATTATAAACCGATATAATTTATTAAAAAAATGAACTAAAGAAACTAAAAAGGGAAAAATTATAAAAGCAAGAGCTTTGCCACCGGATGGGTATAATAAATATATTTTAAATAATTCTTTGAACATTTAAATGAAGGTACAGAAATGGCGCTATTACAATGGAAATAGACAATTGTCAGACGATTTAATGTATGTTGAGTTTCAATAGATAAAAAACTAAAAAATAAATACACAGATTCGTCCAAACTTGTTGAATAAATAACAAAAAAGTGATAGAATGTTAAAAATGTGTTATTGTCTTGTAATCTACGTAATATTTTTGTCGAATTATTTCGTATTCATTTCGAACTATACCAATCATTACGAAGGCAGCTAGACAAGATAGATAAAAATGAAGCTCCAAGGTCAAAGGTACATATGAGGAGAGTACCGGAGAACATTTTTAACGAGGGAAACAAGGAGAATATATGAAAAGAGATAGATGGTGGCTCCCCTTCCTAGCGGTGGGAGTCATAGTAGTGTCTGGAATAGGTTTGTTGTATTACAACAGTCCTGTTCGGAACAAGAGTTCAGGTCCATTGGATAGTGCAAGGACGACAGCGAGTAGTAGAGAGAATACAGCTCTTGAACTAGTTGGTCAACAACTACCAGAATTTAAAATGACGGACCAGAAGGATCAAGAACTGAAAAGTTCCGACCAGTATGAGAAACCGATGCTCGTTGTAGAGTGGGCTAGTTGGTGTCCACACTGCCAAAAGCAACTTCCGATTGTTCAGCAGATGTATGAGAAATATGGAAAGAAGATCAATTTTGTGATGCTGAACATGATGGAAAAGGGCAAGGAAACCAAAGAGTCCGCCGATCAGTATATAAAGGATAAAGGTTTCACCTTCCCTTACTATTACGATCGCGACCAATCTGCTGCAGATGCTCTGCAAGTCCAAACGATTCCTAGCATCTACTTCGTGGACAAGGATCAAAAAGTCACCCGAGTGGCTGTTGATTACTTAGACCAAGAGAAGTTTGAGGAAGCGTTAGAAACATTACTTCACAATTAACCTCTATAGAAGAGAAAAATAAAAAAAGGAGGACGGAGCTCCGAAAAGCTCCAAGGGAATTATGAAAAATTTTTGTAAAAAGATTTTCATGTTGTTTGCAATCTTGTTCATGTCCTTGCCTGCAAACTTAACAAGTGCTCTTGTGACTCACGCCCGAGCGGAAGAGAACATTGTTACCACGCAAGGAAACAAGAACACCAAGATTACGCAAAATGGATGTTCGCGTAAGATTGAAAAGACAGAAGAAATTCACTGGCGACTCCCAAGAAAACCAATTGACTTGGTCATCTTGCAGGATGCGAGTGGATCATTCGCTAACACCATTCCAAGTGTTAAAAAGGCCTTGAAGGCCTTAACGACATTTGTCAGTGAAGAAGACTACGATGAGAACAATCCTCGTTTGGTCAAGACTGATGATCCGGATACATCAGACCGTGTCATGATGACCACCTTCCAAGGTGTGGATGGCTACAACTATTACAACAACGATACCTTTACAGGTAAGCCAACTGTATATGGGGGTTGGGGGCCAAAATATGATTATCAATACAAATCAACAGGTCTTACAACTGATCAAAATGACATCCATAGATTCATCGATAACATTAGCGTAGCAGGAGGGACTCCAACAGTTCCAGCCATCGAAGATGCTATCAAACAGTATAACGCTAATAAAGGTAGCATGGCTAATGATCGCAAGACCGTCTTCCTCATGATTACCGATGGTGTTGCCAATGGTAAACGTGATGCTGATGGTAAGGTTCGAATTGACTATAGTGGCATTCGAAATCAAAAACTCCAACGTGCATGGAGTTATAACCAACTTACTGAGGCTTCCCAAGACATCATTGGTCGTGTAAACGAAGTAAAAGATGCTGGGAACACTCTTAAAGGAGTGGTTGGGGAAAACGGAACTGTAGTTGTAGGTTTCTGGGAAGACGTAGCACTGTTTAACAATGATAAGGCTCAGTACTACGATGTCTACAAAAATGGTTTCTCTAAATACTTTGATATCGGAGATAACCGTTCCGTTCAGGAAATCTTCCATGAAGCCCTTCAAGGGATGGCTTCTCCAGATAAAGAAGTAAATGGCAAAAACGTTTCCTTCTATGTTAATGAGCAGAACGACATTAAAAAATTCTCATCTCGTATATTGGAATCTGTAGGTGCCGCTCTCGTTAAGGAAGACATCAAGGGACAATTTACTGTTACTCCTGGTTACAAGGTCGATGCTGTTCGAATCAATGGGAAGAAGATTGTCTCTGAAGTCAAAGATTCTGCCAAGGAAATCCGTGGTAAGATCGAACAGGATGGTGACAATGTTACTATCTCTGTACCAGAAAGTGTCTTCAACCCTGGTAAGAACAACTTCGACTACGACTTGAGTAAAGAAGCTCATGCCGAGCAAGTGGACGAAGATGATGAACAAGATCCTCCTGCAGGTTACCAACCAGCTAAAGAACAAGTTCAAGTTCCTGAGTTGACTGGTAAGTTTAAGGTTGGTGACTTCGAAACTCAAACAATTGGGGGTCACAACGAAACAGTAGAAGTTCAAAAGCTTGAATACTGTTACCCAAGTGCAACCAAGAAAATCGAAGACCAAGATCTTAGCAACGATACAGGTACCATTGAAGACCCACTTCAATTGACTAAAAAACCAGCTTATGCAGCTAACTTGTCAGATAAAGCTGAAGAATTTACGTATACAGTAAACTACAACTTCAACAACGTTCCTTATGAATTCAAGAAGAACGTTATGTTAACTGACCCATTGGACTACCGCTTGGAGGTGGTTCGTAGCTCAGCGACTGGTCCTAATGGTTCTCTAACAACTCGTGTCGTGAAAGGCCAAGACAGCGCTGGAAACGAACGCGACATCGTCGTGGCAGATGTGCCAAGCGACGGGACAAACTACAACTATTTGGTCTTGAAACAAGCAGAGCTCAAGATTACAGTTAAATTGAAAGAAGAATTCCGCAAGGATCAAGCAAGTAAGAATTACTTAGCCCTTCTTCAAGATAGCAACGGCTTTGGTTTGGTCAACCAAGGGAATATCATGTGGAATGGCGAAGATGATTCTCCAAACCCAGACCCTCACGCTAAGACAGCAGACAAGCCAAGCACCATCCGTCGTTCAAACCCTGTTTATGTAAAACCTCCATTGTCAACTGACATCGAGAAAAAAGTAAACGAAAAAGAACATGCGGACCTTGCGACAGAAGATGAACTCTTCGAATACAAGGTATCTGTTCCATGGCCAGGTACAGCTGACAAGTTCACTGTAACCGATACAGTCGTTCCAGAATTGGAAGTCCAAGAAAGTACCATCAAAGCAACTATTGATGGAAAAACTTATGCAGCGCTTACTAATGCAACGACCTTAAAAGATCAAACCGTTGAAATCAGTTTGGATAAAGCTGGTATGGATCGTTTGACACGTTTGGTCAACCGTCGTGGTGGCGATGAAGTTAAAAAGCTTGACTTAGTCTTCCAGGCTAAGATCCGTCCAAATGCTGACTTGAGCAAGTACAAGAAGAACGGAACCATCAAGGTGCCTAACAAGGCAGACGTCGCCTTGAACGACATCAAGAAAACTTCTAATGAAGTAACCGTTACTCCGCCGAAACCAAAAGAACCAACGGTAGAGAAGAAAATCAATGAAACCTTAGAAGATTACCAAACCTTTGAAGGTCAACCATATACCTACAACATTTCAACAGCCATCCCTGCAGATGTTTCTTCTTATAAGAAATTTGTCATCAGCGATACGCTTGATAACGATTTGGAATTCGATGGAGAAGCAACTATTAAGGGAGATGCTGCGGATCTCTTCACAGTAGAAAAGAACGGTCAAACTGTTACAGCTACTGTGAAACCAGGCAAGTTCAAAGACCTTGCTAACTACTCAACTGTTGAGTTGATCATCCCTGCCAAAGTGAAACAAGGCGTGTCAGGTAAAGTTATCGATAACAAAGCGAAAGTTGAGTACACAAACAAGAGCAATGTGGACAAAGAAGTAGAATCAACTCCAGTTCATGTTACTCCTCCTCCTGTAACTAAGAAGATCAATGAAAATCTTGATCACTTAGATATCCCGACAGGAGAACAATACAAATACAACGTTAAGACAAAACTTCCAACAGATATCAAAGATTACAAGAAATTTGTGATCACAGATACCTTGGAAAATGAATTGTCTGTCATCAATGAAGGTGAAACAAAACCTGTCATTAAAGGTGCAGCAGCTGCCTTCTTCGACATTGAAGTTCAAGGTCAAACAGTAACAGCTACGATGAAGAACTTTGCAAATGCTGCGGATCTTGCAGGTCAAGAAGTTGAACTTGAAATCCCTGCTAAGATCAATGATGGTGTAACACGCGTTAAGATCCCGAACACAGCGAAGATCAGCTACACTGATAAGAACGACCACAGTGGTGAGAAAGAGACAAAACCAGTAACGGTTACTCCTCCATCAGAACCAACTGTTAAGAAGAAAATCAATGAGAAGCTGGATACAGCCGTAATCGGAGCTGAAACAGACTACACTTACAACATCAAGGCTAAATTGCCAAACGATATCACTTCTTACAAATCATTTGTAATCACGGATACCTTGGATGAAAATCTCCAAGCTGGTGAAGCAACAATCGCTGGTGAAGCTAATAAATTCTTCACGGTAACAGTAACTGGTCAAACAGTAACGGCTACGATGAAGGACTTTGAAAATGCTGGCGACTACGCTGATAAAGAAGTTGAACTTGTTATCAAGGCGAAAGTGAAGAAAGAATCAACTGCCGAAGCAATTGAAAACAAAGCTAAAATCACTTACACTAACAAGAGTGATCAGCAAGGTGAGAAAGAGACAAAACCAGTAACGGTTACTCCTCCACCAATCACGAAGAAAGTGAACAATCAAGAACACGCTGACTTGAATAAATTAAGCGAAAGCTTTACTTATACAGTCGACACGAAAGTTCCTGAAGTTGCTGATAAGTTTGAAGTATCAGACCAACTGGTTAATGAATTAACCTTTGATGGGGATGCAACTGTCGAAGTGGATGGTCAAAAAGCAACAGATCTTACTGTTCAAACCAACGGTCAAACACTCACTGTAACCTTTGACAAAGACCAAGTGAAGAAATATGCAGGTAAAGCTGTTCATATTACCTTCAAGGCTAAGATCAAAGAAAATGTCTCATATGATGCCCTTCTAGCTGCTTATCCAAATCCAGCTGGAGACAAGCCTTTAGTGCCAAATACTGCAAGCTTCATCATTAATGACAACCCAGATTCTAAGAAAGAATCAACTCCTGTAACCGTAACTCCTCCTCCAACCACAACACCTGAGTTGAAGAAGAAAGTCAACGGTCAAGAACGTTACGAATTAGCGAAACGTGATGAAGAGTTTACCTACACTCTTACAACAGAAATGCCTGCTAATGCATCGATCTTTGAAATCACTGACGAATTGAAAGATGTCTTGCAATTTGTAGGTAAAGATGGATCTGCAACCGTGAAGATTGATGGAAAAGCCGCTGGTAAGAAAGCGACTGTGACAGTCAAAGATCAAACCATCAAGATTGCATTTGCAGAAGCTTCTGTGAAAGCAGATGCTGGCAAGTCTATCGAAGTAACCTTCAAGGCTAAGATCAAGGATGGCGCAAACCTTGCAGCTTACATCACCCCTGCAGGTACAACTGAAATTCCAAACAAGGCTTCTTATGATATTGACAACAATCCGAAATACCATAAGGATTCAAACGAAGTTCCAGTAACACCTCCAACACCAGGTGAGCCAGGCATCAAGAAAGATGTCAACGGCAAAGAAGCTGAAACATTGAAGACAGCTACTGAAGAATTTACCTACAATGTAAATACAGAAGTACCAGCAGATGCAACAGCCTTTGCGGTCAAAGATACCTTGGTAGATGTTCTTGAATTCGCAGATCCTACAGGTCGTGCAAGTGCAAGCCTCAACGGCCAAGCAATTCCAGCGGAACAAATCAAGGTTGACGGTCAGAAGATTACAGTCACATTGACTGAGGACCAAGTCAAAGCCAACGCTGGTAAAGCAGTGAACTTGACCTTCACAGCTAAGATCAAGGATGGTGCCAACCTTTCTGCTTATGTAACCAAAGAAGGTAAGACTGAAGTTCCGAATAAGGCAAGCTACAAAGCAAGCTTCCCTAACAAACCAGGCGTAACCAAAGACTCAAATGAAGTCCCAGTTACACCTCCATCACCAGAACTTCCTCCAATCGAGAAGAAAGTAAACAACGAAGACCAAGCAACTTTAGGAGCACGCGATGAAGTCTTCACTTACAAAGTGACTACTCAAGTTCCTCAAGATGTTACAGGATTCGCAGTATACGATACGATTGAAAAAGTTCTTGAATTTGCAGGCGAAAACGCTGAAGCTGTCGCAACTCTTGACGGCCAAGCCTTGGATGCCAGCCACATCAGCTTCAAGGGTCAAAAGATTACAGTGAAATTGACTGAAGAAGAAGCGAAAGCCAATGCTGGTAAGACAGTTGAATTGACCTTCAAAGCGAAGATCAAAGATGGTGCAAACTTGTCAGAATATGTGAACGAAGATGGCGTAACCCGTGTACCAAATACGGCTAAGTACAACTTCAACAACGATCCTGGCACAGAGCAAAAATCTAAACCAGTTCCAGTTATCCCACCAACACCAGGTGAACCAGAAATTAAGAAGGATGTTAACGACAAACCTGCTGAAACACTAGCTAAACGTGATGAGGTCTTCACTTACCACGTCAACACAAGTGTTCCAACAGATGCGACAGCCTTTGAAGTTCACGATACCTTGGTAGATGTTCTTGAATTCGCAGGCGCATCAAGTGCAAGCTTGAACGGCAAAGAATTGAAGGCTAACCAAATCAAGGTTGACGGACAAACCATTACCTTGACGCTTACAGAAGAGCAAGTGAAAGAAAACGGCGGTAAAGCAGTGAACTTGACCTTCACAGCTAAGATCAAGAAGGGTGCCAACCTCGCAGCTTACCTCACACCTGCTGGTAAGACCGAGATCCCTAACAAGGCAAGCTACAAGGTAGACTTCCCTAACAAACCAGGCGTAACCAAAGACTCGAACACAGTCCCAGTTACACCTCCAAACCCAGGTCAGCCTGAAATTGAAAAACAAGTCAACGGTGCAGCTGAAGCCCTTCTTGGAGACCGTGATGAAGTATTTACATATACGATCAACACAGTGATGCCAGAAGATGCAACAGCCTTCGCAGTAACCGATACTCTTGATCCTGTATTAGAGTTTGAAGGAACTGCAAACGTAACTCTTGATGGTAAAGCAACTGATGCTACTGTCACAACTGACGGACAAACTCTGACAGTTAACTTCCCAGAAGCAACAGTGAAATCAAGCGCTGGCAAGAAAGTACAAGTAACCTTCAAGGCCAAAGTCAAAGCCGACGCAGATCTTACTCCTTATCTGACAGATCGTGGCTACACAGTACCAAATACAGCATCTTACATCCTTAATAACAATCCAGGATTGAAGAAAGACTCTAACACCGTTCCGGTTGTTGTACCGAAAGTACCAGAACCAGAAATTTCTAAGAAGATCAATCGTACCTTGGATCACTTGGATGTAGACTACGATGCTGGCTACATGTACAATGTCAACACGAAATTGCCTGCAGATATCGACAAGTATAAAGAATTCACTGTAACAGATACCCTTGAACCAGTATTGGAAATCGCGGGTACACCAGTGGCTTACGTCGATGGTTACGATGCCAAAGAAGCTCTTGAAACGAAAGTGGAAGGTAACACTGTTACCGTGACAGTGAAAGACTTTGCTCGCCTCAAAGGCTTCAAAGAAATTCAATTGTACATTCCATCTAAACTCAAATCAGGTAGCGATTTGACACCTTATGCAGAACAACTTGTTCCAAACAAGGCGACTGTATCCTTCAAGGACCGCAATGGTCAATCAGGAAACAAGGAATCTAAGCCGGTGACGGTGAAACCACGTGATCCTGAAAAACCACGCGATCCAGATCCAAACAGACCACAAAAAACTGTTGGTCCAGAGGATGGTTCAGCACCAGGCTCTGTTTACCGCTTGAAGACAGCTGGCGAACTCTTCCGCTTCGACATCACTACTCCAGTTCCAACCGATCCAAAAGATGAGAACGGCAATCCAGTCAAAGACCAATACGGTCGCGACGTCAAGACGAAATTGACCAACTTGACCTTCTCAGATGAGATCGATAAGGCTCTGAAAGTGAAGAAAATTGCCCTCAAGGTTGAAAATGCTCAATTTGCTTCTATCCAAGCAGCGCTTCAAGCCAAGCTTGATCAGGCAAAACAAGAGTTGAAAGACCTTGCTGGTAAACCAACTACTGGTTCAATTGCAGAACAAGTAGCTGCAGCAGAAGCTAAAGTCGCTGACTTGACAGCGCAAGTAGAAGCTGCCAAGACTGCCGCAGCAGAAGATGCAGAATCAGCAGAAAAAGCAGCAGCTGTGACAACACTTGAAGCAAGCTTGAAAGCAGCTCAAGATGAATTGACAGCTCTGAAAGAAAACGCTGATAAGTCAGGTGGACTTCCAACATCAGCTGATCAAAAACAAGCTCAAGAGAAACTTGAACAAGAAATCAAGAGCCTAGAAGAAGCGAAAGCGAAACTTGATAAGGCAGTTGAAAATCTAAGCAAAGTTTCTAATGAACGTGGTGAAATTACTGGTTCTGACTTAAGTGCCTTTGCAACTGTCACCTATGATGAAGCAACAAATCTAGTAACTGTTGAAATCACAGATGAAACTATTCTAGATGCCCTCAAAGGAAGCACCCTCCGTCTTGTCTTGTACACAAGCTTCAAAGATGGCGTCGATGTTAGCAAGTACGTCGACAATGGTGTGCCAAACGTTGCAAAAGTAAGCTTCAACCATAAACCAAAAGAAACTTACGAAGTGAAGGTATTCCCACCAGCACCAAATACACCACCACCTGGTCCATACACACCTCCAACGCCAGTGATTCCACCGGCACCGAATGGTGACTTGCCACCAGCTCCAATCCCAGATAAACCAAAACCTAAGAAACCAACACCGAAGGTCCCAGAACAACCACAACCAATCTTACCGAAGACAGCAGCAGTTGATTCTCCAGTAATGAATCTTGTGGGTGGCCTCATGTTGGGAATGACTAGCCTTCTTATCTGGAAACGCAAGAAGGAGCAATAACACATATTGCTAGAAGAGGGTAAAATATTTTACTCCTCTTCTTGCGGTATTGTTAGTATAATTTTAAAGGAAATTATCATGAGTAGAAAAAAGTTAATTAAATTAGGGATTTCAGTTCTTGCCTTAAATGCTTTGGGAGTAGCAGCGCATTATACAGTCCCAAACTTTATCCCAACCGTTTTGGCTGAAACACCAGGAGAAGACGAAGAAATTCCAGATGCAGAAGAACGGAAATTGGTTGTTAATTTCACTAATAAATTGAATGAATTTGAAGGAGACATTCAAGCCTTTGAGGACGATCCTTCTGATGAGGATATGAAGGGTTTGCTAGAGGATAGCATCAATGAGCTAGCTACTGAACTTGCCGTTGTTAAAAACGGTGTCAAAAGTCCAGAAGGTCAAGCTTCCGCTACTAAATTAGAAGCTCGTTACAACGCCTTGGTTGCTCGAGCAAATGCTGCCTTAGGTAAAACACCAACTCCGCCAACTCCAACTGAAACGACGAAAGAAGTGACAGAGACGGAAGAGATTCCATTCACCAGCCGAGAGGAAAAGAATGCAGATCTTCCAGAAGGCACGCGCAACGTGAAGACTCCTGGTCAAAAAGGAGAAAAGACCATTGTCTATACCGTTACTTATGTCGACGGTAAAGAAACGAAACGCGAGAAGAAGAGCGAAACCGTTACTAAGCAACCAGTTGAAGAAGTGGTTGAAGTCGGAACCAAGAAGACTGCTGTTGTGACCACTCAGGAAATCACAGTTACAGAACCAATCCCTTATGGAGAACAGACTGTAACCAATCCTGACCTTCCAGAAGGTACACGTAACGTGAAAACTCCAGGGGAAAATGGTGAAAAGACTGTTGTCTATACGATTACGTTGACCGATGGTGTCGAAACAAAACGCGAGAAGAAGAGCGAAACGGTCACTAAACAACCGGTTGATAAGGTCATCGAAGTCGGCACTAAGAAGGCTGCGGTGATCACAACTAAGGAAGTGACAGAAAAGGAAGAAATTCCATTCACAAAACGTGAAGAAAAGAATGCAGATCTCCCAGAAGGCACACGCAATGTGAAAACTCCAGGTGAAAAAGGTGAAAAGACCATTGTCTATACCGTGACTTACACAGACGGAGTTGAAACAAAACGCGAGAAGAAGAGCGAAAGTGTCACCAAACAACCAGTTGAAGAAGTGGTTGAAGTGGGGACTAAGAAAGCTCCAGTTGTAACAACTTCTGAAGTGACAGAGACGGAAGAAATTCCATTCACAAAACGTGAAGAAGAGAACCCTGCTCTCCCAGAAGGCACACGCAATGTGAAAACTCCAGGTGAAAAAGGTGAAAAGACC
>ERZ772966.255-NODE-255-length-21482-cov-5.418444_pt1 | contig 21482 bp, 24 predicted proteins | sample MGYA00580680_ERZ772966 | MGnify/ENA primary metagenome ERZ772966 (study PRJEB29015, sample SAMEA2738055) | human oral metagenome | biome: human oral; feature: human-associated habitat; material: saliva | place: China | collected 2225 ...
TGTCGGTGTTGGACTTGGCGTTGGCGCTGGACTCGGTGTCGGTGTTGGACTTGGTGTTGGCGCTGGACTTGGTGTCGGTGCTGGACTTGGTGTCGGCGCTGGACTCGGTGTTGGTTCTGGACTCGGTGTCGGTGTCGGACTTGGTGTCGGCATTGGACTTGGTGTCGGCGCCGGACTCGGTGTTGGTACTGGTCTCGATATTTCTATAGGTTTATTTGTTTTTTCTTCAACTTTATGGGCTGTTTTAGAGTCACTTGTTTTATTATTTAGCTCAGATTCTTTTAAACCATTTTCTATATCATAAGAAACATCTAATTTAAGTTTATACCCGTGTACAATTGCCTCATTTCGAATACTTTTTCTAGCAACCATTGTATTTGGTAATGATTTTTTCCTTTCATCTAATTGTTTTTTTATTAAGTCTAATTGCTCTAGTGTTACAATTTTTTCTATTTTCTCACCAGCGTTTAGATTCTCCACATGATAGTTTACAACCTTATTGCCACCTAATGATACTTTAGCATCTATATTACTAATATTTTTTTGAGCAATTATCTCAATAACAGCATACTTTTCTTTAGGAATAATTCTTGTCTGAAGATCATTATTCACCTGCACCTCTATTTTTTCTTGTGCCTTTATAATCTTATTATTTAAAATAGCAGGGGAAACCAAACTTGTTCCTATCATAACTGAAGCTATTCCTACACTAAATTTTCTTATTGAGTCTTCAGTCTGCCAACTTTCAGAAGATAGCTCGAAAGTTATGCTACATCACCTTCAGAGTCGAGTCATTCGAGAGACCCGTAATTTTAACTCAGAAGAAAGGGACCAAATTAAGGAAGATATATTATTTTTAATTTTTGAAGTTCTTACTCGCATCGAAGACCAACAAAACAGTAATATCCTTCAGGATGCAATCGATCTTATAGAACAATTACACACACTATGGGAAAGGGAATACTCGCGCACTTTATTCTCAGAGTCTATTCTTGGGGATGCCCTTGCCTTCTCTCTAAACTGTTTGCCATTTTCTGAATATGTCAAAGTTATTGTCTCTATATCCAATACCGTAGAACAAATCCGTGAAGCTTTCGGCCCAAACTATCCCGGTATTCTGTACTCCTACAACTGCATCGCATGCGCCCACCTGATAGCTGGCAATACAAACAAAGCTATATCTCTATTTAAGAATAACCTTGCCGATAGTCTAGCCCTAGAGCAAAACACCGACGACATTCTGGTTTTCCGCAATAACCTTGCGGAGGCTTATAAAGAGGCAGGGCGTCTCGATGAAGCCATCCCGTTGTATAAGGAAAACTTATCTATCGCCCTACGCACCCTAAGCCCTAACCATCCGTATATATCTTCTTTCCGCAATAATCTTGCAGACGCCTATCGAGAAGCAGGAAACCTCGACGATGCCGAGGCACTGTTTGCTTCACCTGCTGATCCTGACAAAACATACACAGACTAATATCGGCAGGATTAGCAGCACCCTTATCCAAGACAGACCACCCCCTTATTAAGCACCGCCTCACTAAGCCCCTCTAAAGCAACTCCCCCACGCGCGACTTGAGCTGGGGCAATACTTCTTCGTCGAACCAGGGGTTTTTCTTCATCCAAATCTGGTTGCGCGGCGAGGGATGCACCAACGGGAAGTACGTGGGCAGATAGTCGCGATAGTTGTGCACCACCTGGGTCAGCGAGGTGGAAGACTTCAGGTGCAGGTAACGCTTGGTGGCATAGCTTCCCACCAGGATGGTTAGCTCCAGGTCAGGCATGAGCTCCAGCAGGCGCGGGTGCCATTTTTCAGCGAATTCTTTGCGCGGCGGCAGGTCCCCGCTTTTGCCGGTGCCAGGGAAGTAGAAATCCATGGGGACAATGGCCAGTTTGCCCGAGTTGTAGAAGGTTTCGCGGTCAATGCCCATCCATTCGCGCAGGCGGTCACCACTGCGGTCATTCCAGACGATGCCGCTTTCTTCCGCGACGCGTCCGGGTGCCTGCCCCACGATCATGATTTTGCATTGAGGCCCGGCATAGAACAGCGGCTCCACCCCGCGCTTGGTGTAGTCGGCGTTGGCTGGGTCTGCCGCAATGGCTTTGGCGATTGTTTGGAACTGAGGGTCGGTAATCTCTGGGGTCATATTTCCAGCCTAGACCCGTTTTAATTCGCGCGCACCGGTACACGTCAAGACGTCCCGATACACTGTGGTTATTAAGGACGACGGCGCCCGCCCCGGTGCCACATCGCCCCCCACCTGCACATCCCAGCGACACACCCGCGAAAACTAGCGCAACCAGTAAGGAGCAGCCATGCAAGCTGACAAGATCGAAGATGTCATGTCTGAATTTTTGGGTGAGGGCTACCGGATCGTTGGCGACGACGGCGCCCTGTCCCCCGCGATTGAGTGGGTGGATTGGGTTTGCGGCCCTGACGACAGCAGCGACGACGACAACGACGATGGCGATGGCGACGAGGATGAAAAGGTTGAGGTTACCTTCCAAGATGGCTCTACCCGCACCTTCGATAAGGGCGTGCCCATGCGCCAAATCTGGCACGAATACGCGGGCTAGTCTCTAGTACGCGAGCTAGTCTCTAGCACAAAACAACACAAACCGCCCTGCTCTAGCCTCCCACTGGGAGGCTAGAGCAGGGCTTTTTCTTCTGCAAAGCCCCCTGATTTTGTTCTGTAAAACCCTCTTGCGCCTCTAAGTTAACACTGTTAACCTACTTCCCGGCGCCAAAGTTAACAGTGTTAACCAAGTGGAGGAAACAGTGAACACCACACCGCCAGCCTTGCTGGCCCAGAACATTCACAAAACTTACGGATCCAACCAGGTCTTGCGCGGGGTTAGCCTGCGCGTCGAGCCGGGCCAAATCTTGGGATTGCTAGGCCGCAACGGCGCCGGAAAATCAACCTTGATCACCATCGCATGCTCGTTGCGTCGTGCCGATTCGGGAAGCGTGGCCATCTGCGGCGTCGACCCCACCCAAAACAACGTTGGCGAGCTAATCGGCTACGCCCCGCAAGAACTGGGCATTTACCCAGATTTAACCGTCGCCCAAAACCTGGGATATTTCGGCCGTCTGCACGGGCTGGGCCGTCGCGCCGCTAAGGCACGCAGCGAAGAAGTTATGGAAATGCTGGGCCTGAAAGAAAAAGCCAGTCAAAGCGCTAAGCACCTGTCAGGCGGCCAGCAGCGTCGTCTACACGCGGGCATGGCCATAATGCACCGCCCAAAACTGATTTTTATGGATGAGCCAACTGTTGGCGCTGACGTGGAAGCCCGCAGCCAGATTCTAGACACTGTCAGGCACTTAGCGGCAGAGGGCGCCGCCGTCGTCTATACCTCGCACTACCTGGCCGAATTTGAGGAGCTGGGGGCCGACGTCGCCGTTTTAAACCAGGGCCGTCTGGCAGCCCAGGGCTCACTTGAGCAGATCGTGGCCACCTACGGGCACATTCCCGTGCAGGTGCACACACCTCAAGCTGACCTGCACAGCGCCTACCTGCAAATCCTCAAGGAGAGCGACGTAAAGGAGAACGAAAATGAAGCCGCTTAAGCAACTCAAACAACTAAGCGCCGTTGCGGGCCTGAACCTGCGCCTGCAGCTGCGCGACCCGGCCCCCACGCTGGTTTTGACGGTGATTCCGCTGGTGCTGATCCCGTTCATGATGCCTGCTTTTAAGGCGATGCTGTTAACCGACGGCTACCGGGGCGTTTCCGGGGCTGAGCAGGCCGTACCTTCAATCGCGGTGCTGTTTTCGTTCCTGGCTGTGCAAAACATTATTGACTCGTTTTTTAATGAGCGTAGTTGGGGCACCTGGCAGCGCCTGGAGGCCTCGCCACTGTCGCGCCCCACGGTGCTGACGGGCAAGGCGCTGGTGGCTTACATAATTCAAAGCGCGCAGATACTGGTGGTTTTGTCCCTGGGAGCAATTATTTTCGGCTTTGACCCGAAGGGTTCACTGCTGGCGTTGCTGGCAACTTTGCTCAGTTTTTCGGCGGTTTTAGCGGCGTTGGGCGTGGCTATTGCGCTGTGGACACACAGCCGAGACACGGCCTTGTCACTGTCTAACATTGTGGGGATGCTGGCGGCTGGTATTGGCGGGGCGTTTTGCACGGTTTCGTCTTTTCCTGATTGGGCTCAGGATGCCGCACGCGTTTCGCCTGCTTATTGGGCGATCGATGCGATCCACAAGGTGAGTTTGGATGGGCAGGGTTTTGCCGATATTTGGCCCAGCTTGGCGGTTTTATGGGGATTTTTCGCGGCAATTGCAGCCCTAGCCTTGGTACAGTTTCGTTATAGGCAGGAGTAACCACAGCTGAGCGGAGAGTCTATGGCGTCGTCGAAATCTCGTGCGCTTACACGCGACATTATTTTGTCAGCCGCGCTGGAGTTGGTTGACGACGCCGGACTTTCTGCCCTGTCGCTGCGGAGCCTGGGCAAACGCTTGGGGGTTTCGCAGGCCGCGTTTTACCGCCATTTTCCTGATAAGGCGGCCCTGCTGGAGGGTATTTGCGAGCAGCTTTGGCGGCTAACTTACGAGCGTTTTTTGGCTCTGGTTCAAGGGGACGACGCCGCTCTCGACGACGCCGCACCGGGCGCCTCTGCTACAGCGGCTGCCCCTGCCGCGTCAGCCCCTGCCAGGCCAGATCCAAACCCTGATACCGAGCCTGACCCAAGCCCGATTACCACCCCACAAACAAGCCCTGAACAGGCATTGCAGGCGCAGGAATATATTCGCCAGTATGCGAACTGCCTGCGCGCCACTTTGCAGGAACACCCCAACACCGTCATTTTGCTGATGACCCACCCGATTTCCACTCCTGAGCAGCTTTCCCTGTTGGCCGGGGTGCTTGCTGCGCTGGCCCGCAGCGGTTTTACTCCCACCACGGACATGTTGGCGCTGATCACGTCGGTTTCGGTGTACACCACTGGTTTCGTTGCCGCCGAGGTAGTGCCGCCTGCTGGAACAAGCGACGACGCCGTCGCCAAGCCAGGCAGCGCCGCCCCAGCCGCAGCCCCCACTCCAGCCGCCCCCTCTGAAGGGGCCGACGACGCCGTCGTACAAGACCTCACTGCCGTCAGCGCCATGCTTACCCCTGCCGACGCAGCCGCCCTGCAACCACTGATCGGCGAAGTTTTGGCCGGAAAATGGGATTTCAGCGCCCAGTTTGAGCGCGGATTGGAAGCTATTTTGCGCGGCTGGTAGTCGGGCCGCCGCCAGGACAAAATCGCCAAACGCAACCGACAACCAGCCAACGCCCGCTAATCAGAACATTTGAAAAGGAACACGCAAATGGGAAACATCGATAAGTATCGCGGCTGTCTGTTGGGCGGGGCTGCGGGTGACGCACTGGGCTATGCGATCGAGTTTGACCGTGAGGAGGCGATTGCTGCGCGTTATGGTTCGCGTGGTATTCGCAACTACCGGCTAGATAAACGCGGCTTGGCGCCGTTTTCTGACGACACGCAGATGACCTTATACACCGCTAACAGTCTGCTGTGCTCGCTGGCTGCGCTCTCAGCCCAAGCCTCTGGCGGCACCCCTACCTCTAGCGATGCCCAGGCCTCCAGCGGAGCCCCTGCCCCGGCACCCGCCACCCTGCCATCCCCCGCTGCGCTTGCCGCTTACGCCCCAGCCCAAATGGCCCAGTTCTATGTGGAGTGGATGTATACGCAGGTCAGCCCCTACCCGCTAGCTGAACCCAAAGCCTGGATTTCCAGCCTGCCTGAACTTTTTGCCTCGCGCGCACCGGGCGTAACCTGCATGAATGCTTGCGAGGTCATGGCTAACGGCGCCAAAGCTGTAAATAATTCCAAGGGTTGCGGCGGGATTATGCGCATGGCGCCGATGGGACTAATCAACACTTGCCCGGGCTTTTCCGGCGTCGAGCTGCAGCGCCTAGGCGCGCAATTAGCTGAGCTAACCCACTGCCATGAGCTGGGTTGGATGCCGGCCGGGGTGTTTGCCCATATTGTCAGCCTCCTGTCCCGCGACGAGGCTAGTTCAGTGCGAGAGGCTGCCACGCAGGCGTTGAACACTTTGCCTGAAGCTTTCCCCAACGCGCATTATCTTGGCCAGTTGCAGGAGCTACTGCGTTACACACTGCGCCTGGCGGACAGCGACATTCCTGATTTGGAGGCGATTCACGCCCTGGGCGAGGGCTGGGTGGCTGAGGAGGCCCTGGCCATTGGTTTGTTGTGCTCGCTGCGCCACGAGGATGATTTTGCAGGGGCCATCACCTCGGCGGTCAACCATGGTGGCGACAGCGATTCCACGGGGGCTATTGCTGGCAATATTGTCGGCGCCCATCTGGGCCTGGCCGGCATTCCGCAGCATTATCTGGAGCATTTGGAGCTACGCGACACGATCAGCAAGATCGCTGATGACCTGTTCGCCGGCCCGCAGGCCTCCCCGGATCTTTACTTTCCACCCGTCAGTTTCCACCCGTCGGCTCCGATAGCGTCTAGCCCCAGCAGGTAAGCACGACGGCACCCGAGGTCACCACCCAGCCCAGGCGGCGTCGTCGTCACCCCCCCAGCGCCTGCAGACAGTCGCTCTACCGCTCAAGCAGCACAGATTCTCACCGCGCCAGCATGTTCCATGCCCCAGCACATTGATCTAACTACCCTGCAGGCTCTTCTTATAGTTTTCACCCCACTGGTTCATTGCCTGCAGCACCGGCTGGAGGCTTTGTCCCAGCTCAGTGAGGGAATATTCCACTCGTGGCGGCACCTGGGCGAATACTTCGCGATGCACAATTCCCGCCTCCTCCATAGCGCGTAGATTTGTGGTGAGCACTTTTTGGGAGATTTTGCCGATTGAACGCTGCAGCTCTTTGAAGCGCATGGTTCCATTAGCACCCAAATCGCGCAGGATCAGCACCTGCCACTTGTTGCCAATCAGGGTCAATGTTGTCTCTACCGGGCAGGCCGGTAGCTGGTCTAGCTTAAGTCCCACCTTTTCTCCTTGCATATGGGCAGGTAGCGCCAATAGTTACTTTTAGGTACCTATGGCACAAAATAGTGCCTACTTCCTAAAGTCATGCATTGATTTTACGCTGTCACTCATAAGGAAGACAAAGCGATTTGCTCGCATATCTACCCAAAGGAAAACTCATGGCTAAGTCAATTGCAGTCATTGCAGCAAACGGACGCTCCGGTCAACTCATCGTCAAGGAAGCCCTAGAACGTGGCCACGACGTGACCGTTTTCGTCCGCTCAGAAAACAGGACTCGCGCCCACAAGGCTGTCATCAAGGACATCATGGAGCTTACCGCTCAGGATCTTGAGGGCTTTGACGCGGTTGTTGATGCCTTCGGCGTTTGGGCCCCGGAAGACCTCCCGCAATACTCAACAACTCTGGCTCACCTGAGCGACATTCTCTCCGGTAGCGACACTCGCCTACTAGTTATTGGTGGGGCTGGCAGCCTCTACCTAAACTCTGAGCACAGCTTGACTGTTGCAGATGCCCCTGACTTCCCTGAGGAGTTCAAGCCGGTCGCCTACGCAGCGGCTGAGAGCTTAGCTGCACTTCGCAAGCGCGACGACGTCCGTTGGACCTACATTTCTCCTGCTTGCGACTTCCAAGCCGACGGCGAGCGCACCGGCCAGTACATTCTGGGCGGCGAAGAGCTGACCGTGAACGAGCGCGGGGAATCCATCATTTCTTACGCTGACTTTGCTATAGCGATGATCGACGAAATCGAGTCCGGCAACCACGTAGGCCAGCGCATCAGCGTTGTCCGTAAGTAATGGTAGGAAAACCCGTAGGAACTTTAATGACTCAGCTAGCTAGCACTGCGATCTCACGTTTAGCACACACGCTTGCCGCCGTAGACGCCGTCGTAGTTGGAGCCGGGGCAGGCCTTTCCACCTCGGCGGGATTTACCTACTCCGGTGAGCGATTCCAGAAGTATTTCGCGGATTTCATTGAGGCCTACGGGTTTTCCGACATGTATTCGGCTGGCTTTTATCCTTTCAAAACCTTGGAGGAACGCTGGGCTTACTGGAGCCGGCACATCTGGTACAACCGCTACATCCCAGCCCCCAAGAACACGTACGCCAAGCTAGCTAAGCTGTTAGCGGGCAAAGATTTCTTTGTGCTCACCACAAATGTGGATCACCAGTTTCAACTGGCCGGTTTCCCTAAAGACCGCTTGTTTTACACGCAGGGTGATTACGGCCTGTGGCAGTGCTCCCAGCCGTGTCACGAGAACACTTACGACAACTATGAGACCGTGAAACTCATGGTTGAAACCCAGCGTGACATGCGTGTTTCCAGCGAGCTTGTGCCGCACTGCCCCAGGTGTGGTGAGCCTATGAGCATGAATCTGCGCGCCGATCACACTTTCGTTGAGGACGCCGGCTGGCATCAGGCGGCCCAGCGCTACCAGGATTTCATGGCAGCTCACCGCGCTGACAAGGTGCTCTACCTAGAGTTGGGGGTTGGCGCCAACACTCCCGGCATCATTAAATACCCTTTCTGGCAACGCACTTACGCCAATCCGTTGGCAACTTACGCCTGCATTAATTTTGGCCAGGCCCAAGCCCCAATTGAGATCAGTGAACGCTCTATTCTTATAGATGGCGACATTCACCGGGCCCTAACGCAGGCGTTGAAGGAGTTAAAGGAGGCAGGTAATGCTGGAAAGTAAAAAGGAGGCGCTGCTATCTGAGCTGGTGGCGCAGCTGTGTGCGGAGCGTAATTTCGCTTTCCCGCAGGTGCAGGGCTTTGATGAGCTGTGGCAGCATTTCCGCGCCTTGGTTAACACCCGCCAGCCTGCACCTATCTCCCCTTTTTGGCTGGAAAAACAGGATGAGTTGCTGTCTGGCTTGCTGGCGGAAGGCGGTATTTCTAGTCTCGACGACGCCGCCGTCAGCCCGCTTAATCCTCGGATTCGTCTGTGGCAGGGTGACATTACCCGCCTAGCTGTTGACGGTATTGTTAATGCTGCCAACAGTCAGATGCTGGGGTGCTGGCAGCCGGGACATTTTTGTATTGACAACGCTATCCATACTTTTGCTGGCGTGCAGTTGCGTCTTGAATGCGCGCAGCTGATGCAGGCTCAGGGTCATGAGGAACCCACTGGGCACGCCAAAATCACTGGCGGCTATAACTTACCGGCTAAGCATGTGCTTCACACGGTTGGGCCTATCTATAACCCGGCACTGCCAGACATTGGGAAATATAAGCTGATGAGCAGCTATTTACAGTGTCTAGATATGGCGCAGGAAAACGGTTTGAAGTCGCTGGCTTTTTGCTGCATAAGCACCGGCGTGTTTGGCTACCCCAAGGAGCCTGCGGCAAAGGTTGCGGTTGACACTGTGCAGCGCTGGTTGGAGGCAACCCAGGCGCAGATGGATGTTGTCTTCAACGTCTTTGGCGACGAAGACTTGCAGATTTACCGCAAGCTTTTGGGGTTCTAGGCCTTAGAGCCGCAGCACCACAAAAGACTGAGCGTCTCAGCGCGGACAGAGGCTTGAGCGTCTCAGCGCAGGCCCGCAAATGCAGGCCCGCCTATCGGCGCTGGCCCGCCCCTATCAGTTCTGGTTAGCTGTGGGTATGTACATCATTAGTTCAAGGCTATCCATGATTTGACTCATTGAATTGTTGAACTTTTCGTAGTTAGTGTTTTGGAATTCTTCGTTTGCGCAGGCAACCATAACATTTACATAGTCGGCCTGGTTGTAGAAGGTTACCACCACGGGCACATCAATAATTGTTAGCACGCCCCGAATAGAAATAGCGTTAGACTCAGGGGTTTGCAATATTTCTTCTGGCTGACCAATCTGGATTGGTAACCCATCCACTAGGATCTCGGTTTTTTTGAAATAGCCATAAACCCCGTGTACCGCTTTTAGTAGCTGCTGCCACGAAACCGGGCGGGTGAGCCGGTAGTTGGCGTGAACCCAGCCCTTTTCTTCTTTTTCACCAATTAAAATCATTGCAGTTCTCCATCCACTCTTGGCTCAGCACGAAGGCTTGTGACCAGCTACTATGCGGCGCAGCTCGTGCTGCAACACAGCAAGCTAAGGCCGCAGCACACAAGGCCTGCGCTGTAACGCGACAATCCTGCACCGCAACACACAAGCCCACACCGCAACGCCGCCTACCTACCACCTACCTACCGCCTACCTGCCAGCTTTGAGTTGTTCCTCGGGCATATTCATGGCGATTTCCATATTGTCAATGAATTTGCCAATGAATTTGTTGTAGTGCTCGTAGTCCAGGTTTTTTAGTTCTTCATTGTTGCACTCAACATAGACGTTAATGAAGTGTACTTGGTTGTAGAAAACAATTTCTACATTAGTCCTAGCCACCATTAGCAATCCACGAACTACAATATTGCGGTCTTCAGGGATCTTGAGAATGTCTTCAGGGGTTTTAATTTCAATCGGCTTATGGTCAACCAGGATTTCAACATTAGCGAAGTAATGCCAGGCTTCGTAAACCCCTTGTAGCATCATTTCCCATGAGGCCCGGAAAGTCAGGTTGAAGGTAGATCGTAGCCAGCCGTCGTCCTCACGATGACCCATGAACAGCATGATTCCTCCTAGCCAACCGCGTCGATGGCCGCTTTGGCATCAGCCAAGCCAACCCCGGTGCGGTCTCGGTAAATTTTGATGGCGTTGATTTTTTTGCCCATCCGCACTAAATGGAGTTCTTCGGGGGTTAGTTCCAGCCAGGCAGCGGCCTCGTAACCTGCAGCCCCAGCCCCGACGACGCCGTCGCCGGCCCCGTAGGTACCCTGAGCGTACTCGCTGGCATCCCCATAGGCGCCCGGCTGGCTGTAATCACTGGTTCCCGACTGTCCGTAACTGCCCCCTAGACGCAACTCAAGGCTCTTGACCTGCGCTTTTAACCGGTGGTTTTCCTTGCGCAAGCGCTCAATCTCTGCGGCCTGATCAAACCATTTACCCATACTTTTCCCTTACACACCTATCAAGCGCGGCAGGCCTGGCGCCCGCCGCATTATTTAAAACTTTCCGGCCCGTCTGAGCTGGCCTTAACGCCAGTGCAAGCCGGCCTTACCATCACTCTAAGTTGTCCTTAGCGTCACTCTAAGTTGGCCTTAGCGTCGCTCTAAGCTGGACTTACAGTCAGTCTATTTGGAGCTTTCTGATTTCTCAGCACCCTGCGGGCGCCCAGAGTTTGGCGCCGGCTCCACCCAGTTGGCCAATATGCCGCCAGATGGGTCTTTGAAGGCCGCCAGTAGGTCTTTGAATCTCAGGCCGGCCACATGCGAGAACTGGTTGAGCTCGTAGTGGTTAGGGAAGATGGTGCGCAGCTGCATTGGTACGGGCTTGCCGTCTCTGGTCAGGCGCCCGCTGATCAGCGAGAGCTGCTCAAAGCCCCAGTGCGGATCCACGCTTTGGGCGCTTGCAGGCACCCGGATCGCCTCCCAGCCCTTGTAAAAGCGCGCTTCGCGGCCGATACGCAGCACCGCCCAGTTAAGCATGAGTCCGCTGTAGTCGCTGATCATGGTGGGAACGCGAGCCTCGGCGTACTCGCTTTCGCCGTAAAAAGCTTGGGCGTGTTCACCGCTGGTGTTCCACACGTGCTGCCAGCTGCGTCCACAATCCCAGGTCAGCGATAGTGCGTCGGCGTCACGGAGCCGAATCTGCGCCCCTGCCGTCTCCGCGAAGTGAAACAGCTCAGCAACTTGCCACCACATTATTCTGACCTCCCAGTCAAAATCCCCAGCTCAAGGCATTCAATAGCACTCAGCACAACGTCTCCGGCTAGAAACTGCACCTGGCGCGCACCGCCGGGCAGATCAAAGTAGGGCACGTTAATGCCGGTGCGAATCGAGCATCCCTGCGGCAGCTGTTTGATTTCGTAGCTGTAGTAGGGGTCGTTTAGGGCGAATATGTCCAGTGAGCGATACTCAAAGTAGGTGGGTCGCTCCCCGACGGGCCGGTGCCACAGGTATTTGCCGTCCGGGTAGCCCACGCGATCCACGTACGGCCCGTAGAGCTGCAGGTAGTCCGCCAGATTCGTAAACACCTGCACGGTAGAGCGGTCCATGCGGGCTAGCACCTGGTCACTGTCAGGTAGGAAGCGAATAATCATGTCCCCACGGAAACTGGGGTCATGCACTTTCGGTACATCCTGGGCACCCATCTTCCCCTCCTTAGGTTTATAACTAGCGTAAGTCTATGCCTGCTTTTGCTCACGACGGCGCAGTTCGCCCTGTAAAATGGGCTTTCAGAAGAAACGAGGCCGCCCATGACAAGTCGCAGCACTAACAGCTCTAGCCATGACAACACAGCTATCACGCACAACACTGAAGTAAAAGCCAGGAACCGCGCCCCTGAAGAAAAGCTCGCTTTCGTCGATGCAGCTTTAGCTGTAGCTGGCCATGAGATTACCGATCCGGTTATGCGCGATCTTCTGGAACGTGTAATTCGTAACGAAATCACCGCTGACCAGGCGATGGCAGTTGCCCGCCACTATGTTCAAGACTGATGGCACGCAAAGTTTTTCGCACCTGGGAGGATTACTTCATCCCTGGAACCTCGGTGTTGCGTAATAAGTTCATCACTCCTGGAAATCCGTACGGAGAACCTGATCCAGACAAGCTTAGAGTTTTAGAAGAACTTAGATCTGGACTTAGAATTAACGAATTAAATGAGCACCCAATCGAAGGCAACTTCGATTACGCCCACATGAAGGCAATTCACCACCATATTTTCCAAGATATCTATGAGTGGGCAGGCCAGGAGCGGGTTGCTCCCCTGGGCACGTTCATGGTCAAGTCTGGCCCGGACATTGTCCATTACCCGTTGGGAGATCCGGCTGCGCCGCAAATGTCTTACCAGTACTATCCAGCAGGCCCAGCCTTAGGGCAGGCAGCCAATGAGCAATACCGCAGGCTCAGCAAAATGGATTTGTTGCGCGGCTTGGATCATGAAACTTTCGTGACAGAGCTGGCTGAAATTTGGGGCGAGTTGAACGTGATCCACAGTTTCCGCGAGGGCAATACACGCACGCAGTTCGTGTTTTTCTCCCAGCTGTCTGAGCAAGCCGGTTGGAAGCTTGATCCTGCGCTTTTTGCGCCAGGCACACCTGGACGTGACGAATTCGTGGCGGCACGTTTCTACAGTCAGGCAACTGGCAGCAACCAGCGCTTAGCTGCAGCTTTGCGTCCTGCTATCGTGTCTTTAGAACAAGGCCGGAAATTAAAACCTAAAACCTTAATAACCAAAAGTGATTTAGTAACTAAAATTGAACAACGAGGTAAAGAAGCCGCAGCAAACCACAAAAAAGAAACTCAACAGACAATCAGAAGACATAAAATCAGGTAGCTATTAGTAGCTTCCTGTTATCCATCAAACCTGCGAGTGAATTGCCTAGTCTTCACCCTGTAGGCAGTATTACAGAAGGCTAATTTCAGTCAAGGTTAGGGGTAACTCCCACCCCAATCTAGAAAAACGCACAAACCAGTCGGGTACTAGTCCAGTTGCACGCATTCCAAATCCGCCCAACATCATGATTGTCATGATCCGGCAACCTTAGACAGCCTGGCTCCACTCATAACGATAGCTACACATCCTTCAGATTGGCCATATTGGCTCCGGCTATCAGTCACACCCGTCTAACCACCGTGATGAGGTTTTCTTTTCCAGTTTTAGCACCCATCATTAGAGGCTTTTCTCCAATTTTCTCAGCATGTTTCAAGCTCTTTGACCGACAGCCCCTGCTTACTAGCTCAGCTTTTTCTGCAAAAAGGCTTAAGTTGCTCTACTAACACCGGCCCTGGGACGCTCATAGAAAGCCGTGTTTATAAACACAAAAAGTGTCTCGCAACTAGCACCCTCCAAAACCACATATTCAGCCTGGGACAGCCACCGTATTTGCTAGAACCAGCCAACATCCTTGGCGAACAGGGAAGTAACCAAAGTGGTACAGATACGGCGGGCGTAGGTAGTGAAACGTTTGTACTCATGCACTAGGTAGCATTATTGAAAAAGGGTTTTTGGAAAGAACAGGCGTAGCACGGCAGAAAGTTTAGAGATACCTCCGCTCGCAGCAATCTGGTAGGCCTTGCTGGTCAGAGTCTCTTTCTCGACGACTTGCTTTAACGCTGGAAAACATAGCTTCTCTGGGAGCATCATCTATAGTGAACAGTGTTCATTATGTCGGAAAGGCTGGCCGTATAGGTGAATTCGAGCGCACCAGACAAGACTCTTGTACCCTCAAACAAGGGTCCTGTCCTCCCATATGAAAGCCCTGCCAACCTAGATAAGACTCCCTCCCGCCTAAACAAAAGTCTTGTCAGCAAGGAAAAAATCGTTGAGGCCGCCTTCGCAATTGGCGCTAAGCGGGGCTTGATCGGTATTTCTGCCCGCTCTGTGGCGCGTGACGCGGGTGTTTCCGTGGGCTATCTGTACAAGCTTTTTCCCTCCAAAAGCGACATTATGGTAGCCGCTGCCGAGCGTTACTTTGAGCGCACTTTGTATAAGCAGCTGTGCCGTATTGAGCCCGGCCAGGATTATGTGGATTACTGCCAAAAACTGTGGGAATGCACCGTCACCACTTTGGAGGTGTTTCGCCGCGACTGGCTGCGCGGGAGCTAGGACCTGCCCAAACCCGATCTCCTAGCCGCCCAGATCCGCATGGCTAGTTTCCTCTCCCACGCCAGGAGCGCGCTTGAGCAGGTAGCCAGCCAGGATGAGCGTATCGCCTGGGATCTACTGCCGCCCGACAGCAACGTCGTCGGGGTTGTGGAGTTCACCCTGCGTTCCCTGCTCAGCTCACTTAGAAGCCAGCAAAAGCACGACGCCGACTGCGCGCTACTGCTGGCTTTCTTGCGTCAAGGGCTTTACCCCATAGTCGACACCGCCAACGTTTACGTCAATGAGCGTGGTGTGGGCCGTGGTATGCGCGCCTCAACCAAGGCTCGCGAGGATATTTTCCTAGAGACCAAGATCTGGCCTTGCTTCTACCAGAGCGAGGCCGCTGTAGACGAGACGCTTGAGCGCCTGGACACCAACTACATTGACCTGCTGCTCCTGCACCAGTACGCAGGCGACATCAAGGCCGGTTACCGTCACCTCGAAGAGGCTTACAAGGCCGGTAAAGTACGCGCCAGCGGCAATGACTCGATTATGAGCGAGCCGGTTGTGGTCGAGCTTGCTGAAAAGTATGGCAAGTCCCCGGCGCAGATTATTCTGCGTTGGCACGTGCAGGAGGGCCACTCCATCGTCCCGGGCTCCAAGACCCCCTCGCACATTGCTCAGAACATTGACCTATTTGACTTTGAGCTAACCGACGAGGATATGGCACAGATCGCCACCCTGGATAAGGGTGATCCCATCTTCCACCGCACCCCTGCCGTCGCGGAGTTCTTCGCCACTCACATCCCTGACGTTGACGGCGAGAAGTAAAGACACCCTCTAGCCGCGAGCTGCCGCTAGTTACATAAGCTGTCTCCTTTGGCGTATGAACGACGTCGCCCTGTACGCAAGTGCCGGGCGGCGTCGTTTTTCCTACTAAACACAGCGGAAACTGGCCGTATAGCGCCCTAAAAGCTGCAGCCTGTGTGGGATAATTTCTCTCGCAGGCCGCAGTTGGTTATGGCCCTGGCGGTGTCGCGTCTGGTTGGAGGAAAATGCGCGCTTTCGAAGAGTCCCAGGCGGCGCCGTCGCCAATTACCTCGCAGCGTGCCGTCCCGCAGAGTGCCGCCCGCACCCAAAAACCCCAGACCATTGAGGTGCGCGGGGCACGCGTGCACAATCTGAAGAACCTAGACGTTGATGTTCCGCTAAATAAAATCGTTGGTATTGCTGGCGTATCTGGCTCAGGTAAATCCTCCCTGGCCCTGGGGGTTCTCTATGCGGAAGGCTCGCGCCGCTACCTGGAGTCACTGTCCACCTACACGCGCCGGCGCATGAGCCAAGCCCAACGCTCTGACGTGAGCGAAGTGCGTTACGTGCCGGCGTCGTTGGCGCTGCGGCAAAGGCCGGGCGTGCCCGGAATCCGCAGTACTTTCGGAACCATGACTGAGCTAGCCAACAGTCTGCGACTGATGTTTTCGCGCCTAGCCCACCACCGCTGCCCTAACGGGCACTATGTTGAGCCCTCATTCGACGTCGCCCGCATGGCTGAAATTACCTGCCCCACCTGCGGCGTAAAATTTTATGGCCCTGGCGCTGAGGACCTGGCGTTTAACTCACGTGGAGCCTGCCAAACTTGCTCGGGCACAGGCCTGACCCGCAGCGTGAATGCTGCTGCGCTGGTGCCGGACCAGAACCTGAGCATTGACCAGGGCGCCGTCGTAGTGTGGGGCACGCTGATGTGGGCCCTGATGAAAGACGTGTGCCGCGAGATGGGTGTGCGCACCGATGTGCCATTCAAGGAGCTAACTGAGGCGGAGCAGGAGATTGTTTACCACGGCCCGGCGCTAAAAAAGCACATTATTTACGTAAATCCTAAAACTAACCAGTCGGCCGAAATGGATTTCACCTATTACAACGCCATTTATACGGTCGAAAATGCGCTTTCTAAAGTTAAAGATGAAAAGGGCATGAAGCGCCTGGAGCGTTTCTTAAAAGAGGACACTTGCCCTAAGTGTCACGGCACCCGTATGTCTGAAGCCACCCGGGCGCCCCGGTTGCGCGGTATTGGTCTGGACGCGGCCTCACAAATGACCCTGTCTGAACTGATGGGGTGGGTTGAGGGGGTGCCCGACTCACTGCCGCAGAGGCTGCGTCCCATGGCCCAAAATATTTGTGAGGCTTTCTTTGACACCGCTCAACGTTTGCTTGACCTGGGGCTGGGCTACTTGGCGTTGGATCGTGCGGCGTCCACGCTTTCTACCGGTGAGCGCCAACGCGTGCAGCTAGCGCGGGCGGTGCGTAACCGTACCACGGGCGTACTGTATGTGCTTGATGAGCCTTCGATTGGCTTACACCCGCATAATCTCAAGGGTTTGACGGGGGTGATGGATGATCTGTTGGCGGATGGCAACTCGGTGATTTTGGTTGACCACGACACTCAGGTGCTCACCCACAGTGATTACCTCATTGAGATGGGGCCCGGCGCTGGTTCCGACGGCGGCACGGTGGTTTGCCAGGGTACGGTTGCGCAGGTCATGGACAATTCTGCGTCGATTATTGGGCCGTATCTGAGGCAGCAGAACCAGCCCAAGCCGGCGCGGGCGGATCTTTTTGAGCGTGGCAGTATCCGCCTAGTCACGGACGCGATCCACACGGTGCAGCCACTTGAGGTGGATATTCCCCAGGGACGACTCACAGTGGTGACTGGGGTTTCGGGCTCAGGTAAAACCACCATGGTGCTTGAGAGTCTGATCCCGGCTTTGCAGGCGCGAATTGCCGGTCAGGCGCTGCCGGGGCATGTGCGCTGGCTGGAGGCACCGGGTATTGGCCGGGTTATGCTCATTGACGCCACCCCGATTGGTATTAATGTGCGCTCGACTGTGGCCACCTATGCGGGGGTGCATGATGAGTTGCGTAAGCATTTCGCCAGGTCCGAGGCGGCTAAGCAGTATGGAGCCAAACTTGCCGCTGAGGCCGGCTCGAAACCTGGCCGCCACCGTGGGCTTACGGCTGGCGCGTTTTCTTATAACACTGGTTCTTTGCGTTGCGACACATGTGACGGCACTGGGCAGATCTCCCTTGACGTGCAGTTTCTTCCCGACGTCGAGATTTGCTGCCCCGATTGTCGCGGCTGCCGTTATGGGCGTGCGGCTCACGAAATTAGGTGCTTTTTTGACGACGGCGCCGCCTACAGCCTGCCTGACCTGATGGCTATGAGTGTGGATGAGGCTTTGGCTGTTTGTGCGGGCCTTAGCCGGGTGAGCAAGAAATTGCAGGTGCTGCACGATTTGGGTTTGGGCTATTTGACGCTTGGCGAGCAGACACCGGGGCTTTCTGGTGGCGAGGCGCAGCGGTTAAAGCTTGCCAGTGAGATGGGCCGGGGCCAGGGCGATTCGGTGTTTGTGTTTGATGAACCCACTATTGGCCTGCACCCAAAGGATGTGCAGACCCTAATGGGAGTGTTTGCCAGTTTGATTACTAAAGGCGCCACCGTGGTGGTTATTGAACATGATCTGGACGTAATCCGCAGCGCAGATTATGTGGTGGATATGGGCCCTGGCGGAGGTTTGGCCGGTGGCCAGGTGGTAGCCACCGGCTCCCCCGCTCAAATCAAAGCCTGCCCCACCAGCCTCACTGGCAGATTCATCTAGCAGCACTCAAACTTGAGTATAAAAGTTATTTGTTTTACAGAAGTATTTCTAGATAAGTTCTAATTTTACGCTCCACTCCAAGTTTGCGCGCATAATTCATAAGCTTTACTAGATCTCGATCCTTGCTGCGTGTATAGCTTTGCATTGCCGGCACAAGTAACTGCAGATCAAGCACACTCTTGCCACGCATTAAGTCACACAGTGTTCTCTCAAGGTCGTATACTCTAACCATATTTCCGTATATCGTCTTCGCCTGCGTTAAACCCAAATCAATAACTTCGTTTGCGCAAGTGCGACAGATAATACCGACATCTTTGACTGCCACAGTGTTGTAATTTCGCGGGAAAGTCATTGTTAAAGAAGCTGGAGTTCGGTCAGTCATCTCATGCAGATTCAATGCAGTATCATCTGAGAACACGCCACGTGAGAACCTGTACTGGGCAATATATAGCGGATCTTCCCATACGTCTGGCAAGGCATAGAGCCCACGCGCAAGTTGTACAACTTCTCCAGAACAAACTACCTCAGCGAGCTTACGCCTCGGTATACCTGCAGCTGTAACCTGAGCAGCGGTAACATATCCAGCGTTTCGCGAGGCAATATCAAGCACTGTCCGCATAGGCCCCTCTCCCGTACAACCACACTGAATAGTATTCCAAATTCAGCATGACTGTACGTCACACATAAAGCTGTACCATTCTCACAAAACCTAGATTAAATCTAAGAATCTTTACATTCCCACTTGAGATCTTCAGGAAACCATTGCAAACCACTCACGCTAGCACTAATAGCCGGGTCAATTAAATTTCCTGCCAACTCAGCTGCCGCATCCATCACCTTCAGCCCTGCAGGCAACCCTGTATTAGCAGATAACTTTTCAAACTGCCTTCCCTGAAATAAACCCCATTCTCTAGGCACAGAAAACTTATCTGGCATTTCCATGCCACGGACAGCAACTTCACGAGATAAGCAATTTTGAAACTTATCGCCATCAACTGTACACGTAACCGCATAGACAGCAATATCAACTAAATCTTTAACTCTAGTAGAAACCCTACCATCGTGAATCTCAATCAAAGCACAAAACTTATCTGCTAACGCATTTTCTACTGGATAAAGTAAATAGTTGCAGGTCAACAGTCCTTCAATTTGAATTCTGTCAACAGGTTCAATAACTTCCACTTCTTCGAGAGGTACTTTATCAACAACAAGATCAATAGAAATCTGCTGCATCCGCTTAACACCAATACGAGGAGTAAACTTCACAGAAAGACCACTACGATATTCATCTTCAGCTTTTATATGTTTTGAACCCGCAAATTCGAAGACAACAAAGTCACCTAAATCAGATTCAGCTAGTCTAACAAGCTCAGTCAACGCATTTTCAAGACTATCTTGTAATGCAAGTAAATCTATATCACGTGTAGCCCTAGCATCAATAGTGCGAGCAAGCATTGCCTGCCCACCCTTTAATACAAACTTCTTGTTATTGCCAGCAAATACACGACAGAGTAATCTATGGAAATAGAAGGAAGACACCGCCCTGGCTGTATCAAGAGATGATGCAGATGCAGCAGACTTGACTGCCATTTCAACCGCTGCGGCACTCTTGTAGGTCATAACCTATCCTTCTCACTGGGTAATCCTGCATCTGCAAGCAAACCTTCGTATATTTCCTTGGCCTGGCTAGCAGAATAGTAATCACGCAGATAATTTGCCAGATTTTTAAAATCAAAATCGCGATTCACATAGGCAGCTTCTCTCAGCACATCAGCAACCAGCGAGAGATCTTCATCATCTAACACAAGGTCAAACACAATGCGCTCAGGACGCGTAACAGGCAGCCCCTGCACAAAAGTCACCTCATCCCGAACAACTTTCCTCTTCACAAAACTAGCAACAGTTTTTCGCGAATTTATGCGCTTTGGAGCGTAAATGCGGTAAGGCGACAGATGCAGATCACCCAGCTCAAGCAGTGATGAAGCAGTGGCGCCCCCAATCACTATGCCATCCCAATTCGAGCTACGCATCCGCTCATAACTAAAGTTTTCTGGCGCAGTCAGTTTCCAAATAGCTGCGAGCTCATCTGTATATGAGGAGCCAGCCCCGACCATGCGATAAGCACCTCTAATGACACGCTCAAGTCGACCAGACTCAACTGCATCATGCAGAGCATCGCGCGGTATGCCCAGGCGTTCAGCCTGGGCAGTTGTAAAGACGCCCTCAGATTCTGAGAGTTGGGCTATAGTTTCCAGATGATTCGCTCGAACCATGTTGCAATTGTAGGCTATAAACCTACAAATGCAACACCTCCAGGTATACCTGTAACTCGTGCCTTACTCTGAGCGCTTCACACATGCGCGCCAACTCATGAAGATCTTTGTCGCGACTATTGAAGTATCCACCAATAGCGTCACGCACAAGTTGCGCATCAACGCCACCCAGCTTCCTTTGCCTAATCAGATCAGCGATTGAACGTTCAGAGTTATAGCACCTGACCCTATTACCTGACGGCGTCATAATATTTGTTGCGCCAAGCTCGTAAATATCAGGGCGAACCCAGTGAATCTGAATGCCTGGAAACTCCTCAATCAGCCTGACCGGGTTATACCCCCTAGGTACGGTCACGGACTGCACTACCGGAAGCCTGTCTGATAATCCATTTAGATACAACGCGCTGTTATGCGAAAAAATGCACTTGCGCCAACGCGTCCCAATCACGAGAAAGTCATCTTCGAAAACATCAGGCGTGCAGTAGATACCGCGTGAAATCCTATCAATAAGGCCTGCTTCACTCGCATAAGAGATAAGTCCCGCAGAAAATCCAGCACCCTTCAGCTGCGAAGAGTACACCACCCCACCCTCGGCGTCGATATAACTTACAAGCTCGTCAAGCATCAAAGTAGACACCTCCTCTACAACAGACGTTCATACAGCATGATACAGCTATTGATGTATAAACGTCTATCAAGGGACAGCATCCCTCCCGCAAAGCGCACACACGCGGCCCCAAACACACAAGTATGAGGTAGCTCTATGAGTGCGCATTGAGGCCGCGTAGACCATCGAGCAGGTCAAGCTCGGAAACGTTTTACCAGGGATTTTGGAACGTTAAAGGGCTCTTCACATTTGAGGGTGTAGGTGTTGTGGGCGGGGTTGGGCGTATCGTTGCCGGGTAGAGGTCGAGGTCTTCCGATGATGGAGATTGCTACACCGTCCATCCGAAAGACCTCGACATGCCCAATACTATCTTT
>ERZ772966.257-NODE-257-length-21444-cov-3.393193_pt1 | contig 21444 bp, 28 predicted proteins | sample MGYA00580680_ERZ772966 | MGnify/ENA primary metagenome ERZ772966 (study PRJEB29015, sample SAMEA2738055) | human oral metagenome | biome: human oral; feature: human-associated habitat; material: saliva | place: China | collected 2225 ...
GCTTGAGCCTCTGACAGATTTACCCATTTCAAATTCTTACTACACCAAATCTGCGCATTTGCAACATTGTTATTCTTCTCCCATTTAATACCTAAATGGCTTAATACATATGATACAAAAACAGCACACCATGCCCAACCTCTATATGAGGTTGAGCCATAGTACCAATCGGCAAACGTTGCAGAGCCTTGTCCGAGGAATTTTCTAGCATACTCTATAACTTTGTTTCCGTTCATCCTACACCTCCTTATCTGTTGGTGCATCTGATGGATCGTGTTCTTCTTGTGATATCGCTGTAAATCCTGGTGTATGCTCTCCGCCAATCTCGTCTCTAGGCTTTTGGTAAGTCATAGCCATTTTAGAGTCACTAGTTCCTTTGGTAGTTGGGTCAGTTATTACGCCAATCTGCCACAGGAAGAATAAAAGCATTTTTGCCGTTTCTTCTAAAAGCTCTTGTGGCGGTACTCCTTGTCTTGCCGCATTAATCACTTTTATGAACTGATACAACAGTGCAATCATACCGAGCATAAATGTTGTCAGCCATGCGTAATTTCTGAATCTAACTTTCCAATTTATTCTCATTTATTTTGCCTCCTTTTAGCAATAAAAATACCGAGCACAACTCGGCTAATTACCTTTTAACTTATTTTCGAGGTCTTCAAGGCGGTGATTTACCACCTTTAGCCTCTCTTCGATAACAGGGATGCGACTAGCGAAATCGTTATGCCTTCTAACTTCCTCGGTCAATCTGTCAATCTTGAAGTCCGTTAAGCAACTAGTCTTACGGATTCCGTATAGTGATCCTGCGCCTGCGCCTGTAGCCGTCACAACAGCCACTATAATGCTTGTCCAATCAATCATTACTTCCACCTTCCTGTAGCTCTATAGAGTATCCTTGCATCTACCCTCGAGAGTCTGCTCATCGATATGTAGTAAATGCCTCCGATATAGTCTTTAGTCGACATCTTGCGGGTAGTCCATAACTCACCATCTGGCGCCTCAATCTCCACACTAGTATGAGGTGTTGAGATGAAGAGCCCTGGCGGGAGGTCTGTCCTACTACCTCCAGAGTAATATACAGGCCCCCATGGATTTGCAGCTGAAACGGTGCCGCGCCACTCTCCCTCTGCAGTAGCTGTGCCATCTGTATACTTGCGCACATGCCATACAACACCGCCCGCAGTTACTTGAGAATCTTCGTACAGACCCTCTATGCTATCAACCTGTATAGCCTTGGCTATAACCGTTCCGTTGCTGTCAAACTCTACTACGGGCTCAACAATGCCGTCTAACTTAGGAGAATGGAGAAGACTTGCAATTACATTGTCTTCTCTTTTTGAGTCGCTGTGTACGATGAATACCGACATTCCCGACTTACTAATAGCTGTAAGGTCAGCGGCTGACGAAGCGAAATTTGATGAGAGAGCTTCTATATCGTAACCCCCTGCTGTAGCGGTAAATGCTGCATGTAGACCTTGATTAGTTACATCGTTTGCGAACACGTTGACTGCGCCCGTTCCTCCGCAGTCAATCGATGCGCCTTTAATGTTGTAGTCGCCGTCTTTCGCGTCCTTAATACTCTTGATGTCAATTAACTTTTTATCTTGTTCATAAAAGCTAATTCTATCCTCCGCAAATTCAGCGCTTTTCTTTCCATCTTTGCGAATCTGCAAAGAGTTATCAGTCAGCACCGTTGATGCGCCCTCATTCGACTTCGCATTCTTTGATACCACCAGTCCTGTACCAGCCTCGAACTTCATGTAGTCCGTTGCAGTTTTTGCCGCCTCAATCGCCTTGTCATTGACCGACTTAATCGAGGTAAGGTCTATGCTATCTGTCGCTAAAATCTCCATTTATACCTCCAATTGAGCGGACACTCTCGCCGCCTCTACATTCTGCACCCTATAGGATGTACCTTCATGAGCCTTGACACCGTTCTTGTACCATACGACTCTACCTACATTCGAGATCTCGTTAGCAGTTAACTCTCGACCATCTTTGTATACATGGGCTGTAAGAGTCGTATCAACTAGAGTGTCCGTGAAGACTACCCCTCTAGAACTCTCAACGGTAAGGCTTAATGTACTTGCTGTTGATCCAGGCGAGTTATTAATGTTCGCTAGCTTGTCAGCGAGTGACCTTACTTGATCATCGATACCGCTATCTTCCTCTATGAAGTCGCCTAGTTTAGCCTCAATCTTCTTGCCCGATACAGAGGTCTTGAGCTCAAGCAGTCTACTTGATATATATAGCTCTCCCCTGTCGCTTACGATGTAGACTATATCGCCTATAGATAGGTTATCGGGCATAGTCACGATATCGACCTCATAGGTCTTTGTCGGACTAGATAACTTCTTGAGCTCCGTTACCGCATGAGCGCATAACTCTGATTGCGATGTCGTCTCAAATGTGTATGTACGTTCGATATGTTTGCCGTTACTCCATGTACTGCCCCATTTAGCGACCGCACTCCTCGACTTGAGGAGTTTACCATCGGTGTAGATATCTCCGTCATCGTAGCTGTACCCCGCTAGAGTTATAGGCTCACTACTTCCCTCTGCAGTTCCTCCCGTAACTCTTAGAGCTGTTGCTAGTGTTTGCACCGACTCTTTATCACGGATGTTTTTTACATCTCGACCGAGCCTAAGCTGTACCTTCGCGTCCTTGCCTCGTTTTTTCCATAGGTTAATTAATAGCTTTTTGACTGCCATTCCCTCGACCTCGAACGAGTAAGAGACTTCCGCATTATCGAACTGAGTCGCAATTGATGCGATACGTTCCGCTACAGTGCTCTCTCCATCCCATTTGAGCTTTCGCTTTAAATTCGAGATTTCGTTCACTCCTATTTCAAAACCTGTGCCACGTATCCATTCATCAATGTAACCTACTGCGGTATAGGCTTGGCTCGCCTCGTACTTCTCCGCAATGGTATTGAGGAGGTCCATTCCTGCGTCCTCGCAGTATAGGGTGACTTCCCTATTCTCCTCGTTGAACTCTCTATCGATTATGGTGTAAAACTCGTTCTCTGCATTGTGTTTGCGGAGTAAATAATTACCCGCTGTACAGAGCTTTCGCATGTCCTTTACGGAATTATCACCATAGCATACGGTAGCCTCGAATATAACAACTCCGTTAGATACATATTCCGTCTTGTTGTCATCAACAATAAATATGCCATCATTAAGGTTAGTGGAGGCTTGACCTAAAATCTGCATTTTGCGGTCAGCAAAATAGATAATCATAGGTACACCTCCCTATAGGTCAGCTTTGCGGTAGGTTTATCTGTCGTGAATGCTGAACAAGCAAAGTTTATTCTGTTCTGCCCTGGAACGAGTTTCAGAGTCTCCCAGTCGTTACCTAGTGCCCCTAAATCTGGTCTAGGTAGGTTATTAACCTTAATAGAGCCGTCCGAACAATCAGCTATGAGATTGTCGCCCCTAGCGAACTTGTTCGGAATATCGTCGAACTTCTCGACATTGGTTTTTCGGAATTTTACCCAAAATAGATAGTTGAGGGTAAGTGTCTCCCATACCTCTATACTTCGTCGAGGCAAATGTAACCTTAGCCGCCTTCATATCCTTACCCTCTGGCACCGTAAACGACAATAAGCGCCCCGCTACGTTGAATCGGAACTGATCACCAATCTTGCTAATCGATATAGTCCTTACTGGAGGGTGTCCAGAATAACCGAAACCGAACCAATCGGAGAAGTACCCCGCATCGAACTCGAAGTAGTGCACATACTTACCGCCTGCGTATATCTTCGCGTTGGCAGCTGTACCAGAGTACCATTTTTTGAGCTCTACCCCAGCTACAACATTACCGCTCGCGTCATGGATCATACACTCATATGTTCCAAGGCACCGAGGGTCGCAGCTATCGTTTAGAGCCCAAACCAAGAAGTAGGACATCTCGAAGTTCTTTGCGCCCTTAATACCTTGACTGTCTGCGGGAATCTCTTTTGTTACAGACGGACCGCTTAATTCAGCGCTCGTGTTCGTTCCGTAGTTCAGAGGTGTTATGTACTTACCGCCCGACTCTTTGACTTGAAAAGATCCTTGATATAGGTGTCCTTCGTGTGACTTGCCTACATTCTTGCTCCAACCGCCAAGTGTTACCTCGTTAAACTTATCGTCTATGAGTGTCTCACTCTCTGTATGTGAGGTTGTATCGAGTTCCTTCGGGTCACCTAGCTGTATAACGTGGCTCTGTGCGTCAGAAAATACCACGTATCCGCTCTCTCCGTGTTGTGCTTGTGCGAAATCTACGGTGAATAATGGTGAACTAGGAACAGTTCCGTTATAGTTAACGTTAAATACTCCGTCAATTGCCTGTACCGTGTACTCGCTCGTGCTGAACTTGAACGGTGTTAGGCATAGTATTTCGAAATCAGCTACTACGGAGTTGCGACCTGTTGGCACGTCTCCGCAGTTCCTTGGAGTTCCGATATAAAATCGGTCGTCCTGGTCCGCAAATATAATCTTTGCATTGGTGGTATTAAGTACCTCGTTCAGTTTGTCGTATGCGGTTCTAAATGCCCCACTATCGGCACAAACTAGCTGATAGGTAATAGTTATCGACCTCGACGGATATCGTCTGTTTTTGAGGATTGAACCATCCCTAGAGGCTATATCTGCAGTAGTAAGGTCAGAGGCGAGAAGTTCCCGCCCCTGTACCGTTAGTGTCCTATATCCAGGTATTATGTCCTCGATATATCTACCATTAATTGACATTGCCTCGTTAGGCCTTGCCGCAGAGGTCTGATTGCCTGTTGTATCTATGAAGTTATACATGTTAGAACCTCCCCTTTCGTCTGCGGTCACGCTTTTCGTTCCTTGCCTGTAGCTCTGTTAGGTCGTCTACAGTCGCATACGCAACTTCTCTTCCGTCAATCTCACTGTGTACGTGGATCTCGTACCTTGCAGCAGAGTTGTACTCGTACTCGTTAGATAGTCCAAGATTACCGCCACCAACACCAACCATGCCTAGCTGAGGTGAGAATGCACTTGCTAACTTTGAGCTAGCAACTCTTACATTTCTTATTTTGCTCTTGATACCGTTAACAAGTCCTTGTCCAATGTAGGCACCGTTGTCAAACTGCTTGTGCGATGGCGAGCGAATAATCTGCGCTTTCTTGATAGCGATGTCCGCCGCATCTGCTAAAGTCTTCGCAACACTTCTCACTCTGCCTACTTGGGATGCCATACCGTTAGCAAGCCCTACACCGATATAGACACCCGCTGAGTATGCTCCGCTACCTGCGGAATTAATAACACTCTTGATGGTGTTGCATATACTCCGCGCCTTTGTTACAGCGGAATTCAGTCCACTAGATAGGCCATTGTTAAAGTTATTACCGACTGCCGAGCCCGAAGAGGTTGCGCCTTGTGCTGCACCACTAAACGCAGACTTAAGTTTGTTCATTGCTGAGCTTGCTGCAGAGCCTATTGCATTTAATCCAGACTTAACTATGTTGATTGAGCCCACCATAGTTACTAGTGCTGATGCAGAGGCTTTAGCGTTACTTGCTATTGTTCTCATCGATACGTTGACCGCCTTAAGGGCTAACGCAAGAACTGCAACGCCGACTGCTGCCAAGCCTACCATTATTCCGAACAAGAGGAACATAATACCTCCAGCCATTGCCATTGCTCCAGCTCCGATTAGCATTGCTCCTGTAGCTAGAGCCATTACACCGAATGCAATCATAGCTATTCCTAGCACTATTGCTCCAGCCGCCGCTACTACACACGCTACACCGACTAGCGCTATACCTCCTGCTGCCTGTAAGCCGTATTGAGCCGCCATAGGTAGTACGTTAATGAGTCCGGTAACAGAATCAACTAGGCTTGAGAACGCAGTAACTACTGCTGCTATTCCCTTCGCCGCTAGCCATATGCCCGCACCTATCATCAGTACCATTGCACCGAACGTGAGCATCGCTGGGATTGCTGCATCGAGAGCGGGTCCAAATTTAGCGAATGCTATTACAAGTAGTCCTATAGCTATTGCCATACCCGCAAGAACCGCAACGGCTAACCCTCCGCCATCGGAGATAGTTTTCGCTGCCTTAGACAGTATCCACATTCCTGCGGCACACAGCACTATAGCAGCACCGAACGCCAACATTGCGACTGACATTGCTTTTAGTTTTGCCGGATTCATCGAGCTCATCGCCTTTGTGAGCACTACTAGGCCTACACCAAGTAGTCCTATAGCAATCGCCATTCCTGCGAATACGCCAATTGCACCTTTGCCTGATTTCGCAAGCATTACCGCAGCTTTAGCCATTATGTAGAAACCTGCAGCTATCATCAGAACACCTGCACCTGTAGCCATAAAGGCTTTTGCAGAGCCCAACATTTGCGATCCCGATACTTTAGCTGCTGTGCCTACTTTAGGTAGCACGCTTGCCGCTGCCTCCGCACCTTTTGCTGTTGCATCAAGGTATTTAGCAGCCTTTAGCGCTATTTTTAAACCAATAAATACTTCTATAAGCTCTGGTATATGGTGTATGAGGTAAGCTATAGGCTTCGCATTAGCCTTGGCAGCACTTGCTAGGCTCTTCATTGCACTAGCTGCGCTTTTTGCCCCTGACTCGAAGTTCTTTAGACCATCTTTAGCCTTAAGTTTATCAAGCTCTTTACCTATTGCACTAAATGCCGACCCCCATGCTTTACCAACTCCCTTGAAGGCATTACTCAAGATTGCAAATCGCTTTGATATGCCCTCCATCATACTTGATAGAATTGATACTCCGCCTCTAGTGAGTGCGTCGAATGCTGGTGCTAGACCTGATGCTATAACTGCTCTCAAACCCTCTGCAGCTTGACCGAGAGTCTTGTACTGCTGGGCTTGCTTCATGAGGGCTTTATTGGCTGCCATCTTCTCCATTGCTTTGAAGAAGTCCTCGGTCTTGACCTTGCCATCTTGAACGTTCTTAACGAGTTCAGCTGTCGTCATGCCCATAGCTTTCGCAACCTGTGCGAGACCCGCTGGTGACTGTTCGAGCATCAACTTGAAATCTTGCCACGCAACAGTAGGCTTAGCGGCCATCTGAGTCGCCTGAGTAGATATCGTCTTCATGGCCTGCTTAGGGTTTTCAGACGCGGCAGCAACTGCTCCGAAACCTTTTACAAGAGATGTAGTCGTCTTCTTGTTGGCTGCGTAAAGTTGTGCGAAAGTAGATGCCATATCCTTCGAAGAATATACAGTTTTAACTGCAAACGCTTGTAAATCCCTCTTCGTGGCTCGTATCTGCTTTTGACCCATGCCCGACATAGCCATATTATTGGAAAATGATTTCCACGCACTGTTAGTCTCGTTGACTTCCGACACGAGATTACGCATCTCATTACCGAGGAATCGCATTGCTCCGCCACCTATCGACATAAGCGCACCGAATCCGATACCACTTTTTAATCGAGATCCAAGAGAATCAGTCGTACCGAGCACCTTCTTAAAGGTCGATGACATGTTCTTATCTTGTGCCGATAAGAGAGCTTTTACGGAAAAAGATTCAGCCATTATTCGTCCGCCCTCCTTTCTTTCAAAAATTTATTAAGTGCAGAGAGACGACCTTTTTCAGACTTCTTACTCTGCACCCTCTTAATTGCTTTGTCATAATCGAAGAACTTGATAAACTTATCAAATACTGGTTTCTGTTTAGTCTTACCAACATTCTTTTTGGCGGTTGCCTGGAAGTTGAGGTATGCCTGTAGGTGATTCCTATAGTCCCTGTCAACTTGCTTAAGATTCTCCGCCTCAATCAAAATGTTATATTCATAGATAGTCAGCCTATCCACTTGATCAAACGAGGTAAAACCGAAGTATCTGAAACAGTCTATCGCCACTTGATGATACAAAGCCTCTTCGTCTAGAGTGTCTCGTCCTCCAGTTCCATCTCCGCCTTCTTCTTCGCTACTATTTCCTTCATGTCCTGTACTAGCCTCTTGGTAGCATTGGCTGACTCTAAAAAACCTATCACGTCGTCAAATACTCCGTCGATATCGGTCTCCTCGCTATCAAGGAACTCGTCAATCTCTGGTAATGTCAGCCTAGGTGTTTCCGTCTTGTTGGCCGTGAAAATAGCGTCTGCAAGAGCCTCTACAGAGTTATCCATAAGCTCTGCAATCATCCACTTCATGCCGACATTCTCTGTTACACCCTTCATACCTTCTACTGGTACCGCATTACGCTTGTTAACCTCTCGTAGAAACTTCATTCCAAATTTCAAAGGATAAGATGTTCCGTTTATGATGATATCTGCCATTTTTTACTCCTTTACCAAAATAAAAGGGAGTGACCTATGCCACCCCCTAGTTAAACTACTTATGCGCCAGCAACTGTGTCTTTAAATACGTAGCTAGCCATCTCCTGCTGTGCTGTTGTAACTGTTACATCACCTTTGACGCCCGTACCGTTGATACCGAACGTAAGCGAGATCTCCACAGACTCGTCAGCGTTAGAGGTCTTCTCAAAATCTGTGAGGTAGCCCTGGAAGTACGCCCCCTTGAACTTATTAGTTCCTGTGCCTGGCTCTTCGAGGTTTGCCTCCCAAATCTCGATAATCTCGTTAGAATCAAGTGCACCCTCTAGCTTATCAATCATCTTGTCACCTTTTGCCATGAGAGATGAGCAAGTAATCTCTGTCTCAACAGCTCCTGGTGTTCTTACGCTGCCGTCCTTGGTCGCAGTTGTATCGGCATCCCTTGACTTCGTACGACCGTTTTCGGTTACAAACGCCAATAGGCTACCTGTCTCACTCTGTGCCTTAGAGAGAAGACGGTATAGGTATACGATCTTCTTACCTGATACAGCAACAGCGAACTGCTGTAAATTAAACTTATTCATATTTCCTCCTAACTAAAATGAAAACGCAGCTCTACTACTCCGTGAAGTAGTGGCTGCTTAGTAGTATTATCTGTTAATATTCGTGTCTGGCCATTGCGGTAATCCCATGCGTAATGTCCGTTTGAAAGCTTCATTGCCGCCTCTTTAACCTTGAGCATAAGGCTTGATACCATGCCTCGCTCCTCTGGTGAATTGTGCCACACATGAACCGTTAGCGACACCGTGCCGAATATAGCACTCTTGTTGGCATCATCTACTTGATATGCCTCACCGAGGTAAATAAACGGATAGGGCGTGCCCTCTGGAGGCAAGAATCCATCATATACGTTTTCTTTCCCTACAACTGCCTCGGCAGCTAATTTTACTTTGGTGAAAAGTTCCTGCTGTGGATCTATCATTCTGTTAACCTCCTCATATCACGCTCAAATTGAGCACCTACCGACTCTATTGCGGGCTTTACTACGGGTTCTGGCTCCATGAAACGCGTACCAAATTCCGTGTAAGGATTGTACGACATAGCTATTCCAGCCTCGTAGCTCATACTGCCATCTAGTGGATTACCATTGACACTATCAGCGGTATTTTGCTCCGAATACCCCTTAACGTATGCCTCCTTGGTGTTAGCCTTGATTTCTCTCTCGAGTCTACTACCGTTAGTCGATACGACAGTTTTAACGTCGTTAAGAGTCGCATTTTTACGAAGTTTGCGATTTAGCTTGTCAAGACCAACAATCTTGATACTAGTTCCCATTACTGCACCTCCGACACGATAAATGTCTCCTTGGTTCTTAATCGCCTCCGCTGGTCAACTGCGTACATTTTGCCAGCTATCTCGATGCGGTCAAAAGGCTGCTCGAAATGCCCCTGTATCTGCACTACTAGTGACCCTTGCCTTATCTCACCATATAAGAGCCTCATCGTCTCTTGCCCAGCATTCATCACACTTGCGTGTGTAACCGTCTTCTCTGGGGATACTTTCTCATAATTACCAGTCTCAGCATTATAATCACCGCGTCTGAACTTTACAAAGCTTATAAGTGTATCGTACCTCATAACTTACCCCCTTACAGAAAACGTATAACGCCCCTGTTCGACTCTTTCTGCGCGTTGAGATAGTCCTGTATCTCTCCTGCATACGGCGCAAAATCGTCATCAGACCACCTCATCGATTCACCCTCAACGGTGTGACTTGCGAGCCCCTCAGAACCAATCTTGTTGAACCTCGATATACACACCTCGGTTACGATGTAGGACAGCTGTTCAGGAATGCTAGAGACGCCGCCAAGTTTCCACTTTAGCCGCGCCTCCGTCAGTTCCTTAATAGCTTTCTTCTGTTCCTCGAGTGTGCCAGTCAACATTACTGTTACGTTGTCCGACATATCGACCTCCTACTTCTTGCTGTCCTTATCTGGTGCCTCTTCGGTCTCTGGAATACCCGAGGATTCCTCGACCTCTTCCTTTGACGATTCACTATCTGCACTCTCTTCGGACTCCTTGTCCGCTGGAACAGTTTTAACAGCCTTAATCATTGGCTGACCCTGTAGGTTATCTGACCCTAGGAGCTCTTTGATTCGCTCCTCTGATGGTTCAATGCCCTCTCTTGGATATGCGTCTCCTACTTCGTATAGGTGCTCGTTATCCTTTAGATCTAGAAATGCGTTAATTACGATAAACATAACTTACCTCCTGTCTTTATACCCCAGGTACAATCTTGCCCTTGATTACTCCGTCAACCTCTTCTGGGTAGAACACTACTCCGGACATAATGAGTGTGTCGAGCGATGCTCTGTCAGATGCAACGTTGTGAGACATTCCCACGAGTCCGCTCTCGTCGAATGTTAGTCCGAAATCCTGTGCAACGTCACCGTTAGCTGGTACATACGCACCGTTTAGGTTCTCTGTAGCGGTTCCGATTGGTGCTCCCTTAGTAACATTAGACGATAGGATTGCTGTACCTAGTCCTAGGAAGTTGACGATGTAGGAGAATCCGAATGCAGTCTGCATTGTAACTGCAGCCTTGCCTAGGTACTCTGCTACGTCCTCTGGGTTGATGAAAAATACAGGTGTAGCATCTACGTCCTCGAATCTTGTCTGTAGCTTGCCCCAGATTGCGGATAGAGCCTCCTGTAGGTTCTTGCTCTGTGCGGCTGTTCCTGTACCTGTTCCTAGCATCGTGAAGAAATCCTTCTTGATGTCCTTACGAACCTCGCTAACAAGCTTCCCGTCAGTCTTATTGATTGCAACGTCATGTCCGGACTTCTGGATGTCCTCTGCAGTAACAAGCTTGCGGTACTTCTTGAGCCTTAGCTCGTGAGTCTTAACAAGCTTACGAGAAATCTTAGTTAGGTTGATAACCTCTCCTTCTGCCACCTGCGCTGGGCTGTTCTCTTTCTCGAGCTTGTACTGCTTGATGTTAGTTCCTGCAGCCATTGGCTCCATTTCAGTAATGCCGAGTACTTCCTGCAGTTTCACGATATTATCAACAAGCCTGTTGGTGTGATCAATCGAGATAGCTGGTTCTAGGTCGCCCGTAACTGTAGTGTTCTCAATTACTGCAAATCTCTGTAGTTCAAATTTCTTGTTCATAGTTCTTACTCCTTAAATAAATGTATATTTTCCTTGATTAACTTCTGTCGCTCCTTGAGGTTCTTCACATTCATGATTTCCTCCTTTGTGAGCGTGCTTGAGCCTCCCGATGGTGGTGTCTTGCCCTTAAGAGCTTCCTTAACGCCTTCCTGTACCGCTGCCTTAAACACCGTGGAGAATGCTGCAACATTCTCTTTTGTTGTTTCCGCATCCTCTCCTATAAGGTTTGCGATTAAGTTATCCGGAAACTGGATATCAGACTCAGCGAGTATTCCTCTAGCAGCACTTGCTAACTCGCTACGAGTCTTGTCCTTCTTCATTGTCTCAAGCTCTGACTGTAGCGCCTTGAGTTGCTCCTCTGCGGTCATGTTGGCAAGCTTTTCAGCTTCTGAAATCTTCTTTGCCTGCTTCTTCTCCCACTCGGCAAACTTCTTATTCAGAATCTTGTTGACGTCTGCGTCTGAATACTTCTTATCATCATCTCCGCCAGCGGAATCGTCTCCGGAATTACCTCCGTCTCCTCCGTTAGCATCTCCATCTCCGTCTCCGCCTTCTGCGAACTTCTGCAGATTCCAACGCTGATTCCATCGTTTTAACTCTTCGTAGTACATAATTACCTCCATGTGTTTATAGTTACAATGCTTAACGTTTCCGTAGCTTTTATAGCCAGCCACGCCTAGGCTCTTCCATTGCTTTTATCGACATCAATGCTTGGTCTAGTCCGCATGGACTATTACATAATCGGGATAGCTAGCAGCAATCCCATTTACGCCAATTAAAAAAGAGCTAACGAGTAGCTTGTACTCGTTGCTCACTTCTCCTATAGGGCAAATTCGCCCATATCCTGCCTCTGATGAGATTTCGTATTCGCCGCCAGTTAATACCTTAGCTGACTCCTCCAACGTCTGATACAGGGCAGATACACCAGCGCAGACGATGTCCGAGCCACGTGGCATATATCCTGCATGACCGTTCACCTCTACAGAGTAGTTATTAACTTTTATTTGTATCATTAATGTGTCCTCAATAAAAAGACCCGGGGCCCGAAGGTCACCCGAGTACGTTCCATTATTTCTCAAAAAGATATGAGTATCTATCTTGTAAAGCTCTTACATCCTTTCCGAACTGTTTATGTAGCATCCCTATCTGTCTTGCTACATTGTTACTCGGAGGAGTTTTCGTTGAAAAGAATGGGTTTAAAAGCTCATCCTCTTTGCAAATCAGCTCACTGTGCAGTTTCTTATAATCGGCAACATAATTTAGATAGTCAGGATGATGTTTATTAACTCTTCCTCTTCCGTTCATAATCAAACCTCAACTCTTTGCTCATTAATCGCATAACATAATCATATCCATCTTCGTCAATATCAAGTTTACCCATCATAGATGCTTTGTTAGCACCCTCTCTGTGCAATTCTATGAATCTATGGTACACCTCACTGTATGGCATATCAATAGTGTCATTACGCCTCATCATCTTATAGGCATATGTGCTATCCGAGGCTCCCATATAGTTCTCTTTGTTTCCTATAAAGCCCCCCACGTCTTCACCACTAAATGAGTAATTTGTCTCAGTGTCGAGATGGTTATGATAGGAGTATGCCCCCTTACGATTACTACTTATTCCCGCAAGCGATACACCTCCAGCACTACCTTTTGTTACCCAAATCTTGCCGTCAGATGTAATTGTTACATCCCACTCAACATCAGCACCCGCAAACTTCCGTTCAGCAGCATCAAGTATTTTCATGACGCGCGGTTTATCAGAAAAATCAACATTCCCTATATGCTTAGTCTCTCCGGCTTTGATATCAGGGCTACCAGAACCTCTGCCAAATCTCAAAGACTCCTTCCAATCATCAAGACCTCCGCTGAATGTTCCATCCGCTTTAGCGTCGAGCCAATCGTTATAGGCTTTTTCATCTACCCACGGTGCTGTAGAGCATCGGCAGTGTGGGTGCATAGGCGGTGCGTTATCTCCCGGCAAGAAATCTTTGACCTTAAAGTGCTTGCCGTCGAGAGCGGTACAAAACTCGCAAGGGTGAGGACCCAAAGCCATGAACTCGAACTCCTCAAAACCGTTGCGATCATACTGCTGCATAGCTGCCTCCGTTCGGCAACGTTTAAGCTCTGTATGTAATAGTCTCTTTGCCTCGTATAATGACGAGCCAAATATCCGCTTAAATGCCCTATAATCGGGTCTCTCGCCTCGAATCATAGAGGCAAGAAGTGACTGCTCTAACTTCTGCTTTAGGTATGAGTTATTAACCCATATCCTCTCGGAGAAGTGGGCGCTATGAAACGACGCATTAACGATAGCGTGAACTTGCTTATCATTAACACCTATAGTGTCTCCCATAATGCCCGCTTGCCTCTTTATTTCGGCAGCAGTGTTGCTATCGAGCTTGGAGGTGTAATACTTGTCGAGTGAATCTGATAACGAAACGAGGTGTACGCCAATCATTGACTTTAGCATCTCAAGTCTGTTGACCTTCATAGTCAGATTGTAGAGTCTCATCGCTTGGTTAGCCTCCGGGCTGAAATCCTTATCAGCAACTACCCTCTTTGCCAGTCGTTCGTATGCCTCTATATCGAGCTTGTCAACACGTTTCTTAGCATCCGTTATGCTGATACCTTCCTTTGCAGCATAACGGCCGTAGAACGCATCTATCTCCTTCTGGATGTCCGCTAACGACTCTCTGTACATTCTGTCGACAACCTTATCGTACTTAGCCTCGTCGGTTATGTTCCGCTTGCGCTGTTCCTCTTCGCGCTGTCTCCAATATTCGCTAAGCTTCGTCGCCATCTCCTGCGCCTCCTAGATTGCCGAACATCTGACTTGCACTCTCTTCGTTCTCTGCCTTAATCTTCTCCATTTCAGATTTTGGATCATCAACAACTGATAAGGTCTTAAGCTGTGTCTCCTTAGAGGTGATGCCTTCGAGGTTCTTCGCAGTCTCCGCCTCATCGCCGAGATTAGCTGGATAATTCATAGTGAAGTGATAGTCTATCTTCACCCAGTCGTCATCCCTCATACCCGATAGAGGGTTAGAGAAGATAAGCTTATATCTACGGTTCATTGCAGACTGGAACTTAAGAGCCTTGAATGTCGCAAGATTCTGCATGGCTAGTAGCTTATACTTAAGAGCTACCCCCGATGCTTGCCCTGCGAAGTTTTCGTCGGATATATTCGCTATCATCGATGTTGCAAATATGAGTTTCTCTAGTCTATCGAGTAGGTTTTCCTGCGTGTCGTCCGCCTCAGGCTTTTGAAGGAAATCAACGTCAATCTTGGTGTCGCCACCGTTACCGCTAAAATTGATAATCCTATTCCTGCGAATCTCTGGTATTGTCTTCTTGTCTACCCTCGGACCCAATATCTTCATGTACGCATCAGCGAAGTAATCCACGTCGTTAGCCTTCTCACTGAGCGCCTTGTTGTATGCATCAATCTGCGATAGCACCGATTCATACAGCCCCATACTCTCTGCATTCGCCCTATACTCTACAGCTGGCACTCCGTCGAACCCATGAGGTGCTGGATCATCATCCCACTTTATACTTGGGTTCTTTGTGAAGTACTGAACGTGTGTTGAATCAGACCATGACCCCCGTTCAATCTTGTTACTATCTTTGTAATAGCGGATAAAAAATAGTGGTCGCTCAAGAATTGAGTCGTCCACCAAAAAGAATGATTGAAGAGGGCTAACCTCTGTATAACAAATCTCCGCATCTTCATCTACATATAGCAGTTCGTGGTAGTCGCCGTGTATATCAGCACCTTTAGCGAGTTCGAGGTTGTGATTATCCTCGTCGTTGTATAGGCTTAATCTTCCCAAATACTCGTCGATGTTGCTGTCATCCGAATTAATCTTGATAGGAACACCGCAGAAGAATCCAACGAATGTGTCTGTCAGATACTTCGCGAAGTTTGCGGAAATCCTAACATCGGGCTTATAGTCTTCTTTTCTTGGTGCCTCGAAAATCTTGTATTTGTTCTCGTATGCATCCTGCAGTACCCTGTTCCTCTTGCTAACATCCTTCTTGTGTAGGTTAATGTATTTCGCCAACAGTTGTGGCGTCATAACTGTATCTCGTGATATCTTGTATCGCATTACAGCCCTCCTCTTACGCTGTTATATGTCATCTCGTCGTAAACGATATGTGGTTCGATTCCGTACCTCATAGCGTCCATTAGGTGGTTGAAGTCGTCTATCGGTTTGTTAAGGCTCTTCCCGAACTTGTCCTTTGCCCATGTGTAGTTACTAATCTCAGTGAGGAAGTTCACGCACCTCGGATGTATGATGATCTCGAAATCCTGGATAAACTGTACACCCGAGTTAATGGAGTCTCTGCCCTTTTTAGAACCACGCACATTCAGTCCGTAGCCCCTTAACTCGTCTATTGACTTGGGCTCTGCACCGTCAGCAACGAAGGGATCCTTAGCATGTCCCATAGAGCTAATCTCTTGATGTATAGCTCTGTTCGACAGCCCCTTTTTGTAGAACTCGTCGTACACCCATATCTTGCGAGCATCCGTGTCTATATAGCCATCAAAAAAGGCAGCCGGGTCGTTCGTGTAACCGAAGTCTAGACCATAGGCTGACTTTATGTCGTAATTATTCTGTATTCCCCTAAGTGTAAACTCTTGCTCTTTCCAGTTCTCATATACTAGACCTTCTACAACCCCCCATCCACCGAGACCTGCGACCGCATATCTTCGAGGGTTGCGAACTCTCATTCGTTCGAATGTCCTCTTGTCAGCAACGTCTAGCCACTCATTACACAAGTAGTTAGTCGTTAGCGCAAGTATGTCGGCGTCCTCTACATCGAAAAACCTAGCCTTTAGCCAGTGCTTTTCGTTCCAAGGGTTGAATGTTAGCGTTATCTGTTTGAAGAGGTTATCTGGCACAACACCTCTGATAGATTCGTCTATCATGTCAAAGTCGCCCTCTGTCATAACCTCATAAGCTTCTTCAATCCAGCACCAACATAGCACGCCCTTGCTTACAGCAACAGATGCAATCTTAAACGGATCGTCAAGACCTCTAAATAATATCTTCTGTCCTGTAGGCTTATAAGTCGCCTCAAGTGGAGACAGTTTGAACTCCCACTTATCGAAAACGCCTAGCCGATTAGCTGCCCACTGCAAATCACTATAGCAACTATCCTGTAAAGTTCTGAATACCTTACGCACTACAAGAGTATTCGCTTCCGGATACCTCATCATTGAGGCAATTATCCATAGTGCGGTAGTCTTTGATTTCTTCGAGGCACGAGAGCCCTTAACGACTCTATATCGTCCTTTAAACTTCCAAAACTCCCCATATCCCTTACCGACTAGCTTCGGGATGTCAATCCGTTTCTTACTCTTCGACGTCATCATATCCCACAAACTCGACTGCGATATTTCCGTCAACCGCTACCTTGTCAGTAAATGCACCGTAGCGCTTACCGAGTAGCTCCGCAGCCCTAATTCGCTCCTTCTCGTTAGGTGGTTTATCAATTAGTCTTGCGCACGATACTCCGTCGCCCTCCCCCTCAACAACAACCTCCGTTGCTGCGGTTTCTCCGCGCATAACTGCGGTGAGGTACTGTAGCACTTCTGTCTGGTCCGCTATCTTCGCCGAGTTAATTGCCTCAAGTCTTTCATCGATATATTCCCGAATATGAGGTTTCTTGAGGTTCTCCGCACCTTGCTGATATGCTGCTCTCTTCGCATATCCTGCCTTAATTGCTGCATCTGTCGCATTACCGCTGATGATGTACTCATCAGCGAAACGCTGTTGCTTTATTGTTAACTTCAAGTACATCACCTCCCTTTAAGGTATTAAAAAAGAGCCCCGAAGGACTCTTTGCAAGTTTTAATCGCTTTTCATCGGGCAAAATTTCAATTCTTTGCTACCGTGTTTCGTTCTTTTCTCGTCTGGATATAAATCATGGTGATAATCAATCAAGAAAACTCTAAAAATACCAGGGGCATCATCATGTGTACCAATCAATCTAACACCTTTGTCTAATCCAATTTGATAAATCGCCTCACTTCCAAATTGTTGGTCTATTTGCACCTGTATATTTTCCGTTTTACCAACTGCAGCTAAAGCCCGTCCTATACAAGTGAGAACAATTTCCTTTTTCTTATTATCAATTTCGTGACAGTGTGTATTTCTTCGCTGCAAGAGCTCTGTAAAATTTTCACCACTTAATTGTGCACTTATCTTTCTAATCTGCCTAAATTTTTCAACAAATTCTTTTTCACTTTTCAAGAAATTATTAAACTTATTGTTTGAAATTTTTACCGAGTAGTACAAGCCCTCAAAAGAATAATCAAAAGCTAAAATAGCGGGATTTTCAAAGACATAGTTGTTTTTAACTATTGCTTCCGCATTCTTATCTTGTGTTATTTTAGGTGAGACATCCTGCAGAGATGTATTAACAACACGTTTTTTCTTTTTAGACATATGCTATACAACTCTCTCCACATAGCAACGATAAATGCTCTTATCAGTGATTTCGTTAGTGCATATCTCTACAGGGGAACAATTCCCTCTCGCTTCAATCCACGGAGCTTCCTGGTGAGTAATACTCTCAAGCTGGTTTCCTGTAAATCCACCATATACTTCCCAAACCTGTTCCAGTATATCTTTTATATCCTCATCAAAATCAGGAACATCACTCTTTTGAGTAATTATACTTCCTCCATTTCTTTTGTACTTACGATAAAGCTCAGGGATTACAGGCCCGTGAACCCAAGCCTCTATCCGGGAATCAAATAATTTAATATCTAAATCATCCTCATTTTCATTCATCAAAGTCAGAACCCATGCATAAGCATAATAAACTATCTTCTGGAGTTTCTTAGGGCTCATGCTATCTTTACCTAAAAACCAATCAGCCACATCAAAAACAGTCCTCTTTATCATGACTCCCTTACCTCCTATTGTTTTGATAAAGTGTATCACGTTTCAGGTACTTTTACCAATTGTTTTTTTATATCACAAAAGAAAACCCGACACCAAACGGTACCGGGCAACACCTTATTAAGTTGACTTTATAAATGGATTTGTTCAAGCAGTGCCTCGGGGTCTATTCTCCCCCTCTCTAGCTTTGCTTGAGTATATCATAAAATAAGAAAGTGAGTATATTCAAGTCTATTCGAGTCTACTTTTTTAAGCTTTTAAGTATTTCTTTGTGTTTCTTAAAAATCCACGGTCTTGACCAGTGAAGAGCCTTTACAACATCAACCCATTCTAGTCCCTGTATGTAGCGAGCATATATTATATCTCTCTTTATACTGTCCGTCTGGCTATCCATTAAAGACCTTGCCTTGTCTATCAATTGAACTAATTCGTTGAAGTCGCTCTCTACTTCTAGCTGTAGGTCAATTGCATAATTCAGACAATCACTAGCCGAATTGTTGACACTCGACTGAACTCGCTCCTTGTACTCGATTGCCCCACCTGTAGCCTTGGTCTCATACAATTCAATACGCAACACTTTGCGCTTAATCGCAGCTCGTAGCCTTGGGATGCGCAGTAATTCGTCGCTAGTTATCACACACATAATCAATCTCCCAATTTAGATATACTCTAGCTTTCTTCAAATCTTCGAGTCCATTCTTTTTATTAGCCCTAAGTAGGTACTTTAACGCACAGCCTCTACAATGTGCTTTAAACCCATCTATCCCTAACACAGAGCGAATTACATCGATTGATTCCACATTCAGACCGTCTAGCATATAGTGGCTAGGCTTGTCGACTCTCTCATCCTTCTGCTTTTCCTCAGTAGCCTTAGTCCGTGTCCTATCTTCTAGGAATTCTAGTGTTTCTTTAGCTGCTTTTTCATAAGACGGTAGCCCTGTGGTAGTGCTCTTTGCCAGTGCCTCTTTATGAACCCTCTGGAGCTGTCGCATTATCTTGTAGTCTTTCTGTAGCTTGACCGTCTCGTATAGGTTACTCAGATACTTAATCTGCTCAAGCATAATCTCAACGTCTGCGATTTCCTCTGCAATATGTTCGAGGTTGTCTTCATCAATCGCATCTATCAGCTCTCCTAGTTCCTCTTGTAACTTATCGTACTGATTCTCATTCCCATAGAAGTTCGCTATTGTCCTTAATTCGTCATTGATCATATCTAATTACCTCCTAACTGCTCTGCATATCGCTGAGCCTCTCGCAGTGTATCGAATCGCACCGTCTCTCGTTCCCTTGCGTATACATAATGCCCTCTAGTCGCCCACCTACAGCCGCTAGTCAGCCTGATTGCCTGGCGCTCTGTGATTATCGTTACTCCGTGTGGATTCGGAACGGGTATATATTCTTTCGTGTGTCTAAAAGCCCCGTAGGATTCCGCAGTTAATATCCATTTAGCCATTTTGTGCCTCCATATCTGCAATAATTACTACCGCCAGCAGTACCGTTGCCACTATGTACATCCCCTGCCTGTGTCCTATGAATAAATCCAGTAGCGGGATGATGATCAGGTATATCACCCCTACATCGAACACCAGGTACAGCCAGTTAGCCGCTATTACATTGCCCCTGTAGTGCTGCACCAGGGCAATTACACCTAGCAGCATTAAGGCTATTAGTTTAATTAGCATGTTGCCTCCTTATGTAATTTCGTTATTTTGTTATTTATTACAAAATATGTTATTAATTTTGTTCATACATCTAGTTTGTTCCCAACTGTTCACAGCTTGTTCTCAATAGTTTTCGCTTGTACCCCAGTATTATCAAGGCTGTTCGCAAATTCGCAGTTGTTCGCAACTTTTTTTTGCTCACACTTATATGCGTATATATTTTTTTATGTTTTTTTATACAGCCTATAAGTGTGTAAATATTTTTGTGAACATTGCGAACAAGTTAATCTTTTTCATCACCTAAAAAGCTCTTTTTAACTGATATACAACACGGTGATGTTGCTCCTATCCTTACTCGGCGGTCTTTTCTACCCTTATTTGTTTCAAGAACCTTAAGCCTATCTAGGTACGACACCAATTTCTTGTAGTTAATGCTCGCTTTCTGGCAGTGTTCTCTTAATACAGATGCAACTATATCAACCGTATCGAATGTATTCGCTACTCCATAAATCTCTGGTGCATCCTCATCGAATTTGTTCCAGTTTTTTACAATCCAGCCTTTTAGCCACTCAACCGCCCTTAAGTCTTGCGACACGTCGTCATGCGTTGCGATGTAAGGCTCTAGGTCTTCCGCTGTAAAGCTAGGCGGTTCATCTAGGATTATCGTGCTGTAGAATGCCTCTGCCACAACTACTATCGATGCTGCAAGGGCTTGTTTATCGGTGAAACCCTTTTCGCTGTATTCGGCAAAAACAGACTGCTGTGCGGTCTTAATCTTTTTGCGTGTCTTGCTGTCTAGTGCCTCTACAAACTCTCGCCCTGCATGACCGTAGTTCGACTTGACTGCCTCAACTATCTTCATTGGGTCGCTGAAGAGGTCGTCTTGGCATTCGATTTCAAATACACGATTTTTCGCTCCGCCGCCACTTAGCTCGCCTGTAATTGGCTGCTCTCCGCTTGAAATAAAGCAGTTTCGCCAATTCCTAGAGGCTTGAATTCCTAATTGTTTGTTCGACCTGCTCTTCCCGGAACCTTCGCATAGTTCGTAAATTAAACTGTCAAAGTTGTCACTTACTCCAGCTTTAATCTGCAGTTCGTCACACACAACAGGCATGCTGTATAGGGTCGATGCAAGGATTTCCTGTGCGACCTTTGTCGAGTTAAATGTCTTAATATATGATCCGACGTCGGGCTTTCCCCATACCGATGCGGCTAACATTAGCGATACAGTTTTACCTCCTCCAGACGCTCCCCAGAAGTGGACGAAGAACGGTAGCGCATCTAATGGCTCTATCAGAACTGATGCGAACGATGCAGCTAGTGCAACTTTTGGCGCTATCTTATTGGACTTTCTGACAGTCTTAATGACCTCTTTCCACCCCTCTATAGTGCCGTTCGGTCTCATTACGCACTGTTCTAATTCT
>ERZ772966.260-NODE-260-length-21379-cov-4.562418_pt1 | contig 21379 bp, 21 predicted proteins | sample MGYA00580680_ERZ772966 | MGnify/ENA primary metagenome ERZ772966 (study PRJEB29015, sample SAMEA2738055) | human oral metagenome | biome: human oral; feature: human-associated habitat; material: saliva | place: China | collected 2225 ...
CGTCCACCAACGTTTTCTTGGCTTCGGCTAGTTTTGCCTTGCCTTCTGCTAACGTTCCGGCATTGGCTTCAAAGGCCGCCACTCCTTCACGGTATCGGTCGAGACCATCCACGTACTGACTATAGCTATCGTAATACTTCACTAATCCCTGTTTGTACGCTTCTTGTCCTGCGCGTAATTGTTGCTTCTTCGATGCGAGTTCCGCTTCAGCATTTGAAATCGCCGTTTCCCCCGCTGTAAGTTCTTGTTCTTTTTGAGTAAGCACTTGTTCTTTGGCGATAAGCGCCTGTTCTGTTTGAGCAAGCTGGGCTTCTTCTTGCGTTAAAGCCGTCTCCATCTCTTGAAGACTTTCTTCGGTAATGCCTTGCGCCGCAGCTGCGGCAGGGTCACTGGCTAGAAGTGCCTTCCCTTGCGCTAAGGCTGTCTTTTTAGTTTCGAGGTCAGCCTTTCCTGCTTCTAGTTGCGCTTTCGCCTGCGCTAATTGCGTCTTTCCGGCTTCTAGCTGCTCCCGAGCGTTTGCGAGTTCTTCTTTCTTTGCAGCAAGTTGTTCTTCCGCTTGGGTTAATTTGGTACTGGCATCTGCTAACTGTTCTTTCTTTTCGGCTAAAGTTGCCACGGCTTGTTCGATTTGCACCCGAGCACTCTCGAGTTGCGCACGACTTGCCTCCAACTGATTCCACGCCGCATTAAGTTTTTCATCTCCTGAGGCAAGTGTTGCTTCATTGCGGCGGACTTCTTGTGCCCCGTCAGCAAGCGTCTTTTCGTTCTTTTCGATTTCGCTCTTGCCGTCTGCCAATCTCTTCTCGGCGTCCGAGAGTTGCGTTTTGGCATCGGTAATCTTTTCTTTTCCTTCTGAAATCTTATCGTCGGCCTTCGTCTTCAACGTGTCTAAGCGCGCCGTTCCATTGTCGGCCAACTTTTCTTCAAGCGCCTGTTGCAACTCCGTCACCTTGTCTGCGTACTCACGGCTTGTTGTTTTCCATTTGCGCAAATCCGGATAACGAAGTCGCGCAATCGTATAAACTTCAGAATCGAACGCGTCTTTTGGCACGACGGCAAATCCACTAAGGTCCCCGCTTCCCGCACTCGACACCCCTTTAATCGTCTTTGAAAGGAGCTCGCTGGAGTTCACAAACCCCGTAATGGTAAATTCATGTCCCTTCAGTAAAGTATTACTTCCGGATTCATTCAATCGAATGGTATCCCCAATCTTGTACTGAACAGCCATCACCCCGTCAAGCGCTACTTCGTTTGATTTCGTAGGTAACGCGCCACTCACCAACTCGAACGTCGAAATATCGGTCGTCTGTGAGAACACACGAATCGCACTAGGCGTGTCATTAATCACCGTATCGACAAAATAGCCAAACTCCACATCGGCGTTCTCTTCTTGTATCTCGACTTGGTCCTCAGCGCTTAAACCATAGCCCGCCACCACGAATAAATCCGCAGCATTGGCCTGCTCCATATAGCTGTTCAAGGTGTCTTCAATATCTGGGCCAGACACTTTTAGCCCGACCAAACTGAACGCACCCAGCATCATGAGGAGCATGATTGAAAGGAAGCGCCCTTTCGATTGACGAAGGGAGTTTCTTATATCCTTATTTAATGTTTTCTTAGTCACGATCTTCACCCCTTCTAATATTCAAGCGTTTGAATATCTTGTGGATTTGGATTGAGTTCAATAGATTTCACGCGCGCGTCATGCATATGAATCACACGGTCGGCAATCGGCGCTAAGGCTGAGTTATGCGTTACGATAATAACGGTTGCCCCTTGATTACGTGACATATCTTGTAAAATCTGTAGCACTTGTTTTCCGGTATGGTAGTCGAGCGCTCCTGTTGGCTCATCACAAAGCAATAACTTTGGATTCTTCGCAACCGCACGTGCAATCGATACCCGTTGTTGTTCCCCACCAGATAATTGTGCTGGGAAATTATTGATACGATGTCCTAACCCAACAGACTTTAAGGCTTCCTCGGCATCTTGGGCATCTTTTACAATCTCAGCCGCCAATTCTACATTTTCCTTTGCCGTTAAATTCGGTACTAGATTATAAAATTGGAAGACGAATCCGACATCATCTCTTCTATAGTAAGTCAGTTGTTTTTCATCAAAATTGGAAATGTCCACGCCGTCGACAAACACATGCCCGTCGTCATTGGTGTCCATGCCTCCTAAAATATTCAGAACCGTTGATTTCCCTGCACCGCTGGCCCCTAAAATAATGACTAACTCTCCTTTTTCAATTTCAAAATTCACATCATTATTCGCGATAATCTCTGTATCGCCGACTTGATAACGTTTATAGCTATTCTTCATTTCGATATAAGCCATGTCTATCCCTCATTTCTCTCAACACGTTAAATGAACACTGTGTTGATTCTCTTTCGTATTTACTCTATACTAGCAGTAGTGAAAAAACAATACACAATACTCAACAATGTGTTGATTTAAGAAAAGAGTTTAAACAATGACGACACAAAAACGGAAAACCACAACGAAAAGCGATTTAAAAGAAGCGCTCACCCGATTACTGAGAGAAAAAGACTTCGAAGCCATTAGCGTGAGCGATATCGCTAAAGAAGCAGGCGTGAATCGTGGAACCTTCTACCTGCATTACGTCGATAAATTCGATATGGTGGACAAGCTCATTGATGAGATTTTACAAAATATCTTACTTCTATTAAAAGAAGGCAATCCAAAAAATAAAGAAGAGGCCTGTCCAGGAATCGTGAAAATCTTCGAGTATTTAAAAGAAGACTTCGACTTTATTCACGCGATGACCTTGAACCGATTCAACTACACATCGAAACTCGTTCATGATTTCCTATTAGAGTTAACACGCCAAATTGGACCGATTAAGGAAAACATCGCAACGGTCTACCCGCTGCCAGAAGATTACGCGCAAGAAGTGTTTATCTATAGCAACAGTGCGATTTTCTTCCACTGGATTCAAAAAGGTGGCGTGGAAAGCCCTGAAGAAATCGCAAAAATCTTTTTCAGAATGTCATTATAAAGGAGAAAACTCATGCAAAAGACGATTATGAAAGACCTGCTCTTTCTGAGCCAAAAATCAACGGCTGCCGACCCGAAAGCTGATGCGCAAGTGGTCCGCGACTTGCAAGATACGCTTCGTGCCAACCGCGACCGCTGTGTAGGAATGGCGGCGAATATGATTGGCGTGAGGAAGAACATTATTATCGTAGCGATTGGACCGATGGATTTGGTGATGCTGAACCCGCGTATTACGAAGAAGCAGGGGCCATATGAAACGGAAGAAGGATGTCTGAGCCATACTGGCACGAAGAAGACGACGCGCTATCAAACGATTGAAGTAGCCTACACCGACCCGAGCGGCAAGAAGCATACGGGAACGTTCACCGACTTCACGGCGCAAGTCATCCAACATGAAATGGATCATCTAGAAGGTATTCTCATTTAATACGCAACTTCAGTTGCGTTTCCTTCGAATCCTGACGGATTTCTTCATAGAAGCGATAATGGGGCACCGGCTTGAGCCTTATGTCTCAAGCTCTACCAAGCTTCAAACTGACTCTACGGACTTCACCCTAGAGTCAGTAATTCACATTGGTTGCTATCCCCCATTATTGCTTCTATAGAATCCGTCCGATTCTTCGGAAACGTGCAACTGAAGTAATCGTATTTTTATGGTGCTTCTAAATGGACGAGGATGAAGACTTGTGCCGGGAAGGCGGGGAACTGCTCCTTAAAACGGGCGGTGTAGTCATCTTCTTCGTTTCGTATAGTAAGAAAAAGAAAAAATAAAGAGAAAAGAGTTGACTCTGACGTAACGGTATAGGTTAAACTTTCTAGTGTTAGGAGTTGAGGTTATGTATTTAATCAAGCAAGTAAGTGAAATCAGTGGTGTATCGGTGCGCACTTTGCATCACTATGACGAAATTGGATTGCTTTCCCCGAAAAAACAGGAAAATGGATATCGCTACTATAGCGACGAGGAGCTTTCCCAATTGCAGACGATTCTCTACTATAAATATTTGGGATTTTCGCTGAAAGAGATAAAGTCCCTGATGAAGCAAAACGAGGATGATCTGTTGCCCCACTTAAAACATCAGTTGAATTTAATGCAAAAAGAAAAAGACCGTCTTCTAACATTAATCGACACATTAGAAAAGACGATTGCGTCTACAGAAAGGAAAATGACGATGACAACCGAAGAAAAATTCAAAGGATTCACCTTCAAGGATAACGAGAAATACAAACAAGCTGCGACTGAAAAATACGGCGAAACAGTGATGAACGAGGCCGAAGAAAGACAAAAAGGCAAGGAAGAAATCATTGCGGACGGCTTCAACAACATCTTCTTCGCATTCGCGGATAATATCGAAAAAGGACTACCAGCAACAGACGCCGTGAACGTGGACTTAGCAAAACAACTCCATCAACACATGTGCGCTTACGCTTTTGACTGCTCCATCGATGTCTTCTCAAGCATCGGATTCGGCTACGCGAAAAACGAAGAGTTCAGAACGAACTTGGATAAATACGGCAAAGGCGTTGGTCAATACGCTTGCGACGCGATTCAAGCCTATGTCGCACAGGAGAGAAGATAAGACAAAAGAGGAGTAAGACTACTGTCCTACTCCTCTATTTTTATCTCACAAATACCAGTTTTTCTGGTGTTGATAGTTCCGCGTCAAACGCAAATCCATCTTCTCTAAAAGCCTCCAACTGCTTCACGTCTGTTACTTGTTCGCGCATGGCAAAGCCCACTAACAACCCACGCCCTTTTTTAGACGTCGTAGAGTGTTGTTTCAACTTTCCTTCTTTACGCTCGTAAAACTCCACGTCCACCCAGTTGTAACGCGAGTGGTCTAGTAAGGTACTGAACTCATCGCTCGCACAGTTCACCACCGTTTCACCTTCCTCGAACAACTCGGTCCACTCCGCTTTCCAGTAAGCCTTCAAGCTCTTTCCATCCACGCGCAATGGTCGTAACATATCCAAGCGATACGGCTTCACATAAGCATCCGGCGCCACAGCCCCATATAATGCAGATAAGATGCGCACATGCTTGCTTCCATAGCCTAAGCCCTTGTTCCATCCCTCTACTTTCTTCAACCAACGAAACGCCAGTCCGTTGTAGAGTTCAATGGCAGGCCCAGCCTTGGCCACGTTCCACCCTTCGATAAACGCTTTGTTTTCGTCGAGCAACTTCCCTTTGACCCCAAGCACTCGCGATAGGTCCTCTTCGGGCACTTCTCTTACAGCTTCTACCACTTTTGCGGCAGCCGGGCTCACTTCCCAGTCGCGCTCCTCTAATGCGTCTCCATTCATTTCCTTTGCAGGCGATAGTATTAATTTCATCTCGGCACTCCTTTTCAATCTCCCCCTTAGTTTACCGCACCCGCCGTATTTTGACAAAACACAAGGAGCAATTTATACTGATTATTATCAACCTAAAAGGAGAGTTCTATGCACGTTATCATCAATTCCATCGCCTTATTTTACCTATTACCATTCATTAGCGTTGGAGTCTATACGATTGGAACACAAAAACATTCACTCGCCAACTTCCTACTATTCATTGGAGGGATCACGGCACTTCATTCCGCACGTTTGATTTACGAAAAATCAGTCACTGGATATATCTTCTGGATATTAGCCTGGGCAGTCATGTTATACGCGTCCTATTGGAATAACCAGCACGAAAAACCATATAAAACAGAAAATCAAATGCTTGAGTTTGTTGTCTGCTTTGTCAATAGAAATCCATTTCCGGATAAAATTAAAGACCCAAACAAAGCACGTGCCATCGTTGCACTTGTCATCACTATTTTAATGATTTTTGCCTAACAAGGAGAGCCTTATATGAACGTTGTATTCATCATATTTTTTATTCTGAGTTTCTTTGTCGTCACATTCGCACTCTTACATCTGCTTGCAGGTGGCGCCGCTCTTCTAAAAGGAGATAAAACAACAGGAAACATCCTCGTTTTTGCAGGAGGTCTCATCGCACTTCCTACAATCCCATTACTCTCAATCGTACCCGGAATTCCATTCCTAACATGGATCCTTGGGGCAACGCTTTGCTGCGTGGGAGCCTATATGAACGGAAAAGAAAAAGGCAACATCAACAAATCACATCACGTCATCCGCATCACCATCGCAGTCCTTCTCACGATTGGACTGGCACTTGTTTAAAAAAGGGTACCATTAAAAGGAGGATTTTTTATGTGGGATTTTTTAATAAAGTTATCTCTCTTAGTATTCAGTATGTTTATTTACGCTCTCTTCAATTTATTCATTAGTGGTAGTGCCTATTTCAGAAAAAAGAACACGCCAGGAAACGACTATATTTTCCTTAGCGCACTCTGTTCGATCATAACTATTTTTATGCTATTCCGTTCCTACCCTCTCGCAATCATAACTTGGATTGGCGGACTAGTGTTGTTGTTTATCGGATCTAAAAAGAACCATGAAGCAAACGATGATTCCAATCCAACGTTTTACTTTATTAATGTAACTATCGGAGCCATTATTGCAGTATTTATGATTGTACTTTTCTTGGGATGATAAGGAGGTTCTTAGATGTTAGCATTTTTATTTGATTTTTATCACGTACTATTCGTGATTATCGGTTACTCCCTATTAAACTTAACGGTTAGCTTAATAGCCAAGTTTAGAAAAAAGAATACGCCTGGAAATAACTATGTTTACATAGGTACACTTTTCTCTCTTGGTACAATCCCATTGCTATTCCTTTACTATCCTCTCGCGATAGCAGCTTGGTTTGTCGCCATAGTGTTGTATTATAGGGGAGCTAAAATGAATCACGAAGCAAACGATGATACTACACCGCTGTTTTATTTATTTAGTTTAACGATTGCGGCTATTATTACATTTGCACTATTTTCACTTCATCCATGATTGAACTAATAATTGTTTAAAGAAAGGAACTTTATATGCTCGGATTAATCATAAATTTACAAAGCCTTGCTGTTATCGCTTTTTTCTTCGGAGCCTTCAATGTTTCGAAAGGGTTAAAAATGTTTTCAGAAGATTATGGGTCGCCACAAGGGTACTTGATGTGCATCGGTGGAGCACTCGCCGGTGTGTCTGCTACAATGTTTATGCCTATTAAGCTAATGGGAATCATTCTTTGGATTATCGGTTCTATCTGCTGTTTCATCGGAGTTAGTTGGTATAATAACACTCATAAAGATACGATTTCCGGACAAATCATCCGTATTTTCACGATGGTTTTTGTCCTTGTGATTCTTTATTTCTCATACAACATCCCATATCATTAAAAATTAGGTCTTCCACTGCTATTTCATTTATAATAGCGTAGAAGACCTTTTTAGTACGCTTCACACATTTTATATTTGGAGATGTTCTTATGGCTGGAGTATTTTTTGGAATGTTATTTCTAGGTTTTAATGTTTACTTCTTTCCTATCTACCATATAATGAGTGGACTTAGAGCCATTTTTTTCCTTAAAAACCTTAAAGCTGGCTTATGCCTCATTATTGGCGGTTCAATCCTTGAAGCAGTTGCTTATTACGGCTTTTATAGCGCCGAAACCATCCCCTGGCTTCAACAAAGCGCTGGCCTTCTCTGGCTTCTCGGCGGTATCCCATGCTATATCGGCATTTATTTGATTAACAAAAAAATGAACAAAGTAGACCTTGTTGCCTTTATCATCCTCACCGTATGCTTCGTCCTCGGACTCATCGCTGTATCCAACTAAATTTAAATCCATCAAAGACTCGCCCTGCGAGTCTTTTCCTATTTCTAGCCCTGCAACTTTCATAACTAACAAAAAAACGTACGGAATTTCCGTACGCTTTTTATAGACCTACCTTATCATCATAATTGTCCCAATCGCAATCAGTGCACAACCAACAAGAGACTTCACCGTGAACGTATCATGCAAGAAGAAAAAGGCTAATATCAACGTAAAGATGATACTCAACTTATCAACCGCCGCCACTTCTGTTGCACTCCCCATCTGAAGCGCCTTGTAGTAACAAAGCCACGAAGCCCCTGTCGCAATCCCGGATAAAATCAAAAAGATCCAACTCTTCCGACTAATCTCAGACAAGCCACTCTGATTATTCGTCACAAACACCATCAGCCACGACATCACAACGACCACAACCGTGCGTACCGCCGTCGCCAAATTCGAGTTTACCCCATCAATCCCAATCTTCGCCAAAATCGACGTCAACGCCGCAAACACCGCTGACAACACCGCAAATACAATCCACATTTGAAAGACCCCTTTAATTACATCTTTCTACTATTATACCTATTTTTTCCTAGAAAAATATAGATTGCATCTGAATGAATTTTTGCTACAATGAACTTACTGACTGAAAGGGAGGAAAAGAGGATGCCAGAAAAACTTTTTGAAGAATTAGCCCAACTAGATCAAGTAGAAGCCGTGGTCCTTGGGGGCTCTAGAGCTGGAGAGCATTATGATCAAGATTCAGACTATGATGTCTATGTCTATTTAAAAGCTCCGATTGCTCCTGAAATCCGCGAAAAACTACTGGGCAAGTACTGCTCGTATATGGAAATCCAAAATCAATTTTGGGAAGTGGAAGATGATTGCGTTCTAAATAATGGAATTGAGATTGAATTCATCTACCGTTCCTTGGATGATTTTGATAAAGACTTACAGAAGGTGGTTATAGAGCATCAACCTCAAAATGCCTACACGACTTGTATGTGGTACAACTTGCTTCATAGCAAAGTTCTATACGACCAAGAAAACCGATACACCGCGCTTCAGAACAAGTACCAGATTCCTTACCCTGCGAATCTGAAGCGGAATATCATCGAGAGACAGTCCCTTTTACTCGAAAAATCCTTGCCCGCTTTTTCAAAACAAATCAAAAAAGCCCTTAAACGCAAGGACATTCTCGCCTTGAACCACAGAAGTAGCGAGTTCTTTGCTTCCTATTTTGACCTTCTCTTTGCTTTGAACGAGCAATTACACCCTGGCGAAAAACGGATGCTGTCATACGCAAAAGAAAACTGCGCTCTTCTCCCACAAGATTTTGAAACAAACATCCAAACTTACTTCCAAAATCTCTATCAATGGGACAAACCACAAGAAACACTAGACACCTTAAACCAACTCTTAGAACACCTAAAGAAGCTCATCGAAACAACTCATCACTAAGAAGAACACTCTTCAAAGTGGTTTATTAAACGGTACGAGCAATAAATTACGAAACAAAACGGATTCACAGTGTGAATCCGTTTTTTGCTTCTGCCTTTCTGCGATGTATCCTGAAGTTGAACTCGACCTTGCTGAAATGGCGTGCGTTCCCCGAAACATCCGCAGAACGTTCCACGTTCCTTCCCTTTTATTTCAAATCCTTCGCACTGTGAAGGATTTTGCACGACTCATTTCGAGTCCCTTGCGACATATCCGTCCAATGATTCTGGCCTGAGCGTTCGTCTTCGTATCCTGTTGTTAGAGACGAAGCAGAATTTAACTTTATAGCACCCTCTGTCGCGGATGGTCCGGTAGTCGGCGAAGCAAATTTTAATCGTGCAAAAGCCAGACCCTCTCGTTTTTTGTAAATGTACATTGAATAGATTAATAACCCATTAACGTGTTTATTTCTTTGGATTCTGCGAAAAAGTAGTTTGGAGGATAAACGAAAAGAATCAGTTTATTGAAAGAATAGTGGGACTAAGCATTAAAACGAATAAGCGGACGTAGGAATTGATTCCGTACGTCCTCTTTGAGGCTTTAAAGGTGCAAGACCAAGGCTTGCACCGGTGCCCCACTATAACTCTTTCAATAATAAAACTGATTCTGAACTCGGTTATCCGACAATGCACTCATTCCCCTAAAATCCAAAGAAACGAAGCGAAGCTTCGCCTGTTCTTTCAAGCACACACTCATAACACAATGGTTCAATGAATTTTATCCTTTTATCAAGTTCGGTTATCTTTTTTATTTTTTTGCACACAAAAAGCCGAGAGGGTTCTCGGCTTTTCTCAACGATTATTTGTTTGCTAATAAGTCGCGGATTTCTTTTAAGTAATCTTCTGCAGTTGGTGCAGCTGGAGCAGCTTCTTCAACTTGATTTTTCTTAGCTAATTCAGAAGCTTTGTTCATACCTTTAATGATTAAGAACAATACAGCGCCAACGATTACAAAGTTGATGATAGCAGCGATGAAAGCACCGATACCGATTTGAGCAGAACCTAATTTAAATGTAACTGCTGCGATATCTCCTGTGTTTGCTACCATAGCGATGATTGGTGAAATAATATCTTTAACTAATGAATCAACGATTGCTTTGAAAGCTCCACCGATGATAACCGCTACTGCTAATTCAACGATATTCCCGCGCATTAAAAACTCTTTAAACTCTTTTAACATAAATATTTTCCTCCTTTGTTTTTTAGGTTAATAATTACCTTAAACAGAATACTAAAATTAAAACTAAAATACAACTAAAAACATTCAGAAATTTACACTTTTCGGACATAATTTTGCGGAGTGTATTTTTCTACTGAAAATCCGACATCTTCCCCTGAGGCCATGCGAGCCAAACATTCGCCAATCCAGACACCGCTCGTAAGCCCTGAAGAGCCCAAACCACTTGCTACAAAGGCATTTGTCGTGTTTGGTACTTCACCAAAGAACGGTAAAAAATCGGAAGTATACGCACGCGTTCCGACGCGTACCCCACTGCGTTTGGCATTTTTTAGACTTGGAAGACTCGCGCACGCTTCTTCGTACATGCCGTTTAAGAGCTCTTCATCTGGAACCAAATTGAAACCTTGCGTATTTTCGTGAGTCGCCCCGACTAAAATCTTGCCATCTGGGAATGGAAGAATATCAATCTCACCGTGCAACATGCACACTGGCCATTTCGACGTATCTTCGCTCGTCTCCAAGGTGAGTTCAATCAACTGACCCTTTTGCGGACGCACATCCACGTAGTAGCCAAGCGGTTCGAGCAGTTCTTTCACCCACGCACCACTGGAAAGGACCACCGCATCGAAGGCTTGCACCTCTTCACCAAGACGCACACGGACTTCTTCTCCACTTGCTTCCAGCGTTACTTTTTCACGGACCACACGAGCCCCGTTTTTGGCCGCCTGTTCTAATAGAAGTGTTACGAGCATCTCGCCATCCACACGTCCACCGCCGCTACAATAGAGAGCCCCGTCTGGATTCGACCAGCCAGGAATCACACGAGAAACGTCTTCTGGCGTTAGCGCACGAACCTCACCAATCATCGGCGCATCCACGCGTCGCTCCACGGCCATCTCCTCGACTTTGGCCAATTGTTTTTCGGTATGCTTGAAAATATACGCCCCGACTTGCTCATACGGCAACTCACTAACGCCATCTTCGCGCAGCTGATCCATCAACTGCGGATAGTACGCCGCCCCGCATGACACGAGTTGGTACCAGTCTTTATTACGACGTTGCGATAACCATGGGCAAATAATCCCGGCAGCCGCCTTCGTTGCTTGGCCCACGCCCGCGTCAAATACCGTCACATCGATTCCTTTTTTGCTAAGCTGATACGCCGCAGTCGCCCCGACGATGCCAGCTCCTACGATTGCTACTTTCTTCGTCATCTTCTTCACTCCTAGCTGAAGTCTCTTGTTTCAAATTGTCCTTCGCGTTCAAACCATTCCGCCACCGTTAACAGCAACGCCTCTTGTCCACGCGCCGCCATCAACTGTACGCCGATTGGAAGTCCTTTTTTTGTTAAATGCACTGGCAAACTAATCGCTGGTGCGCCTGTGATATTGGACAATTGTGTAAACGGTGTAAGCGCTAATGTTCGGTCAAACATGCGCCAAATCACGCTTTGTTGTTCCGGCACACTCAGTTCGTCCATATGATTCAACGCGTGACGCACCGATTCTTCCATCGGGAATTGCGTATGGAGTGGTGCCACATCGCTCACACTTGGCGTTAGAATCAAATCATACTGCTCATGCACCTTTTCCATCGCATGCGCATACGTGTCCCATTTCGACAGAGCCGCGCTATAATCTTTGGCTAAAATACGTTCCCCAGACTGGTAAATCCCCCAAGTCATGAGTTCCATATCGTCTTTCGTGAACTTACGGCCAAAGCTTGCCTCCATGCCTTGGAACATCGCCGCCGTCTCCACACTATTCATCACGTAATAGTTCTTCATCACTTCTACGCCGTCAACAGGCCAGCCAATCGATTCGACTACACAACCAATACCCTCTAGGAAATTCACGGCCTTACGAAGCGCCTCCTTGGCTTCCGGAGCGACCACACTCTCGATTGGAGACTTCTCAATCACGCCTACTCGAAGCGGACGGTTTGGAAGAGCGTCCCAGTCTTTAATGAGCGGTGTTAAAAACGGACTGTCTTTTTGCTCGACTTGCATCCATTTCAACAACTCGCGGGTATCACGGACCGTCTTCGTCATCGCAAAATTCACCGCAGCGCCTTGCCAGCCACGATAGCTACCAGGGCCGACAGGAATGCGTCCACGACTCGGCTTCAACCCGATTAAGCCCGTAAAGCTCGCTGGAATCCGAATCGAACCACCGCCGTCACTGGCCCCCGCAATCGGAACGATGCCACCCGCCACGGCAGCCGCAGCACCACCGCTAGATCCACCGGCATTGCGATTCAAGTCATACGGATTATTCGCAGGGCCCCATAACTCTGGTTCCGTCATATTCTTAAAGCCAAATTCTGGCGTATTCGTACGTCCAACAATGATAAAACCTGCTGCTTCCAGACGCTTCACGAAGTTATCCGTACGTTTTACTGGAATCCCCTTCAAGAGCTTACTTCCCGCACTCGATGGTTCCCCTGCTTGATTTTGCCCGAGGTCCTTCAAGAGAAGTGGCACCCCGCCAAATGGCAAGCCTTCAAACGAACGCGTCTGTGCTTCTTCTAGCGCACGTTCGGCCTGCAAGTGCACGACCGCGTTTAAGCTTGGATTTCGTTGTTCAATTGTATCTAATGTCTCTTGGACTAATTCCTTTGGAGATACCGCACCACTTGCAACGGCCTCTCTCATCTCGATGGCGTCTTTCCACATAGTTTCACGTCCCTTCATGTCTTCCTTATTGTACAGTGAAACGGAAAGTCGGTAAAGGCTCACGCAGTAGAATCCGCCTAAGTCTAAGAGTAAACGCTAGAATTTTTTGGAAACAAAATTGTGGAAAACAACCTTTGTTACCGTTTACCTCAGTCGTTTCCACCCTCATTTTGGAAATTGAAGAAAATATGAAGAAACTATTGAGAAATATATAAAAAATGGTAGTAAAAATTGATATTTGTGATATAATAATACATATAAAAATAACAGAGAACAGTAACTTGACGGCTTTTTGCAAGGGTCGCTCTATTTTTTTGGAGTTTTTAGTTACTTTTCTCACAAATTAATACCTTTAGGAGGAAAAATAATGAAAGATTTCATCAAAGGAAGACTCTCGAAGCTACTCTTCGTATTGCTCATCCCAATGGTGTTATTCATACTTGCCCCTCAAAAAGTGGTGAACGCGGCAGACGTTAGTAATAACATCAGTTCATTGACGGTCTCTTCAAGCGAAATTACAGACGGCGGACAAATAACCGTTAAGTTTACGTTTGACGAACACGCTCAAAAAATCAAAGCTGGAGACACTCTTGAAGTGACTTGGCCAAATTCAGGCACTCTTCACGGGACTGGATTTAAGAAAACCATCAAATTGACCATCGAAGGGAAATACGTTGGGGACATGGTCATTACAGACGGTTCTGCAAAAGTAACGTTCAACGACGGCATCACTGGTCTTGAGAACGTTCGCGGTTGGGGTGAATTCGAAATCGAAGGTCACAACGACACAGCAACAGACAAAGAACACGTTGGTAAATTTACAATCGTGAGTGGAGACAAATCTGTCGAATTGAACGTGAAGAAAATGGCGACTGGCGTAAACAGCGCTCCATTCTACTTAAAAGCTGGGGACATGCACGCTGACGACCCTGAACACATTCTTTGGACATTAACGATTAACGCGATGAACTTAGAAGTGGACGGCGACGTTCGTGTCGAAGACGAAGTGCAAGGCGGACACAAATTGGTGACAGACAGCTTTAGCATTACAACAACAGGAATGAAACCTGGCTACTATGGTGGCGATACAGCGATTGAAGACTTCAAAGCCGCTTTCCCTGGATCAACATTTACAGTGGATGCTTCTGGAAAAATCACGATTACGATTCCAAAAGACCAAATCAATAAGACTGGCGTTCTTATTTTCTATCGTACAAAAGTAGAAAATGACGCTCAAAAAGACTTCAAGAACAACACAAAAGTTTGGTACCAAGTAAAAGGTGAAGCTGCGGTTGTAGCTAAAGAAGTAAACGAATCTGTTGCAAACATCAATGCAAACGGCGGCGTTGACGGAGACCAATCAACTCCATCACTTCCAACAACGACAACAGTAGCAACAACGACGACAACTACAACAACGGAAGCTCCTACGACAACTACAACTACTACAGAAGCTCCTACAACGACGACTACGACAACAGAGTCTACAACTGCTTCAACGACTACAACTGAGTCAACGACTGCTTCTACAACAGCATCTACAACGACGACTGAGTCGACAACTGCTTCTAGAACTGCAGGAACAACAACTACTGAGTCTACTACAGCTTCTACAACAGCATCTACAACGACGACTGAGTCGACAACTGCTTCTACAACTGCAGGAACAACGACTACTGAGTCAACAACAGTTTCTACAACTGCCGCTACAACAACATCTGAAGGCTCTTCTACTACAGAAAGTTCAACAACAGGCGTAACGACAGGCGAAACAACTGGCACAACAACAGTAACACCTGCACCAGAAACAACAACAACGACTGTTACACCAGACCTACCAAACACTGGTACAACAAGTACTACAGCCGTAATCCTAGCAGGAATCATCGTAACAATCAGCGCGATGTTCGTTCTCGTTTCTAAAAAAGCAGAACAAAACTAATCTAAATAAACCTATTTAAAAAGCTAGCAGATTTTTCTGCTAGCTTTTTTGTTTACTTAAATTCCTCTTTCTCCGTCCGGGATTCCAAATACAATAAGACGTCTGTTAAGTTAACCCTATTTTCATCGGCATTATACTCGCTTCTTAAAAAGCAAATCTAAAAGACGACGAAGAATCCTGCGGATGCTATACAAACCGTAACGTGTTTAGCATTACATGCGAATTAGTTGGCGTAGGAATTTATTCCTTACGCCAACTTTGAGGCTGTAAAGGTGAGAGACTCTTCGAGGCTCGAACCGGTGCAACATTACAGTATGTATAGCAACAATCCGCTGGTCTTCGAAGTCGGCTTTTAGCCCTTCGGTCTACCCTTGACCTATTTTTTTATGAAGAGTATAATTTCCCTTATGAAAAGAACAGCAATCAACTTAACAGACGGGCCGATTTTGCGGTCCATTATTGCATTTGCAATCCCAATTATAATTTCAAACATATTCCAGCAACTATACAACACCGCTGACATCATGATTGTCGGTCGATTCCTTGGACAGGATTCGCTGGCAGCGGTTGGAGCCACAGCCGCCATCTTTGAACTCATCGTCGGCTTCTCGCTTGGAGTCGGTAACGGGATGGGCGTTATCATCGCACGTTATTACGGGGCCAATAACCATCGCCTCTTGAAACGTGCCGTCGGAGCAACTCTTGTCATCGGAGCCTTTCTTAGTCTCCTTGTTGCGATTATCGGAAGTTTCGGCATGTATCCTCTCCTTCAGTTCCTTGGAACGCCTGAGAGTATCATCAATCAGTCGTATGAGTATATCTCGATTGTCGTACTCGGTATTGCCGTGACCTTCGCGTATAACCTCTGTGCGGGTCTGCTTCGTGCGGTTGGTGACAGCCAGGCGGCACTCTACTTCCTGATTTTCTCGGCAATCGTAAACGTGTTTTTAGATATCTTACTGATTACAACGTTCAATATGGGCGTTGCAGCAGCGGCCATCGCGACGATTATTGCTCAAGGCATATCGGCTGTCCTCTGCTTTATTTATATCAAAAAACGCGCTAGCTTCTTGATTCCAGCAAAGAGTGATTTCGTACGCGACGACGAATTATACATGGACTTACTCAGCCAAGGCCTAGCCATGGGACTCATGTCGTCCATCGTATCGATTGGATCTGTGATGCTTCAATCATCTATCAACGCACTCGGACCAGTCATCATCAGCGCGCAAACGTCAGCACGACGCATCTTCGCATTCTCGACACTCCCATTCGCGGCGATTGCGGCAGCGATGACGACCTTCACTTCGCAAAACTTCGGTGCTAACAAACCGAACCGTATCGCGAAAGGCATTCGTCAAGGAAGTCTCGTAGCGTTCGGCTGGGCGATTCTGGTGTGCATCTTCTTGTTCTTTGCAAGTCCTGCGTTAAATGAACTCATCTCTGGTTCAAGCGATCCTGTACTTCTGGAAAATGCGGCGCTCTACAACCGTATCGGGTCAGTGTTTTATATCCCGCTTGCGCTTCTATTGATTTTACGAAATAGTTTGCAAGGGCTAGGGCAAAAGGTAACGCCATTGGTTTCGAGCTTTATTGAGCTGGTGGGGAAAGTGCTTTTTGTCATCTTCATCATTCCGCACACTGGCTATCTTGGAGTTATTTTCTCTGAGCCGATCATCTGGTGTTTGATGGCGATCTATCTTTCATACGCCTTCTTACGCCATCCGCTTATTAAAGAAGTGAGACATGAGATATTTTAATAAAAAAGAGACAAAATAAACCCTCGGCATATTCATTGTATTAAGGCGCCAAGGGCTTCTATGGACCTTCGCGGATATCTTCATAGTAATGGAAACAACTGTACCGGAAAGAGCCGAAGTCTCTTTTCCTATCGAACTTCAAAGGGCGTCAAGTTGATAAAATCAACTGACGCCCTAATTCATTTCGATTACACTCGTTATTTCCATTACTATAGAATCCACGAGGTCTTTGAAGCCTATTTTTTATTTTCTTCTTTAATGTAGATGGCGGAAAACGGCTATACGATTCTACTGCACTCTGCTGTAAGAAGGCAATTCTCTCGGGTATCCACACGTTTATCGAAACTAATCTAGCAAGAGCCTCTTTCTTTACCCAGAATTTAGCGTATAATAAAGGGGACAAACTAGAAAGCGGTGATGAGATGAACGATTATATAAAGCTCAATCAAGACAGATGGAATAAAGTAAAAAATGACTATACTGAGCCAATTACACATGAAGAATTAGAAGAAGCCAGAAAGCAGCCAATTTCTGTGGCATTAACGGTTGGAAAAAAAGTTCCACAAGAATGGTTTGATAAAGCCAACGGGAAAAAGATATTAGGGTTAGCTTGTGGCGGCGGTCAGCAGGGTCCCGTTTTTGCGGCAAAAGGTTATGATGTCACCATAATGGATTTTTCGACATCACAATTACAAAAAGATGAAATGGTTGCTAAAAGAGAGGGGTTAACAATCAATACCGTTCAAAGCGATATGACAAAACCATTCCCATTTGAAGATGAAACGTTTGATATTATTTTTAATCCTGTTTCGAATGTCTATATAGAAGATTTAGAAAACATGTATAAAGAAGCCGCTCGTGTATTGAAAAAGGGCGGGCTGTTAATGGTCGGCTTTATGAATCCTTGGATATACATGTACGATGCTGACGTTGTATGGGACCAACCCGACGAGGAATTACTGTTAAAGTTCTCCATTCCTTTTAATTCAAAAGAGCTTGAAGCAGATGGCAAAATCACCATCAATCCAGAATACGGATATGAATTTAGCCATACCTTAGAAACTCAGATTCGAGGGCAATTGAAAAACGGTCTCGCGATGATCGATTTTTATGAATCCTGCGACAAAAGAAATCGATTATCCCGTTACGGCAATGACTATATCGCTACACTCTGCATCAAACTATAATGTAATAGAACAAATAAGAAAAGGCTAAGCGACAGTCTCGCTTAGCCTTATTTTTCTGGTTTAAAATATCAAAACACCTATTCAACACTCGCTTGTGAAGTGTTATACTTATGGTAGGCAACTAGCCTCGTAAGGAGGTGAGGTTTTAGTGGAAATATTCATTATATATTTTCTTGCACCACTACATGTGGGACTAATTTTAATATTAGTAGAGTATTTGCTAAACTCTAGCAAGAAAAAATAGTTGCCATAGCACCAGAACGTTAATCTAACGAAAAAAAGAGCATTGGATCATCCACATCCAATGCTCTTTCTGGCTTTAGTGATTTGAAATATTCACTATTTTCTTGCTCCTTTAATATACCATAAATTTCTTTAATGTCAAGATAAGCTGCATTCAAGTCAAAAGGAAGCCTTCGGTCTTTTTTATTATTTTTGAACCGACACAACTTCGAGGTCGCCGTTTTCGTTCTGAAGAACCTTAAACATGATCTCGTCCCCTTCTTTCGGTCCATCCGCGTGCTTCGAGTCCATCAAGAGCGTGCCGAAGCATTGGTTGCCTTCCACGCGCGAGATGCGGACCCATAAGCGTTCGGGGTCCTTCGTCTTGTCTTCGTAGTAGAACGCTACACCAAAGTCATCGGGATGCTCGCGGTGGCGGAATCGGTCAAGCCCTTCAAACGTTCGTGTCTCTTCTTTTTCTTTGCTCTTTGTGTCATAAACTTCCGCAATGACGCGTCTTGCACGGTCAACAATATACGGATCGACTTCAATCCATTTCATCGAACAGAACTCGCAGTCATCGAGGTTCGCTAGACGAATGAGATACATCGTCTCTTCTGGAATGAGGCGCATGTCGAGCGTCGTCTCTCCTTCTTTTGCGATCCATAGCGGTTGGAACGACACACCGGCCTCTTCGTCGATATATCCGTAGAGGACAAGCCCCGTGTCGCCAGCCTTGGCCACTTCTGGCATCACGTCTTCGATGAGAGAAGCACAGCGAACGTAGACGAGTTGATGGTAGAAGCTGCGGAAAGAGGCATCTTTTACTTTTTGCATTTGGCTTGCGATTGGAATTTCATTTGGGAAGAGTTCGCCTTTGATGTCGAGTCCTGGCGCAAAACCGCATCGGTCAAGCCACTCCGGACTTGTCACCTCTGGAATCGGTTCGGCGTGGGCCTTGGAGGCGAAACGCTCTCTGCTATCGGCCACGATGTCCACCGGCAGATCCAGATTCACATGCTCCATCCATTTCCAACGATAATCGTCCGGCAAATGCAAGAGGAGAATCTGCGTCTTCCCTTCATGCTCGTAAATGTCCAGCACCTTGAAGTGGCTGTCGCGGTTGGCAACGTGTAGCCCCCAGTTGGTGCCGTGCTCCGCCTTCGTCAAATCAAAAAGGTGGTTGGATAAAATGCTAAAGCGGTGCGTTGTCACCATGCCCCCAATACGACTGGTCGCGTCGGTAAAGGCAGCGTTACGCACAATCTGCCCCACCTGGAACTTTGCCGCTTCTTCCGGCGTTAGGTTGATGTCTCTAGCAAAGAGCTGCAATCCCGGCAGCATCTCATTCATTAGTTGTTCGAGTTGTTGTTCTTTGGTCATTCTACTTCTCCTGTCTTACCACAATGCACGTTCTAGTGTGTCGTTCTCGTACGGTTGGAGGTTCACGACGGCAGACTTGATCGTTCCATCCGCTTTCTTAGTCGTCTGTGGCTCTGATTCGCCGATTAACAGCACATTGATTCCTTCTTTTTTGGCAAATACGATCACCGATGTTCCTGATTCGGACACATAACACTCCACGATTTCGTAAGAGTCGCCTCCTTTTTGGAAAGTCAATCCTCCCCACTTGAAGTTCGCCTTCTCGCCATCGACTGTAGCATATTTGAAGAGCTGGTCTGGAACGGCTAAATCATAGTACTCGCGCTGGGTCGCTGGACTCGTGCGCTCATAGATTTCCCCTCTTTTACGCGCGTAAATCGCCATCGCATCCGCAACCGATTGATTCGCTGAAGCTTCAGAGGTTGCTTTCCATGTCGCATTATCGGTAAAGCCTTTTAGTAAATCAGCGTCCTTCACGATTTGGAAGGCTGCTTTTGCAAGTGTCTCGCGTGTCACATTGGTCGCACGAAGAACGATTGGCTCGCCGTCTTCGTACCCAAAGAGGAACGCCTCTTTCTTCGTAGCGTCAAGATACGCTTCCACCACCATCACTTCGTAGTCATTTGAGGCTACAACGCCCATCATATTCCATTTGACCTTATCACCATTGATGGTCGCAGCATCCATGTGAATCGCTTCGTGCAAAGCCTCGAAATGCTGCCCAGTAGACGCATTCCACCGCTTCATGAAGTCGCTAAATCCGCTCGAGTTAAAACGAACCAAGAGCTCCAAGTCCGAATAGGCATTGTCGATAGCATCCTTGTCGCTTGGAAATTGCGCAAACATCTCGTCACGCACCTTCTTGGCCGCCGCTAAGCCTTCCGTAATATCCGCATCCTTGGCCGCCACATTATACGCCAACTGCAACATCTCAAAATACGTCGCGTGCTCCGTCTCGGCAACCGTTGTCGGTGCCACCGTTGTCGCCTGAACCGTCGTTGGTGCCTGGGTCGTCACCGCCTCTTCTGGTTTCTTGTTACAAGCTGCAAGAGCCAACACACAAAGCACTGTTGCTAGGATTTGTCTTTGCTTCATACTCTCTCCTCCAATCATGAAAACCTTCTCTATTCAAGATTATTATAGCATAGGTGGGCTAAAAAGACTGTAAGACTTATCAATAAATTAAACTGCAGCATTATAATTAATGTAATCATCAGATAGGTCATCTCTTTCTCGTATTAAATGAATTAATACTTACAAAACAAGGGATTTCCAACGTGTTGGAAATCCCTTGTTTTATTTATATCTGTGTGGTCTTTTATACTTGCGTTTACTTTTTCGTTTTTCTAATTCCTCATTTATAAGTAAAGGAAGAATTACTTTAATTTGCTCCAAAAGATTTTTACGTGATATCCAGTTCCATAAATATACAAGGCTCATCCAAACAGGATACACACATATGCATAATAGTATGATAAATAATACATTTTCTAAAGTTTGAAATCCATTAAAAACAAAACCTAGTACAATAGGGCAAATAAAACCAATTAATTTTATTCCCTTCTCTATTAAGTAGTCCATCCGAATCTCCGAATTTCCTCCAAAATCATATGGGTACAAAAAGTAAAAATACATTTTCTTCAGAAAATCATCATCGAGAGCGTGAATTTCTTTCTTTAAAATGCAAATTTTATCAGCAACAATAATATTTCTATTTTCTTTCCATATTTTGAAACTAGACTTTTTGCCTTTTAAAGAATTATATACTTCTTTCCTATAGTATAAAAAATTCCAAATTCTTATTAAATAATTATC
>ERZ772966.263-NODE-263-length-21264-cov-21.653449_pt1 | contig 21264 bp, 16 predicted proteins | sample MGYA00580680_ERZ772966 | MGnify/ENA primary metagenome ERZ772966 (study PRJEB29015, sample SAMEA2738055) | human oral metagenome | biome: human oral; feature: human-associated habitat; material: saliva | place: China | collected 2225 ...
TGATCGGCGCGCGCCCGGTCCTCATGACCGACTACATCGCCTGCGGGCACGTGGTTCCCGAGCGCATCGCCGCGATCGTCACCGGCATCGCGCGCGCCTGCGAGGCAACGGGCACGCCCCTGATCGGCGGCGAGACGGCCGAGCACCCGGGCGTCATGGAGCCCGACGACTACGACATCGCGGGTGCGGCTACCGGCGTCGTGGACGCCTCGAAGCTGCTGGGCCCCGAGCGCGTGACCGACGGCGACGTCGTGATCGCTATGGCTTCCTCGGGACTGCACTCCAACGGCTACTCGCTGGTGCGCTCGGTCGTCTCCCGCGTGGGCGCCTCGCTGGAGTCACACGTGGCCGAGTTCGGCCGCACCCTCGGCGAGGAGCTCCTCGAGCCCACCCGCCTGTACACGCGCCTGTGCCTGGACCTGGTCGAGCGCTTCGGCGTTGAGGGGATTCACGCCTACTCGCACGTGACCGGCGGCGGCCTGGCCGCGAACCTGTCGCGCGTCCTGCCTGTCGGCGCGGTGGCGACCGTCGACCGCTCCACGTGGACCGTTCCCGCCGTGTTCGACTGGGTGCGCCGCGGCGGCGACGTCACCTGGGTGGGCATGGAGGATTCCCTGAACCTGGGCGTCGGCATGGTCGCCGTCGTCTCGGCCTCCGTGGCTTCCGAGGTCCTGTCCGCAATTAACGAGGCCGGGGTGGCGGCGTGGGTCCTGGGCTCCGTCACGTCGGTCGGCGCCGACGGAACCGTGGCTGGCTTTGGGTCGGTCGCCGACCTTGGCGCGGACTCCTCCGGCGTGCGCCTCATCTCCGGCACGAAGGGCGTCCAGGCGGGCGCCGTGCTGCTGCACGGCGAGTACCTCGTGGGCTGAGCGGCACGCCTGCGCTTCGTGCGTGAGAGGGGCCGGGGCCGGTGGGCCTCGACCCCTCATCCGCGCTGAGTTCTTCGTGTGGGCGTCCCGGGCGTCGCTGACCGCGCTCACGCCCTGCGCGGAGAGTAGGCAACACGTTGCGGGCGCGCCAAAGCGGCGGACCGCTGGTCGGTCCGCCGTGTGGCTGAGCCGTTACTTGGTGGAGGAACCGCCCGTCCAGAAGGACTCATCGAGCTGCTTCGGGTCGATGTCGTCATCCTCTGCCGGGATATCCGCGAAGTCGGCGTATTTCGAGTAGAGGTCGTCGTCGATTGCATCGTCCTCTTCGAGCTCGTCCACAGCGGTGTTCGCCGTGTACGAGTCCTCATCCGCCAGCTCGCGCTGAAGTGCGTGTAGGTCGGTGTCGGGGCTGAAGTACTTCAGCTTCCGAGCGACTTTCATCTGCTTAGCCTTTTGACGGCCGCGCCCCATGGCGTCGACCCCCTCCGCGTCGTTCGGGTCCGCGTGAAGCGGTTCCCTGGGTGTTCAAAATGTTTCGTGGGACCATCATAGCTAAAGACGGGCCTTGACCTCACCTTGGACCGTGTTTTGCGCGCACAGCGGAGAAAGGGGAACGCTGCTCAGGCGTGCAGGGGCGCGGAATTGCGCTCGCAACGGGCGATGATGTGAACGCCGTTACGGATTGCGGGCGAGGGCGGATATGCGCGTTCCCCCGCGCGGGCGCGACGCCCGGGCGAGGGGAACGGAAGGAAAAACGCTGGCGTCAGGCCTCCGTGGCCTGGTCGGCGGCGGCCAGGGCGGCGAGCGTCTGAGCGGCTGCCTCACGGCCGATGCGGCGGGCCTGGCGGCGCGCGCGGCGGGACTTGCGCGTGGCGAGAAGGACGATGACGGTGAGGGCGCCCACCGTGGACAGGGCCACGATGCCGACCTTCTTCAGGGCGTCCGTGTTGCCGCCGGCCGCGTCCTGCAGGGCCAGCGACGCGGACTCCTTGATGGCCGCGAAGCGGGCGGTGGCCTCGTCCTTCGCTTCCTGGGCGAGCGCCGCGGGCTGCACGCGCTGGTACAGCTCGTCGATGGTGGCGGCCAGCTCGGCGCGCTGACGCTCGAGGTCCGCGGCGATCTGCTCTTCGGTGCGCGGGCCGGAGGGCTTGGCGGCGGCGGAATCGCCGACGGTCACGTTGCGCGGGTCGACAGAGTTGCTCACTTGCCCAGTCCCTTCTCGATGGCTTCCTTGGTGGCGGCGACAGAGGCGGCCGGGTCCGGGCGGTGCTTCTGCGCGCTCTGGAGGGCGCTCTTGCCGGCGAGCGCCAGCGCGAGCACGATCACGAGGAGGAGGCCGACGACGATCAGCGACGCCGCCCATGCCGGAACCACGAGGGCGAGGAGCACCTCGACCGTGTGGAACGTCCAGCCCAGCAGGAAGAGGGCGAAGACGGCGGCCGTCGCGAGGAGGCCCGCGCCCTTACCGCTCTTCTTCGCGAAGGAGCGGGCCTTCGTCTTGTTGAGCTCGATCTCATCGCGCAGGATGCCCGACAGTTGGCCGGTGACAGACGCGACGAGGGTGCCGATGGTGGGGCGCGCCTCGGGTGCGGGCGCCGCGTGCTGCGCGCTGGGCGCGGGCTGCTGGGGTGCGGCGGGCGGCGGGTATTGCCCGGGCTGGGGAATCGACTGGGTCATAGGGGCTCCTGCGCGTGCGGGGGTAACGAGGCGTCGCCTCGCCTGATAAGCCTAGTCTCTCACGAAGAAAGGCGGCTCGCAGTGACCCGTGCGCTACTGGTCGCGTTACTCCTTGGGGGCGATCGAGCCGGGCAGGTCGGAGAGGATCTTGCGGGCGCGCACGACCAGGTCGGATACCTCGGGCTCGGCGAGAGCCGGGTCCTCGCTGTCGACCGTGGGGATGTCGCGCGCGGAGGCGTCGGCGCGGTCCTCGCCCGAGGCCTGGGCTGTGTCCGTGGAGATCGGCGCCATCAGGGCGGTCTCGTCCACCGCAGGGTCGGAGAAGGAGGGGGCCGGGGCGGTAGCGGGAGCGGAGATGCCGGCCACGACCTCGTCGAAGGGGGAGGGTGTGGCCGCGGGGATCGGGCCGAGGAGGGCCTTGGGGTCCTCGGGGTTGGCCTCCAGGGAAGCGGCGATGATCGCCTGTGAGGGGCCGGGAGCGTCGAGAGCGACGCGGCCGTTCGTGAGGAGAATCGCACGGTCCGTGGAGGCGGCGAGCTCAATGGAGGGGGTCGAGATGACGACCGCGCAGCCCGCGTTGGACAGGGAACGCAGCAGGGGTTCGAGCTCGGCGCGCGCGTCGGCCGGCAGTGAGACGGGATCCTCGATGAGGAAGACTTCGGCGCCCGAAACGATGGCGCGGGCGATGAGGGCCTTGAAGCGTTCCCATTCCGTCAGCTCGCTGGGGTGCAGGTCCACGCGCTGGGCCAGGCCCGTCACCTGGAGGGCGCCCACGAGGTTGTCCCAGTCGGCGACGGAGCCGGTGGCCGACAGGGGAGCGAGGATGTTCTGGCGGATCGTCAGCGTGCTGTCGAGCGGCGAATCCGTGCGGATCAGGGCGACCGAGCCGATGCGGCCCGCCAGGCGCGCCGCCCATGAGCGCGAGGGTGCGGCGACGATGCGGCCGGCGTGGGGCTCCTCGAGGCCCGCGAGGATGAGGAAGAGTGCGCGGGCGCGTCGGCCCGTCGCGTCCAGGATCGCGCTGAGCGTGCGCGCACGGAAGCCCATGTCGACGTCGGCCAGGAGGACCGCGCCCGTGGCGCTGTCCGTGTAGGTCAGGCCCAAGCCGGCGACCAGGACCTTGCCGCCGCGGCCCTTCGCGGCGAAGGAACGACGCGACCGGTACCAGGGGCGGGGCTCAGTGGTGGGCAGGTGCGCGGGCAGCGGTGCGATGACGACCTCGCCCTGCGTGGGCTGGGGCGCCTGCTGTAGCGGCTGCACCTCCGGCTGCCGCGTCGGAGTGTCGTTCGTCGACGAGGCCGTGGCCCCCTCGGCGGCAGCGTCAACCGCCACAGCGGCGGCCGGTTCCGGGACGGCCTGCCCAGCGGCGGCCGGCTCCGGGACGGCCACGTTCTGGCCATCCGTACCCTGCAGGTTTTCACGCGACTCGTTCGACATGCCCCCATTCTTTCAGGATCGCGCCGATTGTGCCGTCAAGGCGCGCGGGGGGTGGGTGGGTGATACGTTTGTGAGGTCCTGCGAGCGTGTGTGGTGGCTGTGGCTGCCGTGTTCCCCGTATGGGGGTGAACCTATGTAGTGCATTAGGAGGACGTTTTCCCCGCGAAAGCGGGGTTTTTTCTTTGTTTGGGTTCTCGCGTTCGTGCACTGGTGACACGCTTGGCAACATGTATTGCATAAGAGCGCTTTTAATGTTATCGTCTACCTATCAACCCTTCGGGGGCGATGGTGACCCTGTCGGTGTTGCCGGGCTCAACAATTTCAGAGTAACCAGACTTGCTCATCGTAGCGTGCTTTGGTTGCTTAGGAAGTGAAATCGACTCGAGGGAGAGATGATGGGCCGAAAGAAAGAAGGTAGCGAGGCGACCGCCCCTCGTCCGGTTGCGGCACCGCCGGTTTTTCCTGCCGCGCGGCCAGACCTGGCGGTTTCGGAACTATCCGACCTTGCTCGGTGCTTTTGGGCCAAGACTGGGAGTGGCGCGTTCGCCTGGTTGTCTGTTGTTCAGCACCTCATGGACGCCGCGGACGTCGCGGGTTACCTCTTTGATGAGTACTTGAGTGAGCACCACCGCAGGATCATGGCCTCCGTCTGGGGAGGGGACCAGGCGAAAGCGCGGGTGACCTTCGTGTTCCTGGCGGGGATCCATGACGTCGGTAAGGTGAGTCCCCAATTTGCGTGTCAGTCAGCGGAGCTCGCACCTTTCATTCGCGCCCAGGGGCTCGGCATTATGCGAAAGGCAGATTATCCGAAACGCAAATTTTTGCCCCACGGCCTCGTCAGTCAGTTCGCGTTTCAGGAGGCAATTGTTCGCGGCGGAGGCGACGCTGAGCGCGCCGTTCATTGGGCGGTCCTCGTAGGAATTCACCACGGGCGTTACCCGGATGCGGGTGCGGTCAACGTCGCGCGCCAGCAATACAGGACACAAGAGGGGTCGGAGCAGGACGACCCTCGATGGGGGCAGGCTCGCGCGGAGATTCTTCGGTGGATGGCGAGGCGCAGCGGCTTTCCGCTCGAGGCGCCAGGAACTGCGCTGCCCGAGCTCCCCATTGCCGTCGCCTCCGCCTATGCCTCGGCACTCGTCATCGCGGACTGGCTCGCCTCAAATGAGGACTACTTTCCGCTGCGCCCCCGCCCCGACAAGGGAGATGAGGAATGCGCGATTCGGTTCTACCCGGAGCTGGATGCCGGGCAACAGCGCAAACGGGCAGCGCGCGGATGGAAGCGAGCAGCGTTTCCTGCCCCCATGCGCCTACCCGCCACTCTCGAGGAGCCAATCGCAGACTTCTACCGTCACCGCTTCGGGTGGCCGACCTCGTACCGGCCGACCTGCGCCCAGCGCAAGGCCGTGGAGATCGCCTCTACCGAAGACCCGGATCTCATGATCGTCGAGGCGCCGCCAGGGTCCGGGAAGACCGAGCTGGCTTTTGCAGCCGCTGAGGTTCTGATGCGTGCTCGCTGTCTGCAGGGAGTGTTTGTCGCGCTGCCCACTCAGGCCACGACCAACGCGATGTTTGAACGCGTCACTGCGTGGCTGACGAGCATCCTGGGCGATGAGCCGCAGCGGCTGGGCATCCAGCTGGCGCATGGGAAGAACAGCTTGAACGAGTCTTTCATGCGTCTGCTCGAGAGTGGTCAGAGTCCCCTCGAAGTGCACGACGGCGAGGAGGACCAGGGCCTTCACGCGAGCCGGTGGATGGGCCAACGCTGGCGCTCGACGCTGTCGCCCGTCGTGGTCGGCACGATCGATCAGGTGTTGCTCGCAGCCCTCAAGTCGCGCCACGTGCTGGTGCGCCACCTTGGGCTCATGGGCAAGGTCGTCGTCATCGACGAGGTGCACGCCGCCGACGAGTACATGGAGACCTACCTGGAAGCCGCCCTCACGTGGCTCGGCATGTACGGGATCCCCGTCGTCCTGCTGTCCGCGACCCTGCCGCCCGCGCGTCGCCGCGCGCTTCTGGACGCCTATCGACGAGGCCGTGGCTCATCGGGCGAAGGCGCTCAGTTGGTCGAGGGCATGATCGGATATCCGGTCATCTCGACGGTGTTAGCTACGGGCGTGCACGTCCACGAGATTGACGGCGAGGCGGAGGTCCCCAAGCGGATCGTGCCGGCATCTGTGGGATCTCCCCAGGAGATCGCGGAACTGCTGGACCGCGAGCTAGCTGATGGCGGATGCGCTGTCGTTATTCGCAATACCGTCCGCGAGGCGCAGGAGACCTACGAGGCGGTGAGGGAGCTCTTTGGGCGTGAGCAGACCACCCTCCTGCACTCTCGTTTCCTGGCCGCCGAGCGTGCCGTGCGTGACCGCCGGATGCTCGAACTCTTTGGCAAGGGGGCCACACATCGTCCCCAGCGTCACGTCGTCGTCGCAACCCAGGTGATTGAGCAGAGCCTGGACGTCGACTTCGACCTCATGCTCACCGACCCCGCTCCCATGGACCTGATCCTGCAACGCATCGGGCGCCTGCATCGACATGAGCGAGCGGATCGTCCTGTGGGGCTGCGCGAGGCCCGATGCCTGGTGCTGGTGGAGGACCTCTTTGCTGTGCCGTGGGCCTACTCGACAGGGACAGACCACGTCTACCCGCGACACGCGGTTCTGCGCACCCTCGGAATCCTCTCGGATCGCGGCGAGATTACGGTCCGTGAACCCGTCGACTATGCGCAGCTCACCGAGCTGGCGTACTCCGACGTAGAAGCCGTCGGACCTGCTCAATGGGCCGATGCTTTTGACACCGCGCTCGACGAACGAGAACGAAGTACCGCGCAATCGCGGATGCGGGCGAGCACATGGTGCCTCGACGGTATGAACGTACACCGGTGGCAAGCCCCCAAGTTGGAAGAAAAATTCCAAGGAAACGCCGCCACAGGGGAGGACACTAAAGGGCCGGGAGTCGCCGCAGCACGAGCCGCGGTGCGAGACGGCGAAGACCAGATACCCGTCCTCGTTGTTGCGATCGATCCCGGTTTGAGTAATGTCCCGGTAGCACCGCCTCTGAGCGGGGTAACCACAGATGATGAGCCGTTACACGTCAGCGAATATAACGCGGGAGGGCGCATTGCAGAGATGCATTCGTGGAGTATCTCCCTACCTCCGCGGGCTTTTCGGGTTCGCGGCCAGAGCATCGACCAGGCGGTGGACGCAGTTGCAGGTGCTATTTGGGATGATGTCGCGAGGAGGAAGTGGAAGTGCTGTGAGCATCCACTTCTATCCGGAGAGCTGATCCTCGCGATGTACATAACCCCCGACGGGGAACGCTTGACGCGTGACCTGTGCGGACACACACTCACGTATTCCACCGAGAAAGGAATGGAGGTTCGGGCCAATGAAGGACCCTGAATACAACCTGCTCGACGAGCCGTGGATACCCGTCCGGCTCCTAGACGGGACCATCGCTGACGTCGGACTGCTGGAGCTTCTTCGGCGCACGACAGACATCGCAGATCTTGCGTGTGAGCTACCGACGCAGAGCATCGCGATCCAGCGACTCGTTTTGGCCATTGCGTATCGCGTGGCGCCACCGTGCGATGCACACGACTGGGTCAGGCAGTGGGACGAAGGCGCTCCGACGGACCAGATGATCGAGTACCTCGAACAATGGAGGAATCGTTTCTACCTGTTCGGTGGGCGATTCCCCTTCATGCAGGTTGCTGATTTGCGCACCGCGAAGGACGCGGTGTCTGGGCTCGAAAAGCTGATCGCCGACGTCCCTAACGGCGAGCAGTTTTTCACTACTCGCCATGGGCGTGCCCTCGCGTGTATCCCCCCGTCGGAAGCTGCTCGCTGGCTGGTTCATGCGCAGGCGTATGATCCGTCTGGCATCCGTTCAGGTGCAGTCGGTGATTCTCAGGTCAAGGGAGGGAAAGGCTATCCGATCGGGCCATCGTGGTGCGGCCACCTCGGACTCGTGTGGCTCAAGGGTAAGGACTTGGACGAGACGCTGGTCCTGAATTTGATTCCCGCAGATGCCGCAGAATTGCGTGGCGTTGAAAGCTCAAGCGAGTGGGGAGCATGCAGTTGGGAGGTCTCCGAAACGGAGAGCGCGGTGCGCGGAGACTACTCGCTCCTCGATCCGTCAGGTACCCCCCGAGACATCAGCATCCCGCGTCTACTCACGTGGCATTCGCGCCGCATCAGGCTCGTGGGGAACCGCGAGGGGGTTACGGGAGTCGTCCTTGCTCAGGGAGACAAACTATCGCCACAGCAGATGCACCGGTATGAGCCACAGAGTTTGTGGCGCTACTCGACACCGCAGTCCAAGAAGTTCAAGCAGGACGTCTACATGCCTCGTAAATTCGAGGCGGGCCGCGCGCTCTGGCGCAACCTGCCCGGTACCTTGCCCACCGTGACGACTGTGCAGGGCGTGGACAAGCAGCCCAAGCAGGAGTTCCTCCCCTCGGCGACGCTGTCCTTCCACTACCAGCTCGACAACGCCTCGATCGAGACCACTTATCCCAAGGTGATGCGGATTCAGGCCGTTGGGGTCAGCTACGGACCGCAGGAAGCGACGTTCGAAGACATTTACTCGGATGAGCTGACGCTGTCGGTCGCTGTCATGCGAGTTGAACGCGAGGATCTGTCAGCCGAAATCGACCGCCAAGTCCGCCTGACCGAAGAGATTGCCCGACACGTGGGGAATCTTGCGGCGAACCTCGCGCGTGCGGCGGGAGAGAGCGGAGAGGGCGCCGGCGACGGGGCCCGAGACCGCGCCAAGGAACTCTTCTTCAGCGCAGTCAACACCGATTTCAGGACCTGGCTGACCCAGGTCGATGGGCGCGAAAGCGCGCGGGACGCCGGGCGTCGCTGGGAGCGGTCCCTGCGTCAGCACGCTATGGATGTCCAGGCGGTACTCGTGAGGGGCGCGTCGTCGGCGGCGATCATCGGCCGGGATACCGGCAGGGGGTACGTGAACGTGGGTATCGCCGAAAACTACTTCCGGGCGGCGCTCAACAAGCATCTCCCGTTACAGAATACCAATCAGGAAGGAACGAAATGACCAGCAATGATGCTGCTCCGGAGACCCCTCCGGATAGCGGTGCGACAGGGCTGTCGACGCGCGGTGCGGTGTATGGCCGCGTCGGTGGGTTGATCGTGAATAGACTCTGGAAGGAGACTCCTTCTGCACGCGCTCTTCGCGCGCAGCTAAGGGGAGCGCTTTCACGAGAAGTCGGATCGGTGCCCGAGCTGTGGGACCTCACGCTCGACGGACGCCCCGGCCATCTGGGCGACGAGCCGACCAGAGGTGAGAAGGCTGTCCATGGTGCTCTCACTCTCTGGGCGCTTCACCAGGGATCGAATACGAGGCCGATGCACGACACGTCGGATCATCCGCGCAGCTTCGCTTCTGCGATCCGAGTCGTTGCCGAGGGGCAAAGCGGCGACAAGCGGGCCGAGGAAGCACCGATCTATCGGCGTTTTTCCGCGGCCGTCCAGGCCCCCACCTTCGAGGGGCTTCTAGTGCATCTGCGTTCGCTCGTCTCTCAGCTTGAGGCTGCCGAGATTCCTTGTGACTACGCAGGGCTTGCAGCCGACCTCTTTATGTGGCAGAACCCGCGTCATCGCACGTCCGTCATGCGTAACTGGGGGCGTCAGTTCGCTCGTCCCGCTGAAACTGTCCACACCGATACCGCCTCTGACGAGTGACGTCGAGGCACCGCAATCAATCGCTTCATTTGTGAAAGGAAAGACAATGTCCGTCTTCGTTGATATCCACGTCCTGCAGACCCTCCCTCCCTCGAATCCGAACCGTGATGATACGGGTGCGCCGAAGACTGCCACCTTCGGCGGAGTACAGCGTATGCGCATTTCGTCGCAGGCCATCAAGCGTGCGACCCGTGAGGACTTCGAGGGAAAGATCGCTGACGGAAATTATGGCGTGCGCACGAAGAAGATCGTCGAGCTAGTTGCGCGTTCAATCGCCGATAAGCGTCCGGACCTCGACTCGCAGTCTGTCGACCTCGCCGAGATGGGGCTGAAGGCCATTGGCTTCAAGCTTGCTAAGCCGAACAGGAGTAAGAGTGACAAGGAGCTGGAGGAAGCCGGATTCCTCGTGTTCCTGTCGGCCAAGCAGATCGAGCATGTAGCAGATGCTCTGATCTCGGTCGCAGCCGAGGGAGATCCTGCGGCAGCATTCAAGGAGCTGAAGCCGCGTAGCCTCGTGAATACGGACCACTCCATCGATATTGCTCTGTTTGGTCGTATGGTCGCCGAGCCGAATGCCTTGAACGTGGATGCCGCCTGCCAGGTTTCCCACGCGATCGGTGTCGGAGCGGTTGAACGTGAGTACGACTACTACACGGCCGTCGACGATGAGAAGAAGCGCAACGACGAGGCCGACGAGGGTGCTGGCATGATCGGTACGATCGAGTTCGCATCCGCTACGGTGTACCGTTACGCGACGATCAACGTCGACATGCTCCGCGAAAACCTGGGCGACGATGCGGTGGCGGATCGTGCCATTGAGCTCTTTGTGGATAGCTTCGTTCGGTCGATGCCGACAGGAAAGATCACGACGTTCGCGAACCGTACCCTGCCGGACGCTGTCCTGGTTCAGGTGCGCAACGATCAGCCGATCAACATGGCGGGTGCCTTCGAAGACCCGATCGCCGCGGGGCAGCATGGTTTCGCCGACCCCGCCGTCAAGCGTTTCGTCGAGTTCGAGTCCAAGCTGCGTGACCTTACCGGCCTTGAGCCCGTCGGCTCGCTCGCCGCGTGGACCTCTCCTCGCGGCGAGGGCTTCTCAGCACTGGGTACCCAGGTTCGCCTGGTCGATCTGGGTAGCGTGACGGTGGACGCTGTGCGAGGCGAGCGATGAGTTCGGTACTCGTCTTGCGACTGGCTGGCCCCATGCAGTCGTGGGGCTCATCCAGTCGATTCACGCGCAGGTCGACGGAAGCTTTTCCCACGAAAAGCGCGCTGGTCGGTCTGCTCGCGGCGGCGCAGGGACGCAGGCGCAGCGATCCGATCGAGGACCTGGCAGAGCTTCGTTTCGCCGTGCGGGTGGACCAGCCGGGGCAGTTGCTCCGTGACTTTCATACGGCACATCGGGGTGATACGTCGATGCCTCTATCTGCCCGTTTCTATTGGGCGGATGCGGCTTTCGGGGCCTTCATTGAGGGACCGGATGACGTGATCGAGGGGTTGTCGCAGGCGATTCTTCGGCCGGTGTTCCCTCTGTACCTTGGTCGTCGCTCGTGTCCACCGACCATGCCTCTGCGACTCTCTGTGCGTCAGGGGAGCGCGTGGGACGCTCTTCGGGAAACACCGTGGATGGCATCCGCGTATTACCAAAAGAAGCAGCGCTACGAACAGTACGTGTCTGTCCGCGTTGTTGCTGATCAGGGCATTATCCCTACCGGCGAGGGCACCTCGTTCGAGCACACGATCCAGGATGTGCCGATCAGCTTTGACTCCGAACACCGTATCTACACTCTAAGAACCGTCGAGGAGGCGCGAGTCGCTCTGGAAAATCCGCAGTACGTGGAGGCGCGGCCGAACGCCGGCCCCGGCCTCGTCCATGACCCGATGGAGGTGCTCTGATGTTTCTGACACGTATCTACCTCAACCCCTACCGCAGGGGTGCGCGGCAGCTCATGCGGAGCCGTCAGATTCTGCATGCGGCCGTCATGAATTGTTTCCCGCCGGGTGCCTTGGAGGGTGCTGGAATGCCTCGGGTGCTGTGGCGCCTGGATCGTCCGTCATCCCCGAGAAGTGGGCTTTCTCGGCAGGAAAGCCCCTCGTGTGTGCTCTTCATCTCGAGCCCGGTTCCCCCGGATCCCTCGCACATCGTCGAGGAAGCCGGATACAGAACCGATGGCGGAGTGCTCGTCCGTGACATGGGTGATTTCCTTGATCGGCTTGAGGTCGGCCAAAGGTGGGGGTTCCGTCTCTGTGTGAATCCGACGTTCCGGGAGGCGAGTCAGGTCAATGCGCGGGGACGTAGGAAGGTCCTCGCTCACGTGACCCTGGATCAGCAGACGCAGTGGGTCTTGGATCGCTCTGAGCGGCTCGGGTTCCGCGTGCTGACTTCCGCCGAGTACGGTGGGGACCTGCCCGTCCTGGAGGACCAGGATGGTCGCCGCGTCGACGGGGCGAACCTCTTGATTAATGGGGTTGAGCGTAGCGTTGCCGAGTTCAAGCGACAGGGTGTGCGAGTGACGCTTGCTGTTGCGACTTTCGAGGGAGTGCTTGAGGTGACGGATTCGGATGCTCTTCGCCACGGCCTCGTCCATGGGGTAGGCCGAGGTAAAGCATACGGCTGTGGACTGCTGACCCTCGCCCGATCATGAGATCGATCCCCGGGGCAAGGCCTCCTGCGCCGAAGGACTTGGTGCGCGTTCGGGACCGGTTGACGTTCTTGTATGTTGAGCGGTGCACGATTAACCGGGACTCGAACGCGATCACCGTGGCCGATGGGCACGGAATCGCACACGTCCCAGCGGCGGCACTTTCGGTGCTGTTGCTGGGACCCGGGGTGCGGATCACGCACTCGGCGGTCTCGGTTCTTTCCGAAAGTGGTTCGACCATCGTGTGGGTGGGTGAGAACGGGGTTCGGTACTACGCGCACGGCACTCCTCCCTCCCGATCTTCGCGGTTGCTCGAGGCACAGGCGCGGGCGGTCAGCAATCCGTCGATGCGGCTGACCGTTGCTCGCAACATGTACTTGATGCGTTTTGCGGGCGAGGACGTGTCGAAGCTGAGTCTTCAGCAGCTGCGCGGACGCGAGGGTGCCCGCGTGCGCCGCCTGTACCGTGAACACTCCCAGCGCACGGGTGTGCCCTGGGATAGGCGCGAGTACGACCCGGACAGCTTCGAGGACGGGTCGGTCGTGAACCAGGCGTTGTCTGCGGCAAACTCTGCGATATACGGGGTTGTTCATGCTGTGATTGTTGCGCTGGGGTGTAGCCCGGGGCTGGGGTTCATACACAACGGGACCTACCGTTCGTTCGTGTACGACATTGCTGACCTGTACAAGGCTGACCTCACCATTCCCATCGCCTTCGATGTGGCAGCATCACCCACAGACGAGGCTGTGGGTAGTGCTGCGCGAAAGGCTGTCCGTGATGCAGTTCGGGAGTTTCGGCTCCTGGAGCGTTGCGTCGGCGACATAAAGAGTCTTCTGTCGGTGTCCGGGGCCTTGGGCGTCGAGGACGACGAGGACCTCATCGTGGACGACCTACGCCTGTGGGATGACCATGAAGGGACAGTCGCGGCGGGTGTGTCCTACGAAGAGGGCGACTTCTCGTGATCGTTCTCGTCTTGTCTGCGGTTCCCGAGGGCCTGCGGGGTCACGTGACGCGGTGGCTCATGGAGATTTCTCCTGGAGTTTTCGTTGGGACTCTCAGTGCCCGTGTGCGCGAGCGTCTGTGGGAGATTGTCACAGAGAACATGAAGACAGGGCGGGCGGTCCTGGTCTATCGGGCGCGCAACGAGCAGGGTCTTGCCTTTTTGACCTGGGGCGATCCATGGAAGCCCGTCGACTTTGACGGACTGACCCTCATGATGCGGCCCTACTACTCGGAAGGGCGAGGCCAGTATTCCGAGCCTGATCCTGCGGCGCGTGAGTTGCGTAAACGTCGCACAATGAGTAACTTCCAGAGGAGACGGCAAGCTCAAGGGTTTCCAAGATCTGACCGATCTGCTTGATAAAAGCACAGGTCAGAAAGTGTTTTCCCCGCCCGCGCGGGGATGAGCCTAGTTGACTGTAGAAATAATTACGTGTATATAGGTTTTCCCCGCCCGCGCGGGGATGAGCCCAGCAAATGGGACGGCGATCTAACCGTCGCCGTGTTTTCCCCGCCCGCGCGGGGATGAGCCCTGGACCCACGGCGGCGGCGTGCCCACCGGCGTCGTTTTCCCCGCCCGCGCGGGGATGAGCCGATGACGACCCTGCATACCTTGCCGGACATCCCGTTTTCCCCGCCCGCGCGGGGATGAGCCCATGGGGTACACGACACTTGAGGAGTCGATGAGGTTTTCCCCGCCCGCGCGGGGATGAGCCCACGTCACCGGCCGTCAAGCGCCCCCACCCACTGTTTTCCCCGCCCGCGCGGGGATGAGCCCCCAGGGTACGGGGGCCTCCCTATCGGTGTGGCGTTTTCCCCGCCCGCGCGGGGATGAGCCCGGGCTTTGATGAGCGGGATGTACCTGTCGTCGGTTTTCCCCGCCCGCGCGGGGATGAGCCCGCCTGGAGTTCGCCGCCCAGGAGGGCGCTAACGTTTTCCCCGCCCGCGCGGGGATGAGCCGGTCTACGATCAGCTGGTCCGGGCGACGCTCACGTTTTCCCCGCCCGCGCGGGGATGAGCCGTACCGACTCCGGTACTTGGTGAGGGTGTTCCCGTTTTCCCCGCCCGCGCGGGGATGAGCCCACGGGGTCGTTAGTGGTGCCCCAAATAACGCAGTTTTCCCCGCCCGCGCGGGGATGAGCCCGCAGACTCGCCCGATCTACTTTGATATGTCGAGTTTTCCCCGCCCGCGCGGGGATGAGCCCGTCGCCGACCGCCGACAGCTCCATCTGCAGATGTTTTCCCCGCCCGCGCGGGGATGAGCCCACGCTCACGACGCCCACGCGAGACTGCATGAGCGTTTTCCCCGCCCGCGCGGGGATGAGCCCTCTGGGACAGGCAGACCCGCGACACCCAGCCCGTTTTCCCCGCCCGCGCGGGGATGAGCCGATGTCCCTGGCGCGCGACTGGTATGCCTGCTGGTTTTCCCCGCCCGCGCGGGGATGAGCCGTCAGGCAGATCGCCGCCGACGCGGGCCGCCTCGTTTTCCCCGCCCGCGCGGGGATGAGCCGCGTTCCTTGATGAGCGGGATGTACCTGTCGTCGTTTTCCCCGCCCGCGCGGGGATGAGCCAGGCCGCCCGCGGCGGCCAGGTCGAGGGATCCCTGTTTTCCCCGCCCGCGCGGGGATGAGCCGGACCGAACAATGAACATCGAGACCACGACCGAGTTTTCCCCGCCCGCGCGGGGATGAGCCGCCAAGGCCACCCACGACCTGATCGACGCTCAGGTTTTCCCCGCCCGCGCGGGGATGAGCCCATGGCGCAGAACGGCACACCGCTCGTCCCGTAGTTTTCCCCGCCCGCGCGGGGATGAGCCCAGCGTTTCGTAGAGGGCGTCGGACATTTCGTCGTTTTCCCCGCCCGCGCGGGGATGAGCCGTCGCCCTCCTCCAGGCCGATCAGCTCCACGTGGTTTTCCCCGCCCGCGCGGGGATGAGCCTAGCTCAGTGGAACCCCGACCGGGAATGCTGGGGTTTTCCCCGCCCGCGCGGGGATGAGCCGCCCTCCGTGACCTACCCGCCGACGCCGAAGCAGTTTTCCCCGCCCGCGCGGGGATGAGCCCGTAGGTGCGGAGCGCGTGCGTGACGTCGCGTCGTTTTCCCCGCCCGCGCGGGGATGAGCCGCCCCACCGGGTCCCGCTTTTTGGCCACGTCCTGTTTTCCCCGCCCGCGCGGGGATGAGCCCCTGGCGTCACAACCCCACGGATTCCAGCCCTCGTTTTCCCCGCCCGCGCGGGGATGAGCCGTAGATCGGGCGCGCGGCGGTTGGCGGCTGCCCGTTTTCCCCGCCCGCGCGGGGATGAGCCCCAGGCCTCAGCACAGATGGGCACCGCCGCGCGGTTTTCCCCGCCCGCGCGGGGATGAGCCGCAACCAACATCGAACCGACAACCGTCGAATACGTTTTCCCCGCCCGCGCGGGGATGAGCCCAGCGGCGTAAAACGAACATCGCCATTGAAGCCGTTTTCCCCGCCCGCGCGGGGATGAGCCGGGTGGCGGTGCGCAAGTGCCGACCTGTGAGTTGTTTTCCCCGCCCGCGCGGGGATGAGCCTTGGCCCCCGGCCCCTCCCAAGAAGGAGGGGCCGTTTTCCCCGCCCGCGCGGGGATGAGCCGGAAACGGGCTTGCCCTGTTTCTACCTGGACGGGTTTTCCCCGCCCGCGCGGGGATGAGCCTCGGCGGGGATGTGAGCGTGGAGGCGCGCGAACGTTTTCCCCGCCCGCGCGGGGATGAGCCCGCCCGCCGCGATCAGCGCCGATGCGTGCGAATGTTTTCCCCGCCCGCGCGGGGATGAGCCGGCGTCGGCACTGGACATCACCGTGCAGGGCAGGTTTTCCCCGCCCGCGCGGGGATGAGCCGCGATCGACGCGGCGAACGCTGCCGTGGAGAAAGTTTTCCCCGCCCGCGCGGGGATGAGCCGTGAACGCCTCGCGCTGCAAGGTCGTCGAGGGTGGTTTTCCCCGCCCGCGCGGGGATGAGCCGCAGGCACAGCGATAATCCCGAATCTGTATTCCGTTTTCCCCGCCCGCGCGGGGATGAGCCGTCGCCGGCGTTCTGCGCCGCCGCGATCTGCTCGTTTTCCCCGCCCGCGCGGGGATGAGCCCGCCGCTGTCGAAAAGAACGGGCAGACGCTTGAGTTTTCCCCGCCCGCGCGGGGATGAGCCTGCGGCGTCTTCCTCCGAGAGCCACTTGTTGATGTTTTCCCCGCCCGCGCGGGGATGAGCCGTTGAACGCGACCTGCGCGGCCTTCGCGAGGTTGTTTTCCCCGCCCGCGCGGGGATGAGCCCGTGAAGCCGATGGTGAGGCCGGTCGTCGCGGGGTTTTCCCCGCCCGCGCGGGGATGAGCCGACCGGCCAGCCATGATCGGGCGCGCCCTGATCGTTTTCCCCGCCCGCGCGGGGATGAGCCGTAGCCGTATTCTCGCCGCTCGCCGGGAAACTTGTTTTCCCCGCCCGCGCGGGGATGAGCCCTCGTCGCAGACGGTTCGCGACTCACGCGCACAGTTTTCCCCGCCCGCGCGGGGATGAGCCGTGCTTCCACAGGACGCGCCGTTCGGGGTGGCCGTTTTCCCCGCCCGCGCGGGGATGAGCCCGGGGGCCCGGGGTTGCCGGGCGGGTCGCCGACGTTTTCCCCGCCCGCGCGGGGATGAGCCCTAGTGCGTAGGTTGTGTCTCGCATTTTGTTGTGTTTTCCCCGCCCGCGCGGGGATGAGCCCGTGGTCGAAGACTCCGACATGTACGTGCGGACGTTTTCCCCGCCCGCGCGGGGATGAGCCCCAGGTTAAAGACTCCCTCAACAACGAGAGCGAGTTTTCCCCGCCCGCGCGGGGATGAGCCCGCACGATCTGCGTCCAGGTACGCGGCGTTCACGTTTTCCCCGCCCGCGCGGGGATGAGCCGGGTGACCCCGTGATCGCCACGGGAACCCTCGCGTTTTCCCCGCCCGCGCGGGGATGAGCCGATAAAGGATAAGGGATAAAATCACGTCGGCGAGTTTTCCCCGCCCGCGCGGGGATGAGCCGGTGTACCACAGGTACTCACCCTTCTTCACGTAGTTTTCCCCGCCCGCGCGGGGATGAGCCCAACTACGGGCAGCGCTTGCACGTCACGCAGACGGTTTTCCCCGCCCGCGCGGGGATGAGCCCGGGCGGGCCATGGGGAGATCAACCACGGCCCGGTTTTCCCCGCCCGCGCGGGGATGAGCCGATGACGAAGAGCATGCAGGCCTCGACGGGTGGGTTTTCCCCGCCCGCGCGGGGATGAGCCGACCTTGCAATCCAGGTACGCCTGACGACGCGCGTTTTCCCCGCCCGCGCGGGGATGAGCCTGCGGTCACGCCGGATAGCTGGCGGAGGACAACGTTTTCCCCGCCCGCGCGGGGATGAGCCGTACCTCAACGACTGATCTAATCATAGAACGGCGTTTTCCCCGCCCGCGCGGGGATGAGCCGTGACCCCGTCGGCGCACACTCACCCGGTGATCGTTTTCCCCGCCCGCGCGGGGATGAGCCTGAACTCATTACGGGCGGTCCGGGGCGTGAAATGTTTTCCCCGCCCGCGCGGGGATGAGCCCACGGTGATGTTGCCCGCGTAGGACGTGGGGCCGTTTTCCCCGCCCGCGCGGGGATGAGCCGCGCGGTCGCCGTCGAGTATCGTGGAGAGCGGGGTTTTCCCCGCCCGCGCGGGGATGAGCCCAAGCGCAGAATTCTGATCTGCCATATGACTCTGTTTTCCCCGCCCGCGCGGGGATGAGCCCAGCAACTCCGGATGCTCGGGAATGGCGTCGTCGTTTTCCCCGCCCGCGCGGGGATGAGCCGTCGTGCCCTGACCGGTAATGCCAGCCATGTTTGTTTTCCCCGCCCGCGCGGGGATGAGCCTCTGCCCTCCGGGTCGCTGCTCCGTAAACGCATGGTTTTCCCCGCCCGCGCGGGGATGAGCCTTCACCGCCCCCGAAGGGCGCGCATGGAGTCTCGTTTTCCCCGCCCGCGCGGGGATGAGCCGCACACGATGTCCCCGGCGCGAATCGCGCTCTCCGTTTTCCCCGCCCGCGCGGGGATGAGCCCCAGCCATGATGAAATGCTCCTTTCGAGCGGTCGTTTTCCCCGCCCGCGCGGGGATGAGCCGGGCGGCAGCGCGGGCCTCCTCGACACCCTCGAGTTTTCCCCGCCCGCGCGGGGATGAGCCGCTCGACGGCAAGGCCGGAGACAAGATCATCCTGTTTTCCCCGCCCGCGCGGGGATGAGCCGGTGTTGCAGGTTCAGGCGGGGTCGCAGGATGAGTTTTCCCCGCCCGCGCGGGGATGAGCCCGCCCGTCGAACTCCTGTTATCCGTTGGGCGGGGTTTTCCCCGCCCGCGCGGGGATGAGCCGAACGGGCCCGCGCCCGGCATGGTCCCGACGGTGTTTTCCCCGCCCGCGCGGGGATGAGCCGGCGGCGTCAAGGCCCTGCGCGCCGAACGCGACGTTTTCCCCGCCCGCGCGGGGATGAGCCCGCTGCACACGACGCAGCAAAGACCAGCCCAGGGTTTTCCCCGCCCGCGCGGGGATGAGCCCAGGCGCCGCATGAGGCCTGCTTCGCCGTTCGAGTTTTCCCCGCCCGCGCGGGGATGAGCCGATGAGGAAGATCAAGCTATGACACGCAAAGCAGGTTTTCCCCGCCCGCGCGGGGATGAGCCGTTCGCGTTGACATCTTCGGCGCGAGCAATCTCGTTTTCCCCGCCCGCGCGGGGATGAGCCTTCAAAGGCATCGGGCACGAGATCGGCGATCTGGTTTTCCCCGCCCGCGCGGGGATGAGCCTTCAAGGGAATCGGGCACGAGATCGGTGATCTGGTTTTCCCCGCCCGCGCGGGGATGAGCCCACACGCCTCGTAAGCCTCATCAATTGTCGTGAGTTTTCCCCGCCCGCGCGGGGATGAGCCCGAGCCGGGGTCGAATGACACGATGGCCTTGCCGTTTTCCCCGCCCGCGCGGGGATGAGCCGCCTAAGGTCACGAAGAGTGCAGACGGCAAGTCCGTTTTCCCCGCCCGCGCGGGGATGAGCCGACCGTGCTGTCTTTCAGCCCCGAGTATCTCCAGTTTTCCCCGCCCGCGCGGGGATGAGCCGATCAAGCGGACAAAACTACTTTGGCCCCTCTCGTTTTCCCCGCCCGCGCGGGGATGAGCCGAAGTACGACAGGTTATGAGGCTTGTAATCTTTGTTTTCCCCGCCCGCGCGGGGATGAGCCACTGATGATCTGGCTCCCGATCCCGAACGTGAAGTTTTCCCCGCCCGCGCGGGGATGAGCCCGGGTGGCCGAGCTCAGCATAAGACAGCACGATGTTTTCCCCGCCCGCGCGGGGATGAGCCGGCGGCCCATATGGCCTATGCGGGCCGTAATTGAGTTTTCCCCGCCCGCGCGGGGATGAGCCCGACGAGCACGCGCACACGTCGACCGTTGACCGGTTTTCCCCGCCCGCGCGGGGATGAGCCGTGACTCATGGAGCGATCGTGGGATGACTATCTGTTTTCCCCGCCCGCGCGGGGATGAGCCCTCGTCCTGACTGATCTCGCCCCGGAGTTTTCGGTTTTCCCCGCCCGCACGGGGATGAGCCCTCAGGGACAGTCCTAACGACAGCGATATAAGCGTTTTCCCCGCCCGCGCGGGGATGAGCCGCAGGATGGGTGGCCCATCAGCCTTATCCATGTAGTTTTCCCCGCCCGCGCGGGGATGAGCCGGTGTCCGCGCATTGCCTCATCGTTGATCTTGAGTTTTCCCCGCCCGCGCGGGGATGAGCCCTCGTCTGCGCGTCGCAGTGCGGGAATCTTGGCGTTTTCCCCGCCCGCGCGGGGATGAGCCGGCCCCGCGATACCTCATGCCGCGGCGGGCGTTGTTTTCCCCGCCCGCGCGGGGATGAGCCGTCGTTATCGCACTAGTCCAATCTGGAACTTTCGTTTTCCCCGCCCGCGCGGGGATGAGCCCGTGAACCTATCCGGCAACTGGGGTGTCACCGTGTTTTCCCCGCCCGCGCGGGGATGAGCCGGTCCACATGAAAGCGGGTTGCCTCATCGCCGCGTTTTCCCCGCCCGTGCGGGGATGAGCCGGCGGCGCAACATGGTATCTGTCAAGGCAGTGAGTTTTCCCCGCCCGCGCGGGGATGAGCCGTTGTCGGCGACGACCGCCTTTCCACGGTCGTCGTTTTCCCCGCCCGCGCGGGGATGAGCCCGTCGTTGCCGCATATGAACGCTCCGAAGAAGAGTTTTCCCCGCCCGCGGGGGATGAGCCCATCGCCTGCGCGTCGCGCTCAATCGCTGCGGCGTTTTCCCCGCCCGCGGGGGATGAGCCCGATGAGGGCTACTGCTGGCACAACCAGAAGACGTTTTCCCCGCCCGCGCGGGGATGAGCCGCTCGCCGTCTCCAAGGCCACTACCTCCCTCACGTTTTCCCCGCCCGCGCGGGGATGAACCATTGGGAATCAAACACCAGTCCCTGTGGTACACGTATTCCCCGCAATCGCGGGGTTCTTCAGGGCGCTGTTCGCGCGCATGCTCACCGGAATAAGCGCAAAACGAGCCTTGCGTTCCCCTCCCTTCCTGTCGTATCCTGCTCGGCTACCCGAAATCGGATGAAGGAGAGAAAGAAAGGATGGACGCGGCAACGGTGACGCAGTCGGGTACTGGTGAGCCGGCGGTGATACAGCGGGAAGCAGATGCGATGATGGCGACGCGGCAGGGTGGGAGCGTGGCGGGTAAGACGCAGATCCGCGCCCGCATCGAGCATGTGGGCAGCGAGTATCGCAAGGATGTCACCTCTGGTACGTGCGAGCTCTGCGTCACCGACTGGAGAGCTCGCATCTGCGACATCTCCTTCGAGCTCACGGACATCAACACCGGCGCCACGTGGGAGGCCGTCACCCCGACCCTCCACGTCGGCCCCTGGAACGACATCTGGGAAGTCCGGGTCAACCC
>ERZ772966.264-NODE-264-length-21255-cov-4.037311_pt1 | contig 21255 bp, 18 predicted proteins | sample MGYA00580680_ERZ772966 | MGnify/ENA primary metagenome ERZ772966 (study PRJEB29015, sample SAMEA2738055) | human oral metagenome | biome: human oral; feature: human-associated habitat; material: saliva | place: China | collected 2225 ...
TATGCCGGTCGGAATTTTCAGCGTGTAAAATCTTATTTCAAAAAGAATAGAACTATGAAACGAATCGTTTTTGTAATGATCGCACTCCTTATCGGAATAGGAGTAGCTACGGCGCAAAACGCAAAGAAAGCAGTCATCTCTTCGGACAATGTGCAGCATGACTTCGGTACGATCAAAGAAGCAGATGGCAGTGTGACTCACACTTTCGTTATCAAGAATACGGGAGATCACTCGCGTAGTGGCATCTTGCGGCTGCACGACACCCCAGTTTAGCAAAGAGCCCATCGCTCCGGGTCAGACAAGCAAAATAGACGTCACATATAATCCTGCCGGCCGTCCGGGTCAGTTCGTAAAGACCATAGCCGTGTACAGCAATGGTAAGGATGGTACCTTTACGCTACGCATCAAAGGGGTTGTAGAATAAATAGCATAGCTCTGCAAGTAGTACAAGGCGTATGATCGTCAGTACATTTCGAGGGCTGCTCTTCTTCCTTTTCCTATTGACTCCTCTGTTGCTGACAGCTCAGGAGAGTCCGGAAATACAGGTCGAGGAGCAGTCCTTTAACTTTGGCCTGATTCCGGAAGAAAAAGGATCGGTAGGGCATAGCTTCAAGTTTCGCAACAGCGGTACCGCTCCTTTGCTCATCACTCGTGTGACGGCCGATTGTGGCTGTACCACTCCGACGTGGCCGGAGGAAGCCATCGCTCCCGGAGAGGAAGCGGAGATCCGCGTCCTCTTCGATCCTGTCGGTCGGTCAGGAGCTTTCGTCAAGCGGATTCGGGTTTTCTCCAACGCGCAATCTTCACCGCTGGAACTCAGTATAAGCGGCACGGTTACGACCCTCGGTGGTGCCATACCGCATGCCTATGTCTTGGCGATAGGGCCGCTACAGGTGAGCAATGCTCGCCTGCTTTTCCCTATTTCCATGCCTGAAGATGAGGGGGTGGTACGGTTGGTGGTGAACAATACGGATGAGTCCGACCTGCAAGTTGCTGTCGTATCGCTACCTTCATTTGTATCGCTGGACGATCGGGCATTCCGGCTGCAAGCTCGTGAGCCCAGAGAGCTGAATCTTTCGCTTGCCGTACCTCGCAATATGCCTCCGGGGATGAAGGACGAGCCTCTCGTTTTGGAGGTAACCTCTCCCGAAACAGGAATAAAAGCCGTTGATTCCGTCATGGTCTCCTTGCCGCTGGTGGACAATTTCCCTGCCCTCACTGCAGCCCAAACAGGCGTTATGGAACTCAGCACCTATTTGGACATGGGACAGTTGGATGGAGAGACGACAAAGGCTGCGATAGAGATTCGCAACGTCGGTGCCGGCCCACTCCGATTGCATAGCGTCACCACACGCAATCCGGCTTTGACTGCCGTACCCGACCGGACGGAGATAAAGCCCGGCGGAAGCACACTATTGCGCATCGCTGTGGATCCGCAGGTGATGAAGGCTGAGGGGTGGCAGAGTATAGCTGCCGATATTTCCATTATTTGCAACGATCCGCAGGCTCCGCTACGTCGTATCAAGATCAAAGCCGAACTGTAGCTTTTCCCCGTAGAGCTGCTGCCAAGCGGTACTGCAAGCGAGATTGCCGCAGATCTGATAAACAGAACAATAACTATGGACGAACTACTTCATCATCCCGAAAATGATGATTGCTATAAGGGACTGAAAGTGAACAAGGGCGTTTCCAATATGCCCATCATCAATCCCTACCTGAATAGGACAAGACGCAAGAAGCTGACGGTCAAGGACTATGTGGACGGCATTTTGGCCGGTGATATAACCATCCTGAGCCGTGCCGTCACGCTCGTGGAAAGTCTCCTGCCCATGCATCAGGATACGGCACAGCAGATCATAGAGCAGTGCCTGCCTCATGCTGGCCGCTCCATGCGTATCGGCATTACCGGAGTACCCGGAGCGGGCAAGAGTACTTCGATCGATGCTTTCGGTATGCATCTCATCAAGCAGGGGCGGAAGCTTGCCGTGCTGGCCATAGACCCCAGCAGCGAGAGATCCAAAGGGAGTATTCTGGGCGATAAGACCCGTATGGAGCAGCTCTCTCGAGAGAAGAATGCCTTTATTCGTCCCAGTCCTGCTGCCGGTTCGCTGGGTGGCGTGGCACGCAAGACGCGTGAGACCATCGTGCTGTGTGAAGCGGCCGGATTCGACACGATCTTTGTAGAGACGGTAGGAGTGGGACAGAGCGAAACTGCTGTTCATTCGATGGTGGACTTCTTCCTGCTGATCCAACTGGCCGGTACGGGGGATGAACTTCAGGGTATCAAGCGCGGGATTATGGAGATGGCCGATGGTATCATCGTCAATAAAGCGGACGGAGACAATATCGACAAGGCCAATCTGGCGGCTTCGCATTATCGGAATGCTCTTCGGCTATTCCCACAGGCCGAATCGGGATGGAAGCCGCGAGTCCTCACCTATTCAGGCTATTATGCCATCGGCATCAAGGATATTTGGGATATGATCGACGAGTACCGCCATTTTACGACGGACAACGGATTCTTCCGACTGAAACGTCAGCGTCAGGCCAAATGGTGGATGTACGAGACGATCAACGACGAACTGCGCGATTCGTTCTACAACAGTACAGAGGTTCAGAGCCTCATACCGGAGGTCGAAGAGGCCGTGTTGGAAGATCGTGCCACGAGTTTCGTCGCTGCCCGTCGTCTGCTGGATGCCTACTTCCGCTATATTTCCAACAAATAATCTTCTTGATCAAGCAACCCCCAACCATATGCGTAAACTACGGATCGGCCTCTTGCCCAAGATCATATTGGCCATTGTCCTCGGTATCGGCTTCGGCAACCTCTTCAGCTTCCCGTTTATTCGGATCTTCGTCACGTTCAATGCTCTCTTCAGCGAACTGCTCGGCTTCTCCATTCCGCTGATTATCCTCGGATTGGTGACGGTGGCTATTGCCGACATCGGGAAAGGTGCCGGCAGGATGCTTCTTATCACCGTGCTGATAGCCTATATGGCTACGGTGTTGTCAGGCCTATTCGCCTACTTCGCCGGCAATGCTTTCTTCCCGTCTTTGATTTCTCCCGGTACGGGTATGAGCGATGTCACTCAGTCGCAAGGAGTACAACCTTACTTCTCTATCGCCATACCGCCGATGATGAGCGTGATGACAGCTCTTGTCCTCTCTTTCGTACTCGGCCTGGGTTTGGCCGGCATGGAAAGCCGTGGCATGAAGGGAATGATGCAGGATTTTCAGGAGATTATCACCAAGTTGATCGCCAAGGTTATTATCCCATTGCTGCCCATCTATATCTTCGGGATCTTTCTGAATATGACCCATCAGGGCGAAGTGGTAAAGGTGTTGTCCGTCTTCCTTAGTATCATCGGTATCATTTTCGGTCTTCATATCATCCTGCTGATCTTCCAATACTCTGTGGCAGGATTCATTGCCAAGAAGAATCCTTTCAGGATGCTGTGGCGAATGATGCCGGCTTATTTCACCGCTCTCGGTACGCAGTCTTCGGCAGCCACTATTCCCGTCACGCTCAAGAGTGCGGTGAAGTGCGGTGTATCGGAAGAGATAGCAGGCTTTACGATCCCTCTCTGTGCTACGATTCACTTGAGCGGTAGCACGCTCAAGATCACTTGTTGTGCTTTGGCACTGATGATCATGCAGGGGATGCCTTATGATGCAGGTCTGTTTACCGGATTTATCTTTATGCTCGGTATTACGATGGTGGCAGCTCCGGGAGTACCGGGTGGAGCCATCATGGCAGCTTTGGGCGTTTTGCAGAGTATGCTCGGTTTCGATGAGTCCTTACAGGCACTCATGATAGCATTGTATATAACCATGGACAACTTCGGTACGGCTTGTAATGTCACAGGCGACGGTGCTATCTCGCTGATCGTGGACAAACTCATGATGCGCAAGAGGCAGGCAGTCGCAAGGTAGACAAGAGGTTAGGAAGAAAAAGAAAGGAGAGGAGACTGTCGGCATGTATAGGTCTCCTCTCCTTTGTTTATTTGTTGGAGGCTTTACGTCCACAGGATGGTGCAGTATATGTCTGCCCGTTTTCAGCCGCGGATCATGGTGAGGAGCATCTTGAAGCGTTTCGTAGCATGGAGTGCATGGCTGACGTTGGCCGGCATGATGACGGACCGGCCGGCTTTGAGGAGAAGAGGTTGGCCTCCGATTCTTATTTCCGCTTCCCCTTCCAATATCTGTACGAAGGCATCGAAAGGTGCTGTGTGTTCGCTCAGTCCCTGCCCTTGGTCGAAGGAGAAGAGGGTAATGTTGCCTACTTCGTTCTTAAGTACTTGTTTGCTGATGATTCCGCCGTCGAAATACTCTACTGATGCCGATATGTCGAGGACAGTAGCTTTGGGGTATGTTTCTTTTGTCATTGTTTGTTTTCGATTGTTTAGTCTGATCTCATGTCTTGTAAACGGGCATGGCATTACCCTTATTGCGTCGGAGCGACCCTGTATGAGAAGAGGGTGTGCCAAACGAAAATACTTCGTGGCATACCCTCTCTTTCTTGCATTCGGAAAGCCTGTATCTCCCTCTCCCTCAGCGTAAGGAATCAGCTGGAGAAACGTGGTTCGTTAGAAAGCATATTCGCGAACGAACTCCGTGGCTGCCTGTATCTGTTTGTACATGACTACATCGTCTTCCACCTTGGGAGCTACCTTGCGCAGCTCGCCGAGCATCTTCTCCAAGAACGGAGACGTCTTGGTCGGACGGCGGAATTCGAAGGCTTGGGCCGCATCGAGGAGTTCGATGGCGAAGATCATCTCCAAGTTTTCTATGATCGGGAGCAGCTTCGTTGCTGCGTTGGCTCCCATAGAAACGTGGTCTTCCTGCCCGTTGCTACTGACGATACTATCGCTGGCTGCGGAGAAACAGTACATCTTGTTCTTGCTCACCATAGCTGCGGCTGCATACTGCGGTATCATGAATCCGCTGTTCAGACCGGGATTGGCTACGAGGAACTCAGGCAGATTGCGCAGACCGAGTATGAGCTGAGCCGTGCGACGTTCGCTGATATTGCCCAGTTCAGCCAAGGCTATAGCCAGAAAATCATATACGATGGCAAGAGGTTGGCCGTGGAAGTTACCACCCGATACGACAAGATCTTCATCGGGGAAGACCGTAGGATTGTCGGTCACGGAGTTGATCTCTCGAATGACTACCTCTGTAACGTAGGCAATGGCATCGCGGCTGGCTCCGTGAACCTGCGGCATACAGCGGAAGCTGTACGGATCCTGTACCTGCTTCTTCGGGCGGGCTATCTGCTCGCTACCTTTAAGAACTTCCTTCAGGTGACGAGCTACGGCCAACTGTCCGGGGTGAGGACGTATGATGTGGAGGTTGTCGGTAAAGGGGGCATCCAAGCCATCGAAAGCTTCGAGCGAGAGTGCACCGATACAGTCTGCTACCTCTACAAGGCGGTGTGCCTTGAGGAGGGCGTAGACGCCATGACTGCTCATGAACTGCGTACCATTGAGCAGAGCCAAGCCTTCTTTGCTCTTGAGGATGATCTTCTCCCAGCCGAACTCCTGCATCACATCGCAGGCATTGCGCTTCTGTCCCTTGTACATGACTTCTCCCTCACCTATAAGCGGCAGGAAGAGATTGGCCAGAGGGGCGAGGTCGCCCGATGCGCCGAGCGAACCGCGATCGTAAACGATGGGGAGCACGTCGTTATTGAGCATGTCCAGGATACGCTGCACGGTGCATAGCTGTACGCCACTGTGTCCCAACTGGAGGGCATGAGCTTTGAGCAGAAGCATCAGGCGCACGATGTCCTCATGAACGGGCGTGCCGCAGCTACAGGCATGACTCTTGACGAGGTTCTCCTGTAAGGCGGTAAGCTGATCCGGTGTAATTGTCCTGTTGCAGAGAGAGCCGAAGCCGGTGGTCACGCCGTATATGGGTTTGTCCGACTGCTTCACTTTCTCGTCCAGATAGTGGCGGCAGTGCTCGATACGTCTTACGGCATCGGCTGAGAGTTCCAGCTTGAAGCGACTATCCAGATATTCGCGAAGCAGATCCAGAGAGAGCGGTTCGGAACCAACTTGAAAAGAGGTACGTGCCATCGTTATTCGCATGCTTTTTTGGTGATAGCCAATATCTCGGCCTCGCGACGTATAGCATCGGCTTCGATCGCATTGGCTTCTTCCGTATGCGTCTTGACGAAATCCTCGTCCTTGATAGACGTCAGGTTGATACGAACATTCAGCAGGGCACCGATGATAGCCGTGCGAGCGCACATCATGGCTACACATCCGTCCGTAATGGCATTCTGATTGCCTTTGGCTACGACTGCTTCGATCAGCGGCAACAGACTGTGTACACGCCGAGCCACCTCCATAGGTACGGACGCCGCATATTTGGTCATCTCCTGAATCTGAGCCGAGCGAACGGCCTTCTCTTCCTCCGTTTCCTTGGGGAGCTTGAAGGCGGCGAATACCTTATTATAAGCATCGCTGTCGCGGTCGATATCCAATACCAGTTCTTTCTGTATGGCGGCAGCTTCGGTAGCGATAGTCTGCATCTCTGCTTCCACCTCGACGTACTTCTTCTTGCCTATAGTCAGGTTAGCCACCATCTCGGCCAATGCTGCTGCAATTGAGCCGTTCAGAGCGGAGATACTGCCTCCGCCGGGTACGGGTTCCTGGCCTGCTGTCTCGGCGAGGAAGCCTTTTACTGTAAGATCTGTTAGAATCATTATTACGTGAATGTTTGGTGATTATTATAAGAAAGGTATCTGATAGATCAGACCGGCGCGAAGAGCATTGGTGCTTTCCGTCTCGGTCGTACTGTACCGGTAATGCCGTCCTATGTAGGTGACGAACAGACGGAAGTTGGTCTCCGTAGGGTAATATTCCACCCCTCCCATATAGCCGTAGGAGTGGCGCGTGTGGCTACTCTCGCCGTATTGGGCAGGCGCGTAGCCGTTCTCGTACATGCCTTTGAGGAAGAGATTGACCTGATCGAAAATGCGGAAGTTCCACTTCGATACCAGAGCATAGTACTTGACGTCCGTGAGGGTCTTGCCCTTGCCGTAGCGAGCAGTCATAATGCCTTTGTCGTCCAATCCCTCGATCGAGTAGGAGAGGTCGAGGTATCCGTTGATCCGTTTGCCCGGATTGAACAGGTTGCCCGCAGTGAAGTACCACATATTACGCTCTTGGGCCTGGTGAGCCATCGACACGGCGTAACGCATGTGCAGTGCTCCTCCGAGGAGGGTACCGTTCCACTGTGCCGAGTAGAGGAGCGGGTAGCTCGTGGCGGTAGCGACATCGGGTGTCACGTGGTAGCGGTCGGCGAAGCGGTTGTTGTAAGCATTGAGTACCTGTAGCTGCAGCTGCTGTTCGGGGTGGAAGTTCCATGCGAAGTTCACGCCCGAAGTATAGCAGGTCATGTAATCCACAAGGTCGCTGTACTGGTAGATCTCTACGGGGTTCATGTCGTATTCTATCCCTCCGAAACGCGCGTACTGACGTCCGAAGAAGAAAGACACCTTGTCGTTCGGGTGCCAGTCCACACCTGCGATGTCGATGGCATCGGAGAGATTGTCGGCAAATGAAGTGCCGTCGGCGGCACGGTTGAGACGTTGTCGCCAGTCGAAGCTGAGGTGGCGGTTCAGTTCGCCATGAGCAGACATCCGCAGCTCCTGTACCTTGAAGTGTCCGATGTGGGATTCGTCATCGACAAGCGGCTGGTCGTAGAACGACTGTATGCCTAAGTACACCTTCAGCTTTTTCTGCTTCTGCTCCAGACCGAATACACGTTCGGCCAGAGAAGGCTCGCCGCTGCGTTCGGCCGGTCCTGTCTGTTGGGCGATGGCCGGCATACCGCACAGGATGAGGCATGCCAATGATAATAGCGATTTGTTCATACGTTGGTCGGGTATCGAATCAAATGAGTGAGATGAGGACAAAGAGCCAATGGGCGAATATGCCGGCGACGAGTCCGCCGATCGCATGCGCTCCGATCGCCTGTGTGATGAGGCGGCGGTACTTGAGACTGTCGAGCATGGCCGTGTGCGTACTGAGGAAGCCGCTCCAGCACATACCCATGGCGGTGAAAACGGCTACTGCATTGCCGTCCAGGATACCTTGCGCCGAGAAGTTGGGTACCAGTCCGAGGGCTGCACCGACTGCACCGAGCGCGGTGATCGGGAAGGCGATGAGGCGGGAATCGGTGAAGCCGAAGAGCCAGCGGAAGAGGAAGTCCACCTTGTCGGCAAGGGCCGGCAGCAGGCCGACGCCTTCGTATGCCTTGCCGGCGAAGGTGCCGTCGGGTCCGGCAGGTCCGTTGGTGAGCATCATAACGGCCGTACTGATGATGAGTACGCCGGGGATGATGGCGATACCGAGGTCTACACCCGTCTTGCCGCCGTCCAGTACGGCATTGAGCATACGCAGGAAAAGGTTCTCCTTATGCTCTTTCGTTTCCTCGTGCTGCATCTCCTCCACATTGACCGGACTGTCCATTTCCGGATAGCGGCGGAGCGTGCTCCGCTGCATCAGACGAGTGCTGACGATACTGCCGATGATGGCTCCGAAGAGGCCGACGATGGCACCGCTGCCGTAGCCCTGTCCTGCCATGAAGATGATAACGACCATACCCATGCCGAAAGCCGTACCGAAGTTGGTGAGGCTGACGAGCTGATATTTCTTGAAGTAGGAGCAGAACTTGCGATCCTGTGCCAGAGAGATGATGGCGGGATTGTCACTAAGGAAGGTGAGGATGCCTCCGAGTGCCGACACGCCCGGCAGGTTGTAAAGGGGCTTCATCAGGGGCCTGAGGATACGCTCGAGCATATCCACGACATGGAACTCCACGAGCAGACTGCCCAAGGCTCCGCTCAGTACCGTGATACCCATAATATAGAATACGGTCTCGAGCAGGAGGTGGTAGGAGGTCTGCATAATCGTATTGAGCATATTGGGCAGACCCATGACATGCCCTACATAGCCGAATATGGCGAAGAAGAGAATGATGAAGCCGAGGGCTTCGAAGAGATGACGCCTGAACGTCAGTTTCTTGTGTTGAGATCTTGTCTCCATTTATAATAATGTATGCGGTGGTTTTTGGTGGGGAAAAGACAAGGCCGGAGCGGAGCTTCGTTCGGTGCTCCGCTCCGGTCTTTGCCGTGAGGATTATGAGTTGGTGTAGACGACCCTGCCTCCTTTGACGGTATGCTCCACGAGGTTCATACCGAAGTGATAGGAGAGGAATTTGTACGATGGGTATTGGAGTACGACGAGGTCGCCCTTCTTGCCCGGCTCGATGCTGCCGATCGTATCGGCTCTTCCTATGGCTGCAGCCCCGTTGATCGTGAGGGCCGTGATGGCTTCTTCGACGGTCATGCCCATGTAGAGGGTGGCAAGGGCAAACATGAGGGGGACGGAAGCCGAGAAGCAACTGCCCGGATTGAGGTCGCTCCCCAGTGCAACGGCACAGCCGGCGTCGATCATCTTACGGGCCGGAGCGTAGTCGGCACGGAGGCTGAAGGCGGTACACGGTAGCAGAGTGGCCACGGTGTTGCTTTCGGCCAGGGCCTTGATTCCCGCGTCGGATATCCGAAGCAGATGATCTGCCGAGAGACATCCCAGTTCGGCAGCCAGCTCAGCTCCGCCGAATGGCACGATCTCGTCTGCATGCATCTTGACGGAGAGCCCTGCTTCCTTGGCGGCCGTGAGCATGCGTCGGGTCTGTTCGTGATCGAATACGCCCTTCTCGGTGAAGATGTCGCAGCACTCGGCCAAATTCTGTCGCACGACTTCGGGCAGTACTTCGCGGCAGAGGAACTCGATGAATTCGGTGGGACGTCCTTTGTATTCGGGCGCGGTGTCATGTGCTCCCATGAAGGTGGAGTAGAGGTCGAGGGGCTGCTCGTCCTGCAGGTCGCGCACTACGCGCAGCTGCTTCAGCTCCGTCTCGAGGTTCATCCCGTATCCGCTCTTGGCCTCTACGGTGGTGACGCCCATCTTCATCATATTGGAGAGGTGCCGGCGGGCCGATGCTTTCAGCTCGTCTTCCGATTCGGCACGTGTAGCGCGCATGGTGCTGGCGATCCCTCCGCCGCGCTCCATGATACTCATGTAGCTGTCGCCGGCGAGCCGCCATTGGAACTCATCTTCCCTGTAGCCTCCGAAGACGAGGTGGGTGTGGCTGTCCACAAAGCCCGGCAGTACGCAGCGTCCCGTGGCGTCCAGCTCCCGGCAGCCTTCGGTCATGGACGGGGCTACGTCCGCCATGCGGCCGGCGAAGGCGATGACGCCGTCGCGGATAACTACTGCGGCAGGGCCTTCGATGGTGTGTATCTGCCCCATGGCTTCGCGGCCGTGTTTGGCTTCGGTGCCTTGGCAGGTGACGAGCTGGGCGATATTCTTGATGTAGAGGTTCATTGTGTGGGGGGTGTTAGGCATGTGTGTCGGTAAGGAAGCTTGCCGATAGAGCCCCACCACGCCACCCGGAAGAGGGTGGCGGGTGGTATCTCTATCCTTCAAACAAAAAACATGCTGACGTTTACTCCATGATCCGTGATTCGAGGATCTGATCCATGGAGAAGTTTTCGATACCGAGGTAGTATTCGGCACAGTCGATCAGTGCCTGCATGGGTACGAGTCCGATCACTTCGCTGCCTACGACGGATACGCCGTATCGGGCGGCTTCCATGCGTACCATCTCGTGAGCGCGATAGACGGCCGTCTTGGTAAAGTCCGTCAGGTTCATGGACACCTGCACGATGCCGCGGTCGGTAAGCTCTACGCCCATGGCCTTGCAGAAGCGCAGACCGCCGCCGAGGAAGCGTACCTTCTTGGCGATGGCGTCCGCGATGGAGAGGTCGTTCGTATTGAGGTTCACGTTGTAAGCGACGAGCGGCATACGGGCACCGACTGCCACGGTGCCGGCTGTCGGGTGACGATCGGCCGGGCCGAAGTCGGGATGCCAGTCGGCTTCGTGTATCTTCTCTGCCATGCCTTCGAACTCGCCTTTGCGGATCTTGGCCAGGTTCTCACGGTGGGGAGCGGTAGCCGATTTCTCATAGAGGAATACGGGCACGCCGTACTTCTCGCCTATCGTGCGGCCTACCTCCTTGGCGAGGGCGTCGGCGTCTTCGGCAGTCACATTCTTGATGGGGATAAAGGGGATCACGTCCACTGCGCCCATACGGGGGTGCTGACCCGTGTGTTTGGTCAGGTCGATCAGCTCTACGGCTATGCCAACGGCTTCGAGCACTGCCTCCCGAAGGGGCTCAGGTTCGCCCACTACGGTCACGACGAGACGGTTGTGATCCTCATCGTTGCTATAGTTCAGCAGCTTGACGCCTTCGCGCGTGCGGAAGGGGTTTACTATCTTTTCGATTTTCTCTTTGTCGCGGCCTTCCGAGAAGTTGGGCACGCACTCCATGATTCTTGATAATGCCATGTCTGTATTATTGGTTTGGTTGGTTGGTTGTTCTTACCACTTAATTCTTCTTTTTTTCGCATGAATGCCTGTAATACTTCCATATCTTAGGCAAGTCTTTCTTGTACTGTCTTATATCCCAATCATATCCCATCGAATTGACGTAATCGGAAAGAGGATCCATCCCGATACCTGCACGACGTTCGTCCACATGGTCTATATCTTCAATGGGAATGACGAAAAAGAACTTATTACCGTTCTCCTCCTTAACGTGATAAGTTTGTGTCCCATAGATCTGTTCCTTGCATTCGTGCATTCGAATACGATCCACAAGGTAGGCATAATGCATGGGGTCTGTTCTTTTTTCTTCGACAGCTTTTTGGAGCATAGGCAGATAGCGAGTAGCTACTTCCGGCCTTTGATCGGCATGTTGGATGCAGAGCCAAAGCGTTTGGTCAGCAGAACATCCTAATCTATTTGCTCCCGGCCACTCGCCGAATGTGTCTATAATATGTATGGCTCGTTCCGTATTTTGCCTATCGACGAGGAGTATTTCGTCTCGTACCTTCTTTCGAATGTTATCGCCGGTTTCGTTAGGGAGTCGGAGCCATAGAATTCTGATGCCTTGATCTTCGCGCTGAATCTGCCAGATTTCATTACGCATATCCGCGTGCGGATTCCTTTCGACCGAGTCGATCCAACTCTTGTATACTTCCCATCGTGGCAAAGTGTAATAGAAGGCCTGATATTCGGGCTTTGAGAGAAGATGATAGGTAAAGGCATCCTCTTCAGGATCGGATGTCAAACTATCCAACCGGGCTTGGATATATGTTTGATCCCGATCCTGAATGGCTTTGTCAAAGGGAGCGCATAAAGCTTCAGTAACGTACTGCATGAAAATATCCTGATAAGTCTTTCTGAAAGCAATACTGTCGTTCTGTTCTAAATACTTTATAGACAGGTTGATCAAGTCTTTAGTCGTATTCTGTGCTTTCGAAAGATTACAAGCAATCAGAGAAACAAGCAATACAATGCCAAGTCTACTTATCCGAAACATTTCCAAACTGTATTTTGTCGTGTGATGATTCGTTACAGTCCGCCGCCGGTGCCTCCCTGTCCGCCGCCACCATCGGGTGTGGAGGGAGAGGGCGTCTGATTGTCGCCTGTGCCGGGTTTCTTCTTAGGCTGCGGCTCCACACGCTCGTAGTCGAAGGCCAGGGCGGAAGACCCCGGGCGGAGCTTGCCGCGTGCGGGGATGCTCTTGAGCTCTGTCGAGGGGATGAAGACGAGCCTGTGCTTCTGGATCTGATCTACAGAGAAATTCTTGGGGTCGTCCAATTGTTTGGAGCCGAACGAGAGGCGGAAGCTGCCCAGCTCGCCGATGCGAACCGTCTTGCCGTTGGGCAGCTCCTCGCTGAGGATATTGACGAGGCGGTCCAGGATGCCTTTGACGTCGGCGGAGGTCAGAGCCGACTCCTCGGCTATTCGCTTGCAGAGGCTGTGGAAGGTTACAGAGTCTTGTGCCGCCGGCTGGGCATAATAGATGGTCTGTCCGGCTTTGGGGCCGATCTTGGCGACAGACTTTTTGATCACATACTTTAGGGACATAACTTGCTTATTATTAGTTTCTTATTATTTGATGACCACTCATACCCGATACATCCCTCAAGTCCTCCGAAAAAAAACGTCTGGACGTTCGGAGGAAAACGTCTAGACGTTCCGAATAAAACGTCTAGACGTTTCGAGCAAAAGGTCTAGACGTTTCGGGCAAAACGTCTAGACGTTTTTTCGAGGGGATATTGCAGACGGCCACGGCTGCGTCCCGGCGTTTCCCGGGGGAGGCTCTCGGCCTTCCTCCCGTGAGGTGCGTCGGCTCCTCCCGCACGCGGCTGACCGAGGGGGCGGCCACGACTTGCGGGGGCGGTCTGCAAACCGCGGCAAAGGTACCCAAATAGTTCGATTCGGCAGACAGTAAAATAAATACTCTTGCCGTGTCGTTTATAGAGACGAAGGGGGGCGGCGTCCCGCTCTTTGCGATCGACTCTCCGCATCGCCCCCGTGGGCCGTAGCATCCGCAGGCGCAGCCGGCCTCGGCGAATAAGGCGGAGGGAGTAAGACCATCATTCGATTTATTTCTTACATTTGCACGACGGAAAACGAAATAGACACCTATTCTCTATCCTTTCGTCCTGCGGTATCGAGTATCCTGACAGTCTCATTCCGAGATGCCGTATCCCCCTATCAACACTTATCATATTTCTAAAAAGCTCATCATCATTTATTATGCAGAAGTACACGATCGTCGATTTGAACGAGAAGGCTGAAGCTGAACTCGCTGCTATAGCCGGCGAGCTGGGTATTGCCAATGCCGGCTCAATGCCCAAACAAGAACTTATTTACAAAATACTCGACGAGCAGGCTATCAGTGTAGCCGGCGTCCGGAAGGAAAAACAAAAAACGACGGAAGACCGGCACACCGAAAGGCGCAAGCCGGGTCGTCCGCGCAAAAACGCCGAGGAGGAAGCTCCCGAAAGCGAAGACGCCGCAGCCGCTCCTGCCGAGCCGAACGACGAGGAAGCTCAGGCCAAACGCAAGCGTGGCCGCCCTCGCAAAGCGGCGGAAGAGATAGCGGAAGAGACCCGGGAAGATGTGCAGCAGCTCGTGGCTCTGGCTGCTGCAGAGGAGACGAATGCAACGGAGAAGGAGAGTGCCGGGCGGAAGCCGGCGGCGAAAACGTCCACCGCATCCCCTGCCAAAGCCCCTGCCAAAGCCCTTCCCCGTCCGGCGGAGACCACCCCGCGCGTGGCACCGTCTCCCCCTTCCACGACGCCCGTGAGCGAGCCGGCCAAGGACGATGCCAAGCCCGAGACGCCCGCTCCTCCCCCCGCCATCGAGTCCATCACCACGACTCCTGCTGCCGGAGCCGTCGATGAGGGCGGTGCTCGCCGCCTCGTATTCAGGCACAAGAACAGCTCCTCGGTATTGGATCAGGTGCTGCCGTACAGCTCTCCCCAGCCCCCGCAGAGGCCCAAACCGGCCGGTGCTCCGGTCGGCAGCAGCCCGATCAGGCAGCGACAGCCGGCCGGCGTGCCGACTCCCCGTCGCGAACCTCAGCAATCTCTCTACAACTTCGACGGCATCCTCGAGTGCATGGGTGTACTGGAGATCATGCCCGACGGCTACGGATTCCTCCGCTCCTCGGACTACAACTATCTGTCCTCTCCGGACGATGTGTACGTGTCCCAGCAGCAGATCAAGCACAACGGACTCAAGACCGGCGACGTCGTGGCAGGTACTATCCGTCCGCCCAGAGAGGGGGAGAAGTACTTCCCCTTCGTGCAGCTGCGGAGTGTGAACGGTCGCAGCCCCGAAGAGATCCGCGACCGCGTGCCCTTCGATCATCTCACACCCCTCTTCCCCGAGGAGAAGTTCACCCTCGAAGCACCGGGCATCCGTGCCGTAAACGATAAAATATCCGTCCGCGTCGTAGACCTCTTCGCCCCCATAGGCAAAGGACAGCGCGGCCTGATCGTATCGCAGCCCAAGACGGGTAAGACGATGCTCCTCAAGGACATTGCCAATGCCATCGCAGCCAATCACCCCGAAGTGTACATGATCGTCCTGCTCATCGACGAGCGTCCCGAAGAGGTCACCGACATGGCGCGAAGTGTGAACGCCGAGGTCATCGCTTCCACCTTCGACGAGCCGGCAGAGCGTCACGTGAAGATCGCCGAGATCGTCCTGAACAAAGCCAAAAGAATGGTGGAGTGCGGTCATGACGTAGTCATCCTGCTCGACTCCATCACCCGCCTGGCACGTGCATACAATACCGTACAGCCCGCATCGGGCAAGGTGCTCTCCGGTGGTGTCGATGCCAATGCCCTGCAGAAGCCGAAACGCTTCTTCGGTGCCGCTCGCAACATCGAAAACGGCGGTAGTCTCACCATTCTGGCCACGGCGCTGACCGACACGGGTTCTAAGATGGACGAGGTGATATTCGAAGAGTTCAAGGGTACGGGCAATATGGAGCTGCAGCTCGATCGCCGCCTGTCCAACAAGCGCATATTCCCCGCCGTGGACATCATGTCCAGCAGTACCCGTCGCGACGACTTGCTGCAGGACGAGACCACGCTGAACCGTATGTGGATCCTGCGCAAGTACCTCTCCGACATGAATCCTGTCGAAGCCATGGAGTTTGTGCGTAAGCAGCTGGAGAATACGCATACCAATATGGAGTTCCTTGCCTCGATGAGCAACTGATAAGTTCCCTGCCGCCGCCTCCTCTCCGACAAGAGAGGAGGCGGCAGCGGACAGGACTCTGAGTGACGAGCCGCCCTCTATCCGGATGCAGACCGGCAGACGAGGGGGAGGGAAGTCGAAGAGCCGGGTATATCGTCTTTCGGTCTCCTCCGTGCGGCTTACGGTTTCGTCCTGCTATACCTTATTATTATAAGTATCAATCCTCAATATTCGTTACGGCAGCATTCATGACATCTTCACGCCTCTACGGTCTTGCGGTCGGTATACTGTCGTCCGCCACATTCGGGCTCATCCCCCTGTTCACGCTGCCGGTTTCGGCTAAGGGGGCTTCGTTCGAGCTTATTCTCTTCTATCGCTTTTTCTTCGCAGCCATCGCCATCGGTATACTGCATCGCCTCTCGGGCGGCAGCTTCAAAGTCAGCCGTGCGGATATCGGGCCGCTGGTATTGCTGGGCTTCTTGTATGCCGGCACGGCACTTTTCCTCTTTCACGGCTATGGCTATATGGCCAGCGGTGTAGCCACCACCATCCACTTCCTCTATCCGCTGTTCGTCACGGCTCTGATGCTTCTTTTCTTCGGGGAAAGACTTTCGCCCGTGCCATTGACGGCCATTTTCATCGCCCTGATAGGCGTGGGCCTGCTGATGGGCCTTACGGGAGGGGGCGATCGGGTAGGGCTTACCGGCTTTGTGATAGTCGCCATCTCGGCGCTTTGCTATGCCCTCTATATCGTCTTTGTCAATCGGAGCCGGGTCCGAATCATGCCGGGACGACGGCTGACGTTCTACGTCTTCGTCGCAGCCGCAGGTTTTTGCCTGATCAACGTCCTGGTCAGACAGGGCGAAGTGGCTCCTCTTCCCGACGCGGCTTCATGGGGCAATATCCTGCTCTTGGCTTTGGTGCCGACGGTAATTTCCAATCTGGCTTTGGTAGTGGCTGTACGCAACATCGGCTCCACGCTCACCTCTGCACTGGGAGCTATGGAGCCGCTTACGTCCGTATTGGTAGGTGTGTGGGTCTTCGACGAGGTGTTGGGGGCCTCCGCTATAGTCGGTATGGGCTGTATCCTCATAGCCGTCGGGCTTATCGTCTTCTCCGAACCGCTCGAACTGATGCTCCGCAGGAGGAGACGATAGCTGCCGTTCGCTACCGTTCGTCTGCTGCGATATTGCTTTCGGCCACCAAGTACAAGGGCCTTGCGACTATATTTTTGTTGATCTTGGATATATAGGTACCGATCACTCCAAGGCATATCAGCTGCACTCCTCCCAAGAACATGGAGCTTACGATGACGGAAGTCCATCCGCTCACCGTCTTATCCAGCAGGAAGTGCGAGATGAGGGCATAGACGATCACGAATAACGAGAGCAAAGAAACCCAGGCACCTAATTGGGCCACCCATTCGAGCGGTCTGCTGGAAAATCCCGTGATGCCGTCGATGGCCAAGGCAAGCATCTTCCTGAGCGGATAGTTCGTTTGGCCGTATTTCCTTTCGTCTCTGTCGAACTGCACCCCTGTCTGGCGGAATCCCATCCAGGCGATTTGTCCCCTCAGGAACTTGCTCTGCTCGGGCATCTCTCGCAGGCACTGCACGATCTTCCGGTCGATCAGCCGGAAGTCGCCCGTATCCAGCGGCATATCGATAGACGTGATCTTGCGCATTGTCCGGTAGAAACCTTTGGCCGTCGCTTTCTTGAACCACGTTTCGCCTTCGCGATGCTTCCGCTGTGCATAGACCACTTCGTAACCCTCACGGTATTTCGCATACAGTTCCGGTATCAATTCCGGCGGATCCTGCAAGTCGCCGTCGATGATCACCGTAGCCTTTCCCCTCACATGGTCTAATCCTGCCGACACGGCTATCTGATGACCGAAGTTGCGACTTAGGTTGATGTAGAAGAAACGGTCATCACCCTTGCACAGGCTGCGCAATAGCTCCATCGAACCATCGCGGCTGCCGTCATTGACAAAGATCAGTTCGTAGTCCTCCGTTATCGAAGCCGCCGCCGCACTCAACCGCCGCACCAGCTCGGGAATGCCTTTCTCTTCGTTATAGATCGGCACGACGATGGAGAGATCTTTTGTATAAGAGGTATTGATGCTCATAATGTATTGTATTTGGTTGTTTGTATTTCATTCGCGATGTCCAAGTATGCGGAGGAACTTAATATCCTTCCCTTCTCTCCCGACTTCTTCATATCGATAGCGCGCATCTACATATTCTTGTGCCCATTGCTCTGCTACACAAACGAAATCGCCGGATTCCAACTCTTCTCTCTTTTTGTATTCCACCTCGATCCCTCTTTTCTGTAGTTGGAGAACATAGAAAGCGAGGGGTGCACGCTGATAATATTCTTCACCGTAAACAAGGATCAAAGGATTCGTCCGGATCTCTTTTTCATCCTCTATTTCGGTTAATCGCCTGAGGTAGTTACTTAAATCGTCCTGTGATTCAGGGGTCTGAATTTTTTTCATAATACCGGCAAAGGGGATTGCGAAGAAAAATACGACCAGAAGCAAGGAGACTGGAGCTATGACGGCAGGTCGGTATAGTTTTTTGAGTCGGTACATGACCGGTACGCCTATCCCGGCAATTATCAGTGTCATAGGAGGAACGATAGGAAGCATATACCACCAGATTTTAGTGACCGACATAGAAAGTATCGACAGGTAGAATACGATGCAGAGAGCCAAATACAAGGCAAACACCCTACTCCTTTTGCGTCCGTAGAGGACGGCATATAGCAAACATCCTCCGAAAATGGCTGTACCCCAACGGTATTCTTCCCAGAGATAAGTCGGATAAAAATATCCCGATTTGCGATTTAGAAGAGAATCGGAATCAAAGTATCGTCCTCCCAACTCGTTCTCCCATATAGCTTGCAAATAGCCTGCACTTTTTATTTCGCGCCCCAGATACCATGCACCCGCAATCAGGACGAAAAGCAAAAAGGCGAAATAGAGATGCTTGTCCTTCAAAATACGCCGGGGCCCTCCATAAAAGATCACAAAAGCCAACACCGCGGGCACCACAATCAATGCCTGTACTCCCTTGGTAAGAACGGCCAAAGAAAGAGCCAGACTTGCAATATAGAGGTAGCGATGAGCTTCTTTGATCCGTTCATGTCGATATGCCTGACTGCAGAAAAACGAGCAAAAGATAAAAGCACTAACCCAGAATAACAGTAAAGAGTCGTAATCGCCCGTACGCATACCATGTGCGTTCACAAACAGAGGCGTGGTCGAGAGAATGAAAGCCGCTATGACACCGGACAAATTATTGCCGTAGACCTTTCTTGCCGTCCAAAACAAGAGGATACCCGTAGCAACGGCTGCGAGTGCAGAAGGCAGACGTATGGCCAGTTCGCCGGGGCCTAATAGTTTCATGAAAATCACCTGAAGCCATACCAAGAGAGGAGGTTTGGTATTCCACATATCAGGTTCATCTAAGTAGTATGTCATGCCCCAGTCTCCATTATAATACATGCAAAGAGCATTCATGCTTACACGCGACTCATCCCACAATTGGATCGGCAAGCTGTCTAACTTACAGAAGTAGGGAATACAAGACAAAAACAATACGACAAGGATAATAAGGCTTGTTATCGTTTGAGAAAAGGCCTTTTTTTTCTGAAATGATAACTTCATAAATACTGCGAACTAAGTTGAAGTTTATTGGAAAGTTTCTCTACAGGCAACTCGGGTTGAAAACGTTTAGAGCAAAATTAAGGATAAAAATCGGCAAAGCACAATCATTTTTAATAGATAATAGACGATGACAAAGTGCTTAGGTGACAAGGGTCAGGACCGTTCCTTTGTCCGCTTCGGGATGGAACCAGCGGATCGTACTGTCGCGTCTGAACCATGTCATTTGCTTGCGGGCATATACGCGACTGTTGCGTTGGACCCGCCTTACGGCCTCTGCCTGATCGATCGAGCCGTCGAAGTATTCGAACATTTCTTTGTAGCCGACCGTATTGAGTGCATTGAGATGGCGCAAGGGATAGACGGCGCGAGCCTCTTCCTCCAGACCTTGCTCCATCATTTCCAATACACGGGCGTCTATCCGTCTGCAAAGTTCCTCGCGTTCTCTGTAAAGCCCGATCTTGACGATTCGGAACGGACGTTCCTTGGCCTCATGTCGGTGGAACGAGGAGAACGGCCGTCCGGTCGAAAGGCATATCTCCAAACCGTGGATCACTCGCTTATAGTTCCGTCTGTCCACCTTGGCGTAGTAATCGGGATCCAGTAGCCGGAGCTGTGCCAGTATCCCATCCAATCCTTCCGCTCCGTATCGGGCGTAAAGCTCTTCCCTCACCTCCGGAAAGGGGTCGGGAATATCGTCTATCCCCCGACAAACCGCATCGATATACATCATCGAACCGCCGGTAAGGAGCACCCCTCTATACTTTCGGAACAGTTCTTTCAGAGCTTCGAGCACTTCCACCTCGTACATCCCCGCGCTATAATAGTCCCTGACGCTATGCGTACCGACAAAAAGATGCGGCACCCTCGCCCGCTGTTCGGGAGTGGGTGCCGCTGTTCCTATGGGCAGTTCGCGAAATATCTGTCGGGAGTCGGCCGAGATGATCGGGCTGCCCAAACGTTCGGCGATGTCGAGGCTCAGATCCGTCTTGCCCACACCGGTGGAACCAAGGAGGACATATAGCGTATGATCCTGAGTCTCCAATGCGCCGTATCGGGGTCAATAGTTATCGGACAGGTCGGATGTTATCTCATCGAAGCCCTCGAACCCCTCGCGGTCTATCTCGTCCTCGTTGTACTCGCTGTCGCCGAAGAAGTCTTCTTCCAGATCCAATCCCCGGGCTTGCTTGGTTGGAATGGCAGTCGGATCCATCAGATCGTCCAGAGAGCTTTGTTGCGGAGGCAAGCCTTCCGACGTGAGGAGCTTAGGCTCCGAGAGCGATTTGCCCGGTACTATATCCATCACTTCGATAAAGAAGTAACGCTCCGTCATCAAGTCGAATTCGAAGACGAGACGTTGGTGTTCGTCCTCGATGAACTCTTCCAAGCGTGTATTTTCCATCACATATGAGTCCTCATCCGAGGCCGTGTCCATCTCCATCAGCGTAATCTCCTGCCCCTTGTGCCAGTCCTCATCGCAGAGGAAGAAAGACGTTAGCTCGCTGTGCGAATAGCCCACCGAGTCCAGAATCGCATTTTGGAGGTCGAGGAAGGTAGCTTCGGAGTCGATCGCTATCTCTCGGCGGAAATCTTCCACCTCATCGGAAACTATCAGAAAGTTGAATACCATATTGTAGTTTGTGCTTATCGATTATGCAATCCAAAAGTAGGAAAAAAACACAGGCGACCTCTGTCGCCCCCTCTTTCCACGGTATCAAAGCATACTTCCTTCTCTTTTTCCCTTTTGGAACGAAGGCTTTGCGCCACCTTTGCGAGCTGAAAGGGAGCCAGGTTTGGGTATGTGAATATTCGTCAATATGGTTGTAACTTTATAGCCATGAAATAAAACGGCAGGCATTCGGCGCATGACGAAACCCGATAGGCCTGCTTATCGATCCACACCACTTATTTTAGAATATGACAGAACAAAACGAGAGACCGTAC